>JAESFX010000108.1_pt1 | contig 107716 bp, 117 predicted proteins | sample 9269501 | NCBI WGS metagenome assembly JAESFX01 (sample SAMN14515570, study PRJNA621655) | algae metagenome | isolation source: Desmonostoc geniculatum HA4340-LM1 and co-occurring heterotrophs from cave... | place: USA: Maniniholo cave, Kauai, Hawaii | collected 2009-07-28
CCCCATCCCTAACCCTTCCCCACCGCAAGCGGGGGGAAGGGAATGCGCGCAATGCTTCAAGCGACGGTCTTGCATACCTTTCCCGCGCATTGACGCTCCCGGAGGCGCCCCCGATAGTCGCGGCCCTTTCGTCGCGACCGATAGAACCCATGCCTCGCCCGACGCCGTCCTCCGCCCTCGCCCGCCTGCGCGTCCTCGATCTCTCGCGCGTAAGGGCCGGGCCGACCTGCGCCCGCGTCTTCGCCGATTTCGGCGCGGACGTGATCAAGATCGAGAGCCCGCCGGGCTTCGACCCCAACGAGAACATGAGCGGGCCGCGCCACGGCTACGACATGCAGAACCTGCACCGCAACAAGCGCTCGCTGACGCTCAACCTCAAGACGGCGCAGGGCAAGGCGATCCTCACCACGCTGATCGGCACGGCCGACCTTCTGATCGAGAACTTCCGGCCGGATGTGAAGGACCGGCTCGGACTCGATTTCGCGACGCTGCATGGGCTCAATCCGCGACTGATCCTGGTCTCGATCTCGGGCTTCGGCCAGAGCGGGCCCTATCGGACGCGCGCCGGCTTCGACCAGATCGCGCAGGGCATGGGCGGGCTGATGTCGGTCACCGGCCTGCCGGGCCAGGGGCCGGTGCGAGCGGGAATCGCGGTGGCGGATTCGGCCGCCGGTCTCTACGGCGCGGTCGGCGCGCTCGTCGCCCTGCAGGAGCGCGAGGTCTCGGGCTTGGGCCAATGGGTCCAGACCTCGCTGCTGGAAGCCCAGATCGCGATGATGGATTTCCAGGCGGCGCGCTATCTCGTCGAGGGCAAGGTCCCGCCGCAGGCCGGCAACGACCATCCCTATTCGACGCCGATGGGCGTCTACGCGGTGCGCGACGGCCACATCAATATCGGCGTCGGCGCGGAGGGCCACTGGCGCGCCTTCTGCGATGCGATCGGGAGGCCGGAACTCGCAAGCGACCCGCGCTACGACAATATGGACAAGCGCTTCAAAGCGCGCCCCGAACTGCGGGAGCTGTTCGAGGGCATCCTGACGACGAAGGACGCCGTCCACTGGCTCGAGGCGTTCGAGGCGGCGGGCGTGCCGGCCGGGCCGATATACGACGTCGATGCGATGTTCGACGACCCGCAGGTGCAGCACCTCGGTATAGCGCAGCCGGTCTCGCATCCGGTCATCGGCGATTATCGGGTTGTCGGCGAGCCGGTCGGCCTGTCGCGCACGCCGGCCAGCATCGCCACGCCGACGCCCGACGCGGGCGACCACAACGACGAAATCCTGGCCGAGCTCGGCTACGACGCGGCGACGATCGCCGAATTGCGAACGAGCGGCGCGATCTGAAGGAGCCGATCCCATGGACGACGAAATCCGCTACGACGTGACCGACGGCATCGGCACCATCACGCTGAACCGGCCGCAGGCGCGCAACGCGCTGACCTTCGCCATGTATGAGCGGATCGCCGAGATCTGCGGCGACATTGCAGGGCACGGCGCGCCAAAGGTGCTGGTGCTGACCGGCGCGGGCGAGAAGGCGTTCGCGGCCGGCACCGACATCTCGCAATTCCGCGCCTTCGACAAGCCCGAGGACGCGCTCGGCTATGAAAGCAGGATCGACCGCATCCTGACCACGATCGAGAGCTGCCCGGTTCCGACCATCGCGGCGATCTCGGGCGCGGTGACGGGCGGCGGAGCGAGCATCGCCTGCGCCTGCGACATGCGGATCGCGACCGCATCGGCCAAGTTCGGCTTCCCCGTCGCGCGCACGCTCGGCAACTGCCTGTCGATCAGCAGCTATGCCCGGCTGGTCGGCCTGCTCGGCCCGGCGCGGGTCAAGGACGTCGTGTTCACCGCCCGCCTCGTCGAGGCGGCGGAGGGCGAGCGAGCCGGCCTCTACAACGAGATCGTCGCCGACCACGCCGCGCTGATAGCGCGCGCCTCCGAACTCGCCAGGACCATCGCGGGCCATGCGCCGCTGACGCTGCGGGCCACCAAGGAGTCATTGCGGCGGCTCGCGCAGGACGGCAGCCATGCCGAGACCGACGACCTCGTGGTGATGTGCTACATGAGCGCCGATTTCCGCGAGGGCATCGAGGCCTTCCTCGGCAAGCGGCCGCCGAGCTGGACCGGGCGCTAGATCGCCGCGCGTCCTGCCGGACGCGAAATGGCGATCTAGCTTCTTGTTTTCGCATCTGCCTAGGCCCGGCCGACATCTCCCGGAGGAACACCCCATGAAGATCATCGACCTCTCGATGCCGATCGAGCCGCATTTCCGCTGGCCGGCCGAACTCTCGATCAAGGGCGACATCGCCGCCGGCGACCAGTTCCGCGTCTCGAAGCTGCTGACGCCCTGCCACGGCTTTTCCCATGTCGACGCCAAGGCGCATTTCTGCGCCGACTCCCCGACCATCGAAACGACGCCGCTGTCGCAGGTCGTCGGCCCCTGCCGCGTGCTGAATCTCAGCGACCGTCCCGACAACACCGCGATCGAGCCCGAGCATCTCGCGGCTGCGGACTCCGGCGGCGCGGAGGGCGAAATCCTCCTGCTTGCAGCCCATTGGGCCGACCGGCGCAACTATCGCGAGAAGGAATTCTGGACGGAAGCGCCGTGGCTGACGCGGGAATCGGCGCTGTGGCTGGCGGCGCGCAAGCCCAGCGCGGTGGCGTTCGACTTCCCGCAGGATTTCCCGATCCGCCTGCTGCTGGAGGGCAAGGAGGTTCCCAAGCCCGAGCATGTCACGCATGACGTTCTGCTCAGCCATGGCGTCACGCTGATCGAATACGTCGTCAACACCAGCAAGCTCAGCGCGCCGCGCAACCTGTTCTCGGCCGCGCCTTTGCTCATTCCCAACGCCGACGGCGCGCCGGCCCGCTTTTATGCGATCGAGGGCCTCGGCGTCTGAGGGAGCCCGGGGCCCGGCCCGAGAGGCGTGCCTTTACCTGTCGTAACGAGCGCGGAGAGCCCTGACCGCCATCGGTTTGACAGGCTTTCGACGCTGTGCAGTATGCAGCATACAACAATAGAGGCTTGGCCGCGCAGGCATGGGCCCGAAGAGTTTTCGGGGAGAGTGCGATGGGGTGCCAGGCTGCGAGCCCTTGGCGCGAGCCCGCGACGGCTCGCGGCGGATCGTCGAAATATGCGGCCGCGCCTGCATCCGTCGTCTCCGATGCGCCCTTCCCGCGGGACGGCGCGACTTGCCAGCCCTTCGACGGCCGCGATGGCGCGGGAAGGACATAGCGCGCCATGGCGATCCGAAGCTGGCTCCTGAAAGCGATCGAGAACCTGCTGCTGGCGGGCTTCGTGGCGATGATCGCCATGGTCTTCGGCAATGTCGTCCTGCGCTACGGCTTCAACTCCGGCATCATCATGTCGGAGGAGGCTTCGCGGATGATCTTCGTCTGGCTGACCTTCGGCGGCGCGTTCCTGGTGGCCCGCGAAGGCAACCATCTCGGCATGACGACGGTCGTCACCATGCTCGGCCGCAACGGGCGCTGGTGGTGCAGGCTCGCCGCCGAAGCGCTCTCATTGGGCTGCATGATCCTTCTGGTGATCGGCTGCTGGCAGCAAAGCGTCATCAACATCGACAATTACGCGCCAGTGACGGGCATCCCGCTGGCGGTGACCTACATCGCCGGCCTGCTCTGCGGGCTCGGCATCGGGGCGCTCAACCTGATGGCGCTGTTCGAGCTTGTGACCGGCCGCATGCCGGATTCGGCGCTGATCGCCGGCGCGGAATCGGAAGAGATGGCCGCGTTCGAGGCCAAGCTGCAGGAGAGGCCGCAGCACGAGGGGCCGCAGCACGAGAGGCCGCGTCCGTGACCGTCCTCGTCTTCCTCGGCTCGCTGCTCGGCGCCATGTCGCTGGGGATGCCGATCGCCATGGCGCTTTTGGTCTGCGGCGTCGCCCTGATGCTGCAACTAAACAGTTTCGACGCGCAAATCCTGGCGCAGAACCTCGTCGGCGGCGCCGATTCCTTCCCGCTGATGGCGGTGCCCTTCTTCATGCTGGCCGGCGAACTGATGAACGCCGGCGGCCTCTCGCGCCGCATCATCGCGCTGGCCGTCACCATGGTCGGCCATGTGCGCGGCGGGCTGGGCTACGTCGCCGTCATCGCCGCGCTGGTGATGGCGAGCATTTCCGGCTCGGCCGTGGCCGATACCGCGGCGCTCGCCGCGATCCTGCTGCCGATGATGAAGGCGGCCGGCTACAACCTGCCGCGCGCGGCGGGCCTGATCTCGGCTGGCGGCATCATCGCGCCGGTCATCCCGCCCTCGATCGGCTTCGTCGTCTTCGGCGTCGCGGCCGGCGTCTCGATCACGCGGCTGTTCCTGGCCGGCATCGTGCCGGGCATCCTGATGGCGCTCGCGCTGGTCGTCACCTGGTACATCGTCGCCCGCGACGAGCCCGTGGCGCGGACGCAGCGGGCGAGCCTGCGCGAGATCGCAAAGGCCGGGCTCGACGGCGTCTGGGCGCTCGGGCTGCCCGTGCTCATCATCGGCGGCATGAAGGCCGGCGCCTTCACGCCGACCGAGGCCGCCGTGGTCGCGGCCGTCTATGCCGGGCTGATCGGCGCCTTCGTCTATCGCGAGCTTAAGCTCGAGCACATCCGCCCGGCGCTGCTGGCCGCGCTCAAGACGTCGTCCGCGGTGATGTTCCTCGTCGCGGCGGCGATGGTCTCGGCCTGGCTCATCACCATCGCCGACATTCCCGGCCAGGTCGCGGCGCTGTTCGGCTCGCTCGTCGAGAACCGGACGCTGCTGATGCTGGCGATGATGGCGCTGGTCGTCGTCGTCGGCACGGCGCTCGACTTCATCCCGACCGTGCTGATCCTGACGCCCGTGCTGATGCCGATCGTCAAGCAGGCCGGCATCGACCCGGTCTATTTCGGCGTGATGTTCATCATCAACAACGCCATCGGCCTGCTGACGCCGCCGGTCGGCACCGTGCTCAACGTCGTCTGCGCGGTTGGCAACGTGCCGATGGACAAGGTGATCCGCGGCGTGATGCCGTTCCTGCTGTCGCAGATCGCCGTGCTGCTGCTGCTGATCCTCGTGCCCGAAATCGTCACCGTTCCCGCCAAATGGTTCTACGGCCGCTGAACGCGCTCAAGCCTACCGCCTGCCCAAACCAGAAAATCCGGAGGAAACATCATGACCATCACCCGCAGAACCGCTCTCGCCGGCGCCGGCGCTGGCGTCGCGCTCTTCGCCATCGGCCGGCCGGCGCTGGCCCAGGCGGCGCGCTTGCGCTTCGCCCACCCGCATCCGGAGGCCGATAGCTGGCACAAGGCGGCGCTGATGTTCGCCGAGCAGGTCAAGGCGAAAAGCCAGGGCCGCTTCGAGATCCAGGTGTTCCCCAATGGCGCGCTCGGCTCCGACGCGCAGACGATCAGCGCCGTGCGCGGCGGCTCGCTCGACATATGCCTGACCGGCAACCCGTTCTTCACCGGGCTGGCGCCCAAGCTGAACGTGCTCGACCTGCCCTTCCTGATCCAGAGCCGCAAGCATGCGGCCGCCGTGATGGACGGGCCGATCGGCGACGGGCTGCGAAAGGAACTGGAGGGCTCCAACCTCAAGGCGCTCGCGACCTGGGAGATCGGCTGGCGCAACCTGACCAACAACCGCCGCCCGGTGGCGACCGCCGCCGACATCAAGGGGCTGAAGATCCGCACCACGCCCAATCCGGCGCATATCAAGGCGTTCCAGTTGCTCGGCGCGGTGCCGACGCCGATGGCCTTCACCGAACTCTTCACCGCGCTGGAGACCGGCGCGGTCGACGGGCAGGAAAACCCGGTGACGCTGATCCTGAACGCCAAGTTCAACGAGGTTCAAAAGCATCTCTCGCTGACGCGCCACGCCTTCACCACCGGACCGGTGGTGATGAACAAGGGCAAGTTCGATGCGCTGCCCGCCGATATCCAGACGATGCTGACGTCCATCTGCATCGAGATCGCGGCCGTGCAGCGCCAGATGAACGAGGACACCGAGGGCTCGAGCCTGGCCGCGCTGAAGAAGGCCGGCATGCAGGCGGTCGAGACGCCCGACCGGGAAAGCTTCGCGAAGATCGTGACGGCCGAGGTCGAGAAGGAGTTCGTCGGCAAATACGGCTCCGAGACGCTGGACGCGATCAAGAAGGCCGCCGCCTGAACGAATGCGTGGCGCCGCCACTTCCGGGACAGGCGGCGGGGCCGACCCGCCGACCGCTCGGGCGAGCCCGGCGCTGCCCGCCGCGCATTCTCAATCCGTCGCCAGCCGATACCCGACGCCTGGCTCCGTCATGATGAAACGGGGATCGGCCGCATCATCGCCGAGCTTGTCGCGGATGTGGCCGATGGCGATACGCAGATAGTGCGTATCCTCCGCATGCGCGGCGCCCCAGACCGTGGTCAGCAATTGCCTGTGGCCGACCAGGCGCCCCGCGTGACGGGCGAGCAAAGCCAGCACGTCGAACTCCTTGCGGGTCAGTTTCGCGTCGACGCCGCCGACGCCGACCTTGCGCGAGGCCAGATTGATGCGGAGCGGCCCGACGGCGATCTCCGTCGGCTCCGCCACGCCTGCCGCGCGCTTGCGTAAGAGGGCCCTTACGCGCGCCAGCAACTCCCCCGTGGCGAACGGCTTCGTCACGTAGTCGTCCGCCCCTGCATCCAGCGCCGCGATTTTCTCCGCTTCGCCATCGCGCACGGACAGCACGAGAATAGGCACGCTCGACCATTCCCTGATCGCCGCGATGACGCGCTTGCCGTCCATGTCGGGCAGGCCAAGATCGAGGATCACCAGATCGGGAGCATTCGTCGCCGCGATTTCGATCCCGGCGCGACCGCGCTCCGTTTCGATGGCATCGTATCCGCCGCTGGCGAGCGCAATCTTCAGGAAGCGCCGGATCGGGGCTTCGTCCTCGATCAGCAGGATGCGCGATGCCGCCGTCATGGCTCGTCATCCGGCTGCGCCCGCGCGGTCGGAAGCGTCATGACGATGCATGTTCCACGACCGCCATGGCCTGCCTCGGCGGCGACCGAACCGCCATGCGCCTCCACGAGACCTTTCACGATCGCCAGGCCCATGCCGGCGCCGACAGGCGCGCCATCGCCCCTGGCGGCGCGGTGGAAGAGATCGAACACCGCGGCACGCTCGCTTTCGGGAATGCCCGAGCCTTCATCGCAGACCGAGATGCGGACGACGTCCGGATCGGAGCGGCCGGCCGAGAGCCTTATCGCGCCGGTTGGCGCATATTTGACCGCATTTTCCAGAATATTGGCGAGCGCCTGACCGATCAGCACCGGATCGACGTCGAGCATCGGCAGATCGCGGGGCACATCGACGATGAGTTCGTGCCGCGACAGCGTGCGCGCGAGGTCGGCGCGAACGCGCCCCACGATCTCCCGCAAATCCACCGCCGCGCGTCTGGGCTTGAGGGCGCCATGTCCGAGCCGGGTCATGTCGAGAAGGTTCTGCACCGTGCGGTCGAGGCGGCGCGCTTCATCCAGCGCGGTCTGGATCAAATCACGTCGAGCCGGTTCAGGCAGTTCTCGATCACCCTCCGCCAGCGCCGAGGTCGCTCCGATGACACTGACGAGCGGCGTACGCAGATCATGGCTGACGGCGTTCAGAAGCGCCGAGCGCAGTTTGTCGCTCTCCTGATTGACGCGGGCGGTCGCGAGATCATCCGAGAACCGGTTACGTTCGATGGCGACCGCCACCTGATCCTCGACGGCCAGGAGAAGTCGCCGCATTTCCGGATCATTGGCGGACGCCCGATCACGAAAGCGAACTCCGACGACGCCAAAGGGCTTGCTCGCCGTGGCCAGCGGCACGAACAACCAGTCGCTGTTGGGGAGGGTGCCGGTGCTGAGGCCGGCCGGCTCCGCCTTGTCATAGGCCCAGCGCGCCGCTCCCTCGGCGCGGGCATCGAGATCGTCGGCGATCGAGGGATGTCCCTGCACCTGCTGGAGGGTTCCGGCTGCATCCGGCGTCATGATGATGGCGTGGCAGTTCAAAGCGTGCGCCACATGGGCGACGGCCGCCCACAGCACATCATCCGCCTTGGTCGCGGATGCGATCTTGCGAGCGAAGGCGTATAGTATTTCGGTGCGGGCCTGCGAGGCGCGCATGGCCTCGACCTGCGCCTTGAGGCGGCTTGCCAGCGTGCCAGTGAAGATCGCGCCCAGCAGGAAGACGCCAAGCGAAACGACATCCGACGGCTTGGCCACCGACAGGGTGTAGTAGGGAACCGTGTAGAGAAAATTGTAGGCAAGGAAGCCGAGCCCTCCGGCGAACAGAGACGGCCTGAGCCCGTAGCGCGAACCGGTCACCATCACCGCCAGCAGATAAAGCACCGTGATGGCCCCGGCGGGAATGGCGTCCGTCAGGGCTATGGGCCAGGCCAGCAAGGACGCCGCCGCGACCGCGCCGAGGGCCCAGGCGTATTCGCGCCAGCCCTGGCCGGGCAAAAGCCGCGCCTTTGCCTTGCGGCGTTCGATCCGCGCGTGCGGGGTCACGACCGTGACCTCGAGATCCGTCGCGCCCTCGAGAAGGCGTTCCGACACGGGCTCCCGCCAGAGCGCCAGGAGACGTTGGGCGAACCCGCCACGCCAGTGCGGTCGTCCTACGAGCAGGCGGCTGACGTTCCGCTCGCGGGCGAAGCGCAGCAATTCGGCGGCGGCGTCGGACTCGGCGCGCAGCGTCACCATCTCCGCGCCCAGCGTCCCGGCGAGCCGCAGCGCGTCCGCGGTCGCCGCGCGGGTTTCGGCAGCCATGGCTTCATGGCGCGGGGTAATGACCGTCGCGGCGATCCATGGAATTCTCGCGCGCTCGGCCATGCGCTTGCCCGTGCGAACCAGGGTCTTCGCCGCGGGCGCCTCGTTGATGCAGACGAGCAGCCTCTCATCCGTCGGCCAGACGGCGCCAACGGCGTTCGCCTGCTTGTAGGCCAGCACCTCCGCGCCCACCCGGCCCGCGACCGAACGCAACGCCATCTCACGCAGGGCGGTGAGCTTGCCTGTCGTGAAGAAGTTTTCGAGCGCGCGACCGGCCTGCTGCGCGCCATAGACCTTTCCCTGTTTCAGGCGCGCGATCAGCTCTTCGGGCGGCAGGTCGATCAGTTCGATCTGGTCGGCCTTCTGCAGCACCTCGTCGGGCACCGTCTCTTGCACGCGTATCCCGGTGATCTGCGCCACGGCGTCATTGAGGCTCTCGATATGCTGGATGTTGAGCGTGGTGACGACGTCGATGCCGGCATCCAGCACCTCCATCACATCCTGCCATCGCTTGGGGTGGCGGGAGCCGGGCACGTTCGCATGGGCGAACTCGTCGATCAGCGCGAGTTGGGGCCGCCGCGCCGCCAAGGCATCGACGTCGAGTTCCTCGAGCATCTGTCCACGATAATCGACCTGCTTGCGCGGCACCTGCTCGATATTCGCGAGGACGGCGGCCGTCTCGGCCCGGCCATGGGTCTCGATGAGGCCCGCCACGACATCGACGCCAGCCCGGCTTCGCACCGAGGCCTCCTCCAGCATGGCGTACGTCTTGCCGACGCCGGGGGATGCGCCAAGGAAGATTTTCAGCCTGCCCCGGCGCGCGCGACCCCGGTCCTCGGCGCGGGCGACGTCGAGGAAGCTTTCGGGACTGGGGCGTGCCGCGCCGGTCAAGGCCATCGCGCCTTTCTTGCGCTCAGGGCCGTAGCGCGTCCAGCGCAAGATTGAGGGCGAGCACGTTCACGCGCGGCTCGCCCAGCACGCCCAGCTCGCGGCCCTCGACATGACGCTCCACCATGGTCCGCAGCTGTGCCGCCGGCAATTGCCGCGCCGCGGCCACCCGGCCGACCTGCGCCAGCGCGCCTGCCGGGGAGAGGTGAGGATCGAGGCCTGACGCCGAAGCGGTGACGAGATCCGCCGGCTGAGAGCCGGGACCGAGCGCCCTGGCGCGGGCCTCGACAGCCTCGACGAGCGTCTTCGAGGTCGGCCCGAGATTGGAGCCGGTCGAATTGGCGGCGTTGTAGGGCGCGTCGATCGTCCTGGCCGGATCGGCGGGATCGGCGCCGCTCGTGGCGGAGGGTCTCCCGTGGAAATAGCGCTCGGACGCGAAGCTCTGCCCGACGAGGCTGGAGCCGATGACGGCTCCGTTGCGCGTGACGAGCGATGCGTTGGCCTGCGCGGCCAGCAGCGTCTGGCCGACGCCGGTGATGGCGAGCGGATAGACAAGTCCGGTCAGGACGGTGAAGGCGACGAGCAGCACGAAAGCGGGGCGCAGATGGACCATGGACATAATCCTTTTCAGGCGAGGCCGAGCGCGTTGACAACGAGGTCGATGGCCTTGATTCCGATGAACGGAACGATCAGCCCGCCAAGGCCATAGACGAGAAGGTTGCGCGACAGGAGCGTCGAGGCGGAGGCCGGCTTGTAGGCGACGCCCTTCAGCGCGATCGGGATCAGCGCGACGATCACCAGCGCGTTGAAGATGATCGCGGACAGGATCGCCGTCTGCGGCGAGGCGAGGTCCATCACGTTGAGCGCACCCAGGCCGGGATAGGCGGCGACGAACAGAGCGGGCAGAATGGCGAAATACTTCGCCACATCGTTGGCGATCGAGAAGGTCGTCAGAGCGCCGCGCGAGATGAGCAGTTGCTTGCCGACCATGACGATCTCGATGAGCTTTGTCGGGTCGCTGTCGAGATCGATGAGGTTTCCGGCCTCCTTCGCCGCAGGAGTGCCGGCGTTCATGGCGACGCCGACATCGGCCTGCGCGAGCGCCGGGGCGTCGTTGGAGCCATCGCCGCACATGGCGACGAGCCGACCTTCGGCCTGCTCCTTGCGGATGAGAGCCAGCTTGTTCTCGGGAGTGGCTTCGGCGAGGAAATCGTCCACGCCCGCCTCCGCCGCGATGGCCGCGGCGGTCAGCGGATTGTCGCCGGTGATCATCACGGTGCGAATGCCCATGCGGCGCAGTTCGGCGAAGCGCTCCCGGATGTTCGGCTTGACGATGTCCTTGAGGTAGACGACGCCGAGCGCGCGGTCTCCCCGCGCCACGACCAGCGGCGTGCCGCCGGCGTTGGCGATCTTCTTCACCGCAGCGTCGAGATCCGGCGATGCAGGCCGCCCGATATGGCGGATCACGGATTCCGCCGCGCCCTTGCGGATGACCTCCCCGTTCGGGAGGTCCAAGCCGGACATGCGCGTCTGCGCCGTGAAGGGCACGAACGTCCCGATGTCGGTGGCGGGCTTGAAGCCGAAGAGCTTGCCGGCGAGCTCCACGATGGAGCGGCCCTCCGCCGTGTCGTCGGCCAGCGAGGATAGCCAGGCCGCTTCCGCCACATCCCGCTCGCTTGCGCCGCCGACCGGGACAAAGGCCGCCGCCATGCGGTTGCCGAAGGTGATCGTGCCGGTCTTGTCCAGGAGCAGCACGTCGATGTCGCCCGCCGCCTCGACGGCGCGTCCCGATTTGGCGATGACATTCGCCTTCACCAGCCGGTCCATTCCGGCGATGCCGATGGCCGACAGAAGGCCGCCAATGGTGGTCGGGATCAGCGTCACGAACAGCGCCGCCAGGTAGATGACGGGCAGCGTCGCGCCCGACCACGAGGCGAAGAACGGCAACGTCACAACGACGACGAGGAAGACGAGCGTCAGCGACGCCAGCAGGATGTCGAGAGCGATCTCGTTGGGCGTCTTGGCGCGCCTGGCCCCCTCCACCAGCGCGATCATCTTGTCGAGAAACGTCTCGCCGGGCTTGGCCGTGACCCGGATAACCAGCCAGTCCGAGACGATCGTGGTGCCGCCCGTGACCGAGGAGCGGTCGCCGCCGGATTCGCGGATGACGGGCGCGGACTCGCCCGTGATCGCCGCCTCGTTGACCGAGGCGGCGCCCGCGATCACCTCGCCATCGGTCGGTATGAGATCGCCCGCCCGCACGAGAATGGCCTCGCCGGGCTCGATCAGCTCGACGTCCTTGTTCTCCCAGAGTTCGCGGTTGTCGGGATCGAGCAACACGCGCGCGCTCGCGGTCGATTTGGTGGCGCGAAACGCGTCGGCCCGCGCCTTGCCCCGCCCTTCGGCGACGGCCTCGGCGAAATTCGCGAACAGCACCGTGAACCAGAGCCAGACCGCGATCTGGAGACCAAGCCAGAAGGTCGGCCCGCCGATCATGCCCTCGCGAATGACGAGGATTGTCGCGAAGAGCGAGACCAGCGCGGTCGCGAAGATCACCGGGTTGCGGGCGAGGCCCTTGGGGTTCAGCTTCAGGAAAGCCTGGCCGATGGCTGGCTTCACGATCTCCAGCGCGAAAAGCCCGATCTCGGCTGGCGCATGCTTGGACATGGGTCGTTCCTTCAGAAGCGCGTGCCGGCGAGCATCGAGACATGCTCGGCGATCGGCCCCAGCGCGAGGACGGGGAGGAAAGTGAGCGCGCCGACAATCAGGATCGTGGCGAGCAGCAGCACGACGAAGACCGGACCATGCGTCGGGAAGGTTCCCGCCGTCGCCGCGGCCGGGGTCTTGGCCGCGAGGGAGCCGGCAATGGCGAGAATCGGCAGGATGCAACCGAAGCGCCCCAGGATCATGGCCAGACCGAGCATCACGTTGTGGAAGGGCGTGTTGGCGGTGAAGCCCGCGAAGGCCGAGCCATTGTTGCCGGTCGCGGAGGTGTAGGCGTAGATCAGCTCCGAGAGCCCGTGAGGGCCGGCATCCTGCACGCTGGTCTGGGCGTGGCCCGAGGCGATGGCGAGGGCCGCGAAGCCGAGGATGCCGACAGGCATGATGAGCAGCGTGAGCGCCGCGAGCTTGATCTCCCGCGCCTCGATCTTCTTGCCGAGATATTCCGGCGTGCGGCCGACCATGAGCCCCGCCAGAAACACGGTGAGGACGACGAAGAGCAACATGCCCGTCAGCCCGACGCCGACGCCGCCATAGACGATCTCGCCGAGCTGGATGTTCAGCATGGCCACCAGTCCGCCGAGCGGGGTGAGGCTGTCATGCATGGCGTTGACCGAGCCGTTCGAGGCGGCGGTCGTCGTCACGGCCCAGAGCGCGGAGCCGACCACGCCGAAGCGAACCTCCTTGCCCTCCATGTTGCCGGCGGCGGGCTCGGCGAAGGCAAAGGTCAGCGGGTTGCCGGCCCGCTCGGCGGCGTAGGTTGCCGCGAACGCCGCGACGAGCAGGAGCCCCATCGCCGCGAACAGAGCGAGGCCCTGCCGCCGGTCGCCCACGATGCGCCCATAGGTGAAGACCAGCGCCGCCGGAATCGCCAGGATCGCCAGCATCTGGATCAGGTTGGAGATCGCGTTCGGGTTTTCGAGCGGGTGCGCGGAGTTGACGTTGAAGAAGCCGCCGCCATTGGTGCCGAGCTGCTTGATGGCGAGCTGGCTGGCGACGGGACCGACCGCGATCGTCTGCTGCGCGCCCTCCAGCGTCGTCGCGGCGACGCTCGCCTGCAGGGTCTGCGGCACGCCGAGCGCCAGCAGCGCCAGCGCGACGACAAGCGCGCCCGGCAGCAGAACGTAGAGCACGATGCGCGTCAGATCGCGCCAGAAGTTGCCGACCGTCTTCGATCGCCGCGCGGCGAAGCCGCGCGCCACCGCCGCCGCGACAGCCAGGCCGGAGGCGGCGGACAGGAAGTTCTGCGTCGTCAGCCCGACCATCTGGCTGAAATGCGACAGCGTCGTTTCGCCGCCATAGCTCTGCCAGTTCGTGTTGGTGACGAAGCTCACCGCCGTGTTGAAGGCGAGATGCCATGACAGGCCATCGAAGCCCTGCGGGTTCAGCGGCAGCAGATGCTGGCCGAGCAGGATCGCGAAGAGCAAGGCGAAGCCGAAGGCGTTGAAGAGCAGAAGCGCCGCGGCATAGCCGCTCCAGCGCTGCTCCGGCCGATCGCCCGCCGCGGCGAGCAGCGCGTGCTCGACACCCGATAGGAACTGGACCTCGCCCGTGAAAACCCGCGCGATATAGGCGCCGAGCGGAACGGCGATGGCGACGAGAAGCAGGGCGTAGAGCCCGGCCTGTAGCAGATCGGCCTGCATGGCGGCGTCTCCCTCAGAGCCGCTCTGGGGCGATCAGCGCCGCCAGCAGATAAACAAAAAGGCCTGCCGAAAGAGCGAGACCGAGCCAGATTTCGAAGGTCATGGAGCACCATCGTTCAAGAAGATGGCGCCAGAGCTAGGCCGTCTTTGCGTAAAGGCGCGATGGCGAAACAGGGCGCCCGGCATAAAGCGAGCGTAAAGACGACCAGCCGCCGGACTGCCGGTCGCTGAAAGGTCGTCGGATCGCAGCGCCATGCACCCGGACAAGGCGACCCGAAGCCTCGACGACGCGTTCCCTCGGTCCGGGACGAGATGGACCGGTCGCTGCGCCGCTGCAGAGGCGCTCAATCGACGCGCCAGTCTCACATGGCCGATCGCCACTCATTTTGGAACGCTTCCAACGACTGGGCAGTTTGGGGGAGCAGGCATCCGCGCGGCGCGGCCTCGCGGCGACGGCGCGGTCAACGCCGGCAATCGCTCCGGTACCCCGCTTCAGGCGGAGAGCGAAGGCGAGCTTGCCGGCGAGGACAGGATCGAGTTCGGCGATCTCGACGAACTGCGCCAGATATACGTGCATTGCCACAAAAAGTAGCCACACATCCGCTAAACAATAGCAAATGATCACTAGGCTAATTCGTTGTAAAATAACGTAAAAATTGATTGGCGGAGACGGAGGGATTCGAACCCTCGATACCCTTGTGGGGTATGCTCATTTAGCAAACGAGTGCCTTCAGCCTCTCGGCCACGTCTCCGTTGGATGCTCTATGCCCGATTGCCCGGCGATTTGACAAGCGCCGGCCGGGCGATTTGCACGAATTCCCTGCGCGCGGGAACTGGCCGCGGCAAAGCGCGCCATCTGGCGGCAAATGGCGTCAGGCGCTGATGTCGCGCAGCCGGTCGATCTCGTCGATCCAGGCCAGAGCTTCCGGCAGGGTCGCGAAAACCGGGCCCTTGAGCACCTCGTCCTCGGCGTCGCTCTGGCCGAAGCGAATGCCGAAACCCTGCTCGTCACGCCTGATGGCAATGAAATGGGGAATGGAACCGGGATTCTGGAACGGGGCGGATGGCGTCGCGTGAAACATGATCGGGATCCCCGGGCGGTCAACCGCCCCTGCAAAACGCAGGCCGTCGCGGCCGGTCCCCGGCAAATCGGACCGTGGCTCCGTCGACCTGCCGCGTGACGGCGCGGCGCAACTGGCGGCGACGTCGATCTGACGCAACCAACCGGACGTCCCTTCCCGGCGACATCCGCGACCACGACTCGACGATTTCATGGAGAGGGAAATGGTGCGCCGAGGCGCAGCGCAGGCGAACCAGCTAGATGGGTTGGCGCGCGGCATCGCGCAAGGAAAAATGGTGCCCAGAGCTGGAATCGAACCAGCGACACTGCGATTTTCAGTCGCATGCTCTACCAACTGAGCTATCTGGGCGCCGGGCGCTTGGCCTTGCGGCCTGCGTTCCTGTTGGTGGGCGGGGTATAATCGGTGCGGCGGGGGCTGTCCAGTCGGTTGAGCCGGCTTTACGCAGGAAGCCCTGCAGCGGTTGCGCCGCACGCAGAGCGCGGAGCGCTCAGCCCTCGTCGTCCTGCCGGCTTCCGGGCTTGCCGGCTTCCGCCTCGTCGAGGCTTGCGCCGGGAATCACATAGCTGCCCTTGAGCCAGCGGCCGAGGTCGATATCGGCGCAGCGGGCCGAGCAGAACGGCCGGTATTTCGGCAAGGCGAGCTTGCCGCAGATCGCGCAGGGCCGCTGGCGCGGGATCGGCGCGGGATCGGTGTCTTCAGCCATATTTCAGCGTGACGCCTCCGTCGACGACGAGTTCGAGCCCGGTGACATAGCGCGCTTCGTCGCTGGCGAGGAAGAGCGCGGCGTAAGCGACGTCCCAGGCCTCGCCCATATGGCCCATCGGCACCTGCGCGTCGCGCGCGGTCCACATCGCCTCGACATCGCCGTCGCCATAGATGCGGGCGAGCCCGCTGGAGAGCGCCACGCGCGGCGTCTTGATCAGGCCCGGCAGCACGGCGTTGACGCGGATCTTGTGGGCGGCGAACTCGACGGCGGTGTTGCGGGTGAGCTGGTTCAGCGCCGCCTTGGTGGCCGAGAGACTGGCATAGGGCACGCCGGTGTGGCGCAGCGAGACGGTGGAGGAGATGTTGACGATCGAGCCGCCCTCCCCGCTCTCGGAAAACTGGCGTTGCATCACCGGGATGACGTGCTTCATCGTCAGCACCGCGCCGGTCAGGTTGAGCCGGAAGGCGCGCTCCCAGGCTTCCTCCGAGAGATCGAGAACGCTGCCTATCTCGGCCAGGCCGACATTGTTGTTGAGGATGTCGATGCGGCCATAGCGGCCGAGCGCGCGGCCGACGAGATCAGCCACCGCGTCGCCGCGGGTGACGTCGGTCTCGACGGCGAAGGCCTGGCCGCCCTCGTTCTGAATGATCGCGGCGGTCTCCTCGGCGGCGGCGAGGTCGATATCGGCGCAGATCACCTTCGCGCCCTCGCGGGCGAAGACCACGGCGGTGGCCTTGCCGTTGCCCCAGCCGGGGCCGACCGAGCCCGCGCCGGCGACGATCGCGACCTTGCCCCTCAGACGTGCCGACATGCGTATCCTCTCCCTCAGCGCGCCCTGTTCCGGGTGCGGGCGCTTGTCGCGCGCCAAGGATCGGGCTTTGCGTCCGCCGGGGCAAGCCCGCAGCCGCAGACGCGGTCAGGCGGCGTTCATCCAGCCGAAGCGGATCGGGAACCCCTCCCCGCCGAGCAGGCCGACCGTCTCGTAGAGCGGCAGGCCGACCACGGCGGTGTAGGAGCCGGCGAGCTTGACGACGAAGGAGCCCGCGATGCCCTGGATGGCGTAGCCGCCGGCCTTGCCGCGCCACTCGCCCGAGGCGAGATACATCTCCAGATCGTCGCCCGAGAGCCGCTTGAAGCGCAGGCGGGTCTCGACGATGCGGTCCCGGATCGCGCCGCCGGGCGTGACCACGGCAACCGAAGTGTAGACCCGGTGCGAGCGGCCCGACAGCAGGCGCAGGCAGGCTGCCGCCTCGTCGACGATCTCGGCCTTGGGCAGGATGCGCCGGCCGACCGCGACGACCGTGTCGGCGGCGACGATGTAGCAGCCTTCGAGATCGGGCCGCGATTTCGCGCCTTCGCGAGCGGCCTGCGCCTTTTCGCGGGCGAGCCGGCGCGAGAGATCGCGCGGGCGCTCGCCCTTGAGCGGCGTCTCGTCGAGATCGGAGGGGAGCATGGCGTCGGGCTTGAGGCCGGCCTGCTCCAGCAGCGCGAGACGGCGCGGCGAGGCCGATGCCAGGACCAGCATGGGACGCCAGCCGGGCGGTTTGGGCGTGGAAAAGATGCTCAAGGACAGCCTGCAGAAATCGGGTAGGCGCGGCGATCCCGCGCGCTTGCCTCTGGCTCTAACGCATTTTGCCGCGTGGAGAAATCGCCGATCGTCGCGATGCGCCCGGCGCAGGCGCCAAGCAGGATATGCTCTTGGGCATTCACCAAGCGCATAAATTTGTTCCCTGCCATGCGTCGTATTGCATTGCACAATGAGTTGCGCCTCGCCACATTGCGCGTCGATAGACTGGGCTTTCCGCCAGGTCCGTCGGCGATGTTCCGGAGCGACACAAGCCATGCCGATCTCGCGCAAGCCGATGAGTTCCGTGACCGGCGCGGGAGTGGAGGCGCAGGCGCTCACCGCGAAGATGCTGACGATGCAGGCCGATGCCGGGCTGACCATCGCCATGCGGATGCCGATGCTGATGAAGGGCGCGCTCGGCGACGCCCGGGGCCAGCGGGAGGCCGCCAAGGCCGTCAGCGAGAAGATGTCGGCGGTGATGGAGAGCGGGTTTGCCGCCGGGCAGGCCGCGGCGATGTTCTGGCTCGGCATGGCGCTGAACCCGCTCGCCCATGTCGATTATGGCGAAGCGGCCGCCAGGCTCGCCAGCAGCACGCTGGAGCCGTTCTCGAAGCGCACCACGGCCAATGCGGCGCGGCTGACCGGGCGCGGCCGCAAGCGCTGAGCGCCGCCCTCAGACCGCGCCGGCCGGCTTCTCGACCGCCGCGGCGGGCGCGGCCAAAGCCGCGTCATGCTCGCGCTCCAGCTTGCGGTAGCGCGCGACACTGAGCGGAATCAGCGCCAGATAGGCGACGACGACCAGCGACAGGACCTCGAACGGGTAGGCGAAGAGCAGCCCCGCCACCACGACGACCGCCACGAAAATCGGCAGCACCCGGTCGCGCGGCACCCGCGTGCCCAGCGTCTTTCCGGCATAGCAGGGGATTCGCGAGATCGTCAGGAAGGCGATGAACAGGATGTAGAGCCCGACCGGCAGCGCGCCGTAATCGGCCACCGGCACGCCGATGAACTGGAGATAGAGCGGCAGCATCGCGGTGATCGCGCCGGCTGGCGCGGGCATGCCGACGAAGAAGTTCTTCTGCCAGTCGGGCCGGTTTGGATCGTCGATCATGACGTTGAAGCGCGCGAGCCTGAGCGCCATGGCGCAGGCCAGCGTCAGCACGATGATCCAGCCGAAGGATCTTAGGTCGTGCAGGACGAAGATCCACAGCACATAGCCGGTGGCGACGCCGAAATTGACGAAATCCGAGAGCGAATCGAGCTCCGCGCCGAAGCGCGAGGTGCCCTTCAGCATGCGCGCCAGCCGTCCGTCGACGCCGTCGAGCGCCGCCGCGATCAGGATGCAGATGGTCGCGGTCTCGAGCTTGCCCTCGACGACGAGGCGCATCGCGGTGAGGCCGAGGCACAAGGCCAGAAGCGTCACGACGTTGGGGGCGAGCAGCCGGAACGGGATCGGCCTGAAGCGGGCGCGCTTCGATTCGACGCGTTCGGGCTCGAAGGGGGGGAAGAGATCACTCATGGGAGCGGGGATACGCGGTTTTGCGCGCGCAGGCTAGGCAGGCGGCGTGAAGCGCCGGCCCTCAAATCCCCTTGAACAGCCGCGCCGGCGCTTCGGACCCTGAAAAATCAGCCAGCACCGTCTCGCCGGCGATCGCGGTCTGGCCTTCGCCGACCAGCGGGATCACATGCGTCGGCAGGTAGACATCGACCCGCGAGCCGAAGCGGATCAGGCCGAAGCGCTCGCCGGTGGCGATCAGATCGCCCTCCTTGACGAAGGGCACGATGCGGCGCGCGATCAGCCCCGCGATTTGGACGACGCCGACCGTCCCGGCCGCGGTCTCGATCGCCAGCGCGTTGCGCTCGTTGTCGTCGCTCGCCTTGTCAAGTTCGGCGTTGAGGAAGAGGCCCGGCGTATAGGCCATCCTGACGATGCGGCCAGGCACGGGCGCGCGGTTCACATGGCAATCGAAGACGTTCATGAAGATCGAGATGCGCGTCATCGGCTCGGCCGGGAGATTGAGTTCCGGCGGCGGCAGCGCGGACGCGACCTCGCTGACGCGGCCATCGGCCGGCGAGATCACCAGCCCCTCGCGCAAGGGCGTGACGCGGACCGGATCGCGGAAGAAATAGCAGACCCAGAGCGTGATGATCGCGCCGATCCAGCCGAACGGCGTCCAGAGATGACCGAGCACCAAAGTCGCCACGAGCGCGATGGCGATGAAGACATAGCCCTCCTTGTGGATGGGCACGATCACCTTGCGGACGGAATCGACGAGCGACATGGGGCTTCCCGTTGGTCTTGTTGGCGCGAGCGGGCTCGCTGGAGCCAGCCTTGCGCGGATGTGAATGCTCTCTGCGGCGCGAGTGAGGCGCTGCGGATGCCGGTGGTTTAGGGGGTTCGGGCCGCCGGGGGAAGGGGTCGCGGATGGCAATGGCGGCAATCGCGAACCGAGCGTGGAACTCCTCCGGGCCGGACCGGTTGCCAAGCCAACGATCCGCGCAGCCTGCAGGAGGCATCAATGGCGAAATCATCCGCGAAGGAAAAGAGTGCGCGCAGCAAGCCGCGCCAGTCGGCGAAGGCCGTCAAAAGCGCAGCAAAGCAGCAGCGCCGGATCCAGAAGGAGGTCGCCCGCGCCGATGCGAAGCCTTCGTCGGACCCGTCCGGCGCGATGCAGGCCGGAGCGCGGCGCTATCCCGAGCCGCCTTTTAGGAAGCAGCATCAGGCCAAGCCCGGCTCGGAGGCTGCGCTAAATCCCGCGCCGATGTACGATGCGCCCTATTATCGCGGCTCCGGCAAGCTGGAGGGTAAGGTCGCGCTCGTCACCGGCGGCGATTCCGGCATCGGCCGCGCCGTCGCGGTGCTGTTCGCGCGCGAGGGCGCGGATGTCGCAATCCTGCATCTCGGCGAGGACGCGGACGCGAAGGCGACCGTCGCCGCCGTCGAGGCCGAGGGCCAGCGCGGCATGGCGATTTCGGGCGACGTGCGCGATGCAAAGTTCTGCCGCAAAGCGGCCGCGCAGGTCGCGAAGGCGCTGGGCGGGCTCGACGTGCTCGTCAACAACGCCGCCTTCCAGGTACATGCGCCGCGCTTCGAGGACATGAGCGAGGAGCATTTCGACACCACGCTGAAGACCAATCTCTACGGCTATTTCCACATGACGCAGGCGGCGCTGGAGCATATGGGGCCCGGCGGCGCGATCGTGAATTCAGGCTCCGTGACGGGGCTGCTTGGCAGCAAGGACCTGATCGACTACTCGACCACCAAAGGCGGCATCCATGCGTTCACGCGCTCGCTGGCGACTTATCTCGTGCCGCGCGGCATCCGCGTCAACGCGGTCGCGCCCGGCCCGGTCTGGAGCCCGCTGAACCCCTCCGACAAGACCGCCGAGCATGTAGCCCAGTTCGGCGCGAAAACGCCGATGAAGCGCCCCGCCCAGCCCGAGGAAATCGCGCCGGCCTATGTCTTCCTGACCTCGTCGCACTGCTCGAGCTACATCACCGGCGAAATCCTGCCGATCATCGGCGGCTACAATGGCGGCTAGGCTCAGGCTGGAAGCCTGCTTGGACGAAAGGCTCTGGCCGCCAGCCAGGTGAGCGTCGCGAACACCAGCAGGACCATCCCCTGCGCGATCGCGAAGGGCGGCTCGGACTGGGTCGGCGCGATGGCGTTCAGCGACGGCACCTTCATGAAGACCTGCACGACGGCGACGAAGACCAGCAGATAGAGCGCCAGCATCGTCGCGATGGCGTAAAGCCGCCGCCAGCCACCGGCGAGCGATCTGACATAAAGCGCGTAAGCCGCAGGCAGGAGGAGCAGCAGAGAGACGACGCCGAAGATGTGCGAGGGCAGCACGCCGCTGAACGGAAACAGGAACCCGGTCGCGCTGGTGGCGATGGCGGTGACGAGATAGAGCCCCGTCCAGCCGCCACTGACTTCTCCGCGCAGTAGGGCCAATGCGACGGGGACGCCCGCCGCGATCGCGATCAGGCTCAGCCAGGTGTGGAAACCCACCAGTGTCGTCGGATCGAACATCGAAGCCCCCGCTTCTTCGCCGGCGTAACCGCCATAATGTCAGAATGCAGGAACCGCGCCGGACGATCCATGCCCCGCCGCGCATGGAGGGCAGGCCCTGACGCCGCTCACTCGGTCAGGCTCACCCGAACGCTCTCCCCCTCCGCCTCGGCGGCCTGCTTCAGCGTCGCCTTGGCTTCGTCGACCTGGCGCTGGCGGTTCCAGAGCGCGGCGTAGACGCCGTCGGCCGCCAGAAGCTGGGGGTGGTTGCCGCGTTCGACGATCAGGCCCCTGTCGAGCACGATGATCTCGTCTGCGTTGATCACGGTCGAGAGCCGGTGGGCGATGACCAGCGTGGTGCGGCCCTCGCTGACCCGGTCGAGCGCGTCCTGGATTTCCTTCTCGGTGAAGGAGTCCAGCGCCGAGGTCGCCTCGTCGAGCACCAGCACCGGTGGCCCCTTGAGGATGGTGCGGGCGATGGCGACGCGCTGCTTCTCGCCACCCGAGAGCTTCAAGCCCCGCTCGCCGACCGAGGTGGCGTAGCCCTCTGGCAGCGATCTGATGAAGCGGTCGATCTGGGCGAGCCGCGCCGCCTCCTCGACCTCGGCCTCCGACGCTTCGGGCCGGCCATACTCGATGTTGTACCGGATCGTGTCGTTGAACAGCACCGTGTCCTGCGGGACCATGCCGATGGCGGCGCGCAAGCTCACCTGCTGCACGTCGGCGATGGGCTGGCCGTCGATCAGGATGCGGCCGGCTTGCGGCTCGTAGAAGCGAAACAGCAGCCGCGAGATCGTCGATTTGCCCGCGCCCGACGGCCCGACGATGGCGATGGTGCGGCCCGGGGGCACGGTGAAGGAGACGCCCTTCAGGATCAGCCGCTCGGGGACATAGGCGAAATGCACGTCCTCGAAGACGACCTCGCCGGCATCGACGCGCAAGGCTGGCGCGCCCGGCCTGTCCTGGATCTCCGGATCCCTGCCGATCAGCGAGAACATCTGCTCGATGTCGAGCGTCGCCTGCTTGATCTCGCGGTAGACGGTGCCCATGAAATTCAGCGGCTGGTAGAGCTGGATCAGCATGGCGTTGATCAGCACGAAATCGCCGACCGTGTGCGTGCCGGCGCGAAAGCCCTGCACCGCCATCACCATCGAGATCGTCAGGCCGATTGCGAAGATCGTCGCCTGGCCGAAATTCAACAGCGCCAGCGAGGTGTAGGCCTTGACCGAGTTGCGCTCGTAGCGCGCCATGGACAGGTCGTAGCGGGCGGTCTCGCGCGCCTCCGCGCCAAAATACTTCACCGTCTCGTAGTTCAGCAGCGAGTCGATCGCCTTGGAATTGGCGTCGGTGTCGCTCTCGTTCATCTGCGTGCGGATGGCGATGCGCCACTCCGTCGCCTTGATGGTGTAGGCCATGTAGGTCGTCACCATCACGACCAGAACGACGACATAGAGCCAGTCGAAGATCGCCAGCAGCACGGCGATGATCAGCACGACCTCGACGATGACCGGGACGAGCTGGTTGAGGCCGAGCCGGACCATCTCCTCGATGCCGTTGCGGCCGCGCTCCAGCACGCGGGTCAGACCGCCGGTCTTGCGCTCGAGATGGAAGCGCAGCGAGAGATGGTGGAGATGGCCGAAGGTCTGCAGCGCGAGCTTTCGCACCGCATGCATGAAGACGGGCGCGAACAGCGCATCGCGCAACTGGATGAAGGCGGCCGAACCAATGCGGGCCAGCCCGTAGATCACCGTCAGCGCCAAGGGCGCGCCGACGAGCCAGGGAAGCCAGTTCTGCAGGGAGGATGGCGTGTTGGCGAGCGCATCCGTCGCCCATTTGAAGGCGAAGGGCACGCCCATCAGCACGACGCGCCCAGCGATCAGCAGGGCGAAGGCCAGCACGACGCGGCGGCGCAGATCGGCGCGGTCCTCGGGCCAGAGATAGGGCCAGAGCGCGCGGAAGGTGGCGACGAAGCCGGAGCCCGGCTGGAGCACGGCCGAGCGGTCGAAAGTCGGCGCCGGAGACGGCGCGGCAGGCGGGGACATCTTGAAACGATTCCAGGTTGGGCTGCCGATATAGGCGCATTCGCGAGCGAATGCATGCGGCGCGTCCCGGCGGAGACGCGGGTCCTCGGCGGTTATGTCAAATTGCCTTGTTCTGGTCCAAAGCACGGTGTCTGATGTCGGTCCGGGTCGGAACGGCCCGCGCCTTGGGGAAGATCACGATGCGAGTTCAACGCGTTAACACCGCCGCTCTCCTCGCGGCATCGGCCGGCTTTTTGCTTTCGACCGGATACGCCGAAGCCCAGCGCGCCGCCAGGCCGCCCGCGCAGGTGACTGTCACCAACGCCCGCAGCGTGCCGCTGACGGCTTTCGAGATCGCCACCACCGGCGAACAGCCTCGCCTCGTGGCCAAGCTCGCGAAGCCCCTGGCGCCAGGACAGAGCATCGCGCTGAGGCTGAATCGGCCGGCCGGCTGCAGCTACTATGTGCTGGCGAAGTTCGGCGACGATGTCGAGAGCGACAGCGAGGGCATGGACCTCTGCGCCGACAGGGTCATCCGCCTGACGGAGTAGACCTCGCGTGATTGCGAGGGGCGCGGCGTCACGCCGTCGCGCCCTCGCGCATCAGCTTGTAGATGATCGAGTCGGTCAGCGCCTGGAAGGACGCGTCGATGATGTTGGCGCTGACGCCGACCGTGGTCCAGCGCTCGCCCGTCTCGTCGGCGGATTCGATCAGCACGCGGGTGACGGCGTCGGTGCCGCCCTGGAAGATGCGGACCTTGTAGTCGACCAGCCGCAGGCCCTCGATCAGCGACTGGTATTTGCCGAGGTCCTTGCGTAGCGCCACGTCGAGCGCATTGACCGGGCCGGCCGCGCCCTCGGCCGCCGAGATCAGCACCTCGTCGCCGACCTTCACCTTCACGATCGCCTCCGAGAAAGTGACCAGTTCGCCGATGGCGTTGTAGCGGCGCTCGACATTGACCTTGAAGCGCTCGACGGCGAAGTATTCGGGAACCTCGCGCAGGATGCGCCTGACCAGCAGGTAGAAGGAGGCGTCCGCGCCCTCGAAGGCGTAGCCCTGCGCCTCCTTCTCCTTGAGCTCCTCCAGCACGCGGCCGAGCCGGGGGTCGTCGCGGCCGAGCGTCACGCCGATGCGCTCCAGCTCGGCGACGAGGTTCGACTTGCCGCCCTGGTCGGAGACGAGCACCTTGCGGACGTTGCCCGTCGCCTCGGGCGGGACATGCTCGTAGGTGCGCGGGTCCTTCAGCACGGCGGAGGCATGGATGCCGGCCTTGGTGGCGAAGGCCGACGCGCCGACGAAGGGCGCATGACGATTGGGCGCGCGGTTCAGCATCTCGTCGAGCGCGCGCGAGACATGTGTCAGCTCGCCGAGTCGTTTTTCGTCCACGCCGATGGCGAAACGATCCCGATAGCGCTCCTTCAGCTTGAGCGCGCCGATCAGCGTCACCAGATTGGCGTTGCCGCAGCGCTCGCCGAGCCCGTTCAGCGTGCCCTGGATCTGGCGCGCGCCGGCCTCGACCGCCGCCAGCGAGTTGGCGACGGCGCAGCCGCAATCGTCATGGGCGTGGATGCCGAGGTTTTCGCCGGGGATCGATTTCGCGACCTCGGCGACGATTGCCCGGACCTCGTCGGGGAGCGTGCCGCCATTGGTGTCGCAGAGCACGACCCAGCGCGCGCCGGCGTCATGGGCGGCGCGCGCGCAGGCCAGCGCATAGTCGGGATTGGCCTTGTAGCCGTCGAAGAAGTGCTCGCAATCGAGCGTCACCTCGCGGCCGGCGGCTTTCGCGGCCTCGACGCTCTCGCGGATGCCGGCGAGGTTGTCCTCCAGCGAAATCTCCAGCGCGACACGGACATGGTAGTCCCAGCTTTTCGCCACGAAGACGATGGCGTCGGCGTCGGCGTCGAGCAGCGCCTTCAGGCCCGGATCGTTGGCGGCCGAGCGCCCTGCCCGCTTGGTCATGCCGAAAGCGGCGAAGCGCGCCTGCTTCGTCGGCTTGCTTGCGAAAAAGGCCGTGTCGAGCGGGTTGGCGCCGGGATAGCCGCCCTCGACATAGTCGATGCCGAGCCGGTCCAGCATGGCGGCGACGGCGCGCTTGTCGTCGAGCGAGAAATCGACGCCGGTGGTCTGCGCGCCGTCGCGCAGAGTCGTGTCGAAGAGGTGGATGCGGCAGGGGTTTGCAATCAGGCTCACGGCTTGCGCCCGAGCTTGAAGCGCAGCAGGCGCGGCATCACCATCGCCAGCATGACGAGCTTGATGGCGACGGAGAGCGAGCCGGCGGGGCGGATGCGAGGGGTCATGGGGTGTTGTCGCTCTTGTTGTTGATCAACGCGGTGCATGCCGCAAGGAATTCGGCCGCCTGCCCGATCGCCAGCTCGGCCTCTGCGCGATCATGGACGCCATCGCCGTAGTCGGCGAACAGCCTAAGCTGTTCTTCCCGGCCGATCAGGCGGCCGATCTCCAATGGCATCAAACCGGCTTTGACGACCTTGAGATTGAACAGCCTGATCAGCCCGCTATGCGTCTTGACCTCGCGTGTATCGATGCCCGCGATGGTTTCAAGCACGCCGCGCGCCGCATCGAAGCAGGCGTAGTAGGCGCGGTTGATCGCGCCATCGAGATCGCCCGCGTCGAACAGCAACCTTGCGGAGCGGAGCGATTGCTCCGCCTTTTGAAGATGCGGTCTCATGGTGTCCCGACCACCGGAACAGCATCTCTACGGGCAGCAAGCAGCAGGTCTTTGAAGCGTCCGGCCGGCTCACGGCCACTCCATTGCGCGTGCGTGAACGGCCAAGGCTGGATCATGACGCCGACATCGGTCAGGGCGTCGAAACCCAGGTCGATCAGCTTCATCTTTTCCGCGACAGCGTCGCCCTCGAAGGCGCTCAGAACGATTGCGAGATCGGCGTCGCTATCAGGTCGATGACCGCCGCGAGCACGGCTGCCGAACAGAAAGACGCCGACGAGACGGTCCCCATAGGCCCGCGACACGGCGCTGGCATAAGAGGCTAACGCCTGCCCGGCCGCCGCCTCACTCGGCGGCGCCAGAAGTTCAGCAAGACCGCTCATCGCTTCACCTCCCAGGTCGTGGTCGGCTGGCCCTCAGTGTCCTTGCTGTCCTTGAGCTGGATGCCCATGGCGGCAAGCTCGTCGCGGATGCGGTCGGATTCGGCGAAGTTTTTGGCGCGGCGGGCGGCCAGGCGGGTAGTGACGAGAGTATCTACCTTAACGTCGAAGGTATCGTTGGTCGCAATCTTGAACGTCAAGGCTTGATCATCGGCGTCCCATGCGTGGCGTCGAAGGCCAAGAAAATCGACGGTGCCAGCGAGTAGCGACGCCGCTTTGCCATCGCCACCTCTTGCGCCACGCGCGAGCACGTGAAGAGCTGCCATCGCTTTGGCGGTGTTCAGATCGTCGAGCAGCGACCCCACAACCTCATCGCTAACGCTTTTCGGCGCTTCGTCTGGGTGGTTCGAGATATACCGAACCAAGGGCTCCCAACTCCAGATCGTAGCCTGCGCCTCCTCCAGCGCCTTCACCGTCCAGTCGATAGGCTGCCGATAATGCGTCTTCAACATGGCAAGCCGCAGCACCTCGCCGGGCCATGTCCGCCCGCCAAAGCTCTCCGTCTCCAGCAGCTCGTTGATCGTGACGAAGTTGCCGAGGCTCTTCGACATCTTCTCGCCCTCGACCTGCAGGAAGCCGTTATGCATCCAGTAGTTCGCCATGCGCGCGCTGCCGCCTGAGCCGCCAAAGGCGCAGCAGCTCTGCGCGATCTCGTTTTCATGGTGCGGGAAAACGAGGTCGATGCCGCCGCCATGGATGTCGAAGACGTTCTTTTCAGGATCGTCGCAGGCGAGCCCCCCGCCGAAAGGGGCAAGCAGCGTCGCCATCGACATCGCCGAGCACTCGATGTGCCAGCCCGGACGGCCGGGCGTCGCGATGCCGGCGGGCGAGGGCCAACCCGGATCGACGCCCTCACGGCTCGGCTTCCAGAGCACGAAATCCATCGGGTCGCGCTTGTAGGGCGCGACATCGACGCGGGCGCCGGCGATCATCTCGTCGAGCGGGCGGCGCGCCAGCGAGCCATAGGTCGGCGCATTTCGCAGATGCGCGACCGCAGGGACATGGAACAGCACATGCTCCTCGGCGACATAGGCGACGCCACGCGCGATCAGGCGCTCGATGATCGCCTTCATCTGCTCGATATGATCGGTCGCGCGCGGCTCGCTCGTCGGCGGCAGGTTGCCCAGCGCGGCGATGTCCCTGTGGAACTGCGCCGTCGTGCTTTGCGTGACCTTGCCGATCGCCTCGTTCAGCGGCAGGCCCGGAAAGTCGCGGGCGGCGCGCGCATTGATCTTGTCGTCGACGTCGGTGAGGTTGCGCGCATAGGTGACGTGGTCCGCGCCATGGAGATGACGCAGCAGGCGGTAGAGCACGTCGAAGACGATGACCGGGCGGGCGTTGCCGATATGGGCGTAGTCATAGACCGTCGGGCCGCAGACATACATGCGGACGTTTTGCGGATCGATGGGGGCAAAAGCCTCCTTCGTGCGCGTCAGCGTGTTGTAGAGCTTCAGGGTCGGCGACATCGAAAACGTCCTGCAAAGACGGCAAAAAGCATATCACGGCCGCTGGCCGGGGCGCTGTTGTCAGGTCTTTGGGGACGAGGACGTGAGCAGCCGGCCAGCGAAAGCTAGCGGCAAATCCGACAGATCAGGGCGGCGGCTCGCGTCATGACAATCTGCTTGCCTGCGCGCGGGCTTTGCGTCAAGAGGGCGCCCCGCTCGCGCTGCGCCGCGGCATGGACCGTGCGCCGCTTCATTCAAATTTAACCGATTGGAACCATCTTTCCGATTCGAAGGTTGTGAGCCAGACCGGTCACCAGGAACCTCTGAAAATGCGCCGCGCCGTCGCCCTACTCGGCCTTTTCGGCATCCTCGGAGCCGGCATCTCGCTGTCGGTGCTGCCAACCTCCCAAAGTTCCGCCTCCCCCAACACGCCGCGCACCTTCCTGATCCCGGCCAGCGACGGCTACGGCGTCGCCGACTGCATCTCGAGCAAATCGGAATGCGGCAAGATCGTCGCCAATGCCTGGTGCGAGGCGCAGGGCTACAAGCAGGCGACCGCCTTCGGGATCGCGTCCCGCGAGGATTTCACCGGCTCGGTGCCGAAGTCGAGCGCCGGCGCCCCGGCTGAGCAGCCGCTGGTCATCACCTGCGGTGGCTGAGGATATTCAGCCTGTCTTGCGCTTCTGAGCCTCGACATAGGCTTTCAACACATTTTGCATGCGCGTCAGGTGGCCTTTGCCGCCCTGCTTGAAGAAATCAAACACTGCCGGGTCGAGCTTGAGATGGACCGAGGTCCGCTCGACCGCAGGTTCGACGACGACCGCGTTGGCCCAGAAATCCTCGCCAAGGCTCGGGCCGGGTTCTGCGTCGGGATTGTAGTAGAGTTCGCCACGTCGACGCATCGCGCCAAGTTCAGCCAACGTTGCTCGCCTGATATCGCTTTCGCTCACTTCGACCTCCTCGCCATGCCGTGATCAGCCGTGTCACTGCGCCGCGCTGCGTGTGAACAACCACAAAACAGTCTGCATCGACCATGCCTATCGAAATGAGGCGAATTTCACCGTCATAGTCACGCTCGTCTCGTCGCGTTAAAACGCGGCCTTCGAAGATACCCGCCGCGTAAAGAATATCGACCTTGCGCTCAGCGAGCGTCCTCTGTCGCTTCGGCTCATCCCAATCCAGTTCCAAGGCGCAGGCTCCCCGTGCCGGATTGTAAGTGCCGTTGCCATACGCCGGGGCTGCATAAAATGAACTTTAAAAACATACACCGAAGCAAGCAACCGCAAGAGGCTCTCGTCGGCTGGTCTACTTCACCCATTCCCCGCATTTCGCAGGCTCGCTCGTGCCGCCCCAGGGCATGATCGGGACGGTCGAGGTCGAGTTCTGCGGCGAACCGTCGATCAGCTTGTCGGTATAGACCATGTAGATCAGCACGTTGCGCTTCGCGTCGCAGCCGCGCACGATCTGCATCTTCTTCCAGATCAGCGAGCGGCGCTCGCGGAAGACGACATCGCCCTGCCCCGACTTTTCCTTGAACCTGATCGGGCCGACCTGGCGGCAGGCCAGAGACACCTCCGAGACCTCCTCGGCGACGCCGAACATGCCCGAGACGCCGCCCTTCTCCGGCACGGTGTAGTGGCAGGCGACGCCTTCGACCACCGGATCGTCGACGCCGTAGACGGCGAGCTTGTCGTCGGGCGTCAGCATCTTCCAGACGGTGGATTTCTTGAAGATCAGGTCTTCCTGCGCGGCGGCCGGCAGCGAGATCGATCCGGCCAAGGCAAGACCCGCGAGCATGGCGAGCGTGGGGAAACGGAAGCCCATGGCGATCTCCTCGATGGCGGGGCGGACAACGGCGGCACCGATATGGTTGCGAACTCGCCGTTTCGCCAGAGCGCCGATCACGCCGCCAGCGGCCTGAAGACGAGCCAGGCCGCCGCCAGCGCGCCGACCGTGCCGGCCAAAAACAGCACGAGCTTGACCTGCGTCACCCGGCTGGCGAAGGCGACATTGCCGGGCTCGACCTTGGGGTAGCTGTCGAGCAGTTTGGCGATGGAGAGGTTCTCGGCGATGTCGGCGAGGCCGCCGAGCAGCCAGCCGCCGCCGCAGAGCGCCGCGATCCACCAGGGCTGGCCGCGCATCGAAAGGCCGGCGATGAGCGTCGCGCCGACGATCGCATAGGTCGCGGCGCAGGCGATGTCGGCCGGGAGCACGCGGGTGCGGTATTTCGCGCGGCGCTCGGGCCCGTAGGCCGCGAAGAGCTTGTCGACATCGGCGACGGTAAAGCCGTTCCAGTCGTTTTCGAGGAAGCGGGCGACGCCCTGACGCCCGGCCCAGACGCCCACCAGCCAGAACAGCAGCATGACCAGAACCGGCCCCCAGATGAAGAAAGCCAGCGGGATCGCGGTCGGATAGAAAGGCAGCGGTTCGATCATGGCTCGCTCGGCTGTTTCGGCATCGTCGGCTTACGTCTAGCCCGCCCCGCGGGCGAGCGCCAACGCTTCGCGCAGGGTATCGATGTCGCCGATCTGGCTGGCGAGGATCAGGACGAGCCGGGCGTTGAAGGCGGCGCTCTGCGCGTGGTCGAGTCCACGATGCCCGAGCGCGATCAGGCGATAGGCGGCGTCGGGGTCGGCGAGGCGCTGCTCAAGGCGCGACGGCGCAGGAGCGACAGCGTGCGACTGCGTCATGACATGCGACCCTCCAATCGTTCGATCGCACCGACGATGTCGGCCCGCGTCGCCTGGTGGAAGCGGGCAGCGACATGACCGTCCGGCCGGAGCACGACGGCGTCTCCGGCGCTGAGCGCGTAGCGTTGGACGAGCAGTGCGGCATCGGTGTCGTCCGGGGCCGTCTGCGTGCAGGGCGCGGCGACGCAGACGACGCCCGGCGGGGCGAGTTGGACGGCATCCTCGCCCTGCGCGATCAGGACCGGCCGGCCCATTCCCAGCGCCTCGCTCAGCCAGGTCACGCCGCCCTCAGTCGCAGGCAGCGGCGCGTCCCTGAACGGCGCGCCCGGGGCGATGCCGCCCTGCCAGCCGCGATCGGGCGTCGAGAGCGGTGAAGCGGCATAGCCGGTCGGCTGCGAGAGCCGGCCCGAATTGACGAAAGGACGCCCGAGGCCCGACACCGCTGCCAGCGACAGCGCCGCGTCGCGCAGGACGCGCTCGCCCGGCGAGCGCGGCGCGATGAATTCGGTGGCGCGCGTCGAGTGCAGGATGTTCTCGTCGGCCGCCTCGACCCGCTCGGAATCGTAGCTGTCGATCAGCGAGAGCGGACTCTTGCCCTGCGCCACGAGCGCCAGCTTCCAGCCGAGATTGTCGGCGTCCTGGATGCCGGAATTGGCGCCGCGCGCGCCGAAGGGCGAGACCTGATGGGCGGCGTCGCCGGCGAAGATCACGCGGCCATGGACGAAGCTGTCGAGCCGGCGGCACTGGAAGCGGTAGACCGAGACCCATTCGAGCGAAAAATCGCCATGGCCGAGCATCTGCTCGATGCGCGGGCGGACGCGTTCGGGCTGCCGCTCCGCCTCGGTATCGGCGTCAGCGCCGAGTTGCAGGTCGATGCGCCAGATGTCGTCCGGCTGCTTGTGCAGCAGGGCCGACTGGCCGGAATGGAAAGGCGGCGCGAACCAGAACCAGCGCTCGGTCGGGAAATCGGCGCGCATCTTCACGTCCGCGATCAAGAACTTGTCCTCGAAGGCTTCGCCCCTGAACTCCAGCCCGAGCATGGCGCGCGTCGGCGAGCGCGCTCCGTCGCAGGCGACGACCCATTCGGCCTCGATGCGATAGTCGCCTTCGGGCGTGGCGATGGTCAGAAGCGCGCCGTCATTGCGGAGTTCGAGGCCTGTCAGGCGATTGCTCCAGCGCAGGTCGATCAGCGGCTCGGCCAGCGCGGCCTCGGCGAGCGCAGCCTCGACATAGTACTGCTGCAGGTTGATGAAGGCCGGCTGCTTGTGGCCGTCCTCCGGCAGCAGATCGAAATCGTAAAGTTCCTGCCCGCCGCGAAAGACCCGGCCTTTGCGCCAGGTCACGCCCTTCTCGACCATGGCTTCGGCGAGGTCCAGACGGTCGAATATCTCGAGCGTGCGCTTGGAAAAGCAGATCGCACGCGAGCCCTCGCCGATGCGGTCGCTGTCGTCGATCAGCACGACCGGGACGGCGCGGCGGGCAAGGTCGAGCGCCAGCGTCAGGCCGACCGGGCCGGCCCCGACGATGACGACGGGGCGCCGGGCGGGGACAGCGGCGTCCTGATCGGGCGAGCGGCGATAGGCGAACTGGCGGTGCATCAAGACGCGACGCGCCGTTTCGAGCGCGCCCCCATGCGGCGGCTGGTTTCGGCGGCCGATCCGCCATACATTAGAAGAATAGATCGCGATGGGACGGGATCATGACGAAGCTGCAGGTGTCGTTGCGAGCCGATCAGGAGGCCGAACTGCAGGCCCTGAGCCGCAAGACCGGACGGACGCCGGACGATTTCGTCCGTCATGGCGTCGATCTCGCGATTGCCGAGGCGAAGACGGTGCAACCCACTGCCGCTACGGAAGAGAACGACGATTGGAAGGCCGCGTGGCGCGGCATTTTTGGCCTTTGGGCAGACCGCGATGACATCGACGAGCGACGAGCCAAATTGCGGGAGGACAACCAGTCCCGCGATGCTGAGCTGCAAAGGCAATGGCGCCGGAAGTGAGCTGGCTTCTGGATACGTCGATTGTCATTGATGCGTTGCGCGGCACAGCTTCCGCCGTCGTTTTCGCAGACAATCTGGCGGAACGCCCCTGCATCTCCGTCGTGAGCATCAGCGAATTGCGGGACGGACAAAAGGGCGCGGTGGAAATTGCTCGAATTGACACATTTCTGGCGACGGCGACAGTCTATGACGTTACTCGCGATATCGCCGAGATCAGCGGCGGGTTGATGCGGCGTTTCCGAAAAAGCCATGGCCTGACGACCGCCGACGCCCTGATTGCCGCGACTGCCATCCATCATCGGCTCAATCTCGCCACCCTGAACCTCAAGCATTTCCCGATGTTCCCGGACCTGAACCGCCCCTACTGACCCGCCTTACCCCCGCAGCTCCGCCCACATCTGCCTGTCCCTTTCGTCGGTCCAGATGCGCGGATGGTCCAGCCCGTTCGCCTCGTCATAGGCGCGGGAGACGTTGAAGGGCAGGCAGTGCTCGAAGATGACCCAGTCGCCATAGGCCGGCTTCAGGCTGGCATGGACGCGCTCGAAGGTTTCGCGCAGCGAGCGGCCAGCGGCCGCGTTCCGCTTCACCGCCTCGAACAGGTCGCTGAGGAAGGCGCGCGTTCCGCCGACGCCGTCAGCGACCATCGCTTCTCCGACCAGCGCCGCGCCGCGTCCAGGCACCATCGCGACCGAGCCGAGGCCGGCGAGATTGTCGAGCGTGTCGGGCCAGTCGGTGAAATGGGCGTCGCCGCAATAGGGCGTCGCGCCGTATTCGACGAGGTCGCCGGCGAAGGAGACGTCCGCGTCGGGAATCCAGGCGACGATGTCGCCGGCGGTGTGGCCCCGGCCGAGCGACATCAGCCTGACCTCGCGCCGGCCGAGCCAGAGCGAGCAGTCCTCGGAGAAGGTGGTCGTCGGCCAGGTCAGGCCGGGCCGGATCGACTCCGCGCCCTGGAAGAGACGCGGAAAGCGGCCGATCTCGCTCGCCTTGTCCTCCTCGCCACGCTCCACGATCATGTCGCGAGCCGCCTCCGAGCAGATGATTTCGCTCGCGCCATAGGCCGGCGCGCCGAGCACGCGAACGGCGTGGTAATGCGACAGCACGACATGACGGATCGGTTTGTCGGTGACGGCCCGGACCCGGTCGATCACCGTCCGCGCCATCTTCGGCGTCGCCTGCGCGTCGAAGACCAGCACGCTGTCGTCGCCGATGACGACACCGGTATTGGGGTCGCCCTCGGCGGTATAGGCGTAGACGCCCCGGCCGATCTCGTCGAAGGAGATCGTCTTCTCGCCGAGATCGGCGCTGGAGGCGAAGGCGGGTTTTTCAGATTGCGCGGCGTCATTTTGCATGAGGCAGGATGTCCTGTTCGATCGCGCCGAAGATGGAATGGCCGGCTGGATCCTTCATCTCGATGCGGATGCTGTCGCCGAAACGCAGGAAAGGCGTCGCGGCCGTCCCATTCAGAATGGTCTCGACCATGCGCTGCTCGGCGATGCAGGCATAGCCGAGCCCGCCTTTGGCCACCGGCAGTCCCGGCCCGCCGCTCCTGTCGCGGTTGGAGACGGTGCCCGAGCCGATGATCGTGCCGGCCCCGAGCGGACGGGTCCTGGCGGCATGCGCGATCAGCGCGCCGAAATCGAAGGTCATGTCCGTCCCGGCATCGGGCTTGCCGAAAGGCTTGCCGTTGACCTGCGTCAGCAGCGGCAGATGCAGCTTGCCCTCCCGCCAGGCCGGACCAAGCTCGTCGGGCGTCACGGCCACGGGCGAGAAGGCGGTCGGCGGCTTCGACTGAACGAATCCAAAGCCTTTGGCCAGTTCGCTCGCGATCAGATTCCGCAGGCTCACATCGTTTGCGAGCATGACGAGGCGGACATGGCCGAGCGCATCCGCTGCGCTCACGCCCATCGGCACGTCGCCGGTGACGACCGCGATCTCGGCCTCGAAGTCGATGCCGTGATCCTCGCTGCCGGCATGGACCGGGGTTCTCGGACCGAGGCTGGCGTCCGAACCGCCCTGATACATCAGCGGATCGGTCCAGAAGCTCTCGGGCATCTGCGCGCCCCGCGCCTTCCTGACCAGATCGACATGGTTCACATAGGCCGAGCCGTCGAGCCACTGATAGGCGCGCGGCAAGGGCGAGGCGCAGTCATGCTCGTGGAAGCGGAAGGACGGCACCGAGCCGTGCTCCAGCCCCTCGGCGAGGTCGGCGAGGCGCGGCGCAAGACGCTCCCAGTCGTCGAGCGCGGCCTGCAGCGTCGCCACGACCGGGAAGGCGTCGGTGGCGCGCGTCAGGTCCCGCGAGACCACCACCAGGCGGCCGTCCCGGCCATGCGCGAGCGAAGCGAGCTTCATGTCTTTTCATTCCTTCCCGGACGCGCCAAAAATGGCGCAAGGATAGCGTCAAGAATTCTTCTGGGAGACGACCTTATGAAACGCCGCGACTTTTTGAAAACAGGCGCGCTCGCCGTCGCCGCCACGCCGGTCGCCATGCCTGCGGTCGCGCAGGCGATGCCGGAGGTGAGATGGCGGCTGACCTCCAGCTTTCCCCGGCAGCTCGACACGATCTACGGCACCGCCCAGCAATTCGCGAAGCTGATGAATGAGGCGACCGACGGCAAGTTCCAGATCCAAACGTTTTCCGCCGGCGAGATCGTGCCCGGCCTGCAGGCGCTCGACGCCGTCACCTCCGGCACGGTCGAATGCGCGCATACGCCGATCTATTTCTACATCGGCAAGGAGCCGGCGCTTGGGCTCGGCACCGGCATTCCGTTCGGTCTCAACGCGCGGCAGCAGCATAGCTGGTGGTTCTTCGGCGGCGGCGAGCAGATCGTCAACGAGGCGCTGGCCAAGTTCAACGCCTACTCGATCCCATGCGGGAATTCCGGTTGCCAGATGGGCGGGTTCTTCCGCAAGGAGATCAACACTGTCGACGACCTCAAGGGCCTGAAGTTCCGCATCGGCGGCATGGGCGGGCAGGTGCTGGCCAAGCTCGGCGTGGTGCCGACGCAGATCGCGGCCGGCGACGTCTATCCCGCGCTGGAGCGCGGCACGATCGACGCCGCCGAATTCGTCGGCCCCTATGACGACGAGAAGCTCGGCTTCGTGAAGGTGGCGCGCAACTACTACTATCCGGGCTGGTGGGAGGGCGGCGCGATGCTGCATCTCGTCGTCAATCAGGAGCAGTGGGACAAGCTGCCCAAGCACTATCAGGCCATCGTCAGGCAGGCCTCCGAAGCGGCCAACAACTGGATGCTGGCGAAATACGATTCCGTGAACCCCGGCGGCCTGCGCCGGCTGGTGGCGCAGGGCGCGCAGCTCAAGGCCTTCCCGATCCCGGTGATGGAAGCGGCGCTCAAGGCCGCCGAGGAGTACTACGCCGAGACCTCCGCCAAGAGCGCGCTGTTCAAGAAGGGCTACGACTCGATGGTCGCCTTCCGCGGCGAGAATTTGCTCTGGTGGCAGGTCGCGGAGTTGTCCTATGACTCGTTCATGAACCGGCTCAGGGCGCGGTGAGCGTTTGCCGTCACTGCAAGGAGCGCAGCGACGACGCGATCCAGGGGCGGCGGCACTCGACGTCTCGCTGGCTTGCTTCGCTACGCTCGCAATGACGAGAGACCTCACCACGCCTCTGGCTTCGTCGGGTCGAAGCGCTTGGCCAGCCCGTCCCAGCACGCGGCATAGTCCGGCTGGAGTTGCGGCAGGCCCGCCGCGTAGCCGGTGACGCGCTGGGGAAAGCGCGTCTCGAACATGAAGGCCATGGTGCCGGTGAGCTTCACCGGCTTCAGTTCGACGGTCGCGGCGTGGTCATAGGCCTGCGCGTCGGGCCCGTGCGGCAGCATCATGTTGTGGAGCGAAAACCCGCCGGGCGTGAAGCCCTCTGGCTTGGCGTCGTAGACGCCGTAGATCAGGCCCATGAACTCCGACATGATGTTGCGGTGGTACCAGGGCGGTCGAAACGTGTTCTCGGCCACCATCCAGCGCTCGGGGAAGATGACGAAGTCGATATTGGCGGTGCCGGGCGTCTCGGAGGGGGCGGTCAGGACCGTGAAGATCGACGGGTCGGGATGGTCGAAGGAAATCGCGCCGACCGGCGAATAGGTCCGCAGGTCGTATTTGTAGGGCGCGTAATTGCCGTGCCAGGCGACGACGTCGAGCGGCGACTGGCCGATCGGCGCGGCATAGAGTTCGCCGCCCCATTTGGCGTAGAGCGTGGACGCCTCCTCGCTATCCTCATAGGCCGCCACGGGGGTCAGGAAATCGCGCGGATTGGCGAGGCAGTTGGCGCCGATCGGCCCGCGATCGGGCAGCGTGAAGGCGCCGCCATAGTTCTCGCAGAGATAGGCGCGCGCCGGCCCGTCGATCAGCTCGCAGCGGAAGACGACGCCGCGCGGGATGATCGCGATCTCGCCGGGCTCGATCTCGATGATGCCGAACTCGGTGAAGAAGCGCAGACGTCCCTCCTGCGCCACGACGAGATATTCGCCGTCGGCGTTGAAGATGTATTCGCGCTCCATCGACTTCGTGACGAAGAGCATGTGGGCCGCCATGCCGCTCTGCGTGTCGGCGTCGCCGGCCGTGGTCAGCGTGGCCAGGCCCGTGACGAAGGTCATCGGCTCGGCCGGCAGCGGGATCGGGCTCCAGCGCATCTGGCCGATCGGGAGATCGGCCTCGTCGCGGCAGGGCGCGGTGCGGATCAGGCCCTTGTCGACCTTGGCCCAGCGGCCGCCATGCTTGACGCTGGGGCGGATGCGATAGAGCCAGGAGCGCTCGTTGGACGCGCGCGGCGCGGTGAAGGGCGAACCGGAAAGCTGCTCGGCATAGAGCCCATAGGCCGGCTTCTGCGGCGAGTTGCGGCCGACCGGGAGCGCGCCTTGCAGGCTTTCGGTCTCGAAGGAGTTGCCGAAGCCCGACATGTAGCCGAGCGTCCCGCCGGTGGTTCTGGCTGTGGCGGGCTCGACCCTGGCCTGGATGTTCATGGCGTGCTCCTGCCCCGTCTCGATCCGGCTTTGACATCGACGCCGGTTATGGATTGATCGCGCGAACCGGCCTCGCCGACCCGATCCCGATTAGTTGCAAGTGAAACTAATGTCAACGAAGGCGCCCGAACCCGCGCTGCATCTCGAGCAGTTCCTGCCCTACCGGCTGAACGTGGTAGGCTTCTTCGCCAGCCGGGCGCTGGGGCGCATCTACGGGGCGCATTTCGGCATCGACATCCCGCAATGGCGGGTCGTCGCGCAGCTCGGCGAATTCGGCAGGCTGACCTCGCGCGACATCGGCGAACTGGCGCAGATGCACAAGACCAAGGTGTCGCGGGCGGTGCGCGAACTGGAATCGCGCGGGCTGGTCTCGCGCGCCGAGAACCGGCAGGACCGGCGCGAGGCCTTCATCGCGCTGACGCCGGCCGGGACACGCGTCTACGCCCAGATCGTGCCGCTGGCGCTGGCCTTTCAGGCGCGCTGGACGGACGGCATCGCGGCCGACGAGCTCAAGGTCTTCGAGCGCGTGCTGGCGACGCTGACCGAGCGAGGCCGGCATCTGGCGGGAGGCTATCGCGAGGAGGAGGCGTGAGCGCCGGTCGTTTCCCTGAGCCTTCATCCTTCGAGACGCGCCTGCGGCGCTCCTCAGGATGAGGGCTCAGGGGAACAGACGACGTTAGAAATACCGCGCCAAATTGCGCCTGATCCGTTCCAGCGGCGGCTCGTCGCCCGGAGGCGGGACGAAGGACTGGCCCGTAATCGTCTCGAAGGCGCGGACATAGACATCGGATGTCTGAGCGATCAGCTCGGGCGGGATCGGCGGCAGCTTCTCCCTGTAGGGGTCGCAGCGGGCGACGACCCAGTTGCGGACGAAATCCTTGTCGAAGGATTCGGGCTTCTCTCCCTTCTCAAAACGCTCGGGATAGCTCTCCGCGAACCAGTAGCGGCTGGAATCTGGCGTGTGGATCTCGTCGGCGAGCAGGATGCGGCCACCGGCATCCGTGCCGAACTCGTATTTCGTGTCGGCGAGGATCAGCCCGCGCGCGGCGGCCATCGCCTGCCCGCGCGCGAACAGCGCCAGCGCATGGCTGGACACCTCGTCCCATTGCGCCTGCGTCAGAAGCCCGGTCTCGACGATGCCGGCCGCGGTCAGCGGCTCGTCATGGCCGCCGTCGAAGGCCTTGCTGGTGGGCGTGATCACGGCATGCGGCAAAACCTCGTTGTCGCGCAGGCCGTCGGGAAAGCGCATGCCGTACATCTCGCGCGCGCCCTGCCTGTAGAGCGTCAGGATCGAGGTGCCTGTCGCGCCGGCGAGATAGCCGCGCACGATGATCTCGACGGGCAGGATGTCGAGCCGCGTGCCGAGGACGACGTTGGGATCGGGGTATTCCAGCACATGGTTGGGGCAGATGTCGGCCGTCGCCTCGAACCAGTGGCGCGCGGTCTGCGTGAGAACCTGGCCCTTGAGCGGGATCGCGGCGATGGCGCGGTCGAAGGCGCTGAGTCGGTCGGTCGAGATCAGGATGCGGCGGTCGTCGGGCAGATCGTAGTTCTCCCGCACCTTGCCGCGATAATAGCCCGGCAGCTCGGGGATGAAGGCGTCTTCCAGCGGCTGGGCGGGGAGGAGGTTCGGCATCAGTGCATCGCGGCGGGAGCAGCGGCCGGCGCGATTGCCGGACGCGCTCTCCTTCTAGCGGGAAGACCGGCCATGCACCATCGCGCCGGAACGGTCACGAGTTCGCCAGCAATTGCCCGATTGCGCCGAATCTGCCATTTCGGAGCAGTCTGATCCGGCTTCCGGCCATGGTTTTCCCTGATGCCGTCCATAGTTCCGTCGCGTTCTTGGGCTGTGGTGCCGGCAGTGTCGGCGGCCCCGAAGGGTCGAATGCAGAACTCGGGTGATATGGCCACAGCGGCGATGAAGTCAGACTTTTTGCGACGCGTGGCTGCGGGGCTGGCGGCGTTGCTGGCGATGGGCGGCGCGGCGCTGGCGCAGTCGCCGTCCTGCAACGCCTGGCGTTCCGAGCTGGCGAGCCTGCAGGACCAGCGCGGGGACGCGCGCGCGGCAGGCGCGGCGCAGCGCGTCGGCGGCCAGCTCAACCGGGCGGTCGGCCAGTATCGCGCCATGGGCTGCGAGCGCGGCGGATTTCTGTTCTTCGGCGAACAGCCGCCTCCGCAATGCGGCGGCCTGCGGGCCCAGATCGGCCAGTTGCAGGCTCAATATGGCGCGCTGGAGCGGCAGGCGCAGGGCGGCGGCGATCCGCGGCGCCGGGCGCAGCTCATGGCGGCGATCGAAAACAACTGCCGCGCCCAGCCGCAGCAGCGCGGCTTCTTCGAGACGATCTTCGGGCTGGAGCCGAGGCGCGGCGAATACGACTCGACCCTGCCCGAGCTGGATCCCGAGCAGCCGCTCGAGCCGGAGCGGCCGCGCTCGGGCGGCCCCTACACCGTCTGCGTTCGCAGTTGCGACGGCTATTTCTTCCCTCTCGCCAACAGCCCCGGCGGGCGCGATGGCTCCGACGAGATGTGCCAGGCGCTCTGCCCCGGCGCGGAAACCTCGGCCTTCGGCATGACCAATGGCGGCGACATCCAGAACGCCGTCGCGCGCAGCACCGGGCAGCCCTATTCGTCCCTGCCGAACGCCGGCAAATACCAGCGCAGCTTCGATTCCGCCTGCACCTGCAGGGCGCAGGGGCAGACATGGTCCCAGGCGCTGAAGGAGGCGGAATACCTTCTCGACAAGCGCAAGGGCGACGTCATCGTCACCGAGCAGCGGGCCGCCGAGCTGTCGCGCCCGAAGGCCGAGCGGCCCGATCCGCGCCGGCGCGGAGCCGCGCCCGCGGTTCAGCCGACGGCCGTGCCCGCCGCCCCCGAGGAGACGCCGCTGCCCTCCGAGAACTCGCCGACCGCCGGCACGGAATCGGCCGGCGTCGGGCCGCAGTCGGTCGGCGAAAAGGTGCTCGACAAGGGCGACGGCGTGAAGCGCGAGACGCAGAGCGTCACCGGCGAGAAGCGCACGGTCAGGATCGTGGCGCCCAACCTCGCGCCCAATCTCGGACCGTCGGCGACGCGGCCCTAGGCGGTTTCTCCGCCAAGCCGCTTCAGCGCCTTGTCGCGGCCGATCAGCGGCAGCAGCGCCGCCAGCTCCGGCCCGTGGTCGAGGCCGGTCAGGGCCTGGCGCAGCGGCATGAACAGCGCCCTGCCCTTGAGGCCCGTGGCGGCCGCGACGGCAGCGTTCCAGCTTTTCCAGGTCGTGGCGTCGAAGGGCCCGGACGGCAGCAGGGAGGCGGCTGCCGAAGCCAAGGCAGCGTCGGCGACGACCGGCGCGAGCGGCCCCGCCACGACGCGCCACCAGGTCCGCGCCTCGTCCAGCCTCGCGAGGTTGCCGCGCACAGCCAGCCAGAACGGCTCGGTCGCCGGCACATCGAGCGCCGCCAGACGCTCCGCGACGGCCCCCAGCGGAAGCTGATGCAGCGTCCGGGCGCTCAGCGTCTCCAGTTCGTGCTCGTCGAATTTGGCCGGCGCGCGCGAGACATGCGCGAGATCGACCAGCTCCGCCAGTTCATCGAGGCTCGACACCGGCCGCACCGCGTCGGACGAGCCCGTCAGCGTCGCCAGCGCAGCCACGGCAAGCGCCTCGACGCCGGCCTCGCGCAGGCCCCGCAGCGAGAGATGGCCGAGCCGCTTGGACAGCCCCTCGCCGCTCACCGTGGTCAGGAGATTATGGTGGGCGAAGACCGGCAGCGAAGCGCCCAGCGCCTCGAAGATCTGGATGTGGACCGCCGTGTTGGTGACGTGGTCCTCGCCCCGGATGATGTGGGTGACGCCGGTGTCGGCGTCGTCCACCACCGAGGGCAGATGGTAGAGATAGCTGCCATCCTCGCGGATCAGCACCTGGTCTGAGAGCGAGGCGCAATCGACATGAGCCTCGCCGCGCACGAGATCGTTCCACGCCACGACGCGGGCATCGAGCCTGAAGCGCCAATGCGGCCGACGTCCTTCGGCCTCGAGCTTTGCGCGATCCTCCGGCGTCAGGTTCAACGCGGCGCGGTCATAGACCGGCGGCAGGCCGCGCGCGAGCTGGCGCTTGCGGCGGCGGTCAAGCTCGTCGGCGGTCTCGTAGCAGGGATACAGCCGCCCCGAGGCGCGTAGTCTGTCCGCCGCCGCGTCATAGAGCGCGAGCCGCCGCGACTGGCTGATGACCGCGTCCGGCGCGATGCCGAGCCAGGCGAGGTCCTCAGCGATGGCGGCGGCGAATTCCGGGGTCGAGCGGCTCAGGTCGGTATCGTCGAAACGCAGCAGGAAGCGGCCGCCATGCCGGCGCGCGAACAGCCAGTTGAACAAGGCCGAGCGGGCATTGCCGATGTGCAGATAGCCTGTCGGCGACGGCGCGGAGCGGACGAGCGGTGTGGTCATGGCCGGGGTTGTCATGGGCTGGCTTATGGCGGGTTTGCCGGAGGGCGGCAATCTTGGCGTCCCGGAGAATGGACGCTTCAGAAATCGAAGCCCTCGCCGCCAGCCTTGCCAACCCCTTTGACGAGGCTGTGGTCGGGCTCATGGCGCTCGCGTCCCGTATCCGCGAAGCGGTGGATCAGCGGAAAGCGGCCGTGCCTATCGGCGGATGAGAGCAGCGGCCCCGGCGCGGCCCTGCGGCGCGCGTGCTCGTTCTGCAAGAGCGCCCGCGCCAGCCGCCGCACGGTCTCGTGGTCATGGCCGCGCGCGACGATGTCGGCGACGCTCGCCGCCGGCTCGGCCAGCGCGGCGATGATCGCGTCCCGAGCGTCGTCGGCCGGCGCAAAGCCGTCGAGCCCCTCGCCCTCCACCGGCCCAAGCGCTCCGGCCGGCCGCCAGCGCCGGCGCAAGGCGAGCAGCCGCGCAACCTGCGTCGCGGAAACATCCTTCAGCGGGTTGAAATCGCCGAGCCGAGAGCCTTCGCCCAACGCCAGCCGCGACGCGTCGACGCCGACGATCGCCAGCGTTCGCGGCGGGACAACGCCCGGCCCGTCGGGCTCGCGCAGCAGGTGGCTTACACCCAGCGCATCGACCGCCATCGCGGCGGCCAATGCGGAACCGGCATCGCCGAAATCATGCAGCATGATGCGCCCGAGCCCGCTCTTGCCGGCGAAATCGCGCAGCGCCAGCACGCAGGCGGCGTAATCGGCCTCGTCGCCGGTCTCGAGCGCCGCGACCTCGCCTTGATCGCTGCGCCAGCGACCGCCCTCGCGCCGCCACTGCGTCACCACGAGCGCGTCCCGAAATGCGGGAAGCTGATGCGTCAGGCCGCGGTCGGCCGCGAGCGCGAAGGACGCTCCGTCGAAGACACGCTCGCCCTGCCCGCCGATCTGATTCACCCAGACCAGCGGCAGGCCGGATTCGACGACGCGGGCGACGGCTGTGCTCAGGCGGGCATCGCCGCCGCCACGCCGGAACGGCGCGGCCGCCAGCGCCAGCAGAAGCTCCGCCCCGGTCTCGGCGAGGCATTCGACGACCTCCTCGTCGCGCAGATCGCCGCCGAGCGGCGCGCCGAGCCGGACCTTGTCGCGGAAGAGGATCGGCCCCGGCAGGGGGCCGGGCGTGAATGCGCGCGCCTCGTCGACGCCCTCGCCTTGCTCCGGCGCGACCTTGAAGCGCACCGACTGGATCAATCCGGCGTCGAGCAGCGCAACCGCATTGTGGAGCCTGCCGCCCTCGACCCATGGCAGGCCGACCAGCAGCGCCGGGCCGCCGTCAGCGGTCTCGCGCGCCAATGCCTCGCAGGCCTCGCGACAGGCGTCCTGAAAGGCCGGCCGAAGCGCGAGATCCTCCGGCGGCCAGCCGCAGAGAAAGAGTTCGGGAAACGCCACCAGCTCCGCCCCTGCTCCGGCCGCCTCTCGACGCGCCACGCGGATCAGAGCGGCGTTGCCGGCGATGTCGCCGATCGTCGGGTTGCCCTGAGCTAGGCCAAGGCGGAGAGAGAGCGCTGTCATGGCGCGGCTTTAGCGCGGCCTCGCCACGCCAGCAACGCGAGGCTGCGCCGGCTTAACCGACCGTTAGGGTTAATAGGGCATGAATCGGGGCAAGCCGCGCTGAACTCCGCGCCGGCCGCCGTCCGGAGAAGCGAAGATGCGTAACCCCTCCATCGCCGCCGCCGCCCTGCTCGCCTGCGGCCTCAGCGCCGCCTCGCTGGTCCTCACCGCATCGCAGGCCTCGGCCGCCGATTATCCCGTCCTGCGCGGTTCGCAGATCGAGGACGCGCCGCCGCCGCCTTCTTCGGAGTATTTCAACGAGCGGTTCAGCTGGTCCGGTTTCTATGCGGGCGGTTTCACCGGGATGTCGCGCACCAAGTTTACGCCCAGCGACTCGACGCTGCAGACGCAAACCAATGGACTCCTTACAGCTTTGTCACGCAGCCAAGGCTACACCGTCACGCCGACCCCGACCTACGCCGACCAGGCGGATAGCGGAGTCAGCTTCGGCGGCTTCGTGGGCTACAATTTCCTTTTCGGCGACGTCGTGCTCGGCGTCGAAGCGGACTACACGCAACAGGACGCTCGTTACGCTTCGGCAAACCCCGTCCGTGTAAACGGGGTTGGAGTGAACAACGTCGCCGCAACACTACGTGGCGGACACAAGCTGACGGATTACGGCTCTGCGCGCGTCCGCTTCGGTTACGCTTGGGGCCGACTCATGCCCTACGCCACCCTCGGCGTTGCAGTGGGACGCGGCGACAACGAGGTTTCACTAACAGACCCGGCAGCTCAGCTCGCCGGCGTCCCGGCGTTGGTCCGCACCCGCGACAGCTATCTCTATGGCGCGACCATCGGTTTGGGCCTCGAGGCCGCGCTTGCGGACAACATCGTCGTGCGTGGCGAATATCTGCTGACGCGCTTCTCAAGCTTTGAGGGCACAGTAATTGACATCAACAACGCACGCGTCGGCGCCGCGCTGAAGTTCTGATCCCACTGACGGCCGGATTGCGGCTTCGCCTCCGATAATCTATACATCCGCATATACTCTTGCGAGAGGATGTGGAATGTCGACGAGCCGAACGGCCAAGCTGTTCCGAAACGGCGCCAGCCAGGCCGTCAGGCTGCCGGCCGAGTTCCGGTTTCCCGGCACGGAAGTTTATGTGAGGCGTGACGAGCAGACCGGCGATGTGATCCTGTCGCAGGGACCCGGCATCTCCAACTGGACAGAATTCCTGGAGTTCATGCAGGGCGTTAACGTTCCCGACGATTACATGGCCGATCGGCCGCTCAACGTCATCTCCGAGCCTCGCCGATTGTTCGACGACGAATGACCAGCCCGCTCCATATGCTCGATACCGATATTGCGAGCTACATCATCAAGGGTCGGCTGCCGAAGGGTGAGCAGATGCTGGCCCGTCTGTCGCCCAACGAAACCTGCATCTCGGCAGTCTCGCGAGCCGAACTCCTCTACGGGCTCAAGGGACTGCCGTTCGATCATGCGTTGCACACCACGGTCAGGCGCTTTCTGAGCGTCATCCGAACGCTGCCATGGGACGACGCCGCGGCGGATTGCTACGCCGACATCCAGGACCGACTGACGCGAGCCGGGACGAGAATCGGCGATTTCGACACGCTGATCGCCGCTCACGCCATCGCTGCGGGAGCCACCCTCGTCACCAACAACACACGGCATTTCGCTCGGGTCGGCGCTCCACTCGTCCTGGCGGACTGGCTTGAGGGCGCGCCGCCTGGCTGAACGCGCGCGCCTACTCCGCCGCCTCGACCGTCGGCCGCGCCCGCCCTGCCCGCTCGCGCTTGACCAGTTCGGCGACGAGGAAGGCGAGTTCCAGCGCCTGCTCGGCGTTGAGGCGCGGGTCGCAGACCGTGTGGTAGCGGTCGTTCAGATCGGCGTCGGTCATGCCGCGCGCGCCGCCGGTGCATTCGGTGACGTTCTTGCCGGTCATCTCCAGATGCAGGCCGCCGGCATGGGTCCCTTCCGCCTGATGGACCGCGAAGAAGTTCCTGACCTCGGTCAGGATCAGGTCAAACGGCCTCGTCTTGTAGGCGCCGGCCATGACCGTGTTGCCGTGCATCGGATCGCAGGACCAGACGACGTTGCGCCCTTCCCGCTTGGCGGCCCGCACCAGCGCCGGCAGATTGTCGAAGACCTTGTCGGCGCCGAAGCGGCCGATCAGCGTCAGCCGCCCCGGCTGGTTCTGCGGATCGAGTACCTCGATCAGCTTCATCAGCCCGTCGACCGTGGTCGAGGGGCCGCATTTCAGGCCGATCGGGTTCTTGATGCCGCGGAAGAACTCGACATGGGCATGGTCGAGCTGTCGCGTGCGGTCGCCGATCCACACCATGTGGCCCGAGGTGTCGTACCACTCGCCGGTGGTCGAATCCGTGCGCGTCATCGCCTGCTCGTAGCCGAGCAGCAGCGCCTCGTGGCTGGTGTAGAAATCCGTCGTCCGCATCTCGGGATGCGTCTCGGGATCGATGCCGATGGCGCGCATGAAGTCGAGCGCCTCGGTGATGCGCCCGGCGACCTCGGTGTAGCGATGCGACTGCGGGCTATCCTTGACGAAACCCAGCATCCAGCCATGGACATGGTCGAGATTGGCGTAGCCGCCGGTGGCGAAGGCGCGGATCAGGTTCAGCGTCGCGGCCGACTGACGATAGGCCTCGATCTGCCGGCGCGGATCGGGGATGCGCGCCTCGGGCGTGAACGCGATGTCGTTGACGATGTCGCCCTTGTAGCTCGGCAATTCGACACCGCCGATCGTCTCCATCGGGGCCGAACGCGGCTTGGCGAACTGGCCGGCGATGCGCCCGACCTTCACCACCGGCGAGCCGCCGGCGAAGGTCAGCACCACCGCCATCTGCAGGAAGAGCCGGAAGAAATCGCGGATGTTGTCGGCCGAATGCTCGGCGAAGCTCTCGGCGCAATCGCCGCCCTGCAGCAGGAAGGCCTCGCCGCTTGCGACTTTCGCGAGAGCCTTCTTCAGTTTGCGCGCCTCACCCGCAAAAACGAGCGGCGGAAAGCCGGCGAGCTGCTGCTCGACCGCCTTCAAGGCTGCCTGATCCGGATAATCCGGGATCTGCTGGACCGGCTTTGCCCTCCAGCTCTCGGGCGTCCAACGCTCGGACATGGGTCTATGCTCCTGCTTGCAGCTCGCGCCCGTAACCTCGTATCGGCGCGAAGGCGGGCCTATACACCCAAGATCGCGGGCTGGCCACTGCGGTGGTTTCGCCGGGTTGGAGCGCATGGGACCCGCTGTCGGTCCGCCGCCAGAAATCCTGAATCGATGCAATGCGATGCGGCTGGCGGCGAAGGCGTCGATTCAGCTTGCTGCGATCCCGATTCAAGCAGGTCGAGCGCCGCTGCAGCAACCTCGGATTTTGAATCATGCGAAACAACGGATGCAGGCCTGCGTCCGTCACGCCACGGCGATATCGGTCCGGCCGAAATCCTCGCCCTTGAACAGCAGCGCGGCGTCGAGATGCTTCGCGGTCGCGTAGGAGAAGCAGTCCCCGAGGTTGAGGATGCCGGGACGACCGCCGCCCATGCCGTAGCGCTCGGCTGCCGCGACGGCGCGTGCGGTGATTGCCATGTCGGGAGCGATGGGCGCGATCTCAGCGAGAGCGCAAAACTGCTCGACCAGTTCTAGCGCCCGATTTCGATTCACTCGGTTCAGACGCGCAACGGCCAAGGCCGCTTCCCACATCGTCACTGTCGATGTCCATCGAAGGCCCGCGCCACGCGGCCAAGCCTCCAGGCGATCGGCATACTCGGCTCCGTCGTCCTCGCGCGCCACCATTGCGACGACTGCCGAGGCATCGACGACGATCATCGGCGCTCGTCCTCGCCATTGATCTCGTCATAAAAGGCCTTGTCGGCCTTGAGCCCAGTCTTCCCAGCCCTCGCCAGTTCGGCATGGATCGGCGCGAGCTTCTCCCACAGCGTCGGCTCGGCGGCCTCGCGCTCGGCCTTCTCGCGCAGCGCCTCGTGGACGATCTCGGTCAGGCCCTTGCCATGCTTGCTCGCGAGCCTGCGGGCCAGCGCCTCGACCGCGTCGTTCTTGATGCTGATGCCCATGACGCTTCCTGCTTTCCAGAAACCGACCAGACCATTCTATAATCGGTTCGCTGGTGGAAGTCAGCGCGCTTGCTGACGACATCATTCAGGTCTATATTTTCAACCAGTTTGAGCTCTGGTTGGAATATCCTCCATGATCACCATCGGCGCCTTCGAGGCCAAGACCCACCTGTCGTCGCTGCTGGAGCGCGTCGCGGCCGGCGAGGAGGTGGTCATCACCAAGCATGGCAAGCCGCTGGCGCGGCTCGTCGGCGCGGCCGATCTCGACGCGAGCCGCAGCGGCGACGCCTTCGAGCGCCTGCGGAACCTTCGCAAAGGCGTGACGCTCGGCGGCCTGTCCTGGCAGGCGCTGCGCGACGAAGGCCGGCGCTGATGCTGGTGATCGACGCTTCGATCGCCCTCGCATGGTGCTTCGAGGACGAAGCCTCTCCGGAAACCGACGCGATTGCCGAGAAAGTCCGGCACGAAGGCGCGATCGTGCCCGGCCTGTTCCAGCTCGAAGTCGGCAACATCCTGCTGAAGGCGGAACGCAAGGGGCGACTCAGGCCATCGGACGTCGCCGTCAGGCTGGCGCTTCTCGGCGAGCTGCCGATCACGACCGATCCCGAGACGGCCGGGCGCTCCTGGCGCGACGTCATGGCGTTGGCAAGGAGCCACGCTCTGACGACCTATGATGCGGCCTATCTCGAACTGGCGCTTCGCAAGGGCGCAGGTCTGGCAACCCGCTACGAGGCGCTGGCCGCAGCCGCCAGCAGCCTCGGCATCGCCGTCTCGCCCTGAGCTACCCCGCCCGCGCCGTCCGCATCGTCACCAGCTCTTCGGCCGCGCTCGGGTGCAGCGCGACGGTGCGATCGAAATCGGCCTTGGTCGCGCCCATGGTGATGGCGATGGCCACCGCCTGGATGATCTCGCCGGCGTCATGGCCGAGGATATGGACGCCGAGCACCCTGTCGGTCTTCGCGTCGATCACGAGCTTCATGTAGATCCGCTCCTGCCGGCCGGAGATCGTCGCCTTCATCGGGCGGAAGCCGGATTCGAAGATGCGGACGTCATGGACGGCCGCGATCGCCTGCGCTTCCGTCAGCCCGACCGACCCGATTTCGGGCGTGGTGAAGACCGCCGAGGCGATCAGGCTGTGATCGACCTGCCAGGACTTGCCGCCAAAGACATTGTCGGCGAAGGCGTGGCCCTCGCGGATCGCGACCGGAGTGAGATTGATCCGGTCGGTCACGTCGCCGACCGCATGGATCGACGGCACGCTCGACCGCGAGTCGGCGTCGACCATCACCTGCCCCCTCGGGCCGAGCTTGACCCCGGCACCTTCGAGACCGAGCCCGTTAGTGTTGGGCCGCCGCCCGGTCGCGACCAGGATGACCTCCGCCTCGATCGGCGCGCCAGCGGCGCAATGGGCCCGTTTCACGCCGCCGCCGAGATCCTCGATGCGGTCGACGGTGCAACCGAGCCGCAGAGTGATACCGGCATGGGAGATCGCATCGCGCAGGCGGGTGCGAATGTCCTCGTCGAAGCCGCGCAGGACGTTGTCGCCGCGATGCAGCAGCGTGACGGCGACGCCGAGGCGCGCGAAGACGCTGGCGAATTCGAGCGCGATGTAGCCGCCGCCGACGACGAGCATGCGCCTGGGCAGGCTCGGCAGATGGAAGACCTCGTTGGAGGAGATGCCCAGCTCGCCGCCGGGGATCGGCGGATCGAAGGCGGGCCAGCCGCCGGCGGCGACGAGAATGTGCTTCGCGCGGATCAGGTCGCCGCTTGTCCGCAGGCGCACGTCGTGCGGCCCCTCGACCACGGCGCGCTCCTCGCGGATCGCGACGCCCGCCGCCTCCAGCCCCTTGCGATAGAGGCCCGACAGCCGCGTCACCTCGTTGGCGACAGCGTCGCGCAGGGTCGGCCAGTCGAAGGTCGGCCTGCCGACGCTCCAGCCGTATCCGGCCGCGTCCTCGAAGTCCTCGGCAAAGCGGCTGGCGTAGACGAAAAGCTTCTTGGGGACGCAGCCGCGGATCACGCAGGTGCCGCCGATGCGGTCCTCCTCCGCGATCATGACGCGCGCGCCATGGCCTGCCGCGATGCGGGCGGCGCGGGTGCCGCCGGAGCCCGCCCCGATGACGAAGAGATCGACGTCGAATTCACTCATCACTGGTCTCTCTTCGTTTGATCGGCTGGTGCGGGCGATGTCCTGCGAGCCCTGTCCAAAGCAGGACGGCGCCCGCCGCCAGCGCGGCGATCCACCAGCCCTGCCAGGCGCCGTGAGCGACCGAAGCGACGCCGAACGTTGCGGCGAACAGCGCCAGCCTCGGCGCAAGATCGCGAGCCTGAAGCGTCCGCAACCGCCATAGCAGCGCAAGGCCCGCCAAGGCGAGGCAGGCAGCGCCAATCAGCCCCGTTTCGACCCAGGCCTGCATCGGCGCGCTGTGGGGATGGCCGACCGCGAGCATCTCGCGATGGCCGGGCGAGACATTCGCCGCGACCGGGTGCTTGTCCAGCGCGGCCGACGCGCCGAAGCCCGAACCGACGATCGAACGGGCGCGGATCGCCTCGCCGAAGCTCAGCCAGATCGCGACGCGCTCGCTCGTATGGGACTTCGCCAGCGTCCTGTGCAGGGAAGGCGGCAGCGCGGCATTGGCGAGCAGGCCCAGCATCGGCGCGAGCGCCATCGTCGCAGCGAAGCCGAGAGCGACGGCAGCCAGCGCCGGCCTGGGCGCGAGCAGCGCCAGCGCCCACACCGCCAGCAGGATCGCGAAGCCGAGAGCGGCCGCGCCGCTGTCGGCGGCGACCGTCAACGCCCCCACGACCGCGACCAGCAGGATGGCGAGCGCATGGTCGTGACGCCGCGCCCGGCCGCGCTCCAGCAAGGCCGGCAGGGCCGCGGCCGCCAGCATGACGCAGGTCAGCACCGGGCGGTTGAAAATGAAACCGTAGGGCCGGCCGATGCCGAGCTGGGCGCGCTGCGACAGCCCGCTCGCCAGCTCGATCATGATCAGCGCGGAGGCGAGGATAATCGCGATGGCGAGCGCGCGCGACAGGCGGATGCCTGGCCTCAATCCGCCGCTTGCGGCGATGACGAGGCCGCAGGCCAGTGGCAAGGCGAACTCGCCCCACATCGCCAGCCCCTGCGCCGGGCGATGGCTCCAGCCGAGCGAGATCAGCGACCAGAGCAGGAAGGCGACGATCGCGAGCCCGATCGGGCTCGCCAGAGCTCGGCGCAGGCGTCCCAGCAGAGCCGGGCGTTCGCCGCGCTGCTGGAGGGCCGCGAGGAAGGCAATGGCCGCCAGGCCCAGCACGAGCGGGGCCGAACGGTTGGCGAGCCACATCGCCAGGGGCAGCGCGACCAGCAGCCCCGCGCCGACCCTGTCGAGCGCGCGGGCGCGGCGCTCGGCGGGAGCGTCGGACTGCGTCCCTGATGCAGGATGGAGCGTGGCAGGCGGCGGGTTCATGGCGATGCGCTTACGCGATCGAGGTGCGGGCGGCAAAACAAAAGCCGCTCGAGCAAGCCTGTTCGCTCGACGGGACGAACCGCTTTGCGCGGGCCTGCGCGCCATGCGAAAGACCTTGACTTGGGATTGTGCAATCGGGCGCAATCGACGAAAGCTGCGTCAAAGCGCCGCCGCCGAAACGAGCCAGCGGAAAATCCGCGATGGGAGGACCGACATGCTGACATCCATTCTCAAACGCACGGCCGTGACGGCGGTGGCGCTCGCCGGCCTGACCACGGCCGCCTTCGCCCAGACGGAACTGAAGATCATGGCGCCGGCGGCTCCCGGCGGCGGCTGGGACGGCACGGCGCGCTCGATGCAGCAGGCGCTGACGGCGTCCGGCATCGCCAAGAGCGTGCAGGTCGCAAACGTGCCCGGCGCGGGCGGCACGATCGGGCTGGCCCAGTTGATCAACGCCAAGGGCGACGGCAACCAGCTGATGGTCAACGGCTTCGTCATGGTCGGCGCGATCCTGCTGAACAAGTCGCCGGTGAACCTGAGCCAGACCACGCCGATCGCGCGGCTCACGGCCGAGGCGCTGGTCGTCGTCGTGCCGACGGAATCGCCGATCAAGAACGCCAAGGATCTCGCCGAGCGGATCAAGGCCGACCCCGCCAAGGTGACCTGGGCCGGCGGCTCGGCCGGCGGAGCCGACCACATCTTCGCCGCCCTCGTCGCCGAGGCCTCCGGCGGCGACCCCAAGAAGATCAACTACATCCCGTTCTCGGGCGGCGGCGAGGCGCTCGCGGCCATGCTCGGCGGCCGCGTGACCGCCGGCATCTCGGGCTATGGCGAGTTCGAGGGCCAGATCAAGGCCGGAAAGCTGCGCGTCATCGGCGTCTCGGCGGCGAAGCGGCTGGCGAACGCGCCCGACGCGCCGACCTTCCAGGAACAGGGCGTCAATGTCGAACTGCTGAACTGGCGCTCGGTCGTCGCCCCTCCGGGCCTGACCGCCGACCAGCGAAAGACCATGTCCGACGCCATGGACAGGATGGTCAAGTCGAAGGAATGGGCCGAGATCCTGAAGGCGCGCGGCTGGGACGACGCTTATCTCGCAAGCGCCGAGTTCGAGACATTCCTGAAGGCGGAGAACACCCGCGTCGAGAAGGTGATGAAGGATGTCGGCCTGGTGAAGTAAGGCCCGGCCACGATCCGCGAAGGGGCCGGGCGACCGGCCCCTTCGTCGCCTCTACGATCAGGTTTCGATGACGATAGCGAACGGGTTTGAACGATGGCCGATGACACCGTGACGCGCAGGATCGACCGACCCGCATTCGTCGTCGGCGCGCTGCTGCTGGGAGCAGCGGCGGTCGTCGCCTTCGACGCCTCGCGCCAGACGATCACCTCGAACTACGGCGTCGGCCCCACCGCGATGCCCTATGTCGTCTGCGTCGGGCTGACGCTGCTCGGGCTCGCGCATCTGTTCGTCGCGTTCAGGGACGGCATTCCCAGGCCCGAGGCCGCTGACAACCACGCCATCCTCTGGATCGTCGGCGGTCTGGCGGGCCTGCTCGCCTGCATCGCGATCGGCGGCGGCTTCATCATTGCGATGATGATCGTCTTCGCCTGCACGGCGCGTGGCTTTGGCCGCAGGGCGCTCGCGGTCGACGCGGCCATCGGCTTCATGCTGGGCCTCGTGATCTTCCTGATGTTCTCCAAGCTGCTGACCCTGACATTGCCGTCGGGCCCGCTCGAACGCCTGTTCACCTAAGGGTCGGCGCAGACGATGGACACGCTCCTTGCCCTGATGAACGGCTTTGCGGTCGCGCTCGAACCGTCGAAGCTGCTGTTTTGCGTGATCGGCGTCTTTCTTGGCACCGCGGTCGGCGTGCTGCCCGGCATCGGGCCGGCGCTGACGGTGGCGCTGCTCCTGCCCGTGACCTTCAAGCTCGATCCGGGCGGCTCGCTGATCATGTTCGCCGGCATCTATTACGGCGGCATGTATGGCGGCTCGACCACCGCGATCCTGCTCAACGCGCCCGGCGAAAGCGCCTCGCTCGCGACAGCGCTGGAAGGCTCCAAGATGGCCAAGGCCGGACGCGGCGGGCCGGCGCTGGCGACCGCCGCGATCGGATCCTTCGTCGCCGGCCTGATCGCCACGCTCGGCCTGGCCTTTCTCGCGCCATGGCTCGTCAGTGTCGCGATCCAGTTCGGGCCGTGGGATTACTTCGCGCTGATGATCCTGGCCTTCGTCACGGTCTCGGCCACTTTCGGCGATTCGCCGCTGCGCGGGCTGACCAGCCTGTTCATCGGCATCATGCTGGGCCTGGTCGGCATCGACAGGCTGACGGGTCAGGCGCGCCTGACCTTCGGCGTGCCCGAACTGCTCAACGGCATCGAGGTGACGACGCTGGCGGTCGGCCTGTTCGCCGTCGGCGAGGCGCTCTATGTCGCCTCCAAGCGCCTGCGCGAACCCGAGGAGATCGTGCCGATCCGGGGATCGCTGTGGATGAGCAAGCTGGACTGGACGCGTTCCTGGGCGCCATGGCTGCGCGGCACGGCCTTCGGCTTTCCCATCGGGGCGCTGCCGGCGGGCGGCGCGGAGGTGCCGACCTTCCTGAGCTACTCGACCGAAAAGAAGCTCTGCAAATACCCGGAAGAGTTCGGCAAGGGCGCGATCGAGGGCGTGGCGGGGCCCGAAGCGGCCAACAACGCCGCGGCCGCCGGCGTGCTGGTTCCGCTGCTGACGCTGGGCCTGCCGACATCGGCGACGGCCGCGATCATGCTGGCGGGCTTCCAGCAATACGGGCTCAACCCCGGCCCGCTGCTGTTTGCGGAAAAGCCCGATCTGGTCTGGGGGCTGATCGCCTCGCTGTTCGTCGCCAACGTGCTGCTGGTGATCATCAACCTGCCGCTGATCGGGCTCTGGGTCCGGCTTCTCGCGATCCCGCAGCCCTGGCTCTATGCCGGCATCATCGTCTTCGCGACGATGGGCACGCTGGCGGTGAACCCCTCCCCGGTCGAACTCGGCATGCTGTTCGGCTTCGGTTATCTCGGCTATCTGATGCGGCGCTACGATTATCCCGTCGCGCCCATGGTGGTCGGGCTGATCCTCGGCCCCATGGCGGAGGCGCAACTGCGCCGCGCCCTGCAGATCAGCCTCGGCGATCCGATGATCCTGCTGGAGAATCCGGGCTCGGCAATCCTGCTCGGGCTGGCCTTCATCGGCCTCGTCGCGCCCTTTGCGATGAAAGGGCTGAACAAGTTCAAGGCGGCGGAGGACTGAGCGCCCTTTTTGAGGGAACGCCTCATCCCCGGTCCTGCGCCGCGATCCGCCCCACGATGACGGGAGCGCATGAACAATCATGGCGCCAATGTGTTCTTCTGTCGGCGCGACGACGCCCGCACAGGAGCCTCCTCGATGAGCGACGCAGCCACCACCCCCGCCGTGATGTCCTCCGAACCCAAAGCCGAGCCCAGCCTGCACCGCGTCATGGGGCCATGGCTGCTGCTGCTCTTCATCGTCGGCGACATCCTCGGCACCGGCATCTACGCGCTGACCGGCCAGGTCGCGAAACAGGTCGGCGGCGTGGTCTGGCTGCCCTTCGTGATCGCCTTCGTCGTCGCGCTGGTGACGGCCTTCAGCTATCTCGAACTGGTGACGAAGTATCCGCGCGCGGCAGGCGCGGCGCTCTACACGCACAAGGCCTTCGGCATCCACTTCGTCACCTTCATCGTCGCTTTCGCGGTGATGTGCTCCGGGATCACCTCGGCTTCGACCGCCTCGCGCGCCTTCGCGGCCAACATGTCGAGCGCGTTGGGGCTCGGCTTGTCCGGGGGCGTCGGCATCACGCTGATCGGCCTGGGCTTCATGGCGCTCGTCGCCATCGTCAATCTGCGCGGCGTCGGCGAAAGCGTGAAGGCCAATGTCGTGCTGACCTGCGTCGAGCTGACCGGGCTGCTGATCATCATCACCATCGGCGCGATGGCGATCATGGCCGGACAGGGCGACGTCTCGCGCGTGCTGGAGTTCAAGACGACGGGCGATAGCGGGCTGTTCTGGCCGGTGATCGCGGCGACCACGCTCGCCTTCTTCGCCATGGTCGGCTTCGAGGACGCGGTCAACATGGCCGAGGAATGCAAGGAGCCGAGCCGCATCTTCCCGAAGGTGCTGCTGGCGGGGCTGGGCATCACCGGTCTGATTTATGTCTTGGTCTCGATCTCGGCGATCACGCTGGTCCCGCCCGAGCAACTCGGCGAGGGCGAGACGCCGCTGCTCAAGGTGGTGCAGGCCGGCGCGCCGAATTTCCCGCTCTGGATCTTCGGCTTCATCACCATGTTCGCGGTCGCCAACAGCGCGCTGATCAACATGCTGATGGCGAGCCGGCTCGTCTACGGCATGAGCCGCGAGCACGTGCTGCCGCCGATCCTCGGCAAGGTCCATGCGACGCGCCGCACGCCCTATATCGCGATCGGCTTCACCACGCTGCTGGCGTTCGCGCTGATCACCTTCGTCGGCGAGGTGCCGGCGCTGGGCGGCACCACGGCGCTGCTCCTGCTCTGCGTCTTCACCGTGGTGAACGTCGCCGTGCTGATCCTTCGCAAGGACGAGGTCGGGCACGAGCATTTCCGCACGCCGACCGTCCTGCCCGTGCTGGGGGGGCTGGCCTGCGCCTTCTTCGCCGGGCCCTGGACCGGGCGCGACACGGTTCAGTACAGCATCGCCGGCGTGCTGATCGGCATCGGCGTCGTGCTCTGGGTCGTGACGGTGATGGTCAACCGCCGCAGCGGAGCGAGCCCTGCGCTGCCCGAGCGCGACGGCTCCGGGCGGCGCGGCCCGGTGAATTGATGCGCGCGCGGCCTCAGAGCTTGTGGCCGCGCTTACGCATCTCCTCGGCGAACCGGTCGAACAGCATGTTGCTGGTCTGCAGGCTCCAGGGCGTGAGCAGCTTGAACACGTCCTCGAGCGCCGCATTGCGGAGTGACTGATAGCGCTGCCCGACCGGCGAGCGGAAGAAGGCCGCGATCTCCTTGAGATCCTCCTCCGTGAAGCGCCGGGCGAAGACTTCAGTCGCGCCCAGGGTCATGTCCTCGCGGCGCTTGTCGACCTCAGGCTTCAGCGAGGCCACGACCTCGTTCATGTCCTTCAGCATCTCGGGCCGGGTGGTCGTGACGAGCTGGCGGGTGTTGTCGCGAAACTCGTTGAAGATCTGCTCGAAGGTCTGGGTGATGCCGGTGAGTTCGAGCACCTCGCGCGCAGCCTGCACGTGCGAGGCCGACAGAGCCGGCGCGACGGCGGCGGGCGCCTGGGCGAAGGACGGCGCGATGCCGGCAAGCGCGAATGCGAGCGCTGCGGCGGCGAGACGATGACGGAACTTGGCCATGGCAACCTTCATGCGTGGGGCGACCGCAGGGCCGCTTCGACAGGCCACTTAGCGCGGTTTTCCTCCCGTGGGAATCATTCGATTGCGCCGAGCAGCCTCAGGCCGCCCTCGCCGGCCAGAATCGCGCCATGGGCGAGACCCAGGAAAAGGCCATGCTCGACCATGCCCGGCACCGCGTTCAGGGCGGTCGCAAGCCGCTCCGGCGAAGCGATCGCCAGCAAATGCGCGTCGAGGATATGGTTGCCGTTGTCGGTGACGAGCACGCTTCCATCCGGACGTCGCCGCAGCGCGAGTTCGCCGGATTCTCCCGCGGATTCGAGAGCGCGCGCCACGGCGCGGCGCGTCGCCTCCAGCCCGAACGGCACGACCTCGACCGGCAACGGGAAACGCCCGAGCCTTGCGACGAGCTTGGTGTCGTCGGCGATGACGATCATCCGCGCGGAGGCCGATGCGACGATCTTCTCGCGCAGATGGGCCGCGCCGCCGCCCTTGATCAGCCGAAGCTCGGGGTCGATCTCGTCGGCGCCGTCGACGGTGAGGTCGAGCTCCGGCGTCTCGTCGAGGCTCGACATCGGAATGCCGAGCGCGAGCGCCTGCGCCTGCGTGAACTCCGAGGTCGCGATGCAAAGAACATCGAGCCCGCCGGCGACGCGCGCTCCCAGCAGATCGACGAAATGCTTCGCGGTCGAGCCCGTGCCGAGGCCCAGCCGCATGCCCGGCCGCACCAGTTCGAGCGCCCGCGCGGCCGCCAGCTTCTTCAGATCGTCGGGGGTCACCGGCATCCTTTCGGGCTTCGAGTCAGGAGACCGCGTCACTTCGCCTGCGGCGTGCAGACCACCTTGTCGTCGAAGACGTAGCAGATGCTCATCTCTCCGGTGCGGACATTGACGCGGAAGATGCCGCCTTCGCGCTCGTGGCGCGACGGCGCGAGGAGGTAGTCGCTGGGCGCCTGCGGGCCGGCGCCCTCGCCCGCCGGAAAACAGATCGTGATGCCGACGCCGCCATCCTTGAGCTGGAACTGGCAGGCTCCGACCTCGCCGGTGGCGCGATCGACCCGGTAGATCCGGTTGAGGTCGATCTGGGGCGCGGGCGCGAATTCGAAGGGCGCGGCAAAGGCGGCGCCGGAGAACGCCAGCCAGAATGCTGCCGCGACAGCAGGGCGGCGAAGACCACGCAGCCCGTCCAGACCCATCGACACCACGGTTCAACCCCTCCGCGACGGCCACTCCGCCGAATCGGGACTAGCCTACCACCGCAGCCGCGGCGGTTCGATGCGCGATCGCCCGCTGGACACATCGCCCGCTTGCCAAGCCCGGCTCGACGCCGTTTATGCCCGCAAGCCAGACCGCCGGAGCCGCCCATGAGCCTGTCCCCCATCGTCGTGTTCGATCTCGACGGCACATTGGCCGAGACCGCGCCCGACATCATGCGCGTGCTGAACGTCATCCTGCTCCGCGAGCAACTCCCGGCCCTGCCGCTCGAGCGGGCGCGCGAACTCGTCGGCGCAGGCGCGCGCGCCCTGATCGAACGCGGATTTCGGGTTTCGGGAAAGCCGCTCGACACGGAGACCCTGGAGCGTCTCTTCGAGGATTTCCTGCTGATCTACGCCGAGGATGTCGCCTCCGACAGCTTCATCCATGCCGGCGTGATGGAGGCGATGGCGGCGCTCGAAGCCGAGGGCTACAAATTCGCCGTCTGCACCAACAAGCCGATCCTGCACACGCGCCTGATCCTCGACCACTTCGGCATCACCGACCGCTTCGCCGCCGTGGCGGGACGCGACAGCTTTGCCTATCACAAGCCCGATCCGCGACACCTGATCCTGACGATCGAGGCGGCCGGCGGCGATCCGGCGCGCGCCGTGATGGTCGGCGATTCGCGCACCGACATCGATACGGCCCGCGCGGCCGGAATCCCCTCCATCTGCGTGCCCTTCGGCTATACCGACGTCGCCATCGAGAGCCTGAACCCGGACCGTGTGATCCGGCATTTCGACGAGCTGGCGGGGGCGGTGCGGGAGATGATCGGCGCGCAGGTCGCGCATTCTTGACGTCGCCGGGCGCGACGACTAGGAGAAGCGCCGGTGCGGGCGACTAGCTCAGCGGTAGAGCACTCCCTTCACACGGGAGTGGTCACAGGTTCGATCCCTGTGTCGCCCACCATCTTTTGCATCACCTGCCCTTTTTCCTTCGCCTGCTGATAATCGCGGCGTCGCGCGTCGAGCTCCGCCATGGCCGCGGGGCTGCCCGCCGGTCTATGGTGAGGCCGTCTCCCACCACCAGCGAGCGCCCGCCATGACCATCGAACGAACCGGCCTCGCCGCGCGCTGGTGCGACGCCGCCGCCTTCAACGGCATCGTCTTCCTCGCCGGCCATGTCGCCGAGACGACGCAGGGCGCATCCCTTGCCGAGCAGACGGCGGAGGTTCTGGCGCTGCTGGAGGACACGCTGGCCCAGGCCGGCAGCGGCAAGGAGCGGCTGCTCAGCGTCCAGATATTCCTGGCCGACATCACGAAAATTTCCGAGATGAACAAAGTCTGGGACGGCTGGGTCGCGCCCGGCCAGGCGCCGGCGCGCGCCACGGTGCAGGCCGCGCTGGCCCAGCCGGGCTACGCGATCGAGATCACGGCCGTCGCGGCCAAGCGAACCGCCTGAGCGGCGCCCCGGCATGACGCGGCCGATCGCGAGCGCCGTCACGCTCTGGCTCGCATTGCTTGCGCCCGCCGGGCCCGGGGCGGCCCAGGAGCCGCCCTCCTCCGGCATCGACGCCGCCCTGTGCCGCCTGATCGACGAAGCCGCCGGGGCGAGCGACGTGCCGCGCGGTTTCCTGACCCGGCTGATCTTCCAGGAATCGAGTTTCCGCCCGGCAGTGACCAGCCCCGCCGGCGCGCAGGGCGTGGCGCAGTTCATGCCGGGCACGGCGCGCGAGCGCGGCCTCGCCGACCCGTTCGATCCCGAACAGGCGATCCCCAAGGCGGCGCAGCTTCTGGCCGACCTCCGGACGCGCTTCGGCAATTGGGGGCTGGCGGCGGCGGCCTATAATGGCGGGCCCGCGCGCGTCGCGACCTGGTTTGCCGGGCGCGGCGGGCTGCCCTTCGAAACGGAGAATTATGTGCTGGCGATCACGGGCTCGGCCGCCGGAGACTGGGCGGAGGATGCCCGCGCCCGCGCCGAGGGGCGCATTCCGCCTGCCCGCGCCGCCGCGCCCGATGCGGACACAGCCTGCGCCGTGACCGTCGCGGCGATCCGCGGCGGCCGCGCGCCTCTGCCTGCGATCGCCGAGGCCGCATTCGCGCCCTGGGGCGTCCAGCTCGCCGGAAATTTCGTCAAGGCCCGCGCGCTCTCGGCCTTCCAGCGCAGCGTCGGCCGCTACCGCGCCATCCTGGGCGAGACCCGTCCGATGGTGATCGGCACGCGGCTGCGGAGCCGTGGGACGCGCGCCTTCTACCGGGTCAGGCTGCCGGCGCAGACGCGCAGCGAGGCGACGGCCCTGTGCCAGCGCATCCAGCAACGCGGCGGAGCCTGCGTCGTGCTGAAGAGTTGATGTCGAGGTATGTTGCAGACGCGCAACGGGAGGCGTCAAAGGCCTTCGCCTCGCACCGATGTGATGACGGCGCTCTAGCGGAGATTGTGGGACTCTGACAGAAAATTGAGGAGACGTTGACTTTTTGGGGTCAACTTCATGATCCGCGACTCCCCGCCGTCCGCCCGAGGTGATGATGAACCGCTTTTTCCGTATGGCCACGCTTGCCGGGCTCGGCCTGCTCGCCGTCGCCACGTCCGCCCGCGCCGAGATCGACCCGCTCACCCGCCAGCCCCTGTTCCAGGCGGTCGACCCCGCCAAGGCGCAGGCGACGGCGATTCCCCGCGAGATCGTTTCCTATGACAGCAGGCACCGCCCCGGCACGATCGTGATCAACACGAGCGAGCGCCGGCTCTATCTCGTCATGCCCGATGGCAAGGCGATGCGCTACGGCGTCGGCGTCGGCCGTCCCGGCTTCGACTGGGCCGGCTCGCAGAGCATCACCCGCAAGCAGGAATGGCCGACCTGGACCCCGCCGGCCCAGATGCTGCGCCGCCGCCCCGACCTGCCGCGCTTCATGCCCGGCGGTCCGGAGAACCCGATGGGCGCGCGCGCGCTCTATCTCGGCTCGACGCTCTACCGCATCCACGGTTCCAACGAGCCGGAGACGATCGGCCAGGCCGTCTCCTCGGGCTGCATCCGCATGCTCAACGAGGACGTCATCGACCTCTACGAGCGCGTCAGGGTCGGCACCCGCGTCGTCGTCGCGCGCTGAGGCGTCACCCACCCGCCCGCTTTTCGACAAAGACCGGCGCCCGCGCCGGTCTTTTCTCATTGTGACGGGCTCTGCGGCAAGCTCCAGGCGGGGCGCGCCGCAGTCCAGCGCGCTGGCGGTCCCGACGAACCGATCCGAACGGGACGGAATTCGGGACCGATCGACGCGTCGGACGTTCTCCAGTCGCAAACGTGGTTTGCACCTTCGCCGAACCCGCTCCGGGCGCCGCTTCAGATGATGGCGTGGCGGATCTTCGCCGAGACCCATTCGCTGACGACCACCGTGGCGAGGATGACGAGCAGGATCAGCGTGACCTGCGGCCAGGCCAGGATGTTCATCGAGCCCTCGAGATTGACGCCGATGCCGCCTGCGCCGACCAGCCCGAGCACGGTCGCCTCCCGGATGTTGATGTCCCAGCGGAAGACGGAGATGCCGGCGAAGGCCGGCGTCACTTGCGGCCAGATGCCCCAGGCCAGCACCTGCGGCGGCGAGGCGCCGGTGGCGCGGATCGCCTCGACCGGCTCGATGCTGATCTCCTCGATCGCTTCGTAGAGCAGTTTCGCGATGAAGCCGATCGAGCGCAGCGCGATCGCGATGATGCCCGCCAGAATGCCAGGCCCCAGGATCGTCACCAGGATCAGCGCCCAGATGATCGCGTTGATCGAGCGCGAGGAGACGATGAGTAGCAACGCGACAGGCCGGACGAAGGCCGCGCTCGGCGTGGTGTTGCGGGCGGCGAGGAAGGCGATCGGCACGGCCAGCACGACGGCGAGCAGGGTGCCGAGCGTCGCCATGTTGAGCGTGTCCCAGAGCGGCTTCCAGAGCGCGTCGATGTAGGACCAGCGCGGCGGCCACATGCGCGAGCCGATATCGGCGGCCTGGCGCGGCGCATCGCTGACGAAGGCCCAGATCGTGTCCCGCGTCATCACCTGCCAGGTGAAGACGAGGAGCAGGAGCAAGGCGAACCAGCCGGCGAAATGTAGCCGGTCGGCCATGCTGGTGCGCCGCCGCCAGAGCTTCGTGCCGTCCTGGGCGATCTCGACCGGCATCACTGCACCTTCGCGCGGATGAAACCGGACACATATTCGCAGGCCAGCACGATCCCGATGATGATGAGCAGAATGGCGGCGGCGCTGTCGAATTCGTAGCGGTCCATCGCGGTGTTGAGGGTCGCCCCGATGCCGCCGGCCCCGACGATGCCGATCACCGCCGATTCGCGGAAATTGATGTCCACGCGATACATGGACAGCCCGATCAGACGCGGCGCGACCTGCGGCAGCACGGCATAGGCCAGCGCCTGCCACCAGCCCGCGCCGGTGGCGCGGATCGCCTCCAGCGGCGCGGGATCGATATCCTCGATGTCCTCGGCCAGGAGCTTGGCGAGAAAGCCGATGGTGGCGAAGGCGAGCGTCAGGAAGCCGGCAAAGGGGCCAAAGCCGAACAGGACGACGAGCATGATGGCGACGATGACCTCCTGCAGCGAGCGCGAAACCGCGATGAAGGCCCGGCAGAAGGCATAGACCGGCAGCGGCGCGATGTTGCGCGCGGCCCCGATGCCGAAGGGAATCGAGATGGCGACGCCGACGATGGTCGATGTCACCGTCATCGTCAGGCTCTCCAGCAGGCCGGCCTGGATGTCGCCCCAGCGCGAGGTGAAATCCGGCTGCAGGAAGGCTGCGAACAGCCTGATCGCGCGCTCGGCTCCTTCCGAAATCCGGGTCCAGTTGACCTCGACCGTGCCAAGCGCGAGCGTGAGGTAAATCGCGACGCCGCCATAGACCGCGTAACGCAGCAGAGGATTGGCGATCAGCGGCGGCGGCGCCCAGCGCCGCGCGGGGGCCACAGCACTCATGCGAGCGCCAGCGCCAGCGCTGCCGGGGCGTCGCGCGCCTCGTCCTCGTCCTCGGCCTTGCGGATGGTGGCGGCCCAATCCTCCGCGCCGTAGATGTCGGTCAGCACCTGCGGCGTCAGCCCGTCGGGCGGACCGTCGAAGACGACCTTGCCCTTGCGGAGGCCGACGATGCGCTGGACGAACATCTGGGCGAGCGCGACGTCGTGGATGTTGACGATCGCAGCCAGCCGGCGCTCGGCGCAGATCTCGACGATCAGCCGCATGATCTGGCGCGAGGTCTTGGGGTCGAGGCTCGCGGTCGGCTCGTCCACGAGCAGCAGATCTGGCTCCTGCACCAAAGCGCGGGCGATGCCGACGCGCTGGCGCTGTCCGCCCGAGAGCGCGTCCGCCCGCTTGTCGACATGCTCGGTGAGGCCGACCCGCTCCAGCACGGCGAAAGCACGGTCGATGTCGGCCTGCGGAAACCGGCGCAGGAACGAGCGCCAGAAGCCGACATAGCCGAGCCGCCCCGACAGCACGTTTTCCATCACGGTCAGGCGGTCGACCAGCGCGTACTCCTGGAAGATCATGCCCATGCGTCTGCGCGCCTGGCCGAGCGCGCCGCGCGATAGCCTCGCGAGGTCGGTGTCGCCGAGGCGGATCGCGCCCTCGCTCGGTTCGACAAGCCGGTTGACGCAGCGGATCAGCGAGGATTTTCCGGCGCCCGAGGGGCCAATCAGCCCGACGACCTGGCCAGCGGGCACCGACAGCGTCACCCCGTCGATGGCGAGATCGCCGGTGGCGTAGCGCTTGGTCAGGTTCTCGATGACGAGCATGCCAGCCTCCAAACGATGCCGGCCGCGCGCGGGCGCGGCCGGCAGCCCCATGACAGGGCGAGCTTACGACAGATCAGGCTTACTTGCAGGCGTAGCTGACGTTCAGCGCCTTATCGATCTGGCGCACGACCTCCCAATGCTCCTTGAACGTGATCGGGATGAACTTCTCCTGCGGCGGCTCGGCCGAGGCGAACTCCTTCTGCAGGGCCGTGCCGTCCCATTTGAAACTGAAGAACGCCTCCCTGACCTTGGCGGCGAGCTCGGGCTTGAGATTGTGGGCGTAGCCATAGCCACTGGTCGGGAAGGTCTGCGACTTGTAGATCACCCTGGTCGCGTCGGCCTTGACGACATTGCGCGCGATCATGCGAGCCTTGACCGAATTGGCGATGGCCGCGGCCGGATAGTCCTTGTTGGCGACGCCGATGATCGAGTTGTCATGCTTGCCGGAGAAGACCGGCTCATAGTCCTTCTTGGCCTCCATCTTGAACTCCTGCGCCAGCAGGGCCGAGGGCGCCTTGAAGCCGGAGTTCGAGGTCTCGGAGGTAAAGGCCAGCTTCTTGCCCTTGATATCCTCGATCTTCTCGATGCCGGAGCCGGGATAGGTGATGATCTCCATCTCGTAGCCGAACTCGTTCTTGTTCGAAGCCATCATCGTGAAGGGCACGAAACCGGCGCAGGCGACGGCGATCGGGTTCGAGCCGGTGTTGAAGCCCGCCACATGCAGGCGGCCGGCGCGCATCGCCTCGATCTGGGCGGCGTTGCTCTGGACCGGGAAGAACTGCACCCGCTTGCCGGTCACCTTCTCCATATGCTTCAGGAATTCGTCCCAGACCTTGGCGTAGACGGCAGGGTCTTCGACCGGGGTGTAGGCGAAGATCAGCGTCGCGGGGTCCACGAACTCGGCCGCGCTGGTCGGCGCGTCGGCGACCATGTCGCCATCGGCGTCCTTGAAGCGGGCGTCGAGCGCGAAGGCTGCGCTGACGGAGAGGGTGAGGGACAGCGCGGTGGCGCCGGCGAAGATGGCCAGTGTCTTCATGAGGCTCATGGTCAACTCCCTTTGCATATGAATGGCGTTGTCGTGGTGTCGGCTTCGGATGACAGTTGTATGACAATCCGCCGATCCGCGACGTGGCGCCACAGCGCGATCAGCCTCGCCGCGACCGCTCCCGCGACAGGCCCTTCGACGCCAGATCGTCGAGATAGGCCTGCATCTTCGCCTCGCCCGTCTCGCCGAGCTCGCGCAGATAGTCCCAGCCATAGATGCCGGTGTCGTGCATGTCGTCGAAGGTCAGCTTGACCGCGTAATGGCCGACGGGCTCGACCTTGAGGATCTCGACCTCGCGCTTGCCGGGCACGGTCTTCTTCTGCGTCGGGCCATGGCCCTGCACTTCGGCCGATGGGCTTTCGACGCGCAGGAGTTCGGCCGCAAGCGCGTAGGCTGCGCCGTCCTCGAAGGCGACATGCAGGGTGCGGCGGTCCTTGGACAAACGCAGTTCGGTCGGCCAGGCTGACATGATCGTGCGATGGTCCCCGATGGATGCGACCGTGGCCGCGCTTGACGTGCGCCTTGGCAATGCCAATGTCTCGCGCTCTATACAGGACAATGCCGCCGCAGCCACTCACAGCGCGGCGGCCCGAGGACAGACCAGCGTGCTGAACGAGACCCAGAACCCGCTGATGCGCGCGCCGCTCGTCGATCCGTTCGGCCGCGACATTTCCTATCTGCGTATTTCGGTGACGGATCGCTGCGATTTCCGCTGCGTCTACTGCATGTCCGAGGACATGACCTTCCTGCCCAAGCGCGACCTGCTGACGCTGGAGGAACTCGACAGGCTTTCGACCGCCTTCATCCAGCGCGGCACCCGCAAGCTCCGCATCACCGGCGGAGAGCCGCTGGTGCGCCGCGACATCATGAGCCTGTTCCGCTCGCTCTCGCGCCATCTCGCCTCGGGCGCGCTGGAGGAGCTGACGCTGACCACCAACGGCTCGCTGCTGGAGCGCTACGCGCAGGAGCTGGCCGATTACGGCGTGCGCCGGATCAACGTCTCGCTCGACACGCTCGACCCCGACAAGTTCCGCAAGATCACGCGCTGGGGCGATCTCGACAAGGTGCTGGCCGGCATCGAGGCGGCGCGCAAGGCCGGCTTGAGGGTCAAGATCAACGCGGTCGCGCTGAAGGGCGTCAACGAGGACGAGATCGAAAGCCTGATGACATGGGCACACGGGCTCGGCATGGACCTGACGCTGATCGAGGTGATGCCGCTCGGCGAGATCGAGCCCGGCCGGATCGACCAGTTCCTGCCGCTTTCGGTGGTGCGGGCGCGGCTGATGGATCGCTACAACCTCGTCGAGGACCCCTACCGGACCGGCGGGCCGGCCCGCTATGTCCGGGTCAAGGAGACCGGCGGTCTCGTCGGCTTCATCACGCCGATGACGCATAATTTCTGCGAGAGCTGCAACCGGGTGCGGCTGACCTGCACCGGCACGCTCTATATGTGCCTCGGTCAGGAAGACGCCGCCGATCTGCGCGCGCCGCTGCGCGCCTCGCTCGACGACGCCGCCCTGCACCGCGCCATGGACGAGGCGATCTCGCGCAAGCCCAAGGGCCATGATTTCGTCATCGACCGCAGGCGCGCCGCGCCCGCCGTCGGCCGGCATATGAGCGTCACCGGCGGCTGACCGGTCGCTTGCCGCGTCAAACGGTTCGCCGCATGCGCGCGCCTTAGCTCCGCCGCAACTTGACGCTCAACTGCGATGGGCTAACGTTTCATAAGGTGTGCCATTTCCTTTGCGTCTGATGTCGGGATGATGCTTGCGCGGCTGAAAGCGATCCCGCGATCCATCTGGCAGGCCGTCACGCGAACGGTCGTCGAGAGCCGTTTCGGCCATCTGGTCGGCATGGTTTTCTCGCTTCGCAAGCGTGCGCCGCTGCTGGCCATTCTGCTGGGGCTGGCTCTTCTTGCCGTTCTGTATGTCGCGGACTCGACGATGCTCGCCGTGTTCGCCTGGCTCGGCGGGTGGCGCTGGCCGCATCTGCTGCTGGCGGTTCCGGCTTCCCTCTTCGTCCTTCTCGTCATGACCGAGCTTTACGCGGCCGCGATCCTCGCCGTGCTCCAGATGGCGCTGCGGCTCGGCCATGATATCGGCCGGGCGCGGTTCGGCGCGGTTCTGGCGATCGCCGCGCTCTGCGCCGTGGCGGTCGCGGCGATGCGGCTCTGGTCTGAGCAGGCGGCGCCGCCCGCATCGGGGCAGGTCGCGGCCGCCCTGATCGCGGGCGCGGCTGTCGCGCTCGCCCTGTGGTTCGCGCGGACCTATCTGCGCCCTGCCGCGCGCGGCTTCCGCAGCTTCCATGTCGATCTGGTCGAGACGCGCCGGGCGCTCGAAGGCGCACGACATGGCGCGTGACGAGAACGAAATCGACCCCGGCGGACAGCGCATCTCGGTGCATCATCTCGCCGAGACGGTGCAGGCCGGCTGGAACGGCGCGCATGACGCGCTCGACAACGCCCCCGCAGCGCATGCGACCGTGCCCTCCCGGACCGAGCAGGATTTGCTGGCCCGGGTCGGCGAATTGCAGCTCTCGATCCGGCGCGAGACCGGCGCCCGGCTGAACGCGCTCTATGCCGAGGTGATCGGCGCGCGGGAGGCCTTCACCACCGAGCGCTACGAGGCGCGCATCCGCTCGCTCGACGAGACGATGCGGGGGCTGCTGACCAAGGGCGGCGGCGCGCTGAAGCAGAAGGTCCATGACGCTCTCCGCGCCAAGCGCGAATACGACTTCTTCTGCCATGTCCATCAGCGACCGGCCGATCCGAAGCTCGAGAAATGGCAGTTCACCCTGCTCTTCCTGATCGTGCCTCTGGCGATCGAGAGCCTTTTGAACGGCACCTTCTTCGCCGAGGCGAGCGAGTTCGGCCTCGTCGGCGGCGCCGCGACCGCCGTCATCATCTCCGGCCTCAACATCGCGCTCGGCTTCATCCTGGGGCTGGGACCGGCGCGCTACACCCAGCATGCGCGCGCCTCGCATCTGTTCTGGGCGCTGCCGGCCTATGTCGCGATGATCGCCGTGATCCTGCTGTTCAACCTCGCGGTCGGGCATTATCGCGAATTGCTGCTGGCCAATCCCGATGCGACCTCCGTGCAGGTCGCGCCTCGGATGGCGGCGAACCTGCTCGCGATCGCCGACCTCAAATCGATCGCGCTTGTCATCATCGGCTGCATCGTCGCCTTCATCGCCGCGGTGAAGGGCTATTCCGCCTTCGGCAGCTATCCCGGCCACGCGGCATCGTTCAAGCGCTGGCGGCAGCGCTGGCGCGAGGTCGAGGAGGAGCAGCAGGCGCTCGACGCCAGCCTGATGCCGGAATTGATGGCGATCCGCACCCAGATCGACGGCTTCCGCTCGGAATGCCAGGCGCAGATCGACAGGCTGCAACTCAGCAAGGCTTCCGCCGATCAGGCCCGCGATCTCGACCAGACGCGGCTCGCCCAGCTTCGCGCCGCCCGCGACGGCGCGCTGATGCAGTATCGCGAGGCCAATCTGAAGGTGCGAAGCGACTATCCGCCGGCCTATTTCTCGCAAGGATTGTCGATGCCGGAGCTGGACCACGCCGGCGCGCCGCCCGAACACGCGCTCGTGCGGGCTGCGATCGCCGATTTCGAGCGCCAGCTTTCCAACCTGCCGGCGCTGATCGAGGCGAAGCTCAAGGACCAGCTCGCCATGCTGCGCGGGGTCGATTGGCCAGGCGAGGTGGCGCGCGTCAAGGCCGCCGCGATCAAGGCCGGCGAGGACGCCTTCGCGCAGGACGAGGCGAGCCGGAAGGCGCTGGCGACGGCCGGCATGCCGGCGCCCTCCCCTGTTTCCGGCGGCGTCACGGCATGAAGGGCGAGCATTGGGCGATTGTCGGCTCGCTTGCGGCGGGCCTTGTGCTGGCGGGCTTCTTCGCCGCGCCGGCGTTGCTGCGCGGGCCGCCGCGAGACGCCGAGACATTGTGCCCGACGACCGGCGCGGTCGGCCATACGCTGGTGCTGGTCGACAAGAGCGACCCGTGGAGCGAGGTGCAGGCCGCGCGGCTGAAGCGGCTGGTCAAGCGCATGGGCGACGAATTGCCGGCCGACCGGATGATCTCGATCTACGCCTTCAGCGACGCCTTCGAGCCCGGCTTCCCGCCGCTGCTGTCGCTGTGCAATCCCGGCCGAACGGTGAGCGAGCTGATCGGCAATCCGCGCCGCGACTATGTCCGCTGGGTCGAGAAGTTCGGCCGCCCGCTCGACGAGGCGCTGGCGCAGCTCAGCCAGCCGGCGCGCGGCAACCTTTCGCCGATCGCGGAGGCGATCGGCGACGTGATGACGCGCCGCGAGACGCGCGTGCCGGCCGGCGACAAGGCGCTCGTCGTCGTCTCCGACATGCTGCAGAACTCGCCCCAGTTCAGCGTCTTCGGCGCGAATGCGGCGGCGCGCGATCCAGAGCGGATGCGCCGTCTGGTCGAGAAGGTCTGGAAGGAGTCGGACGGGGCCGGCTGGGCGCTCAGCGTCCATCAGGTCCAGGGCGCATACGAACCGGCGCGTCTCGAACAGGCCTCGACGCTGTGGCGCGATGCGCTCAGGCGGCTGAACATATCGTTCAATTGGGAGCGGCTGTGAGGCCCGCCGTTCACATCCGGTAGGCCATGCGGACGCCGCCCCAATGGCGGCCATTGATCCGCAAGGGCGCATCGACCTCGCGCATGACATAGGTCACGCCGCCGCCCATGTCGCGGAGATAGGACTGGACCAGGAATGGACGCTGCGAGCGCCCGGCCATGATGCCGGCGCGATCGTCGAAAATGCGCTGATTGCGACTGTGAACCGCGTTCCACACGGCATCGCCGGGACGCTGCGGCTGCGAGAAGGCGGCGTTGTGCACGGGAATGAAGCCGTTGCGGTCGATCGCCAGCGCGAAGACCAGCCGCTCGTCGCTCGCCAGCGTCTGCGCCAGAAGCGGCGGCAGCAATGCCAGCAAAGCCGGCAAGGCCCGGTTCGTGTATTGCAGCGGATCGCTGCCGGGAACGGACCGATAGTCGATGTCGAACAGATCGTCCTCGCTCAGCCGCCCATCACCGAGCGCCTGCCGCATCAGATCCCCGACCTTGACCGCAAACGCCTGCGTGCGTTCGATCAGCGGCCGGTAGGACAGCTCGATCTCGGCCACAAGCGCCTTCAGCCCGTCATGACCGGCTGCCGAGGCCGGGTCGAAGGCAATGTGAAGGCCGAGATCGCTGACCGCGACGATGCAGGCGGCGAGCGGCGCAAGCGCGTCGATCCGGATCGTGCCGCGCGTGCCGATGGCGGGCGGCGAGCCACCCGGATTGGCCATCAACGCGCCGCCCAGCCCGATGTCGATGGTCTGGCCGGCTATGGCTGCGTCCGAAGCGGCGAACTCCGCGCGGTGCTCGGCCGGAAACCGGTCATGCTGCCGGCGGTCGGCGAAGGCCGCGTGGCGCAGGGTCGGGATGAAGCGGCGCAGCATGCTGTCGGCCTGGCGCGCGCCCTCCGACAGGGCCTGGCGGGCGCCGACGCTTTCCGACGCCGCTGCCAGGGCGACCCTGTCGATATCGTCGAAGCGGTGCAGGACCGTCTCGACGAAACGCGCCGTCGCGTCGGCGCTGCGCGAGACCTCCGCGGCGGCCATCGCCTGTTCCTGAGACGCGCCGCCGATCGACGCCATCACGGGATTGACGTCGCGCACCATCTGCAGCGCTTCGTTGACGATGCCGGCCGAGCCCTGCGCCGTCTGCGTCAGCCGGGCGACGCGGCTGCGGATATGGTCGGCGGCGTTGCGCGCCTCGACGGAGAGCGTCTTGACCTCCTGCGCGACGACGCCGAAGCCGCGCCCGGCCTCGCCGGCGCGGGCGGCCTCGATCGTGGCGTTGAGCGCCAGCAGATTGGTCTGACGCGCGATCTCCGAGATGGAATCGACGATGCCGCCGATCTCGGCCATCGCCTCGGCAAGGCCGCTCATCATCTTCGTCGCCTCGTCGGCGCGCATCGCGGCGGCGTCGAGGCGCTCGCGCGCGCCGGTCATGGCGTGGCCGACCTGCTCGGCCGAATCGGAGACCTGCTGCGTCGCGGTGGCCAGCGCCATCGAATGGCTGTTGGCTGTCGCGGTCGCGGCGCGCAACTCGGAGATGCTGTCATGGATCTCGCGCGAGCGCGCCTCGGCCCCGGCGGAGAACGCCTCGGCATGGACAAGCCGGCCCGTGACCCGGCGCATGGCGGCCACGACATCCTGCTCGAGCGTGCCGATTGATTCCTCGATCGCATCGTCGATCCGGTCGGCGGGGAAGGCCGGGCTCGCGGCGGAGACGGGCACGGGTTCGCCCACCGGCGCAGCGACGACGGCGCGCTGGTCGTCTCGACTGCCGAACCAGCGCCGAACCGTGCGGAGCATCAACCAATCCTGGGCGGATAGAACTGACTCACAATCAGGCAACACCGTTAACGAAGGCTCACCAGCGTCTGCCGCGTGTCGCGCCAGACCTCGCGGGCATGGACCGTTCCCTGGGCACACGCTAAGGCATTCCGGCCCTGCTTCCCTGCCCTGCATCCCCGGCCCCGCCCCCGAGCTCGATCCTCATGTCCACCAGCAGCTACGACGTCATCGTCGCCGGAGTCGGCGCCATGGGCTCGGCCGCCTGCTGGCATCTGGCGAAACGGGGGCTGAAGGTCCTCGGTCTAGAGCGCTTCGACCTCGGCCATGCCATGGGCTCGTCGCACGGCATGACCCGGATCATCCGCCTCGCCTATTTCGAGGGATCGCATTACGTGCCGATCGTCAGGCGCGCGCATGAGCTCTGGGCCCAGACCGGCGCGGAAGCCGGCATGCAGCTTCTTCACGTCACCGGCTCGCTCGACCTCGCGCCGAAAGGGTCCGGCGAGGTCGAGGCCTCGCTGCAATCCTGCCTCGACCACGGGCTCGTGCATGATGTGCTCGACGGCCGCGAGATCGCCCGTCGCTTCCCGGCCTTCCAGCTTCCCGCCGGCCATGTCGGACTGTGGCAGCCGGACGGCGGTTTCGTCGCCTCGGAAAAGGCGATCTACGCCCATGTCGGTCTCGCCCAGTCGCGCGGGGCCGAAATCCGCACGGGCGAGCCGATGCTCGACTGGCGACCGACGGCCGATGGCGGCGTCGAGGTCCGTACGGAACGGGGCAGCTATTCGGCCGGTCGGCTCGTGATCACCTCGGGCGGCTGGATCGCTGACGCCGTGCCGGCGCTGGCCGCCAACGTCCAGACCGTGCGGCAGGCGATCGGCTGGTTCACCACGCGCCGGCCCGAGCTGTTCCGCCAGGACGCCTTCCCGGTCTTCATCCTCAGCGTCGACGAGGGGACGTTCTACGGCTTTCCGCTCTACGAGCATCCGGGATTCAAGCTGGGCGGACCGCATTTCGGCCGCGAGCCGATGGACCCGCGCGACGACGACCGCACGCCGAGCCCGCGCCAGGTCGGCCTGATCCGCGAATGCCTGAAGCGCTACATTCCCGAAGCCGCCGGCGAGCCGCTGACGCTGAAGGGCTGCGTCTACAGCGTGACGCCCGACGAGGATTTCGTCATCGATGCTGTGCCCGGCGCGGCGCAGGCGGTGTTCGCCTCCTGCTGCTCCGGCCACGGCTTCAAATTCGCGAGCGCCATCGGTGAAATCCTCGCCGATCTCTCGACCGAAGGTCGTTCAGCCTTCGACCTCACGCCGTTCTCGCTCGCCCGCTTCGCGGCCTGAGCGAGCGCGCAGACAGGACCTTCGCCTTGGCCAGCGCAGCCGACAACAGACGCGGCATCGTCGCGATGATCACGGCGATGCTGCTCTTCGTCGGCAACGACACGCTGATGAAGCTCGCGCGCGAGGTCTATCCGACCGGACAGGCGATCGCGCTGCGGACCATCTTCGCCGTGATCACCGGGCTCGCCATGGTGTTCGCGCTGAGGGAGGGGCGCAAGCTGGCGCTCGCCCTGCGGCCGATCGTGCTGCTGCGCGGCATGATCGAGAGCGCGGTGGCGCTGAGCTTCATCTGGGCGCTCGGCATGCTTCCCCTGGGCAACATCACCGCCATCCTGATGGCATCGCCGCTGATCATCGTCGTGCTCGCGGTCGTGCTTCGGATCGAGCGGATCGGCTGGCGGCGAACGCTGGCGGTGATCGTCGGCTTTCTCGGCGTGCTGCTGGTGGTGCGGCCGGCGGCGGACGGCTTCAGCGCGGCGGCCCTCGTCGCGCTGTTCAGCGCCATTCTCGTCGGCTGGCGCGACCTGCTGACACGCCGGATCGGCCCCGAGGTGCCCTCGACGGTCATCTCGCTGACGACGACCGTCTTCGTCGGCGTCGTCGCGCTCGGCTATGGCCTGTTCGAAACCTGGCAGCCCTACTGGCGGATGGAGACCGCCTATGTCGCGGTGGCGGCGGTGCTGGTGTCGACCGGCAGCTATTTCATCGTCAGCGCCTTCCGCAACACCGATATCGGCGTCGTCTCGGGCTATCGCTACAGCGTGGTCGTCTTCGCGGTGATCGTCGGCTACATCGTTTGGGGCGAGGTCCCCGACGCGATCGCGCTGGCCGGAATCGCGCTGATCGTCGGCAGCGGGCTCTACACCATGCACCGCCAGCGCGTCCGCCCGGATTCGCGACTGAAACTGCCCGGCGGGCCGCCGACATGACCGCCGACCCGCTTCGAGCCAGACCGACGCTGACGGTGCTGGTCGCGATCTCGACCCTGCAGCCGATCGCGCTCAACCTGCTCGCGCCGGCGACGCCGACGCTGGCGCGGCATTTTTCGACGAGCTACGCGACGATCCAGCTCACGCTCACGCTGTTCCTGGTGGCGGTGGCTTTGACGCAGCTCATCATCGGCCCGCTGTCGGACCGCTTCGGCCGCCGCCCCTGCGTCAATGCGGGAATCGCGCTCTTCGTCGCGGGCTCCGTGCTGGGGGCGCTCGCCGAAACCACCGGCGTGCTGCTGGCGGCGCGGGTGCTGGAGGGCGCGGGCGCGGGCTCGGCCTTCGCGCTGTCGCGCGCCATCATCCGCGACACGGCGAGCCGCGACGAGGCCGCCAGCATGATCGCCAGCGTCACCATGGTCATGGTGGTCGCCCCGATGGTCGCGCCGTATCTCGGCGGCCAGATCGAGACCTGGTTCGGCTGGCGGACGATCTTCTGGTTCATGACCGGGGTCGGCGTCGCGGTGCTGGCGCTGACGATCCTGCGGCTGCCGGAAACCGCGCCGCGCATCGGCGTCGGCGCCTCGTTTCTCGGCATTTTCCGGGCCTTCCCGGCGCTGATCGTCGACCGCGGCTTCGTCGTCAACGTCATCGCGCTGTCGATGACGTCCGGCGCGTTCTTCGCCTTCATCGCGGCCGCGCCCTTCATCGTGGTCGAGACCATGGGGCGGGGTCCGGATGTCTACGGCGCGTATTTCATCCTGAACGCATTCGGCTACATGGTCGGCAACTTCGCCATGTCCCGGCTCGCGGTGAAGCTCGGCACGGCGCGCCTGGTCCGCATCGGCCTCGCCATTTCCTTCGTCGCGATGAGCGCGGCGATGGCGCTCTCGCTGACGCCCTACTGGACGCCGCTTGCGCTCTTCCTGCCGCTGGCGATCAACGCCATCGGCAACGGGCTGACGATTCCGGGGTCGACGGCCGAGTCGCTCTCGGCCAAGCCGGAACTCGCCGGCTCTGCGGCCGGGCTGATGGGCGCGATCCAGCTCGGCTCGGGCGCGCTCGCCACCATCCTGGCGAGCTGGGCCGTGACGCTCTGGCCGCAGGCGCTGGTCCTGCTGATGTGGCTGATGATGGCGGCCGGGCTCGTCGCGGTGTCGCGCGCGCCCGCGACGGGCGGCCGCTGACCGGCGGCCGCCCGCGCAGATCTCAGCCTTCGAGCCGCGCGATCAGGCTGGAGGTGTCCCAGCGCCGCCCGCCCATCTTCTGGACCTCGGCATAGAACTGGTCGACCAGGGCTGTGACTGGAAGCAGCGCGCCGTTGCGGCGGGCCTCCTCCAGAGCGATGCCGAGATCCTTTCGCATCCAGTCGACGGCGAAGCCGTAATCGAACCTGGCGGCGTTCATGGTCTTGCCGCGGTTGTCCATCTGCCAGGAGCCGGCGGCGCCCTTGGAAATGACCTCCAGCATCGCCTCGACATCGAGCCCGGCGCGCTTTGCGAAGTGGATGCCCTCGGACAAGCCCTGGACGAGCCCGGCGATGCAGATCTGGTTGACCATCTTGGTGAGCTGGCCCGAGCCGGCCGGGCCCATCAGCTTGCACATGCGCGCGAAGCTTCCGATCACGGGCTCGGCGCGGGCGTAGACGGCTGGGTCGCCGCCGCACATCACGGTCAGCACGCCGTTCTCCGCCCCGGCCTGCCCGCCCGAAACCGGCGCGTCGACGAAGCCGAAGCCAGTGGCCGTGGCGGCGGCGTAGAGCTCGCGGGCGACGCCGGCCGAGGCCGTGGTGTGGTCGACGAAGACGGCGCCCTTCTCCATGCCGGCGAAGGCGCCTGTCTCGCCCAGCGTCACCGAGCGCAGATCGTCGTCATTGCCGACGCAGCAGAAGACGATCTCCTGGCCTTTCGCCGCATCGGCGGGCGTCGCCGCCGAAATTCCGGCGTGCTGCGCGACCCATTTCTGCGCTTTCTCGGGATTGCGGTTGTAGACCGTGACCTCGTGGCCCTTGGCCTTGAGATGGCCGGCCATGGGATAGCCCATCACACCGAGACCGATGAAGGCGACTTTGGTCATTGTTTGGCTCCGCTGGACGAGTTTTGCTCGCGGGGGTTTAGCGCGGCGGGCATCAGGCGCAAAGCGGCGCGGATGCGATGTCAGCCTGCGTGAAACGGGAAGGATGGGGTGGAGCGCTCTGGCTCAGTAACCCAGTTCGCGCTGATGACGGAACGCAAGGATGAAAACGAGGTCTCGATCTGGCTCATAGCGATAAAGCGCAACGTACCCGGCGTCTCCAAAGTCGATGACCACCTCGCGCAGGCGGCCATCCCTGGCGAAGCGACGCCCGCTACTCGGAAAATGTCTCAGACGCGCAATTTTTTCATCAATGACCGCGGAGGCTCTCACGGCGGCTTGAGCATCTTTCTTTTCCAGAAAACTACGGCAACGACGAAGATCGACGATTGCTCTCGGCGTGAAAACTATGTGTGGCAAGGGGGCGGATCTGTTTCAGCATCGGCACCCCACGTTTTCAGCCAAACGCTGACCTCATTCAAGGTCAGATGCAATCCGTTTTCCTCGAACTCCGCCCATGCTTCCATCGCATCCTGATGGAAGCTAGAAAGCGCCTCTTCGCGTGCGACATATTGCTCAATCGCTTCGGTCATGATCGAATCCGGCGAGCGTTGCTGCCGCTCTGCCAGCTCGCGGATACGCGCTTCGAGTTTGGAGTCGATGTCGAGCGATGTGTCCATGCCACCCTCGTCAGGGGAAATCACCATAGGCTTAATCTACGCCCCGCCCCCCTTCCTGTCCAACCTCAGCGCAGCGCCATGTGGCGTGTCAGCCTGAGTTCCAGTCGGTCCCAGACGCGGCGGATGATCTCGACCAGCAGGAGGTAGATCAACGCGGCGTAGAGGTAGATCGAGAGGTCGAAGGAGCGCGCGAAGGCGAGCCGCGTCGCGCCCATCAGGTCGAACAGGGTGACCAGCGAGGCGATGGCGCTCGCCTTGATCATCACGATCAGCTCGTTGCCGAGCGGGCGCAGGGCCAGGATCATCGCCTGAGGCATGATGACGTGGCGCAGGCTCGCCCAGCGATGCAGCCCCAGGGCGAGCGCGCCCTCGAACTGGCCGCGCGGGATCGACTGGATCGCGCCGCGCAGGATCTCGGCCTGATAGGCGGCGGTGTTGATGGTGAAGGTGAGGACCGCGCAGTAGAACGGCTCGCGGAAGAACCACCACAGCCCGACATCCTGCCAGAAGAGGCGGAACTGGCCGAGGCCGTAATAGACCAGGAAGAGCTGGCACAGCAGCGGCGTGCCCCGGAAGAAGGTGGTGTAGCCGTTGATCGAGACCTGCGCCCAGCGCGGCCCGTAGAGCCTCGCGATCGCCAGCCCGACCGCGAGCGCGAAGCCGATCGTGACCGAGATCGCGACCAGTTCGAAGGTGATCCAGAGGCCCGAGAACATCCGGCAGCCATAGTTCTGGAAAACCTCGCTGCCGACGACGTGGCCCGGATACTCGCACCAGTTCATCGCGTCGCGCCCCCGAAGGCGGCGTATCCGCGATTGGCGCGCGCCTCGAGCCTGCCCAGCCCCCAGGCCGAAACGAGCGAGAAGAACAGGTAGATCAGCATCGCCGCGCCGAAGAACAGGAACGGCTCCTTGGTCGCGACATTGGCGCGGGTGGTGATGAACATGATGTCGGGCAGCGTGATGACCGAGACCAGCGAGGTCTCCTTCAGCAGCACCATCCAGTTGTTGCCGAGGCCAGGCAGCGCGACGCGCAGGAGCTGCGGCATCACCACGAGACGGAAGGCCTGCCCCTTCGACAGTCCGAGCGCGGCGGCCGCCTCGCGCTGACCCTTCTGGATCGAGTTCAGCGCGCCGACCCAGACTTCGCTCGAGAAGGCCGATAGCACCACTCCGAGCGCGACCATGCCGGCGACGAAGGGAGGCATCGAGAAGGCGCCCGGCAGTCCGATCCACTCCCAGAGGCGCTGCAGCAGGATCTGGACGCCGAAATAGATGATGTAGAGCGTCAGCAGTTCCGGCACGCCGCGAAACACCGTGGTGTAGCCGGTCGCGAGCCAGCGCAGCACGACATTGTCGGAGCGCTTGCCCAGCGCCACGAGCAGCCCGAGCGCCAGGCCGAAGGGCAGCGTCGCCAGCGCGATCGAAATGGTGATGCCCGCGCCCTGAAGCAAAGCGAGGCCCCAGCCGCCGTCGCCGAAGCCGAGCAGAGCGAGCTTTTCGATCATCGCGACCTACGCTGGGGGACTTGACGCCGAGAAGACCCGCCGGCGCGACGCCGGCGGGCGAAAGGCTCGCAGGATCAGTTGGCAGCCGCCAGCTTGAACCACTTCTCCTCGAGCTTCTTGTTCGAGCCGTCGGCGAGGGTCTCGGCGATCGCCTTGTCGAACAGCGCCTTGAGCGCGGTGTCGGCCTTGCGGATCGCGCCGGCGACGCCCGGACCATGGATCGCGGCGTCGCGCGGGACCTCGGCGATGAGCCTGCAGCAATCCTTGCCCTTGCCGTTGAGGAAATCCGAGAGGGCGAGCGCGTCGGCGACGATGTAGTCGAGCCGGCCGTTGATGAGGTCGAGATTGGCTTCTTCCTGAGTCGGATAGAGGCGCGGGTTCGAGTCCTTGTAGAACTTCTCGAGGAAGTTGGCGTGGATGGTGGAGCCCTGCGCGCCGACGGCCTTGCCCTTCAGCGCGGCGGGCGTGATGTCGTTGCCCTTGGTCGCCTTGGGGCCGACCATCCAGATCGGCGTCTTGTTGTAGACGGCGGTGAACTCGACCTGCTTCTTGCGCTCGTCGGTGGCGTTCATGCCGGCGATGATGATGTCGTATTTGTTGGCGAGCAGCGCTGGGATGATGCCGTCCCAATCCTGCACGACCCAGGTGCACTTCACCTTCATCCGCTCGCAGAGCAGGTTTGCGTAATCGATCTCGAAGCCTTCGAGTTCCTTCTTGGAATTCAGGTTGTTGTAGGGGGGATAGGCGCCCTCGGTGCCGATCCGGACCTCTTTCCACTCCTTGGCCTGGGCCAGAGCGCCGGTCGCGCCGGCGACCGTCAACGCGGCCGCGGCGAGAAAACGAACGAAACCTTTCATGGTGCCTCCCTCAAGGTTCGACCGGGCGGGCGTTTCGAATTCCCGCGTCCGGCTTGTGCCCACAGATTGGGCGAGGATGCGCCCTGCCCGCAAGTGGGACGATGCGGCTTTTTGGTGCGTGGCCGCCCAAACAACCACCAGTCAAGCAGGGAGTTTTTCGCTTGCGCGGCAACGAATTGACGCCCGCTTCCGGCCTCATGCCCAATTCGCCGCCGCGCCGTCGCGAATTCACGCTCCGGCGCCGGACGTGGTAAGGCGGCCAGCGCCGCCCTCCGCGAGAAGGACATTCATGCTCCCCTGGGAAACGCTGGCCGATGCGACCCTGCCCGGTGGCGGCAGCTTGCGCCTGAAGCGGCGCGGGGGCGAGTTCTCGATCATGCTCAGCGCGAACGAGCTGATGAACAGCCGTCTCAGCGGCTCGGAAGAGGCTATGGCGCGGCTAACGGCGGAACGCCTTGCCGTCCGCCCCGCCCCGACCGTCCTGATCGGCGGGCTCGGCATGGGTTTCACGCTGCGCGCCGCGCTGGCGGCCTTCGGCGAAGATGCGCGGATCGAGGTGGCCGAACTCGTTCCCGAGGTCGTCGCCTGGGCGCGCGGGCCGCTGGCCGACATCCTTGGCGGCTGCCTGGACGACCCGCGCGTCACGGTCCGGACCGGCGACGTCGGCCAGATGATCGCGACGGCGCAGGCGCGCTACGACGCCATCCTGCTCGATGTCGACAATGGACCGCAGGGCCTGACGATGCCGGAGAACGATGCGCTCTACGGCTCGCAGGGACTGGCCTTGTCGAAGCGCGCGCTGACGGCCGGCGGGCTGCTCGCCGTGTGGTCGCAGGGGCCCGACGCCGCTTTCGGCAAGCGCCTCGACCGGGCCGGCTACGCGGTCGAGGAGATCGGCGCGCGGGCCGGCCGCGGCCGCGGCAAGCGCCATGTCGTCTGGCTGGCGCGCAGGCCGTAGACGCCTCAGGGGCGGCCTTTGCCCAAGGCCCTCGCCTCGGCGATCAGGCAGAGCTGCGTGAACAGGACCTGCGCGGCGCATTGGGCGGTGTTCGAGGTCGCGTCGTATTGCGGGGCCACCTCGACCACGTCGGCGGCGACGATGTTCGCGCCCTTCAGCCCGCGCAGGATGGCCAGCGCCTCGCGCGGCGTCAGCCCGCCGACCTCGGGCGTGCCGGTGCCGGGCGCGAAGGCGGGATCGAGCGAATCGACGTCGAAGGAGACATAGGTCGGGCCGTCGCCGATGACGGCGAGCGCCCTGGCGATCACGGCCTCGATTCCGAGATCGTCGACTTCGTTGGCGTGGATCACGGTCATGCCGCTCTCATAGGAGAACTCCCAGAGATACTCCGCGCCGCCCCTGATGCCGATCTGGATCACGCGCTCGGGATCGAGCACGCCGTCGAGCACGGCCTGCCGGAACGGCCCGCCATGGTGGAATTTCGAGCCCTCATAGGGGCCCGACGTGTCGCAATGGGCGTCGATATGGACCATGCCGACCGGCCGCTTCTCGCCGACCGCCCGCATGATCGGATAGGTGATCGAATGGTCGCCGCCGACCGCCAGCGGCGAGACGCCGGCCGCGACGATCGTCTTGAACGTCGCCTCGATATCCTCATGGCAGCTTTCCAGCGAATAGCGCGAGCGGAACGGCACATCGCCGATATCGGCCGCCTTGAGCATGCTGAACGGCGCGGTCCCCAGCACATGGTCCATCGGCCCCATGCGCTCGACGGCGCGCACCGCGCGGGGCCCGAGCCGGGCGCCGGCGCGGTTGGTGACGCCGAGATCCATCGGCAGGCCGATGATCGCGACATCGAGCCCTCCGAGATCGGGCAGGCCCTGCGCGTCAGGCCGATAGGGCGCGCCGAGGAAGGTCGCGACGTCGGAGAACGGCCATTTGCGCTTGTCGCCCCTGAACTGGTCGGCGGCGACCCTGGCGAAATCCGGGCGGTGAATGTCGGCCCCGCTCGCGCCGGCGTAGCGCGCCCGCAGTTTCGCCAGCCTGTCCTCGTCCATGATGCGCCCTTTCGTCCCGGCTTCGCGGATGTCGCACGCGGAGATTGACCGGCCCGGCGAAATCCTTCATGTGCTTCGCGCGCAGCCGTGCCATGTTCCAGGCGCAATTGTCGAGCTTGTAGAACTGGTTGACGGTTGGTTTATGTTTGGGGAGATGTGGGCAAAATCTGTGCAAGTATAAAGTCTTTGCCGGCTTGCCCGTTGCACCAAAGAACAACGCACCCAGCCTTGAAGATAACTGCGGTCCGCCGCCAATGTCCTGAAACGTCGTCGAACGGGCCCGAACCCGTCTGCACGTCATCCTGCTGAAAATCCCAAGGAGAGCATGCCCTCATGAAGCGTCGTCAATTCATCCAGACCGCCGCAGTCGGCGCGGCCGCCGCCGCGGTCGCCGCGCCCGCGGTCGCGCAGTCGAACCCCGAGATCAAATGGCGTCTGGCCTCGAGCTTCCCGAAATCGCTCGACACGATCTATGGCGGCGCCGAGGTCATGGCCAGGATGGTCTCCGACCTGACCGACGGCAAGTTCCAGATCCAGGTCTTCGCGGCCGGCGAGATCGTCCCCGCCCTGCAGGCGGCCGACGCCGTCAGCAACAACACCGTCGAGATGGCGCACACGGTGTCGTATTATTATGTCGGCAAGGATCCGACCTTCGCGGTGGCGGCCTCCGTGCCGTTCGGCCTCAACGCGCGCCAGCAGAACGCCTGGCTCTACCAGAACGGCGGCAACGAGCTGTTCAACGAATTCTACAAGAAGTTCAACATCCACGGCATGCCCTGCGGCAACACCGGCGCGCAGATGGGCGGCTGGTTCCGCAAGGAAATCAAGACGGCCGCCGATCTCCAGGGCCTCAAGATGCGTATCGGCGGAATCGCAGGCCAGGTGTTGCAGAAGCTCGGCGTCGTGCCGCAGCAGATCGGCGGCGGCGACATCTATCCGGCGCTGGAAAAGGGCACCATCGACGGCGCCGAATGGGTCGGCCCCTATGACGACGAGAAGCTCGGCTTCGCGAAGGTCGCGCCGTTCTACTATTATCCGGGCTTCTGGGAAGGCGGGCCGACCGTCCACGCCTTCGTCAATCTGGAGAAGTGGAACTCCCTGCCCAAGGCCTACCAGGCCGCGCTGACCGCCGCGACCACCTATGCGAACACGCAGATGGCCGGCAAGTACGATGTCCAGAACCCGGCGGCGCTGAAGCGTCTCGTCGGCGCCGGCACGCAGCTGCGCCCGTTCTCGCAGGAGATCCTCGAAGCCTGCCTGAAGGCTTCCAACGAACTCTACAGCGAGATTTCGGCCAAGAACCCCGATTTCAAGAAGGCGATCGACTCGATGGCCGCTTTCCGGGCCGACCAGTATCTGTGGTGGCAGGTCGCCGAACTGACCTTCGACGTCTTCCAGGTGCGCTCGCGGGCGCGCTGAGCGATAAACACCCCGTTTTGCAGGCGTCTTTCGCCTGTGATCGCGAAAGCCCGGCGCAAGCCGGGCTTTTTCTTCAGAACATGCTAAATGAGAAGTTTTTTATTTCGGAATGATTCCGAACATCTGCTGAAGCTTGGGGGCCAACACAGCTAGCGTTCCCATAACGGCTATCAAGCCGGCAATGCCCTTGTAGATGAACTCTTTGCTCGGGAGGTGGGCCACGCGCTCGGTGATCGTCGCCATGCTGACACGCATGTCGTTGATCGCAGTTGTGTTCGTATCCAGCTTCGTCTCAAGCCGGTCGAACTTTTTTTCGAGCTGTGAAACGCGCTCTTCCATGCTGTCAGATGTGCCACCGCCGTCACCGCCTTTCAAGGGCAGCGACTGGAGACGCTCTTTATCGATGCGCTCCTTATGGTCTCGCATGTGAGTTACTTTTTCGCGGTCGGTCATTTGCCAAGCTGCTGGTCCAGAAGGTCGGAAATCCTGTCGATACTTTTCGACATGCGTTCAAACTGTGATTTTGAAGCATCGTCGAGCCGTGGAAGATTCGTTCCGAGCATGGCATAAGCGTCTACAAGAGCACTGTAGATGGCCACGTTGAGCGATATTTGGCTCACGAAGCGCTCTTCGAACCGCGCCTCAAGAGTTTTTTCGGGTTTGGCGTCAGAAGTCGTCATGCGTCCATCCTGACTTGAGGGCGGGCTGGAGTCGAGTGAGCCGAGTTCAACAGTGTAGCGGCCGCCAGACGGACACGTGACGGTCTGTCCGTCTTTATTTTCGTATTCGACGCCCTTAGACGGGATCAGCGGCTTTCTCGGCGCGCGTTATGTTCCCCTTGGACGGTCCAGAGTCGCCGCCGACGCCCGCACAATTAATTAGCCGCTCCCGCGCGGATGCCGGACGATGCGCGCCATGGTGGCAGTTTGTCGCGGATTCATGCGAATGACGCATGCATGCCATGCTTTTTCGCTTGCACTTATGACGAGACCTGCTTTGCTGGCGTCAACGTGACGCCCGGCGAGAACCGGCGCGCGGCCAGTTCTTGAGGGAGGACACACCACGATGAAGCGTCGTCAATTTCTGAAGGTCGCCGGCGTCGGCGCCACCGCGGGGGTCATCGCCAGCCCTGCCATCGCGCAATCGGCCCCGGAGGTGAAATGGCGCGTCACCTCGTCCTTCCCCAAGTCACTGGACACGCTTTACGGCGCGTCGGAAGTGGTCTCGAAGGCCGTATCGGAGGCGACCGACGGCAAGTTCCAGATCCAGGCTTTCGCGGCCGGCGAAATCGTCCCCGGCCTGCAGGCTGCCGACGCCGTGACCAACGGCACGGTCGAGATGTGCCATACGGCGTCTTATTACTATGTCGGCAAGGATCCGACCTTCGCCTTCGGCACCGCCGTGCCGTTCGGCCTGAATGCGCGCCAGCAGAACGCGTGGTTCAACTATGGCGGCGGCAATGAGCTGCTGAACGAATTCTACAAGAAGTTCAACATCTACGCGATCCCCTCGGGCAATACGAACTGCCAGATGGGCGGCTGGTTCCGCAAGGAGATCAAGACCGTCGCCGACATGCAGGGCGTCAAGATGCGTATCGGCGGCTTTGCCGGGCAGGTCCTGACCAAGCTCGGCGTCGTGCCGCAGCAGATCGCGGGCGGCGACATCTATCCCGCGCTGGAGAAGGGCACCATCGACGCGGCGGAATGGGTTGGCCCCTATGACGACGAGAAGCTCGGCTTCAACAAGGTCGCGCCGTACTATTACTATCCCGGCTGGTGGGAAGGCGGGGCCAACCTGCACATGTTCATCAACACGGCCAAATGGGAGTCGCTGCCCAAGTCCTACAAGTCGATCCTGACGACGGCCTGCCATATGTCGACGGTCGACATGATGTCCAAATACGACGCCCGCAATCCCGCCGCCCTGAAGCGGCTGGTCGGCGCGGGCGCGCAGCTGCGGCCGTTCTCGCAGGAGATTCTCGAGGCCTGCCTGAAGGCGGCCAAGGAGGTCTATGCCGAAACCACCGCCAAGAACGCCGACTTCAAGAAGGTCTACGACAACATGGCCGCCTTCCGCGGCGACGAATATCTCTGGTTCCAGATCGCCGAATACTCCTTCGACAATTTCATGATCCGCGCGCGCGCGGCCAACCAGCTCTGAAGAGAGCGACCGGCCGGCTCCGGCCCAACTCGAAGTCTCTCGAACCCCGGCCGATTGGCCGGGGTTTTTCATGGGGTCCGCCGACGCGTCAGCGCGCGCGGACCATGGCGTTGCCGCATTCGCAGCCCTATGATGCGGCCATGCGGATCATTCCTGCCCTGTTCGTCGCCTTCGTCGCCGCCGCGCCCGCGCATGCCCAGTCGATCGGCGAGCCGTTGCCCGGGCGCGGCCAGCCCCGCGCCGAGAAGCCGCGGCCTGCGCCGGCCGAGCGGGCCGCGCGTCCCTGCCCCGAATACGGACCGGGATTCGTCAGGGTCGAGGGCTCCTCCTTGTGCGTGCGCGCCGGCGGTTCGGTGCAGGTCGAGTTCGGCAAGAGCAGTTCGCGCAGCGGCTATGGTTCGGGCGCCGGGGGCCGGCTCTATCTGGAGAGCCGGGGCGAGACGGGTCTGGGCAGCGTCCGCACCGTCATCAGCACGCAAGGGCGGATCGAGCGCAATCTCGATCCCGGCAACTGGCCCTATCGCTGACTCACAGCATCAGCCGGGCGACTTCGGCGCGCAGGGTCGGCACCAGCTCGGCCTCGAACCACGGTCGCTTCCCGAGCCAGGCATTGTTGCGCCAGGACGGGTGGGGCAGCGGCAGGATACGCGGCCGGCGCGGCGCGGCCAGCACCGCCCGCCAGTCCGCCACGGTGTCCGAGAGCTTCGAGCCGGATCCCAGATGCCAGGCCTGGCCATAGGCCCCGATCGCCAGAACGAGTTCGATCTCCGGCAGGGCCGCGAAGACGCGCTCGCGCCAGAGCGGCGCGCATTCGCGACGCGGCGGCAGGTCGCCGCCCTTGGCGTCGAGACCGGGAAAGCAATGGCCCATCGGCACGATCGCGACGCGCGCCGGGTCGTAGAAAATCTCCTCGTCGAGCCCGAGCCAGCGCCGGAGCCTGACGCCCGAAGGATCGGTGAACGGCCGGCCGCTGGCCTGAACGCGTGTGCCCGGCGCCTGACCCGCGATGCATAGCCGCGCCGTCGGGCCGGCCTGGATGACGGGGCGCGGCTCGTGGGGCAGCGGAACGCCGAACCTTGGCGCGTCCCGGCAGACCCGGCAGGAGCGGAGTTCCGCCAACACCGTATCGAGCGTTTCTGTCATCGCGGCGCGCCCGGCCTGCGTTCGTCAGCGCATGCCGGCGAAACGCCGCGACATCGCCGGCCCCGGCGCCTTCGAGATCAGCCCGTCGCAGTACCAGGGCTGGCCGCCATCGGCGTGCCGGCGCGGATTGCCCGGCTCGACCGTCGCCAGGGCGTTGATCTGGCCGTTCGAGCTGTTGCGAAGGACATAGAGCCGGTCGGACAGCTCGACCGTGAAACAATGCACCGTGCGGTCGCTCTGCGGACCGTAATAATAGCAGACCTGATCCGCCCTGGTGGTCCAGCAGGCGTCGGTGTTGGGTTGCCAGCCATTATGGCCGAGCGCCTGACCATTCGGGTCGTGGTATTCGGTGAAGAACCCGCCGCTTGTATACCGTCCCGAGACTGTGTTGCCGTCGAAGGCGCGCCTGATCGCCTCGCCATCCAGCCGCTCCGCCGCGGCGGCCGGGCCGCCCAGCACGAGCAGCGCGACGAGGGCGAATGCGAGCCGCATCAGGCCTTCCAGCTCGGCCGGGCCGAGAGTTCGGCATGCCAGCGCCTGATCTGGACGAAATCCTCCGGCAGCGGAATGCGCGAGGGCTTCATGAAGTCGATCGCGATGCCGGCCGTGATGTCGGCGACGCTCAAGGCCTCGCCGCAGACGAAGCGGTTGCCGGCAAGCTGGAGTTCGAGGATCCAGAGATGGTCGTCGATCAGTTCGCGGTTGGCTTCAGCCCATTCCGGCACCTGGTCCTCCAGCTCGGCCATCGAGGGATGGCCATGCCGGAACACGGCCGCGACGCTGGAGAACAGGCCAAGCTCGACGCGGCGGTTCCACATCTCGACAAGCGCCTGAGCCTTCGCGTCCTGCCCGAACAGACGCGGCTCGGGATGCAGGTTCTCGAGATAGCGGCAGATCGCGATCGTCTCGGCCAGAGCCGTGCCGTCGTCGAGTTCGAGCACAGGCAGACGCTGCAGCGGGTTGAGGCGCGTGAAGGCCTCGCTTCTGTGCTCCTTCGCCGCGATGTCGACGGGCACGATCTCCGGCAGGGGAATACCCTTCTCGGCGATGAATATCCGCACCCGGCGCGGATTGGGCGCCCGACCGCCGTCATAGAGCTTCATCGCATTCCCTTTCGATCGCACCCGACCCGACCATGAGGGAGGGCGCACGGTCAACCATGTCCGGCGCGTTCGTGATGGTTGTGTGGCGGCTATGCGCGCTGTCGACGGGATCGGCCGCCACCCAAGACATACTACACGGAGCATTTGCAAAAATATGAGTTAGTACTCATATTGCGCGCTGATGGACCGGCCTCCACGCCCCGCAAGACCTCTGCTCTGGATCGGCTCCAGCCGGAAAGATTACGCTGATTTTCCTGAAAAAGTGCAGGAAACATGCGGCTTCGAACTGTTTCTGGTTCAGACGGGGCTGCATCCACCTCCGCCAAGGCTCTGAAAGGGCTCGGCAGCGGCGTTATCGAGTTGATAGAGGCCTTCGATGGCGATGCGTTCCGGACAGTCTATACGGTTCGATTCGAACAGGCCGTCTATGTGCTGCACGCCTTCAAGAAGAAATCCAGAACCGGCATCAAGACACCACAGAGCGACATCGAACTGATCAGGCGGCGGTTGAATGACGCCGAAGCCGACTATGTCGTCAGAACAAAAGGAACAGGATCGTCATGAGCCCGCTTGCAGCGCCGGTCCACGATAGCGGACCCAATCTCTTCGCCGATCTCGGTCTGCCCGATGCAGAGCGACATCTTCTGAAAGCGCAGATCGTGGCCGAACTCTACCGGCTGTGCCAGGCGCACAGGCTGACGCAAGCCAAAGCCGGCGCGCGCATGGGCATCTCCCAGCCCGAGGTTTCGCGTCTCTTCAAGGGACATTTTCGCGAATACGCGGTCGAGCGGCTGATGACGTTCCTGACCGCGTTCGATCAGGATGTGGAGATCGTCGCGCGGCCAAGGCAAAGCACCGAGGGGCCGGGTCGCATACGCTTCGGCACAGTGGGCTCCTAACGCCCCTGCGAGCGTCGCCAGGTCTCCGGCCGCTCGAAAGTCAGCGCCCAGAGGCCCCGCCCGGCCGCCTTCGCCTGCGCCTCCTCGGCGCGGTAGCCGCCATAGGCGACGGCGTGGCCCTGCCGCACCAGCGCCGCGTTGATGTCGGTGTCGCCTGCGCTGCAACGGGCGAGGCCACGGCCGTAACGGTCGGCCTTGCCGACCTCGCACCGGACCGGGCCGCGCGCCAGCAGATCCTCCAGCGCCCGCCTTGCCGCCGCGCCGCAGGCGATCCTCTCGCCCGATTTCGCCGTGCAGCTCTGGCGGTATTCGGGCGCGTCGAGCCCTTCGAGCCGCAGTTCCTCGCCGTTCAGCCTGAGCGAATCGCCGTCGATCGCCCGGGCCGAGCCCGACAACTCGCGCGCCGGGCCGAGCCGATATTGCAGAACCGCGCCCGCAATGCCCAGAAGTCCGATGATTCCAAGCGCCACGACGAGATCGACCGGCCGGCCGACGCGCCGCCAGCCGAGCAGTCCGAACCGTGAACGACCGAATCCGAAGCGCGCCATCAGGAAGAGCTTAACGATTTGCCGACCATGATGGCGAGCCGGTCGTGCGTGGTGCGCCGCCGGGTGGAGTTGCGTATCGGGACCATGGCGGAAGTGACGGCCGAACAGGTGCAGCGCGGGCGCGGGCCGGACCCCGCCGCCTTGGCGCGCCGGAAGCTCGTCACGCGCGAGGTCAAATCCGCGCGCGAGCGGCTGACCTCCTCGACCGGGCTGGAGCGCGCCTTCGACTACGAATTGCTGCGCCTGTTCGCGCAGTACCGCATGAGCGGCTCGGTCGGCACGCTGGTGCTGGCCTTCGGCATCGCCGCCGCCGCCCTGCTCTGGGTGCCGGCCTATGCGGTGGCGCCCTGGATCGGCACGGTCCTCCTGAGCTCGATGATCATCATCGTGCTGAGCCGCCGTTTCCTGGCCGAGGCGACGGGCGAGGTCAGGATTACGTTCTGGCGGCGGCTGTTCACGCTGGCCGAGGGCTTTCACGGCCTGTCCTGGTCGCTGATCCTGCTGCTCTTCGCCCATGGCGACGCGCCGGGCGCGAAGGTCTTCGTGACGACGACGCTGCTCATCGTCAGCGCGCTGACGGTGATGCTGGCGGCCTCGATCCCGGTCGCGGTCTATGCCGGGCTGATGCCGATGACGGTCGGCATCGCGGCGTATTTCTGGGGCCGCAGCGATATCGACAGCGTCACCATGGCGCTGATGGCGGCGGCCGCGCAGCTTCTCTTCATCTTTCTCGCCAACCGGCTCTATTCCAGTTCGGTCTCGACGATCGAGTTCAGGGCGGAGAAGGACGCGCTGATCGCCGAACTGGAGACCGCGACGGCCAATTCAGACGAAGCGCGCCGAAAGGCCGAAGAGGCCAACCTCGCCAAGTCGCGCTTTCTGGCCACGATGAGCCATGAATTGCGGACGCCGCTCAACGCCATCCTCGGCTTCTCGGAGGTGATGAAGAACGAGGTCTTCGGCGGGCACGCCAACGCCGCCTACAAGGAATACTCCGCCGACATCCACGGCTCGGGCCAGCACCTGCTCAACCTGATCAACGAAATCCTCGACCTGTCGCGCATCGAGGCCGGCAAATACGAGCTGAACGAGGAGGCGCTCTCGCTCGCCGGCATCGTCGATGATTGCAGCCACATGCTGAACCTGCGCGCCCGCGCCAAGGGCCAAAGCATCCGCGAGGCGATCGAGCCCGAACTGCCCAAGATCTGGGCCGACGAGCGGGCGATCCGGCAGGTCGTGCTGAACATCCTCTCCAACGCGATCAAGTTCACGCCGCAGGGCGGCGACATCACGATCAAGGTCGGCTGGACGGCCAATGGCGGTCAATATGTCTCGATCACCGACACCGGACCGGGCATCCCCGAGGACGAGATCCCGATCGTGCTGCAGACCTTCGGGCGCGGCTCGCTCGCGATCAAGACCGCCGAGCAGGGCTCGGGGCTCGGCCTGCCGATCGTCAAGGGGCTGATCGACCTGCATAATGGCGGCTTCCACCTGAAGTCTAAACCGCGCGCGGGGACCGAGGTCACGATCACGCTGCCGGCAGAAAGGGTGATGGATACGCTCGCCGCCGTGCCGCAGCCGGAAGAGCGGGCGGCTTGAGAAGCTGTCTGCCGGATACGAGCGGTATTCTCCGTGATCCGTTGAGCGCGCGTCACGCACGAACGACGAGATCAAACGTCAGCAGCGGGTCCAGCGCCGCTCTGTCCAGCGCGATCCCGAGTCCGGGGCCCAATGGCGGCCTCGACACGCCATGCGCCGCGATCGGCGCGGAAGGCTCGGTGACCGAGAAGAAAAGCGGCGTCTCGTCGAGCTGCATTTCCAGCACGGTGAAGCCGGCCAGCGCGGTGCACAGATGAAGACTGGCGACATGACAGACCGGTCCCGTCGGGTTGTGCGGCGAGACCTGCACGCCAAGCCGCGCCAGTGCCTGGGCCGTGTCGAGCATCTCGGAGACGCCTCCTACATATTTGGCGTCCGGCATCATCACGTCGTAGGCTCCCGCCTCGGCATAGGCGAGGAAAGCGGCCGCGCCGGTCAGTTCCTCCAGCCCGGCCAGCATCGTTCCCGAGGCATTGAGCCGGCGGCGCAGATCGGCAAGGAGCGGCATCGCGCCGGGGGTCTCGGCGACCGGGCATTCGAGCCAGTAAGGTGCGAAGGGGCGGATGGCGTCGATCAGCCGCGCCGCCAGCGCCGCGCCAAAACGCCAGTGACAATCGACCATGAGACGCGCGGTCGGCTCCAGCGCCTCGCGGACGGCTGCGATCCGGGCGAGACCGCGCTCCATCGCCTCGCGTCCGTCGGCGTCGTCGCGTAGGCGCGGCGAGACCTCGTCGAACGGCGCGATCTTGACGGCGTCAAAACCACTGGCCTCGGCATGGCGCGCGCTCGCGGCGAAACCGGCGGGCGAGCGATCGCGGGTGCGTCGGTTGATGTTGGCGTAAAGCGGAACCGGCCGGTCGCTCTTGCCGCCAAGCATTGCGGCCAGCGACAGTCCGGCGCGTCGCGCCGCAGCATCCGCGCACGCGACGTCAAAAGCGCTCGCCAGCGCCGCCAGCGGCAGCGGCGGCGGCTTTTCCAACGCCGGCAGCGGCCCACCCGCGATCCAGACGGGGAGATGATCAAGCGCGGCGTCAACCAGCGCGCGTTCGCGACCGGCGAGACTGGCTTCGCCGACGCCAAGCGCGCCCGAGGCGCATTCGACCTCGACGAACGCCCAGATCGTGCGATCGGAGACGCGAGCCAAACTCAGCCGTGCCTGCCTGACGGGATCGACCTTACTGTCAGTGATCATGTCGGCGGCCCGCCGCCGTCGAGTTGCGCCAGCATGTCCTGCCGCGTCTTGGTGACATGGGCTGCGGTCATGACGCCGCAAGCATCGGAATCGCGCTCTGCCAGCGACCGCAGAATGTGGTCATGGTCGCTGGCCACGCCGCCGAGACGCTCGGGCGGGTAGCCGTAGCGCGACCAGATAGCGGCGAGCAAGAGCCAGTGGCGGTCAAGCAGCGCCAGCCCCTCGGCATTGCCGGCCGCCTCATAGATTGCCCGGTGGAAGCGCTGATTGATCGCGACGCCACCGGCATAGTCGCCTGCGACGACCGCTATCAGACGCTCGCTTTCGAGTTGGCGCGCCTGCGCCAGCGCGGCGGCGTCGATCGCCAATGCAGCCTCGCGCGCAAGCGCGACCTCGATCGCGACCCGTATGGTAAACAGATGGCCGATGAGGCGCCGGTCGACCACAACGACGCGCGCGCCCTTGTTCGGCTCCGCCAGCACCAGTCCCTCGCCAGCCAGACTGCGTAGAGCCTCGCGCACCGGCATGTGGCTGGAACCATAGCGCCCGGCAAGTTCATCGATCCGCAGCCTCGCCCCGAAGGCGAGCACACCGGACAGGATCTCGTCGCGGATGCGGCCCTTGACGCTGTCTGCGCTGATCTGGCTCTGCAACATTGATTTGATCAAAATAGTGCTGTATCGATCCTGTCAAGCTGCCGTCAGAGCATTATTTGATCATATAGGGAGACGACCATGAGATTCAACGCAGTGGCCTCGGCCCTCCTCGTCGTCGTAATGACGTTGACATCCGGCTTGTCCTCCGCCCAGAGTTGGCCGGAACGACAGGTTACGATCATCGTACCGAGCGCTCCGGGCGACGGCTCCGACATTGCGGCCAGGCTGATTGGCGAGAAGCTCCGCATCGCTCTCGGCCAAGCCTTCGTCATCGAGAATCGAATGGGCGCTGGCGGCGTCGTCGGGTCTGCCGCAGCGGCCAAAGCTCCGGCCGACGGCTACACATTCATCATGGGCAACGCCGGCTCCCACGGAATCATCCCGGCGACCTATGCCGGCGTGCCCTATGACGCGCTGCGCGATTTCGCACCGGTCTCGCTGATCTACAAGGCTCCAAACATCTTCATCGCGAGCAAGACGCTGCCGGTCAGTTCTCTGGCCGAACTCGTGGCTTACGCCAAGGCGAACCCCGGCAAGCTGAGCTATGCCTCAGGGGGCAGCGGTTCGTCGGCGCATATGAACTCGGAATATCTGAAAGTGCTGACCGGCATCGAAGCCACCCACGTGCCCTATCGCGGCGCCGGCCCCGCGCTGAACGACATCGTCTCGGGACAGATCGAGTTCATGGCGGTGAACCTTCCCCCGGCCATCGGATTGGTGACGAGCGGCAAGGTGACGCCGCTCGCCGTGACGACGCGCGTGCGCGCCGCCGCCCTGCCCCAGGTCAAGACGGTCGCGGAATCGGGCTTTCCGGACTACGAGACGGTGGCGTGGTTCGGGCTGCTGGCGCCCACCGGCGTGCCCGAGCCCGTCATCGCGCGCCTGCACGCCGAGGTCGCGAAGGCCTGCAGGGACGCCGAGGTTCAGCAGAAGCTCTCCGTGCTGGGTGGCGAGACGGTTTGCAGCACGCCGGCGGAGTTTCGAGGGTTTCTGGCCGCCGACATCGCCCGCTGGAAAGACGTCGCGACCAAGGCGGGCGTGACGCTGGAGCCGAAATGAGCTAACCGCCCTTCCCCGCCACGCCCGCCTGCGCGAAGGTCGCCATGCCGGAATGGATCGCGGCGGCGGCCTTGACCAGGCTCGCCGCCAGCGCCGCGCCCGTGCCCTCGCCCAGCCGCATGTCGAGCGCCAGCAGCGGCTGCTTGCCGAGCCGGGCGAGGACCTCGCGATGCGCGCCTTCCGCCGAGAGGTGGCCGGCGAGGCAGTGGTCGAGCGCCGACGGCTCCAGCGCGTGCAGGATCGCGGCGGCCGCGCAGACGACATAGCCGTCCAGAATGACCGGGATGCGCTGCAGGCGGGCGGCGAGGATCGCGCCGCAGATCGCCGCCATCTCTCGGCCGCCGAAGCGGCGCAGCACCTCGAGCGGATCGTTCAGATGCGCGGCATGGAGGGCAAGGCCGGCTTCCACCGCCGCGACCTTGCGCGCCAGCCCGGCATCGTCGACGCCCGTGCCCCGCCCGCACCAGAGCGCGGCCGGCGCGCCATAGAGCGCCGCATAGATCGCCGCCGCTGAGGTGGTGTTGCCGATGCCCATCTCGCCGAGGCAGAGCAGGTCCGCGCCGCCCGCCAGCGCCTCCATGCCGAAGGCCATGGTGGCGACGCAAGATCGCTCGTCGAGCGCATCGCCCTGGGTGAAATCGCCGGTCGGCAGGTCGAGCGCCAGATCGAAGACCTTGAAGCCGAGATCGAAGGCGACGCAGATCTGGTTGATCGCGGCCCCTCCGGCGGCGAAATTCTCCAGCATCTGGCGCGTCACCGCCTGCGGAAAGGCCGAGACCCCTTGCGCCACAACGCCGTGGTTGCCGGCGAAGACGCAGACCAGAGGCCGATCGACGCGCGGCTGCGCCTTGCCCTGCCAGGCGGCGAGCCATTCGACGATCTCCTCCATCCGGCCGAGGCTGCCGGCCGGCTTGGTGAGTTGCGCGTCGCGCGCGCGCGCAGCGTCGGCGGCGGCCATGTCGGGGCCGGGCATCTGCGCGAGCAGGCCGCGAATATCGTCGAAGGGGAGGCCTGAGGCGGGCATGGCGGTCGATCTCGCGAAAGCGGTCTGGCGGTTGGCTGTGGCCGGTGTCGGCGGGCTGCTGCTATAGGCTCGGGGCGGCGAAGACAATCGAGGCGGCACCAACCGATGAGCGGCGCGGCGCAGGACGAGTTCGCGGAAGCGCGCGGGGCGGAGCCGGTCTGGCCGGGCTGGCTCGTCGCGACCGCGATCTGCATCCGCTTCTATTCCCACCTGCCCGTGCCCCGCCTGCCGGGCGAAGGCGACATCCACGCCCTGCCGGATTTCCGGCTCGTGCCGCGCGCCGTGCCGCTGGCCGCGCTGGCGATCGCGCTGCCGGCTGCGCTGGTGATGGCGGGAGCGGGCATCGCAGGCCTCCATCCGATGCTCGCCGCGGCGCTCGGCGTAACCGGGCTCGTCATCGTCACCGGCGCATTCCACGAGGACGGGCTCGGCGACAGCGCCGACGGGCTCTTCGGCGGGCACACGCCCGAGCGGCGGCTCGAGATCATGAAGGACAGCCGGGTCGGCTCCTTCGGCGCGGTCGCGATCGCCCTGGCGCTGCTGCTGCGCGTGACGGCGCTGGGCTCGATCGCCGGCGCGGGCGGCGGTCTCGCGGCGGCGGCCGTGCTGCTCGTCGCCGCGATGGCGTCGCGGGCCGCGGGCGTCGGGCTGCTGGCCAGCGAGGGTCCCGCACGGGCTGGCGGGGCGGCGGCGGCCGTCGGCAGGCCGACCTTCGCGACGGCAGGGGTCGCGCTCGGGCTGTCGGCGGCGATCGGCTGCGCGCTCACGCTGCTTTCAAGGCTGCCACCGGCCGGGCTCGCGCTCGCTTTCGTGCTGGCGGCCCTGGCGACGCTCGGACTGGCCCGGCTGGCGCGCCGGCTGATCGGCGGGCAGACCGGCGACATCGTCGGCGCGGCGCAGCAGATCGCGGAGATCGCGGTCTATCTCGGTTTCGCGCTGGCGCTCGGAGGAGCCCTGCCATGAACGCGGCCATGAGCGCGGCCACCAGCACGGCCACCAGCCCTTGCGTAAAAATCTGCGTGATCGACCCCGCAAACCGGCTCTGCGAGGGCTGCGGCCGCACGCTGGCCGAGATCGCGCAATGGGCGCGGATGAGCGAGCCGGAGCGGCTTGCGGTGATGGCGCTGCTGCCGGAGCGGCTGAAGGCCCGAAACTGACGTCTCCCCCCGACGAGGAGCCTGCCGGCGCTACGCCAGCAGCGACCAGACGAAGCGCGACGCGATCGCCAGCAGGAACAGGCCGAACGCCACCTCCAGCCGGCGCTTGGAGAGCCGGTGGGCCAGGCGCGCGCCGATCGGGGCTGTCCAGATGCTCGACGGGACAATCAGGAGAAACCCGATCACCGAGACGAATCCGAGCGAGAGCGGCGGCAGGATGTCCATCCGGGGCCAGCCGGCATAGATGAAGCCGAGCGTTCCCGGAACCGAAACGAGGACGCCGAGGCCCGACGAGGTCGCGATCGCCTGATGGATCGTGCGGCCGTGCAGGGTCATGAACAGCGTGCCGAACTGGCCGCCGCCGATTCCCATCAGCGCCGAGAGCAGGCCGATCAGCACGCCGTAGAGGCTCGTGGGGGCGAGCCCAGGCATGGCTTCGCCCAGCTTCCAGCGCTCCGAGGCGAAGAGCAGCCGCAGCGCCATCGTGGTGGCGATGGCGACGAAGGCGATCCGGAACAGATCGGGCGGAGCGTAGCGGGCGATGATGCTGCCGCCGACGACGCCCAGCATGACCGGCAAGGCCCAGATCTTCAGGATCGCGAGATCGACAAGTCCCCGCGCGCGATGGGCGTTGAAGGAGCGGATCGAGGTCGGGATGATGACCGCCAGCGAGGTGCCGACGCACAGTGGCATGCGGACATCGTCGGGCACGCCGATGACGCGGAAGACCTCGTAGAGGATCGGGACGACGACCGCGCCGCCGCCCACGCCGAACAGGCCGGCGAGCACGCCGGTCGCGGCGCCCGCCACCACCAGCGCGGCGGCCAGAAAGGCGAGATCGCCCAGGGGAACTCCAGCAAACATGGGGTCTCGCGTCGGTCGGCTCGGGTCGGACGCTCCCTGTGGGGGATTTAACCGGACACGGCAAGGCGCGGACGGCAGGGCGGCCATGCCGGCGAAGGGCGCGCCCGGTGCAAGCAAGAGCCAGACCGCGACGGCGCGCGGCGCATGCGGTCATCGCAATGCCGACCGGCCATCACGGGGACTCGACCGCAACGCGAAGCGCTGATGATCTGGCTGCCGCGCGGCCAGACGCGCAATCCAGTCCAGCCCCGGGAGAGATCGACTTTCAGCCGCGACCCGTTTCCATCGGATTTAAATCGTTTCAATCAAGAAAATCGAGGGAGGTCACCATGGCAGAACAGACAACCAGAGCAACGGATAAAGGCGCGCTCTCGCGCCGGACACTGATCAGCGCGACCGGTCTCGGCGCGCTGGCGGCTGCTGCCGGGCCGGCGCTGGCCCAGACCGCGACCCCGGCCGGCCCGCCGAGCACGATCACGACGCCGCCGCGCGATTTCAGCCGGCGCGGTCAGCCTACGACCTATTTCTGGGATCCCGACATCCTCACCATCGACCCCGCATTCGGCGGGCTGGCCCAGCCCAACGCCGCGATCGAGCGGCTCTGGACCGGCGGGCTCTGGTGCGAGGGGCCGGCCTGGAACGCGCAGGGCCAGTATCTCGTCTGGAGCGACATTCCGCGCAACCGGCAGATGCGCTGGCTCGAGGATGACGGCCGGGTCAGCGTGTTCCGCAGCCCGTCCGGCAACAGCAACGGCAACAGCTTCGATTTCCAGGGCCGGCAGCTCTCCTGCGAGCACCTCAACCGGCGCGTGGTGCGCTACGAGCTCGACGGCTCGGCGACGGTGCTGGCGGATTCGTTCGAGGGCAAGAGGCTGAACTCGCCCAACGACATCGCAGCCCATCCCGACGGCAGCTACTGGTTCACCGACCCGCCCTATGGCGGCCAGCTCTACGAGGGCGCGCCCGATGTGGCGGGCGGGCCGAGCAACGCCGGCGGCAAGATCAATCCCCGGCTCGGCCAGCCGCCCGGCATCGGCTTCTGGCGGCGCGAACTGCCGACCAACTGCTACAGGATCGATCCGGGCGGCCGCGTCGATCTCGTCGTCACGGAAGCGCAGGTTCCAGATCCCAACGGCATCTGCTTCTCGCCCGATTTCAGGAGGCTCTACGTCGCCTCGACCGGCAAGGGACCGGGCGACACAGGCCCCGGCGGCAAGGGCGACATCCACGTCTTCGACGTCGGCACGGACAACAAGCTGTCCAACCAGAAGCTGTTCTCAGACTGCATGCTCGACGGCGTCAAATGCGGGCCGGACGGCCTGCGCTGCGATGTCGAGGGCAATCTCTGGGCGTCGTCGAACGCCGGGCGCTCGGTCGGCTACAGCGGCGTGCTCTGCTTCAATCCGGCCGGCAGGCTCATCGGCCGGATCAGGCTGCCCGAGGTCTGCGGCAATGTCTGCTTCGGCGGGCCGAAGCGCAACCGCCTCTTCATGGCGGCGAGCCAGTCGCTCTACGCGGTGTATCTCGGCACGCAAGGAGCCGGGCCGGGCTGAGCCGGAAAATGTGGGACGCGACGAAACCGGCTTCGTCGCGTCCCGCTTCGGCTCAGGCGAAGAAGGCCTCGAGCTTGACCAGCGATCCGGTCCAGCCATGGGTGTGGCCGGCGACCGCCTTCTCGTCGAAGAGCTGTTCGTGCAGCAACGTCAGGATAGTGACGTCGCCATCGGGCTTAAGGGTGACCGTGACCTTCGAGACGCGCTCCGGCGTGCTGATCCACGACCAGCTGAAGACCAGCCGCTCGTTCTCGACGACCTCCCGATAGCTGCCCTGCACCTGATGGCGCTCGCCATTGTTCTCCAGCATGACGATGCGGTAGACGCCGCCTACGCGCGGATCGAGCTCGGCTTCGATCGTCTCGACATTCTCCGGCCCGAACCAGCGCGCGATCAGCGCCGGGTCCGTCCAGGCCCGGTAGACCTGCGCCGGCGTTGCGGCGAGCCGCCGCTTCATCGTCAGGCTGGGCGTCGCCGCGTTGGCTGGCTGGGGGGTGCTCATCTGCAAATCTTACTCGGCCGCGAGGACGACGTCGTCATAGCGCGAGACATGCGCGACGGCCGCCCGCAGATCGGCAAGACCCGCATCGGCCCCGACGCAATGCTCGGCGAGGTGGCGGCGAAACAGGCGCGAGCCGCGCCGGCCCGGAAACAGCCCGACGAGATGGCGCGTGAAGGCGTGCAGCCGGCCGCCGCGCGCGAGATGGGCGGCGATCGCCGGCTCCAGCGCCTCCAGCATGGCGAAGGCGTCGGGCACGGGGGCGGCCTCGCCGAACAGCAGCGGATCGACCCGGAGCAGGATTTCCGGGTTCTGGTAGGCCTCGCGCCCGATCATGACGCCATCAAGTTTCGCGAGATGGGCGGCCCATTCGGCCGGCTCGCGGATGCCACCGTTGATCGCGATCGGAAGCGCGGGGTTGGCCGCCTTGAGCCGCCAGGCGCGATCATAGTCCAGCGGCGGCACGTCGCGATTCTGTTTCGGCGAGAGCCCCTGCAGCCAGGCTTTTCGGGCATGCACGATCAGGGCGTCGACGCCCGCCGCGCGGACGGACGCCGTCAGCTCGTCGAGCGCGGCCTCGGCATCCTGATCATCGACGCCGATGCGGCATTTCACCGTCACCGGAATGGCGACCGCGGCCTTCATCGCCGCTACGCAATCGCCGACCAGCGCCGGCTCGCGCATCAGGCAGGCGCCGAAGGCCCCGCCCTGAACGCGGTCGGAGGGGCAGCCGCAGTTCAGGTTGATCTCGGCATAGCCGAAATCCGCGCCGATGCGGGCGGCTTCCGCCAGCAATGCCGGATCGTTGCCGCCGAGCTGGAGCGCGACCGGCTGCTCGACGGCGTCGAAGCCGATCAGGCGCTCACGGTCGCCCCGGATCACGGCCTGCGCCGTCACCATCTCCGTATAGAGCCGCGCCCGGCGCGACATCAGGCGATGGATGACGCGGCAATGCCGGTCGGTCCAGTCCATCATCGGCGCGACGGAAAAGCGCGTATCCGCGGGGGAAAGCAGGCTCATGCCGGCTGGTTAGCGCAAAACCGGGCGGCTTGCATCCCCCGGCGATGGCCGCAGGCCAGCGCCCGGGTTGCCTGTTTCCGATGACAGCCCTTGTGCTCCCGGTTGGATTCCGCCTGCATGCAGGCCCCGTTTATCGACCCCGTCACATTTTTTGATTTGCCCTGCGGCCCGCCGGCCATGATCGTTCGCGCAACGCCGATCAGCAGGGAGCGCGCCATGAAAATCGCCATGCGCCAGCCGCGGCAGCCGATCGGCGCGGTGCTGCGCGATGCTCGCGCCAGCATCGGCGCGTCGCAACTCGATCTGGCGCTGCGGCTCGGCATCTCGCAGCGCCATGTCAGCTTCGTCGAGACCGGGCGCTCGCGCCCGAGCCGGGACCTGATCCTGAACTGGATGAGCGAAACCTCGGCGCCGGTCTCGATCCGCAACGCCGCGCTGCACAGCGCGGGCTTCGCCGTGACCGGCGAGGACGCGACACCGGCCAACGACGTCGCGCGCCGGACGCCGGCCGTCATCGAGCGCGTGCTGGCGGCTCACGAGCCGCTGCCGGGCATGGTGTTCGGGGCCGACTGGCGGATGGTCTCGCTCAACCCGAGCGGGCAATGGCTCTTCGCGATGGTGATGCGCGAATTCCTGGCCGGCGTGCCCGATATCGCGCGCGGCTGGGACATGCTGGCCGGCCTCGGCCATGAGGGCGGGCTGCTCTCGCGGATGCGCGAGCCCTGGCGCGTCGGCGGCGCCCTGCTGAACCAGCTTCGTCTCGAGCAATGGACACGGCCTGCGCTCAGGCCGCGCATCGACCGCGTCGAACAGATGCTGCGGCTCCGCTACGGCGCGGATGCGCGCGAGCCGCTGCCGGGGCCGCATGAGCCCGGGATGACACTCGTCTTCGACACGCCTGTCGGAACGCTGTCGTTCTTCACCGTCCAGAGCGTCTTCATGCTGCCGCAGGACGTGACGCCGGGCTCGCTCAGGACAGGGCTCTGGTATGCCGCCGACGAGGCGACCCGCGAGATCATGCGGCTCAAGCAGGCGCAGCCCCCGGCCTGACGCAAGCTCACATCCGCGCGCTCAGGCCGCCATCGACGGTCAGGGTGACGCCATTGACATAGCTCGCCTCTGGCGAGGCCAGAAACAGCGCCGCCGGGGCCAGTTCCTCCGGCCGGCCCCAGCGCCGCAGCGGCACCCGCATCTCGATGAAGCGCGCGATGGCGGGGTCGGCGACAAGCCCCTCGTTGATCTGCGTCGCGAAGAAGCCCGGCGCGACCGCGTTCACCGTCAGCGTGTCGGAGCCGAACTCGACGGCGAGAGACCGCGTCAGGGCCGCAAGCCCGCCCTTGGCCGCCGCATAGGCCGGGTCGCCGGCGCGGGCCACCATGGCCGCGATCGAGGTGACGAAGACGAGGCGGCCCGCCGGCGAGGCGGCCAGATGCGTCATCGCCGCGCGGGCGATGGCGTAGGCTCCCGTCAGGTTGGCGTCGAGCAGCGCGGAGAACGCCACCGCGTCGAGTTCGGCGGTGGGGCGGCGGTCGCGCAGCGCGGCCGCGTGGACGACCACGTCCAGCCCGCCGAGCCCGGACACGGCCGCGCCGATGATGGCCGGCGCGTCGCATGCGACATCGCCCGGAGCGAGCACGACTGGCGCATGGTCCGCGCCGAGGCTCGCGGCGAGAGCCTCCAGCGCCGTCCTGTCGCGGCCGTTGAGAGCGAGCGCCGCGCCTTGCGCGGCAAAGCCGCGCGCGATCGCGAGACCAAGACCGCGGCTCGCCCCGGTGACGAGGACGCGGCGTCGCGCCGAACTGCCGATGGTCGCCTGCGTCATGACGGTCGCCTTCCGATGCGGCGCGACAATGGCCGCGAACCCGGCAATCTCGCAAGGCGGCGCTCATCGCTCGATTGCCTGACAGGTAATTGCCCGCCACTCTCGGGAGGCGGATGAAAGACCCGTCACGAACGGTCACACTAGCGATGCAGGGTATTTTATCATGACAGAGACCTCCACGGCGCAGCACGAACTCGTCCTGACGCGCCTGATCGACGCGCCGCGCCGCAACCTGTTTCGGTGCTGGACGGAGGCCGACCTTCTGAAGCAGTGGTTCGCGCCCCTGCCCTACACCACGCCCCATGCCGAGCTCGACGTGCGGCCCGGCGGCGCCTCGTTCATCACCATGCGCTCGCCCGATGGCCAGGACATGCCGCTGCACGGCGTCTATCTCGAGGTCGTCCAGGACGAGAAGCTGGTCACCACCGACGCCTATTCCAGCGCATGGATTCCGTCGGCGAAACCCTTCATGACGGCGATCATGACCTTCGCCGACGAGGCAGGCCAGACGCGCTACACCGCGCGCGCGCGCCACTGGAGCGCCGAGGACCGCGCCGCGCACGAGGCGATGGGCTTCCATGAGGGCTGGGGCCAATGCGCCGACCAACTCGCGGCGCTGGCGGCGAAACTCTGACGCAAGCCGGCATGATCTACCATGGAAGCTGCCATTGCGGCCGCGTCGCCTTTGCGCTGGAAGGCGCGGTCAGCGCGGCCGTCACCTGCAACTGCTCGCTCTGCGCCCGCAAAGGGGCGCTGCTCAGCGCTGTTCCGACGGAGCGCTTCACGCTGCTGACAGCGCCCGAGGCGAGCGCGGCCTACACCTTCAACAGCCGCGCGATCGTGCATCGCTTCTGCCGGACCTGCGGGATGCAGCCCTATTCCGAGCATGCAGGCGAGGACGCGATCTATATCAACCTGAACTGCGTCGAGGAGATCGACCGCGCAGGGATCGAGATCATCGCGTTAGACGGGCGCGCCGCCTGACCTTCGCTATGCCGTCAGCAGGCCGAGCGTGCGCTCGATGCGCGAGCAGTTGCCACGGGCGCGGGCCTTCTCGAAGCAGCGCTTGAGCTTGCCGCTGGCGTAGGACGAGACGACGATGGCATGGACATAGCTCTTTCTCACGACGGCGGGCGTGTTGACCAGCCGCTGCGAGATGGCGCGCATGATGTCGGCGAGCTGGCGCTTGCGGCCAGTCTCGCTGGCGACGATCTCGCCGGCCAGCAGCAGCTCGGCGGCGGCCGCGTTCGCCGCCAGCATGCGAAGGTCCTTGGCTGTGACGGGCAGGCCCGCGCAGCGGCCGATATAGGCGTTGATCTCGGCGGCGCGCAAAACCGCGACCGAGCCGTCGTCGCGGCGGTGCTGGAACAGCCTGCGGCCGGGCAGTTCCTTCAGCAGCGTCAGCGTTCGCGCCAGAGCCGGATCCTTCGTCTCGCAGGCGATGTCCTTGCCGCTCTTGCCGCGAAAGGCGAGCGCAACAGTCGAGCCGGACACAAAAACGTGGCGCTTCAGCAGCGTGGACGCGCCGTAGCTGCCGTTCTCCTTCGCATAGGTCTCGTTGCCGACGCGGATATGGCAGCGGTCGATCAGCGCGACCGCGCAGGCGAGCGCCCTGTCGCGGGTGAGGGTTCGACCCTTCAGATCGCGCGCCACGGCCTCTCGCAGCTTCGGCAACGCGGCGATCAGCCGCCCGAGCCGGTCCAGCTTGCGCTTCTCGCGCACCTTGTCCCAGTCGGGATGATAGCGATGCTGGACCCGGCCCGCCTCGTCATGGCCGATCGCCTGCAGGTGGGCATTGGCCACAGCCGCGATCTGGACGTCGCGATAGGCCGGCGGAATTGCGAGCGAGCGGATGCGGGCGAGCGTGGCCTCGTCGCGGATGGCCATGCCGCCGGCGTCGAGGTAGCGGAAACCCTTGCCGCGCGCCTCCCGGCGGATCGACAGGTCGCCCGGCCTGGCGCGCTTCAGCCTCGTCGCCGCCTTCGGCTCGTCCTTCCGAATTCCTGCCTTGGCCATCGCAATCCTCGCCATCGCTGTCGATGGCTAGACGCGGAGCGCGGGTGGAGGTTCCGATTCAGGCCAGGATGCGCTGGTCGGAGAGATGGACCAGCCTGCCGCAGGCGATGGTGGCGACGACGCGGGGCTGGCCTGCGTCCTCGACCAGCACGAGGTCGGCGCGCTTGCCCGGCGCGATGACGCCGCGATCCGCCAGGCCGAGCGCCTCGGCGGGAGCCTGCGAGACCAGCCGCCAGGCAGCGGCGAAGGAGGCCGAGCCGCGCCGCGCGAGCAGGAACGGCGCGAGCGCCAGCGCGGGGTAATAATAGTCGGAGGCGAGGATGGTGCAGAGCCCTTCGCGCACCATCTCCTCGGCCGCCGGGCAGCCGGTATGCGAACCGCCGCGCACCACATTGGGCGCGCCGAAGACGATCGGCTCGCCATGAGCGGCGGCCTCGCGCGCCGTCGCCTCGTCGATCGGGAACTCGGCGACCGTGACGCCGAGCCCCCTGAACCAGCGCCGCATCTCCGGCGTCATGTCGTCATGGGAAAGCATCGGCACGCCTGCCGCGCGCGCCGCCGCCGCCAGCCGCTCCAGAGAGCCGGGCACATCGGATTTGCGCGCATAGACGCGCTCGACCAACTCCGCGAAGCCCTCGGCGCTCAGGCCCGAGCGCTCGACCATCTTGCCGACCTTGTCGGGCCGGTGGCGGGTCTTGAGCGTGCCCTCGGTGTGGTCGTTGAAGGCCAGCACGCCGACGCGGCCCGCGGCGAGCCAGTCCAGGATTTCCGGCTCGGCGTCGAGATTGAAGGTCTCGTGGCGCAGATGGAAGCGGGTGTCCGCGCCCAGTTCCGGCCGCAGCCTTTCGATCGCGGCCAGCAGCGCGCGGGCGTTCCCGGCGCTTCGCAGGCCCGGCTCCCAGGACCAGGTGACGCCATGGAAGGCGGTCGTGATGCCGCTCGCCAGCAAGGCGCGGTCGGCGTCGCGCAAGGCGAGATCGATATCGAACGCGACTTTCGGGCGCGGCATGATGTGGCGCTCGAAGGCGTCGCCATGGATATCGACGAGACCGGGCAGCACGAGCAGGCCCGAGGCGTCGAGCCTGAGCGCATCGCCTGCGGGCGCGGCGTCGATGGCGGCGATCGTCCCGTCGGCGACGGCGATGTCGGCGCGCAGCGGCCCCTCGGGCAGAAGCGTCTCGCCGTTCTGGATCAGGATGGCCACGCGCGGCTCCGTTCGTCTGTCAGCTCAGGCCGCGCGCCATGCTGAGCCAGCATGACATGGCGATGACGGTGAGTGTCATCGAACCGTCGTCACGTCGTCACCGCGCCGTCGCGCGGGCTCTCTAGCGCCACCTGATCCACAAAGGGAGGACGGACCATGTTCAAGCCGCTGGCCTTGGCGCTGTTTGGCGCAACGCTTGCTCTCGCCGCGCCCGCGCAGGCGCAGGAGACGATCCGCTTCGCCGTGACCGATATCGACGGCGCGGAATCGCTCCAGCGTGAATTCGGGCCGTTCAAGGCCGCCTTCGAGAAGCTGACCGACATCAAGGTGCAGTTCTTCGCCGTCTCGGGCCGCACCGCCGCCGTCGAAGCGATGTCGGCCGGACAGCTCGATTTCGTGCTTACGGGCCCGGCCGAATATGTCGTGTTCAAGGCCCGCACCCAGGCGGTGCCCGTCGTCGGCTGGCAGCGGCCGGACTATTTCAGCCAGATCGCCGTGCTGGCGAGCGGGCCGGTCAAGTCGGTCGCCGATCTGAAGGGCAAGACGATCTCCTTTGGCGAGATCGGCTCGACCTCGCAGCATCTGGGCCCCGCGCAGGCGCTCGCCGATTTCGGCCTGAAATACAATGTCGACTACAAGCCTGTCTTCGTGAAGCGCAACGTCGCGGTCGAGGCGATGAAGCGTGGCGACATCGCCGCCATCGGCCTCAACCTGACCCATCTCCAGCGCATCCGCGAGAGCGATGCGAAGACGGGCTTCGCCGTGGTGGCGCGCGGCCGCGACCTGCCCAACGACGTGATGATCGCCAGCCCCAAGGTGAAGCCGGAGACCGTCGCCAAGATCAGGAAGGTCTTCCTCGAGCATGGCGCGGACCTGATGAAGGCCGTCACCACCGGCACCGACGACAACCGCAAGTTCCTCGGCGGCGTCTTCCTGCCCGAGGTCAAGGACACCGACTACGACTATGTCCGCGCGATCTACGCCACGATCGGCATCACCGAGTTCACCAAGTTCATCGAGTGATGGACCTGTCGCATCCGGTCTCGACCCTGATGGCGGGCGCGCAAGCCCCCGTCGTCGCCATCTCCGGTCTGAAGAAGAGTTTTGGCCCGCGCAGCATCATTTCTAGCCTCGACCTGAGCGTGCCGGCCGGGCAGTCGCTCGCGCTGATCGGGGCCAACGGCGCCGGCAAATCGACGCTGCTGCGTATGATCGTGCGTTTGGCCGAGGCTGATTCCGGCGCGATTTCGGTTCTGGGCGAGGAGGTCGGCTCGCTGCGCGGCGCGCGGCTCAAGCGCTTCCGCTCGCGTGTCGGCGTCGTCTTCCAGAAGCATAATCTCGTCGCCCGCATCAGCGCGCTGAGCAATGTCGTCCATGGCGTGCAGTCGCGCCGCTCGGGTCCGCGCACCTGGTCGCAGGCGCTGGCTCCGGCCGAGGTCCGCGAGGAGGCGCTGGCCTGCCTCGAGGCCGTCGGCCTCGCCGACAAGGCGATGCAGCGCGCCGATTCGCTGTCTGGCGGCCAGTCGCAGCGCGTCGCCATCGCGCGCATGCTGATGCAGCGGCCGGAACTGGTGCTCGCCGACGAGCCCGACGCCTCGCTCGATCCGCGCGCCGGGCGCGAGATCATGGAGCTTTTGTTCCGGCTGACCCGCGACAAGGGCCTGACGCTGGTCTTCGTCTCGCATCACATGGCCCATGCGCGCCGCTTCGCCGACCGCATCGTCGGACTGGCCGATGGCGGCGTCGCGCTCGACCGGCGGGCCGAAGCCTGCTCGGAAGCCGAACTCGCGGCGTTCTTCGAGGAACCGGACGCGGCGCCGCAGGCCGAGCCTGCCCCGTTCTCTCCCGTCACGGTGATCGCATGAGCCTGTCGTCCACCCTGCCGGGCCGGCCCGACCGCTTCGCGCGGCCGAGCGCGGTCGCCTTCATGGGCTCTTTCCTGGCGATCGCGCTGGTCGTCTGGTCGTTCTCCGGTTCCGAGCTTTCGGCGGAGAAACTGATCCGCGGCGTCCCCTATATGGGCAACATCCTGACCCGGATGTTCCCGCCCGATCTCTCGCGCCTCGAGCAGATCCTCGCCTCGCTGGCGACGACCTTCCAGATGGCGGTCTCCGGCTGCGTGCTCGGGCTGATCCTGAGCTTCCCGCTGGCGGTGCTGGCGGCGGACGGGCTCTCGCCGCACCCACTCGTCCGGACGCTGGCGCGCGGGCTGATCGCCTTCTTCCGCACCGTGCCGGACCTGATCTGGGCGCTGTTCTTCGTCATCGCGGTGGGCTTAGGCCCGGCGGCGGGCGTGCTGGCGCTGATGATCGACACGATCGGCTATGCCGGGCGCTTCTTCGCCGAGGCGATGGAGGAGACGGACAAGGGGCCGCGCGAGGCGCTATCGACGATCGGCGCAAGCAAGACCGGGCTGATCTTCTCGGCGGTCGTGCCCAACGCCATGCCCTCCTTCATCGCGACATCGCTGTTCTGCGTCGAGAAGGCGACCCGGGCCTCGGTGGTGCTCGGGCTGGTCGGGGCCGGCGGCATCGGCGTCGAGCTGAAGGTGGCGTTCGACCTGTTCGACTACGACACCGCGTTGACGATCATCCTGGCGGTGTTCGCGCTGGTGGTGGCGGTGGAGCAGGTCGGCGGCTGGCTGAGGCGGCGGATCATCTGAACACCCGTCTTTGCGAGCGCAGCGAAGCAATCGGGCATGGCGGCGCTCGACATCCGCTAAATTGTTTCGTTCATCCCAGCGGCCTTCGACCGTGACCGTTCCGTCTTTGCGAGCGTGAGCGAAGCAATCCAGCGTCTCGCGCCGCCCTCTGGATTGCTTCGCTTCGCTCGCAAAGACGGACGGCATTCATCAATACACATCCGCCTGATAGCGCCCGGCCTTTTTGAGACCAGCGATATAAGCCACCGCCTCCTCCGCCGAGCCCCCCCCATGCGCGGCCACCACGTCGACCAGCGCCCGTTCGACGTCCCTGGCCATGCGCTTGGCGTCGCCGCAAACATAGAAATGCGCGCCCTCCTCAAGCCAGGCGAAGAGTTCCGCGCCGCGCTCGCGCATGCGGTCCTGGACATAGATCTTCTCCGAGCCGTCGCGCGACCAGGCCAGCGTCAGGTTGGTCAGGACGCCCTCCTCCTTCATCGCCGTGAGTTCGTCCTCGTAAAAAAAGTCGCTGGCGCGGCGCTGATGGCCGAAGAAGAGCCAGTTCCTGCCGGGCGCTTTCGTCGCCCTGCGGTCGTGCAGGAAAGCGCGGAAGGGTGCGACGCCGGTGCCCGGCCCGCACATGATGACGGGCGTCGCCGGGTTCGCCGGGAGGCCGAACCCATGCGCGCGCTGGACATAGACCGGCACCGTGTCGCCGGGCTGGACCCGCTCGCCGAGGAAGGTGGACGCCACGCCCCAGCGCGGGCGGGTTCCGATTTTGTACCGCACCGTATCGACCGTCAGCGAGATGCGGCCGGGCGTGGCGATGCAGGAGGACGAGATCGAGTAGAGCCGGGGCTGCAACGGATCGAGCGCCTCGACGAAGGCTTCGGCCGAGAGTTTCGCCTGGCCGAATTTGTGCAGCGCGCCGAGCACATCGAGCCTGTCGAGATCACCGTCGGGGTCTTCGCCACCCGCCAGCCGCTTGGCTTTCGCGCGGGTCTCTCCACCGGTGACGTAGGAGACGAGCTGGAACAGGGCGTCGGGCGCGGGGCCGAGCGCGACGTCGCTGATGAGCGCCTCGCGCAGGGTCTTGCCGCCGATGTCGGCGTCAGGCCGCGCGCCGAGCAGCGCGATGACCGCATCCGCCAAACGCGGATCGTTCTGCGCGACGATGCCGAAGGCGTCGCCGACGATGTAGTCGAGCCCGCATTCGGACAGGTCGAACTCGACATGCCAGGTCTCCTTCTCGGAGCCCTCGCCATTGAGCTTGCGGCGCGACAGGAAGGTGGCGAGCGCCGGGTTTTCGCGGCAGCGGCCCGGCGGACCGGCCGGCGCTGCGGGAACGACCTCGACGGGCGCTGCCGCAGGCTCTGCGCCGCTGGCCTCGATCAGCGCCTTGACCTGCCGCAGCGTATCCTTGCCGCCGGGCGCGCAGAGATTGAGCCGGCCTTCCGCGCCCGAGGCGATCGCAGCGGAGTAGGTCTCGCAGACATAGCCGCACTGGCCGCAATCCTGCTGGGCCATGGCGGCGAAGAGCCTGCGCGGCAGCGGCTTGCCCTCGGCGAGCTTCATGCGTTCGGAAAGCTCCATCGCCGGATCGTGCCAGGGCGCGCCGTCATCCTCGGCCTGCCCCATCACGGCGGCGTTCTCGGCCGGCGACAGCGCCTTGATGCCGGCATTGTCGAGCGAGAGCAGGCCGGCGAAGAAGCCGTTCAGCCAGGAGCGCTGCTCCTCGCTGAAAGGCGCGGTCTCGGGCAGGACCTGGACGAGGGGCGACGGGGACTGGAGGGTCATGGCGCTGCGCCGAACGAGAACGGGCTGGAGCCACGACGAATAGCCCTCCCCCCGCTTGCGGTGGGGAGGGTTGGGTG
>JAESFX010000109.1_pt1 | contig 107678 bp, 89 predicted proteins | sample 9269501 | NCBI WGS metagenome assembly JAESFX01 (sample SAMN14515570, study PRJNA621655) | algae metagenome | isolation source: Desmonostoc geniculatum HA4340-LM1 and co-occurring heterotrophs from cave... | place: USA: Maniniholo cave, Kauai, Hawaii | collected 2009-07-28
GTTAGAACGCAACATAAGGGACACCTGCCGATCGTAATAGTTAATACTATTATACAACATTAACGCGGTGTCGTGGTAAATTAATTGAATGTAAGAAAGGCTGTCGAGACTTTCTCGACAGCCTGAGGCTACCCGTGGGGTAGCCTCTTGTTCGTGTACTCGCTTGTCAGATTAATGGCATTCGCGTCCGAGCCGTTCGCGAGCGAGCGGCGCCAAATCTATACTTGTTAAACCTGCTGCCTATCCGCGGTTAATGAAGCGGCAGGCGCGGGCTTATCCTGCCCCCGACGGATGAACAGCCAAACGCCGGATAGGATAAAGGCGCCGGCAACGAGCTGGTAGCCGGTCAACGATTCCTTGAGCAGCACCCAGGCGAGCAAGGACGAGATGACGGGCTCGCCCAGCACCGACATCGAGACGGCGGTCGCGTTCATGTATTTGAGCAGCCAGTTGAACAAGTAATGGCCGAACAGCGTCGGCACGATGGCGAGCAGCAAGAACAGCCCCCACTCGTTCGACGAGTATCCCGTAAAGGGATTGCCGACGCCGACGTTGTAGAGCGCCAACGCGGAAGCCGCGATGAAGAACACCCAGAAGTTGTAGGCAAAGGCGCTAACGCTGTCCCGCAGCCCCTTGCCGATCAGCATGTGGGCGGCGACTGCCACGGTGCCGAAGAAGGAGAGGACGTCGCCAGTCAGCGCGTCGCCGGACAAGCTGAAGTCGCCCGCGCCGATCATGACGGAGCCGATAATGGCGATGCCCATGCCGGCCAGCATGGCGGAGTTGGCTTTTGACTTATAGATCCAATACGAGCCTAACATGACCATTACGGGTTCCAGCGTCAGAATGACGGTGGAGCTGGCGACGGACGTGAAGCGCAGGGAGGCCATCCAGAGCAGGAAATGCAGGCCGAGCATGACGCCGGATGCGCCTAATAGAAGCCATTGTTTGCGCGTGAGCGAGAACAGCTCTCGTCTGTATTTCCACGCAAAGGGCAAGAGCAGCAGGTTCGTGAGATACAGCCGGTACATCGCGACGACGGCGACGTCGGCTTCCGACCATTTGACGAAGATGGAGGAGAAGGAGATGGCGACAATGCCTACCAAATAGAGAAGTTCGTAGACGTTAGGTCCTTTGGTACCGCGGTTCATGAGAGTAAGCTCGCTTTCGGTCGTATGATGAATGCCATAGTTGAATATAGCGTATGGACGGGCATGTAGGCCAGTGTAAATTTTGGGAGTTAAGGTTGCGGCGGGGCAAGGCGGATGGGGCCATAAGACATGTGAATGCCAGCCGCCAGAAGGAGTTTGCCGACTTTCAAAGAAGTAATAAGTTATTCATTTAGAGCTTTTTTTTGTGGAGGAATCAACCATGATTGTAAGTACAAAATTTCAGATCCCCCATATGCGAAATCCTTTGGTATCCCGTCCGAAGCTGATGCGCAAGCTTAACGAGGGGATGCAAACCAAGCTGATGCTTGTTTCCGCGCAGGCTGGTTATGGAAAGACAACGGCTTTATGCGAATGGGCGAAACAATGCGGCGCGGTTGTTGCTTGGGTCTCTTTAGATAAGCATGATAATGAGTGGATTTCATTTTGGAGTGGCGTAACGGCCTCCATTCAAGCGAGAATCCCTGGCTTTGGCCAAACGATCGGGTGTCTTCTTGAAAAAGGACCTTCGGAATATTCGGAGCCTATGATTAAGGAACTTTTGAATGAATTGAATCATATAACCGGTGAACTGGTCATCATACTCGACGATTATCATGTCATTGAACTCCCAGATCTTCACCAATCCTTGAGCTACCTGCTGGAACATGTTCCTCCGCATATTCATTTTTATATCGCTAGCCGTACCGATTTGCCGATTCCTACTGCCAGACTTTTGGCGAAGGGTGAAATGCTTTATATCCAAATGCAGGATTTGCGCTTTGAACTGGAAGAGGGGTTTGAATTTTTTCGGGATACGACGGATCTATCGCTAACGAAAGGGCAAGTAACCGAGCTGTTTCGTCAAACCGAGGGTTGGATCAGCGGATTGCAGCTGGCGGCCATTTCTCTGAAACGCAGTACGAATATAAAGCAGTCCATCCAGCAATTTTCGGGTCAACAGCATCATATATCCGATTATTTGTTGGAAGAAGTGTTCCTGCATCAGCCGGAAACCACGCGGTCCTTTTTATTGGAAACGTCCATTTTGAGTAGAATGAACCATTCTTTATGCCGAGCGGTAACAGGTCAAAAGAACAGTCAAGAGCAATTGGAGAGGCTGGAGCAGCTAAATTTATTCATTATCCCCTTAGACGAGGAGCGGAATTGGTATCGATATCACCATTTGCTTTCCGATTTCTTGCGACGGCTAGGGTCCAGAACGGAATCGGACAAATGGATGCAAGCGCACGTCCGCGCGGCGAAATGGTTGGAAAAGCACGGGTTTGATGAAGAAGCGGTGGAGCATTATTTGGAAGGCCGACAGTATATGGATGTTATTCGGTTGATCGAGAAAAATCCCCCTGCCTTGATGCAGTCGAAGAGTGCCGCGTTGATGAGATGGATAACCGTTTTACCTGAAAGCTCCTTCGCGGAGAAGCCAATGATCGAAATGTTTTATATAGCCGTTATGTTGCTAGGAGGCAAGAGGGAAGCCGCTATTCAGAGAATGATGCAAACCAAAGTCCGGTTTGAAGCACTGGAAGGGAAATTACCCGATGTAGACTGGAACATGGTGATGGGCAATATCTATTTCTATTGCGGGATGGCCGCTTATATCCAAAATGACTTTGCGCAAGCATCGGATTATCTAGCCCTTACGGAACGTTATATGCCGGAAGGAAGCTACTTTCAGGTGATGGGGGTCAACCGGTATGAAGGGTATAGCAGGAATTATGATCAATTAACTTTAATCAAAGATCTATATGGGGCGGAAGACTTCATTTTGAAATGGATTAAAGTATGGGAGCATAAAAATAGTTATCCTTTTATTGGCTATTTTTACTTGGCCTATATCCATTTGATGTATGAGTGGAATCGCTTGGAGGAGGCGGAATTTTATTTCGGTCAGTCATTGGAGCGCATAGACCATCAGCCTCTTGCGCGATTGACGATCCAATTGGGCATCGCTGCATCGCGGATTGAGCAAGCCAAAGGAAATCCAAAGCGAGCGTCCGAATTATTGGCGCAATTGAAGTCGAAAATCGATACGCCCGATTATGATTTATTTGTCGTGAAAATCGAAACGGAACAAGCTTATCTAGCTTTGCGTCAAGGCTCGATCCAAGATGCGCTTGATTGGGCGCAAAGGTGCGGTCTTGCGCATACGGATGAGGTTTCGTTGAATCTATTGGCAGAGCATCTGATTATGGTTAGAGTGCTTGCGGCGTGCGAACGAATAGAAGAAGCGCTGTACCTGTTGGATAGATTATATCTCTTGGTGTGCAAGGGAGACTGTCTCCGCGATCGCACGAAAGTATTAATTGCGCAAAGCGTGACGCTATGGCAATCGGGTCAAACGGAGGCTTCGCTCATTTCATTGGGTAGTGCTTTGGATTTGGCCAAGCCGGATGGATATATTCGTAGTTTTATCGACGAAGGTTTTGTCATGGAGGAGATGCTTAACGCTTATTCAAAGGTTCAGCAAGATAGCCAACCTTCTTCGGGTTCCTATGTTAAGCAACTGTTGCGTGCCATGACTGATACGCCAGAAGCCGATCCATCACCGAAAGGTATACTGACAGGGCAGGAATATACAATTTTGCTGCTAATCGGGGATCGATTGATGAACAAGGAAATTGCCGAGCGTCTGAATATTACGGTAGATACCGTGAAATTTCATATTAAAAACATCTACAGGAAGCTTGACGTAAACAATCGTAAACAAGCACTGCAACTTGCAAAGCAATTATAGAAACTTGGCTAAAATGCCTATCCTGTTTTTAAAAAACCTACCCCAAGCGGGTAGGTTTTATTTTATTTATTTTCATTTATAGTAGAGGAGAATGTCGAATCTAGACAAAGGTGAGTGAAATCATTTATGAACAAACGTTGGATTTCAATAGTCATGGCAGTAATTATTCTATGGGGAATGATCCCCACTTTTGCTAGTGCTGCTTCTACTGATCATTGGGTTAGTCAGAATTCTGATAACCCTGTTACCAGTAATCAGGACGTCTGCTATGGCAACGGCAAGTTTATGGCGGTGACGGATGAGGGAGCCATCTTAACCTCGATTGACGGAACGAGTTGGACGTACTACAAACCGGTAAATACACAAAGGCTTTCTAGTATCAATTGCGATAATGGCAAGTTTGTGGCTGTGACTAGAGCTGGACTTGCATCGTCCTCTAGCGACGTATTGACCTGGAAAACGGGTTATCCCCTCAATGATTATTTATTCCTTTGGGGCGTTACCTACGGCAACGGCCTGTATGTGGCAGTGGGGAACAAAATTGATGATCGAATAGGAGCCATATACACCTCTACGACGAACGAGGAGTACGACATCTGGACGGATCGCAATGTAACCACCCCGTCAGTACTTAAGGGCGTCACCTACGGCAACCAAAGGTTTGTGGCGGTGGGGCAATCTGGAACGATACTATTCTCCAATGACGGAGTGAGCTGGACGAGCTCAAATTCGGGCACTGCGGCTGATCTTCAAGGCGTCAAATACCTGAATGGTAAGTTTGTGTCCTGGGCAAGAGACGGAAAAACGATATTGACCTCCGTTGACGGAACGAGCTGGAATTTGATCACCACGTCGGGCCTTATCTGTCCGGATTGTGCGTCGGTAAATTCTGGAGTCCTTCATAGCGTCTCCTACGGAAATGGTACGTATGTGGGTGTGGGATCATTTAATTCTATCTATACCTCCAGTGACTTAGTGAGTTGGACGAAAAAGCATGAGGGGGATTACGGGTCTCTTAATGGCGTCACCTACGGCAACGGCACGTTTATCGCGGTAGGTAACAATGGAGATATCTTTCAAAACATTGATCTCCCGACATACACCGTAACGTACAACGGCAATGGCAACACGGAAGGAACCGTGCCAACGGACAGCAATCCGTACGAGCAAAATGAAACAGTAACGGTATTAGGAAACACGGGAAGCCTGTTGAAGACGGGCCACACCTTCGCAGGCTGGAACACGGCGGCCGACGGAACAGGAACACCCTATGCGGCCAATGCAACGTTCGGCATGGGAGCGGCGAACGTGATGCTGTACGCGCAGTGGACGGTCAACCCGACATATACCGTAACGTATAACGGCAATGGCAGCACGGGAGGAACCGTGCCAACGGATAGCCATTCATACGCGCAATATGCACCGGTAACCGTATTAGGAAACACGGGAAGCCTGGTGAAGACGGGCAACACCTTCGCAGGTTGGAACACGGCGGCTAACGGAAGCGGCACAAGCTATGCGGCGGGCGATACTTTCAGCATGGCAGCGGCGAACGTGACGCTGTACGCGCAGTGGACGGTCAACCCGACATACACCGTAACGTACAACGGCAATGGCAGCACGGGAGGAACCGTGCCAACGGATAGCAATCCGTACGAGCAACATGCAACAGTAACTGTATTAGGAAACACGGGAAGCTTGGTGAAGACGGGCAGCACCTTCGCAGGTTGGAACACGGCGGCTGACGGAAGCGGCACAAGCTATGCGGCAAATGCAACGTTCAGCATGGCTGCGGCGAACGTGACGCTGTACGCGCAGTGGACGGCCAACCCGACATACACCGTAACGTATAACGGCAATGGCAGCACGGGAGGAACCGTGCCAACGGATAACAATCCGTACGAGCAAAGCGCAACGGTAACCGTCTTAGGAAACACGGGAAGCTTGGTGAAGACGGGTCACACCTTCGCAGGCTGGAACACGGCGGCTGACGGAACAGGAACACCCTATGCGGCAAATGCAACGTTCGGCATGGGAGCGGCGAACGTGACGCTGTACGCGCAGTGGACGGTCAACCCGACATACACCGTAACGTACAACGGCAATGGCAGCACGGGAGGAACCGTGCCAACGGATAGCAATCCGTATGAGCAAAGCGCAACGGTAACCGTATTAGGTAACACGGGAAGCCTGTTGAAGACGGGCAGCACCTTCGCAGGCTGGAACACGGCGGCTGACGGAAGCGGCACAAGCTATGCGGCGGGCGCTACTTTCAGCATGGCGGCGGCGAACGTGACGCTGTACGCGCAGTGGACGGCCAACCCGACATACACCGTAACGTACAACGGCAATGGCAGTACGGGTGGAACCGTGCCAACGGATAGCAATCCGTATGAGCAAAGTGCCACGGTAACCATATTAGGTAACACGGGAAGCCTGGTGAAAACGGGCAACACCTTCGCAGGCTGGAACACGTCGGCCGACGGAAGCGGCACAAGCTATGCGGCGGGCGCTACTTTCACCGTGGCGGCGGCGAACGTGACGCTGTACGCGCAGTGGACGGCCATTCCTGGTAGCGGTGACGGCGGTAGCCCAACACCGCCAGATGACAGCAAAGTCATCTCAAAGAATGGTGAATTATCGCTTCCCGCAGGCAGAATGGGGGAGGTTAGTTTGGGAGATGCCATCACCATAGACATTCCGGCAAACGCAACGAACAAAGAACTGAAATTAACGATTGAAAAACTTACAGAAACTGAAGATCTTGTAACGGATGAAGACGTTCTGGCTAGTCCGATCTTCGAGATTCTGAAAAATTTCTCCGAGAACTTCAGTAAACCGATAACACTGACGTTTAAGTTTGATCCGACAAAATTGAGCGGGAATCAAAGAGCTGCCGTGTTCTATTATGAGGAAGCGCAGAAGAAATGGGTGGAAGTTGGCGGTGTTGTTAAGGGGAACCAGATTACCGCAGTCGTAAACCACTTCACCAAATTTGCGGTAATGGTTGTAGGGCAAGCGGCAAGCAAGCCAAAACCAACGATTAACTTTAGCGATATCTCCGAACACTGGGCGAAGGCAAACATCAAGCAAGCGGTAAGCAGCGGAATCGTCACTGGTTACCAGGACGGCACGTTTAAGCCGGACAAAGCCGTGACTCGCGCGGAATTTGCCGTCATGCTGATGAATGCGTTGAAGACGGAAGGAGCGGGAGCGGCTCTGACGTTCACGGATACGGCGAAGATCGGAAGCTGGGCGCAGAGAGCCGTCGCGCGAGCGGTACATGCAGGCATTATTAATGGCTATGAGGACGGTACTTTCCGTCCAGATGGGGAAATTACGCGTGCAGAGTTGGCAGCGATGATTGCGGGTGCTTTGGGTGAAAATAGCGAAGGTAATGCCACAGCAACCAGCTTTGCAGACGACAAGGACATTCCAGCGTGGGCAAAAGCCGCGGTTGCTTATGTAAAGCAAGCGAGCATCATGCAAGGGAAAGGCGACAATCAATTTGCCCCTGGCGACCCTGCAACTAGAGCAGAGGCCGTAACGGTTCTGCTGAACATGCTGGCTCATAAGAGCAAGTAAAGTCAAAAGCGTCAACCCCAACTGAATTTAGATGTAAATAACAAGGGTTATCCTTAAAGCGGTCAATAAACGGCTTAGGGGATAGCCCTTGCTTTATTTCAAATAGGAAGTCTCGACACATGTGGAGTACTGCGCGTTGATAATGAGCGAGCCATCATTGTCTTCTCCCAAATGCTGCTTCGGGTAAGGCAAGCTTAGAAGGCGAGCGGTTCTATTAAAGACATTTACCCCTCTATACTATCCTTTCTTAGTCTAAATATCGGTAAAAACGTATCGCCATGCCCCTCGCATTGATCGACCGTATAGACGTAACGTTCGGAGTTCTGGCGGACTTGGATGTTTTTGCACATATACACGTGTTTCTTGCGGTCTTCGGGCCCGGCGAATGCATCACGGGTATTGTCGATCGTCCACGTCAAGGTTTTGCCGTCGGAATGTACATCGTGGATGATATGTCCACCCTCACCCGTTTGTGTCACTAACAATAGAAAGTCGCCCTTGCCCTCCTGATGCCTGGCTACCATCTCGTTTAACCTCGCGACGTCGGCTTTGTTGAATTGGTGGAGGATGACCTCTTTTTCTGTATGACGGTGTTGATCATTAAATAGAAGATAAATTACCGCAGCGGTCAAAATCAATATAATCGCAAGTAGAGTACCCATCAAAGCCTTCGTCTTCCTCAAGCGCAACCCCCTCGCCATAGACCTGATAAAATTTCCAGGGATTAAAAAATTGCCCTGCCTAATCAAACCAACAGACGGTTCAACCTACTTGCGTATGTTATTTTCCCAATCGAGCTGGGCCTGAAAGCCGTGACGTTTCAAATCTTCCGGCGAAGGGGCGGGCACTAAGCTGCTAGTTGTTACAAGCACGAGTCGCGATCTTGCGTTCCAACCTACGTTCACTCCAAATGCTTCTAAAACGAACCGTGCCGGGACGAAAGTTCTATCGTTCCTAATACGGGCAGGCGCTTCCAGCTTACGCTCCGCGCCATTATTGACAACCGTCTCGGAGTCCACCGTCAACTCGATCGTCGTGCCGTCTTTGCTTGCGGTTACTTTGCGCTCGACGGGGTCCCATCCAATCTTGGCCCCGAGCTTCGCCAGCAGCTCGCGAAACGGCAGGAGCGTGTATTCGCTCTGTATATAAGGTTGGTCCTCCAGTCTCAGCAGCTCGTTATTCCATACCACGGCGGCAGCATATCCCGCCTTGGCGTGCGGCGCGACCGGCATTAACCAATCGCCGGCAGGAGGTAGAGGCTTCTCCAGCGGTAGATTCAAGAAATCGACCCATCCGCCTGTGCCAGCAACAATCGACGGATGCAAGCCTTCCCTGAAGAAATGGATCTCCGGCTTGAGTCGTAATTTATAAACAAGCTTTCCATTCCAATACTCCAAGTTTAGATCGTAGATGGACAATAATCGCTTTTTGGCCAGCTCGCTGGAATAGGCAGGATTGATTTTCTCGGGAATCGTCGGATTCTTCCATTGATATTCCACCGGAAACTTGCCATCGTAGGTCATGACGTATTGCGGATGAAGCGAATATACCAGCTCGGGCCGCTCTGGATCATTGATGCCTTGCCACCGGAGGAATGGATCCACGGCATCGTAAAAAAGTTCGGCAGCCTTGTTCAAGCCGATCACTCCCGTTGCTTCTTGCAAGGAATTTGGCGAGTAGGGGAGCGGCTCTTTCCAGTAAACCGAATAAGCTCTTACATCTCCGGTTACCCGATCAACCGTTACGGAAGCGTTGATCGAACCGTCGCGAATCCCGTCATGGGATCGATCGAAACGAACGATATGCATTCTTGGCGATTGGAATTCTCTCCCGGCTGTATAATCATCGATGGGGTACGGATTATACATCCAATGAACGGGGATATCCCAGGCTTTCTCTGAGACGAATTGCGTTGCGATTTCGAGCGCCTGATTTACGGCGAACTTGAACGTGCTTTCATCGAAGGGGTCGCTGCCGTACGGTATGCTATAACTTGATCGCAGGTTGGCGGAGTAGGCCGTCACTTTTCCATTCTTAGCTTGTAACGTTATCAATCCCGAGAGATAAGGCTTCTGATCGGATGGGGACAAATGTTCTCCCCAGAACGAGACTTCCCAGCTTTGCTCCGCCAATTTGGCGCTTGCCCGCGCTTCGGTCGGTACAAGTCGCAGGGCCCTGGCGCGATCAATGGCCTCCTTAGCGGTATTGAGCTTGAATGCGTTTTCCTCGGTAGCTTGTACTTTTCCTTCATATAGAGGCAATGGGCACATTATGGCGCCGAAAGCAATTGAAACGGCTACTACCATTTTCGCCGCGGTTGAAGGGTTCACTGCGTTCATCTCCTTCCAAGCATGCAGGAATAGCTGCTTTAATTAGGACGCATTTGGATGAATAAGGTTGCGATACATAATAAAGGATTGATTATTTTTAAGGGCCATGCACAGTTAGGTAAGCAACAAAAATACAGCTACTCGCGTCGATGCGTAAACCATCTTGGCGAAATAGCTGCATGTTGTCGGTTCTTGGTCATGATTACCCGACCAAGTTATGTTTGTTTTAGTTAGTCGCGCTCGAATCATCGGTAGGTGGAGAAGGAGGTGTCTGAACCTCTTCGGCTAACGGTTCCGTCTCGGCGTCTTGTATCTTGGATTCAGCTGTTTCGGATGGCGCTTTCGGTGCCGGCGGCTTCGGCTTCTTGGCCGCCTCCACCTCGAAGTAAGCCTGAAGCTCAGCGGCTTTCTTAGGGTTGTCCAGCTTGATCTTGTCTTTGATCACATGCTCGACGAGCGCTTCCCAGGTCAGCGGTTTCTTCTGCGAGCGGAGCAAGCGGATCGAGTTTTTGACGAACCGGCGCTCCTTGGCGTTAGAATGCTGATCCTTGTACTTCTGCTTGAAGCTGAAGTCGAGCTCCGGGAACGACTTGCGGAAGATGTCCGCCGTCATTCTGGCATCGTCCAGCGCGCGGTGTGCGGAGCCCTCGGAGCTTAAGCCGAGCTCCAGCAAAGCGCCTTCGACGCTGACGTCGTTGGTGAGGCCGCGATAGCGCAGGAAACCTTTGAGCAGGTCGAAATAATCGACGGTCAGCCAATAGGCATCGTCTAACTTATGCATGCGGGTATCCAGCACGATCCGCTTCAGGTCCTCGCCGCCCCAGGTGACGATCATCGGGGCTTCGCTGCGCGAGAGCCATTGCAGAAAGGCGCCGATAACGCGGGGGAAGCGCTCCGCCGAGTCGATGGAAGCCTGCGGGATTCCCGTTTTTTTCTGAATGAAGCTGTTCAGCTTCGCAAAATAAACCGGCTTTATAAAAGCCGAAAATTCGTCCACGATCTCGAGCGATTCGTTCAGACGCACGGCCCCGATCTCGATGACCTCCATGGGCAGATCGCTTGCGAACTTGCGGCCGTTAAATTCGATATCTAATATAATGTAGTCCAATGCCGTTACCTCCGCTATGAATGTCGCCGCTTCCATTCTAACAGAAATCGGGAGCAAATGCTTCTTTTTGGGATGCAATTGCCACATCGGACGCGGAGGGCTACAATTAAAGCTAGGTTTTCTGGGTCGCCTGTGACGGCGATGCCGTTTCACCCTTGCAGCTAGAGAGGAGTACTCATCTTATGTCTTCCATTCAATCCGTCGCGCAGCCCGGCGCCAAATCGCGGCGGCTTCTTATCGCCGTCATTCTGGGCATGCTCGCCGGGATCGGCCCGCTCAGCATCGACATGTATTTGCCGGCGCTGCCCGCGCTCGCGAACGATCTGAACGCGTCCGCCTCGCTGGCGCAGCTCAGCTTGACCGCCTGTTTGGTAGGGATAGCACTGGGCCAGCTCATCGTCGGCCCGATCAGCGACGTGAGAGGCCGCAGGTCGCCGCTCATGATCGGCATCGCGGTGTACGCGATCATCTCGCTTCTTTGCGTGATTGCGCCAAGCATTTGGACCTTTATTCTGCTAAGGTTCGTTCAGGGGTTCGCGGGAGCGGCGGGCATCGTGATCTCGCGTGCGAGCGCAAGAGATCTGTATGCCGGCGCGGAGCTTACGAAGTTTTTTGCCTTGCTGATGCTGATCAACGGGGCCGCGCCGATACTGGCGCCTATTATCGGCGCGGAGATCGTCACGTTTTCTTCCTGGAGGGGCGTATTCGCGGTATTAAGCGTCTCGGGGCTGCTCATGCTTGCTGCCGTATACTTCGGACTTCGGGAAACGTTGCCCGCGGAACGCCGGTCCAGCGGAGGGCTGCGCAACACGCTTCTGACGTTCAGGCGGCTTCTGGGCAACAAACCGTTTATGGGCTATGCCTTCACGCAAGGTTTTATGATGGCGGCCATGTTCGCGTACATTTCTGGTTCCTCGTTTGTCCTACAGGGACTGTACGACGTGACGCCGCGAGGCTACAGTCTCGTTTTCGGCTTGAACGGGGCAGGCATTATCTTGGCTAGCCAGATCGCGGGGAGATTGGCCGGCAGGGTCGAGGCGCGCAAGCTGCTGGCGACGGGGTTATCCATCGCGAGCGCGGGTACCGTTATTTTGATGGCCGCGGTCGTGGTGGACCTTGGGTTGCCGATGGTGATCGCGGGTTTCTTCTTCGTCGTATCTAGCGTCGGCATAACAAGCGCCACGACGACGTCGCTGGCCTTGCAGGATCAAGGCAGCTCGGCGGGCAGCGCATCGGCTCTGCTTGGCATGCTGTCGTTCGTGTTCGGCGGCGTCGCCGCTCCGCTAGTCGGGCTTGGCGGCGAAGGGACGGCCTTGCCGCTCGCGATCGTCATGATGGCGCTGGTCGCGGCCGCGTTCGTTTGCTTTAAAGTTTTAACTACAAGGAGAGGAGAATGACGATGAGCAAAACAGAAGGCTGGATCTTGCATTCCGTTATTTTTTCGTTGAAGCATGAAAAAGGTTCCGAGGAGGAACGCCGCTTCCTGGAGGACGGCGAACGGATTCTGACTTCGATTCCGGTCGTGAAGCAATTCCAAGTCTACAAGCAAGTCAGCGCCAAAAACGACTACGATTTCGGTTTCTCCATGGAGTTCGACAACCAGGAGGAATACGAGGCGTACAACGAGCATCCGCTTCACTCGGCGTTTGTGTCCGAACGCTGGGAGAAGGAAGTCGAGCAGTTCCTGGAGATCGATTACAAGCGGTAAAATCAGCGATTTGATTCTTTTCTCGGAGGATAACCGTTGCCGGATCCACGGAAAAGCTCTATAATGACGCTAGAGAATTCGAACATTTTCGAACAAAGACGTACGAAAAGGGAGATGTACTAGCGTGTTGAAGAAGCTGAAGGTATTGCAGCAATTGACGGACGCGGGCGTCGTGGCCGTGCTTCGCGCCGACTCGGCGGAGGAAGTGGCGGAGATGGCGAGACGCGCCATTAAAGGCGGAATCAAAGCGATTGAAATTACGATGACGGTGCCTTTCGCGCTCCGCGCGATCGAGCAGCTGTCGAAGGAATATTCCAGCGATGTATCGCCGGATGCGGATAACTTCGCAATCATCGGGGTAGGTACCGTGCTGGATCCCGAGACGGCGCGCGCGGCGATTCTCGCCGGCGCGGAATACGTGGTGGCTCCGGCGCTTAATCCGGACACGATCAAGCTTTGCAACCGGTACGGCGTTCCGATCATGCCGGGCACGATGACGATTCAAGAAATCCAGAACGCGCTGGAGCTTGGGGCCGACATCGTCAAACTGTTCCCTGGCAACCTGTATTCTCCTAGCGTCATCCCGTCCATCAAGGGACCGTTGCCGCAAGCGAACATCATGCCGACCGGCGGCGTATCGCTCGATAACCTCAAGGATTGGATCAAAGCCGGCGCGGTAGCCGTGGGCATCGGCTCCGACCTGACCAAGGAAGCGGTCAAGAGCGGCGACTTCTCGATTATCGAGCAGAAGGCGGCGGCTTACGTCTCCGCTTATCGTGAAGCGAAAGGGCTGTAGGCTGGAAGAGAATTGGACTTGGCTTGCCGTCGTTGCACGCTTGAAGCGTGTTACGGCAACCTTAAAAAGCGTCTGTGAGGCTAAGCCTCACAGACGCTTTTGTTCGTTACGGGGGGAGCGTCTTCGATGCGGAAGAGGGCTGTCGTTAGTGATGCCTCGTTTTGTTCGTTACGGGGGGAGCGTCTTCGATGTGGAAGAGGGCTGTCGTTTGTGATGCCTCGGTGTAGCTGGGAACGCGGGATGTGCGAGAAGTAGAAGCTAGAGATGCAGGAGCGCGTCCGAATTCAGTGGTGAATTGGCGAGACTTTTGCAGGTTTCGGCCGGAGTACGAGGAATCGGAGAAGCTAACGGACCGTGAAGCCTTTATTTGGTTCATTTCTGCCAATTTGAAATTCTAACGGACCCAGCGGACCTTATTTGGCTTCAAAACCTCACATCGGTCTCCAAGTTGGACTAATAACGTCATCTGTGTCCGTTAGAATATACAAACACACGTTTTCAGCTATATAGAGGCCGTGGCGTCCGTTAGAATACCAATCAAGTTACTCCATAAATCTGATCTCTCCACAATCCAGCTTATCGACCGATTCTACCAAAAGTACGCCGACCAATCCGCCACAGAGCCAATCATCCGACTAAACGCCTGCGACACCACCCTACAACTCATCCGACTAAGCGCCTGCGACACCACCCTACAACTCATCCGACTAAACGCCTGCGACACCACCCTACAACTCATCCGCTAAACGCCTGCAACACCGCCCCAGTCGACTCATCCGACGATAAGCGTACGACACCACCCCAGCCTACAACCGACGATACGCCTACAACAGCACCCCAGCCGACACAACCGACGAAACGCCTGCGCCGCCACCACCCCAACCGACGATATGTTTACAACTCAACGATTTCTCAACTACTCAACCGGCGGCTTGGTCATTCCCGCTTTCACATGCTTCAGCTGCGCGACGATAATGACGCTGATGATGACAAGCAGGAACCAGGAGCTGATCTTGCTGAAGCTTACCAGCTTCCATGCGGCGTGCTGATCGGGGTACTTCCACGCATTAAAGAACGTAGCGATGTTTTCGGCCAGCCAGATAAAAAAACCGACGATGGCAAAGGCGAGCGTAAGCGGCATACGATACGTCTTGCCCCGGACCCGGTACAGGATCCATGTCCTCCAGAACACGACAAGGACAAGCGCGGTCAACCACCAACGCACGTCGGGCAGGAAATGGTGGGTGAAGAAGTTGAGGTAGATGGCTCCTCCAAGCAAGCCGGAGGCGGTCAGTCCCGGCCAGCCGGTCATATCCATCCCCAGCCTGCGCCAGATCTGGCACATAAAGCTGGCGACGCTCGCGTACATAAATCCGCTATAGAGCGGCACGCCGAGCAGCTTCGTCAGTCCGGGCTCGGGATACGACCAGGAGCCCATATGCACCTTGTAGATTTCCAGCGCGAGTCCGATTACATGGAACAAGCCGATTACTTTTATTTCGTCTATCGTCTCCAGGCCGCCGCGGTACATCAGGTATTGCACGGCGACCAGAATGAGCAGTATGGCGTCATAGCGGTGAATGAACGGCCAATCGACTAAGCCGGACAGCGCCAATGTTCCGAAGATCGCGACGGGGAACAGGCAGCTCATCGCTTGATGATAGCCGAAATGCAAGAGCTGCGTTAAGGATTTCATAGTTTGGATCACCTCTTCGTCTGCCGCCGGGCAGATGCTTTACGGACTCGAGCTTAAGCATAGAAGATTACCGAGCGGCTAAAAAGAGAAATTTGCGCCGCGTTTTTTCCGGTTTTACGGGAACGCGTCACGACAGGGCGGCAATTATCTTCGCGCGCAGGCTGAATACCGAACGTCATGCGGATCCGGCTTGCTTCTGCGCGCATTTAGCGTTATAAATGAAAGAGGTTGTTCACTTACTTCTTGCAATACAATAAACTTCGTAATGGGAAGCGGACTTTTTGAACTACTGCGCATATTTAACGTAAAGGAGACGTTGCTGTAATGGATTACCGGATTGAGAAGGATACGATGGGCGAGATTCAGGTTCCCGCCGACAAGCTATGGGGAGCGCAAACGCAGCGCAGTCTGCAGAACTTCAAAATAAGCGGCGAAAAAATGCCGCTCGAGGTCGTCTACGCCATGGCGATCGTCAAAAAAGCGTCCGCGTTCGCGAATCTGAAGGTAGGCGTGCTGGACGAAGAGAAGGCCCAAGTGATCGGCGAAGCGGTCGACGAAATTCTAAGCGGCAAGTGGGATGCCGAATTCCCGCTCGTCGTATGGCAGACCGGCAGCGGCACGCAAACGAACATGAACGTCAATGAAGTGGTCGCCCGCCGCGCGAACCAGATTCTCGAAGCTCGCGGCAGCCAGGCTCGCGTTCACCCCAACGACGACGTCAACCGTTCGCAAAGCTCCAACGACACGTTCCCGGCCGCGATGCACATCGCGGGCGTCATCGCGGTCGAGGACCGGCTGATCCCGGCGCTGGACCTGCTGAACGGCACGCTGCGCGCCAAGGCGGAGAAGTTCGACAATCTCGTGAAGATCGGCCGTACCCATCTTCAAGACGCTACTCCGATTACGTTCGGCCAAGAGATCAGCGGCTGGTATTCCATGCTCGACAACACGCGCGCGATGCTCGTTCAGAGCGTAGACACGATGCGCGAGCTGGCGCTCGGCGGCACGGCGGTCGGGACGGGTCTTAACGCGCATCCGGACTACGCGGTGGCGGTAGCCGAGGAAGTAACGGCGCTTACGGGCAAATCGTTTATCACGGCCCGCAACAAGTTCCATTCGCTTACCAGCCATGACCAGATGGTCTATACGCACGGCGCGATCAAGGCGCTCGCGGCCAACCTGATGAAGATAGCGAACGACGTGAGATGGCTCGCAAGCGGTCCTCGCTGCGGCATCGGCGAAATCTCCATTCCGGAGAACGAGCCGGGCAGCTCCATCATGCCGGGCAAGGTCAACCCGACGCAGAGCGAAGCGCTGACGATGGCGGTATGCCAAGTCATCGGCAACGACGCGGCGATCGGCATGGCGGCAAGCCAAGGCAACTTCGAGCTGAACGTGTTCAAGCCGGTCATTCTGTACAACTTCATCCAATCCGTCGCGCTGATGGCGGATTCCATGATTTCGTTCAACGACAACTGCGCCGTCGGCATCGAGCCGAACGAAGCGGTGATCAAGCGCAATCTGGATCAATCGCTCATGCTCGTCACGGCGCTTAACCCGCACATCGGCTACGAGAACGCGGCGGCCATCGCCAAGAACGCCCACAAGCAAGGATTGACGCTCAAGGAATCCGCGATAGCGAGCGGCCTGCTGACTTCCGAGCAGTTCGACGAATTCGTCCGTCCGGAGAACATGATCGGCCGAAAATAAGCAAGGAAGCGCAGGGGCTTGTCCCCGCGCGATATGCGCATTACCGCCTTTGGAAGGCAGCCCCGGGATCGGCATCCCGGGGCTTTTCTCATTGAAAAAGCGAATAGGGGAGAATCCGCGGGCCAAGTGCTTAAAAAAGCGCCATACGCTCTTAAAAAACCTCGTTTCATTACTTTAGGGAATGTCTTAGAATGGACATATTTCAACTGGAACGAATGCGAAGGTCGTTCTCGACGACGTGAAGCTACGCGCGATCAACAATGAAGACACCGGGATTCAAACTTGATCGAACGATGCAAGCCGTTGAAAGTGGATATTACGGAATTTTGAGCCATAAGCAGCACCCGCAGGGACGCGAACCATCGCGTCCCTGTTCCGGCATATCAAAAGCGGCGCCGCATTGGGGTATAATCGACGTAACAGCAATATGGACAGGGAGGGGACGGGGCGCATGAATATCACGGCATTGCTCGCCGACGACGAGCCGCTTATCTTGAAGGGGCTCGGCAAGCTTATTCCTTGGGAGGAGTACGGCATCGAAATCATCGGCCTCGCGTACGACGGCAAGGAGCTGCTGGATCAGATAGACGAGCGTTCGCCCGACATCGTCGTCAGCGATATCAGCATGCCCCATATGAGCGGCATCGACATCATCAAAGAAGTGAAGCGGAGAGGACTCTCGACTAAGGTGATATTCATAAGCGCGTATCAGGAATTTTCGTATGCCCGGGATGCCATCGCTTACGGAGCCGTCGATTATTTGGTCAAGCCCGTCAAGAAATCGGATCTGGAAGCCGTCATTGCCAAGACGATCTCGCTCATCCGCGAAGAGAACGAAGAGGACCGCCGCCGCAACAAACTTGACCTGTTGGAGCGCAAAAACCGCGACGACGAAGTAGGCGGTTGGCTGGACGGACTCGCCAGGGGAACGTTATCCGCGCAGTCGGAAGGATATCTTTATTTGAGCGGCAAACTGCTAGGGCCGATACTAGCCATCGGGATCGTCCAAGTCGATCCGACGGGCAATGACGGCGGACGTTGGCCGGCCCAGACGCGGAAGCTGGTCGAATTCGCCATCGCCAATATCGTGCAGGAGAGCATCGATGCCCACGGTCAAGGATATTGCTTCGTTCGGGAAGGCAAGCATGTGTTCGCAGTCAGCTTCGAGGAGCCGGGACTGCCCATGCTCCTTGCCGATACGATCAAGGCCAACGTAGGCCGATATTTGAAGCTGAACGCGTCCGTCGGCGTCGGCGCTCCCGCGAGCGGACTGGAGGATCTCCGGTGCTCCTTCGAGCAGGCCGAGCAGGCGCTGGGAATGACCTATTTCGCCGGATTAAACAGAGTCGTCGCATACCGGAAGCCGGAACCGCGCAAAGACAGAGAGAAGGAGCTGTTCGCTCTTCAATCCGAGATCGTCCGCGCGTTGACGGAGAGCTCTTGGGAAGGAGCCGAAGCCAAGCTCAAGACGCTGCTCGAGGTTATCGGGACGGCGACGGTCGGCAACCGGCAGCTTGCGGTGGCGACCTGCTTCTCGGCCTTGCTCCATATCGTGCAAGAGGTGAAGAAGTCGGACGTCCCCATGTCGGAGCTCGGCTTCGATATTCAGCATCTGCAGAGCAGACTGGGCATGTACGAGACGTACGGCGCGATGTCCGAAGGCGTGCGGGACATGCTGCAGGAGCTATCCGACCGGATCGGCGATTATCCGGACAACAAGGAACGGAAGCTGATCGCCAGGGTGACGCAATACATCGACCAGCATTATGCCGACGATATTTCGCTGGAATCGGTAGCCGCGATCGCCTTCATGAATCCTTATTATTTCAGCAGCTTCTTCAAGAAACAAGTGGGACGAAACTTCAAGCAATACGTCACCGATCTGCGAATGGAGGAGGCGATCGCCTTGCTCAGGAACACCGATCTGATGGTCTATCAAATCGCGGAGAAGGTCGGCTACAACAACGCCCGCCACTTCAGCGACATGTTCAAGAAACAGACGGGCAAGCTGCCGCAAGAATACAAGAACGCGTTAAAGGACTCGTAGGGGAGGGGCCGCATGATGATCCCGCGCAAATGGTGGAACAGCGTTTTCGTCAAATTTTCGGCTGCCTTCCTGCTGGTAGGTCTTATTCCGCTGATCGCGCTCAGCGTCTTTTCCCTGCAAGCGTTTACCGGTCATGTGCAGCAGTTTACGGTCAATAACCTGAAGCAAATGTCGCTTTATATGAGCTACAACGTCAATAATTTTTTCTCCGATTACGACGAGATTACGCGCCTCATGTATACGGGCAGATACGAGGGGTATTCGCATACCGTATCCGTCAATCAGACCGAGAACGTCAATGTGCACGAGCAAATCAACAATATCCCGATCGAGGCGTTTCTGAGAACGGTATTATACAGCGACAAACATATTCGCAGCGTCTATTTCGTAAGGTCCATAGACGGCAAGCTGTATTACGAGACGAGGCAAAGCAGGCCTCTTCACGCGGAGGAGCTGCCCGTCGACGAATGGCTGAAGCCGCTTGCCGAGCGGCCCAATTACTTGTCCATCTATCCCACGCACGGCGAGCCCTACTACAATTCGCTTGACCAAGAGTCGATCACGTTCGGGCGCAATCTCATCGATATCTCCGGTATGTTGACCAAGGAGCCCAAGGTGGTCGGCAGCCTGTTTATCGACGTCGACGCGGGCGTGCTGGACAGCTTTTTTCAAGAAATGAATCTTGGAGCGGAGGACGAGCTCTATGTCTTGGACGGCAACGACCGTATTTACTATAGTAATCTGCCCCATATAGAAGGCGCCATGAGCCCGGCAACATACGAGAATGCCGGCAGCGGCGATCATCTGCTGTTTAGCGGGGACATTCCATACTTGGAGGGACGCGTGCTCATGCGCGTGTCGGAGCGCAATCTGTTCCGGCAGCTGACCTCCACGCAATCGGCCGTTTATGTCGCCATCTTCGCGTGCGCGGTCGTTCTGCTAGCGATGGGCGCGTTGTTCTCTAAGAGGCTGGCTTCCCCTATTCGCCAGGTGCTGCAGCATATGAACAAGGTGGAGACGGGCAACCTGGATACGCAAATCGAGCGCTACGGCAAAGACGAGATCGGACGGCTTGCCCTCGGCTTCAACCGGATGGTGGAGCGGCTCAGAGCGTTTATCAACGATGCTTACGTCGCGGAGATCAAGCAGAAGCAAGCGGAGTTGAACGCGCTCAAGAGCCAGATTCGGCCCCACTACCTCTATAACACGCTGGAGGTCATCCGCATGAACGCCGTCTACAATGACGACGGAGAAGTGGCCGACATGATATTGGCGCTGTCCAACCAGTTGAAGTACGTAATCGACTACGGGGAGGACTGGGTCTCGCTGCGGGAGGAGCTGGACCATCTGCGGGATTACTTCTATATCATCAGGGTCCGGTACGAGAACAGGATTGACCTAAGGGTCGTGATAGCCGAAGACGCGCGGCTCGATTATCAGCTGCTTAAGCTGTCGCTGCAGCCCATCGTGGAGAACGCCATCCAGCATGGCATCAGGCCCAAAGGCGGCAAAGGCAGCGTACTTGTATCCGCCGAGCTGGAGGAGAATCGGCTGCTCGTCACGGTCTACGACGACGGGGCGGGAATCGCGGAGCAGGAGCTCATAGCGCTCAGGGAGCTGCTTGCGAAGCCGGAGGCGCCTAGCAAGAACGTGGGTCTCAAAAACGTGCACGACCGGATCAAGACGATTTGCGGCGAAGGATACGGTCTGCAAATCGACAGCATCAAGCATGTGGGCACTTCCGTTAGGATGCGATTCCCGGTCATCGAGAAACAACTTAAATTACCCCCACACGAAGCTTAAAAAACTTCATTCATCGGCTTTTCGAGCGATGTTAATCTATTAACAAGGAAGTCGACATCCTGGTCAAGGTTAACATCGTTTATTACGAAAGGGAGGTTCATAAAAAAGATGAAAAAATCCATCATTCAATTCGGCTCCGTGGTATTGGCCGCATCGCTCGTGCTGACGGCATGCGGAAGCGGGAACAGCAACGAGGGAACAAACGGCAACTCGCCTTCAAGCGCGCCATCGGAAGGCGCGAACGGCGGCGATAAGCCGGCTCCCGTCACGATATCCGTCGCTTACGCTACAGGCGACCCGGCAACCAAGCAAGCGATCGAAACGACGATCGACGCTTTCACGGAGGCGAACCCGCACATCACGGTGAAGAACATCAGCGAAACCACGAGCGATTCGTACCTGGACTGGCTCAAGACGAAGGATGCCGTAGGCGAATTTCCGGATCTGGTGGAGATGAGGGATACGAAGGTGTTCGCCGATGCGGGCAAGCTGGCCGAGCTGCCTCAGGAGCTGCACGAGCTGTTCATCAGCCTGCCGCAATACGACGGCAAATTTTATAACGCTCCGATCTCGGGCAACGCGCCCAACGGCATTATTTACAGCAAGAAGGCTTACGCGGACGCCGGCGTGTCGGAATTGCCGAAAACGTACGACGAATTTCTTGCGATTCAAGAGAAGCTTCGGGCAAGCGGCATTTCCCCGATCGTCGTAGGCGGCAAAGACTTGTTCCATATGGGCTTCTGGACTAATTATTTCCTGATCAACAACGTGTACAAGGACGATCCGGACTGGAACTCCAAGCGCACGGCGGGAACGGCAAGCTTCACGGATGCGCCGGTCGTTCAGGCGATTACGGACTACAAGGAGCTGTTCTCCAAATACGTGGACAAAGGCTGGCTCAGCACGGGCGACAATCAGACGGCGTCCATGCTCGTGACGGGCAAAGCCGCGCAGCTGTACTCCGGCCCTTGGATGTTCGGCCAAATCACGGAAGCGGACCCAAGCTTCGAATACGGCTTCTACGCGGTGCCGAATCGGGACGGATCGGTTATCGTCAACGGCCTGCCCACCCTCGCGGGTTGGTCTCTCTCGGCGGAAGCGGCTAAGGATCCCGCCAAGGTCGAGGCGATCAAGGCATTCATTCAATTCTTCTTCGACCCGGCGCAGTACAGCCCTTACCTGGCGACGATCAACGGCATTCCGACGACGAAAGCGGAGGTTACGTACGAGACGAACGATCAGATGAAGGAAGTGCTCAGGCTTATGGCCGATTCCTCGATTCCGAAATCGATGATGATCAACAACTGGTATGGCGACAACGCGATTCCGCCGCAATTCCGCAACTGGTTCTATAAGCTGCTGCAGGACCTGGTCGTCAGCGACGCCGATATTGCCGAATACATGAAACAGTCCGATACGGAATACGACAACAATGTGAAGGCTAACCAACAATAGCGACAATCCGTTAGGCAATCGAGACAAGCGGGGTAACCTCTGCCTACCGGCGGAGGTTGCTTTGTTTTTAGAGACTGTTCAAAGAGACCGAACGATAAGAGGCAGGAGGAGAGAGCCATGAGTGCCACGGCAATCGGAAAAAAAAAGAAACAATGGTGGCGCGGCTACGCAATATGGTTTATTTTGCCGGCGTTCTTGCTGTACGGCGTGTTCGTCATGCTTCCCACCTTCAGTAGCATCTATCTCAGCTTCACGTCATGGGACGGACTAAGCGCCGACGTCAGATATATTGGTCTGGACAACTTCAAGGAAATTTGGGAGAGCCCGAGGGTTCATAACGCGCTTAAAAATACGATTATCGTCGCGATCGCGCTTGTCCTTCTCGAAAATGCAGCCGCGCTTCTGCTGGCTATCCTCGTGGACCAGGTGCGCTGGCTGCGCAATTTCTTTCGAAGCATTTTCTATTTCCCAGTGCTGATGAGCGGCATTATTATGGGCTTCATCTGGATGATCATTCTGAATTACAACTTCGGGGTCGTCAATCAACTGTTGGACACGTTAGGGCTAGGCGCAATGAAGGCCGATTGGCTCGGCAATCCGGACTTCGCCCTGCTTTCGATCATTTTGTCAACGGTATGGAAGGCTTCGGGTTATTACATGATCATCTATCTGGCGGGACTGCAGGGCATCCCGCAAGAACTGCTGGAAGCTGCAAGCATCGACGGCGCGGGCAAGTGGAAGCAATTCCGCCATATCACGTTCCCATTGCTGGCCGGCGCGACAACCGTCTGCGTGATGCTGTCGATGATCGGCTCGCTCAAGCTGTTCGACCAGATCGCGGTCATGACGAACGGAGGCCCCGGCTTCGCGACCGAGACGTTGACCTACATCATATACCGGGTAGCGTTCGGCGAGGGCAGGCAAGGGTTCGGCACCGCGCTGGCGATCGTCCTGTTTATTCTCATCCTAATCATATCGTTGATTCAGATTCGTTTACTGCGGAAGCGGGAGGTGCAGATGTAAGATGGAACGTAAAGCCAAAAAGCCGATTACGGCAGGAAACATCGTTTTATTCGTCGTCACGCTGGCAATCGCCCTGCTGTTCGCGTTTCCGATCTTCTTCAACATCATGTCCGCCTTCAAATCCAATGCGGAAATTATGCGCGACGCCATCGCCTTCCCGAAGGGCTTCTATATCGAAAGCTTCAAATACCTTCTGACGGAGACGGAATATCCCCGGGCGATGCTCAACAGCGCCATCCTGACGTTGTCTTCCATCGCGGCAATGGTGGTCATTATCCCGATGGCGGCGTACGCGATCGAACGGAATAACAAACGATGGACCAATATCGTCTACATCTTCTTCTTGTTCGGCATGATGGTGCCGTTCCAGGTATACATGATTCCTCTCTTCAAGCAGCTTAATATGATGGGGCTGTTCGGCAATCTGATGGGGCCGGTGTTCATCTACATCGCCGGCTCTGTCGGCTTCGGCGTCCTGTTGTACACGAGTTTCTTGAAGGGCGTGCCGCGCGAGATCGAGGAATCGGCGGAGATCGACGGCTGCAGCCGTCTCGGCATCTTCTGGCGCATCGTGTTCCCATTGCTTGGTCCCGTCACGGCCAGCATGGTCGTGCTGCAGGGGCTCGGCATCTGGAACGACTTCCTGATGCCGATGCTGGTGCTGCCTTCCGGCGAGACGAAGACGATGATCGTGGAGCTCTTCTATTACGTCGGCGAATTTTCGTCGCGTTGGGACATGATTTTCGCGGGCACGACGATGTCGCTGGTACCGGTGCTGATCGCGTTTCTGTCGCTGCAGAAGTATTTTGTCAAAGGCGTGTCTTCCGGTGCGATCAAAGGGTAACGAAACGGCTATCATCAGGCCCGGGATCCGGGGTTGCGCGCGCGAAACGAATTGAACGAGGTAAACGGCGTTGGAAAACGGGGGAGTGGAAGCATGATACGAGAGAGCGAGCGGGCATGGCTCGAAGACGTGATTGGCAGAGTGACGAACAAGATGGCTTGGGTAAGCGAAAAGAATCGAGACAAAATTCCCTATACGACCAAAGACGGTTCGTACGACGACCGCTCGGTCGACAACCCGTCGGGAGACGCCGCTGACGGCATCTGCTGGTGGACCAACGGCTTCTGGGGCGGCATGATGTGGCTGATGTTTCATGAGACGGGAGATGAACGGTACAAGGAAATCGCCGCGATATCCGAGGAGAAGCTGGATCGCTGCTTCAGCGAATACTACGGGCTGCATCACGACGTCGGCTTCATGTGGCTGCCTACGAGCGTCGCGAATTATCGGGTCACCGGCAATCCGGAGTCCCGCAAACGGGCGCTGCATGCCGCGAATCTGCTGGCGGGAAGGTTTAACCTGGCCGGAGGCTTCATCCGCGCCTGGAACGACTTAAAAGAAGGGGATACGAGAGGCTGGGCAATCATCGATTGCATGCTCAACATTCCGTTGCTCTATTGGGCGTCCGAGGAGACGGGGGATCCCCGCTTCAAGCAGATCGCGATGAGGCATGCCGACACGTCGATGGCCGCTTTCGTCCGGCCGGACGGCTCGGTGAACCATATCGTGGAGTTCGATCCGTTCGAGGGCGGGGTGGTCCGCACGTACGGGGGACAGGGCTACGAGGAGGGCTCCTCCTGGACGCGGGGGCAGACCTGGGCGTTATACGGCTTCATGATGAGTTATATTCATACGGGCAAAGAAGAGTATCTGCAGACGGCCAAACGGATCGCGCATTATTATATCGCCAACATACCGGAGAACGGGGTTATCCCCGTCGACTTCCGCCAGCCGGCGGAGCCGCGGCGCGAGGATGATACGGCGGCCGCGATCGCGGCGTGCGGGTTGATCGAGATCGCGAAGCATGTCGCGCCGCTTGAGCGCGACGTCTATCTGAACGCCGCGGTCAAGCTGCTCCGGACGCTGGACGAGTCGCGCTGCGACTGGACGGAGGCGACGGACGCCATTTTGCAAAACGGCTCCGGCGCGTATCATTCCAAGACGCATCACCATGCGATCATCTACGGCGATTATTTTTTTATGGAAGCGATATTTAAGCTGAAAGGCAATGATTTGTATTTGTGGTAGTGGAGCGGGGCGAAAGGCGGCATCATCGTTTGGCCAAGATAGACGATATCCTTTCAATCGTTCGCTGGCGAGCGTAGTTCGGGGGTTCAGCCCTGAACTACGCTCTTTTTTACCACATAAGAATTTATAAGTTTTTGGAGGATCCGAAATTACAAATTCTTATTGGCGATAAAAACTACCACTAAACGCGGTCGCTCATCCTTGAAGGACTTCGATAGAAGTTTTTCTCACTTCATTGCAGAGGTAAAAAGTATCGTTGCAGCTTGATAACAATGCAAGCTTCCGGCGGGAATCATTGAAATGGTTTGTTCTATTGAAAGTGTTTAGTCCGCATTTTCCCGAATTCGTTTAGTCCCGTTTGTATTGTATCTTGTCGCGGTTCTGCAAAGGGGAGATGATGAACGGGAATTCGAATTCGATAAGCATGCTTTCCCACTTATGTCGGACGGAGGAGGTTACGGCTGAAATGAAAACAGGCTATGCAAGCAACCGGGAGGCGACCTATGAGAACGAGCGCAAGTAGACGGTTCAAACAAAACGTGCCGCTCTTATGGATGTTTGTTCCGGGAGCGATCTTCTATCTACTATACAAATACACGCCGATGGCGGGGCTCGTGATCGCTTTCAAGGATTACAACCTATATGACGGAATCGCGGGCAGTCCCTGGGTCGGGCTAGACAACTTTCGGCTGATCTTCAACAACGCTCTGACGACGGATATCATTTATAACACCTTATGGCTTAGCGTGCTCCGGCTGGTCGTTGGTTTTCCGTTCCCGATCCTGCTGGCTTTGCTGCTCAATGAAGTGCGCAAAACCTGGTTTAAACGATCGGTTCAGACGATGGTGTTTCTGCCTCACTTCTTCTCATGGGTTATTGTAGGCGGCATCGTGCTGACGTTGTTCTCGCAAGAAGGGGGGAGCTTGAACCTGCTGTTGGAACGGTGGTTCGGCTACAACCATGCCTTTATGTACGATGTACCTTCATGGGTTACGATCTATCTCGGATCGGGAATTTGGAAGGAAGCGGGCTTTAGCGCCATCATATATTTGGCCGCGCTGGCCGCGATCGACCCGGTCTTGTACGAAGCGGCCGCGATCGACGGAGCAAGCAAGTGGCGGCAAATTTGGCATATTACGCTGCCTGGCGTCAGCACGGTCGTCGCCATGATGCTGATCCTGTCCATGGGAAGCATTATGGAGGTTTCCTTCGATCAAATCTACATTTTGGGCAACCCCGTCGTGGCTAGCGTCTCTGAGGTGATTAGCACGTGGGTGTATCAGCTTGGCCTGCAGGGAGCGCAATTCAGTCTTACGACGGCCATGGGCTTGTTCGAATCGCTGGTAGGCTTGCTGTTGATCCTGACGGCGAATCAAATCGCCCGCCGCATGGGCAAAGAGCTGTGGTAAAGGAGGGATGGACCGATGCGCGCAACTTCCGGGGAAAAGATTTTTTACGCGATTAATTACATCGTAATGTCGATAGTGGGGCTGCTTTGCTTCTTGCCGCTTATGCATCTATTCGCAACCTCGTTCAGCGATCCCGGCATGATTATGGCGGGACGCGTCTCTCTATGGCCGGTACAATGGAATTGGGATTCATACGAAGCTTTATTCGTCGGAACTCGGATCGTGGAGGCGTTCGGCAACAGTATCGTCATCACGCTCGTCGGCGTGGCATGCAGCATGGCGGCGTCCATTGCCGTTGCTTACCCCTTGTCCAAAGAATACTTTTACGGCCGCAGGTTTTTATCGCTGGCCATCATCTTTACGATGATTTTTAGCGGCGGCCTGATTCCTAATTATTTGCTGGTCAAATCGCTTGGCCTGGTCAATTCCTACTGGGCGCTGTGGCTGCCGGGGCTGATCAGCACGTACAACATGTGGGTCGTCAAGACGTTCTTCCAGAACATCCCGAGAGAGCTGGAGGATGCGGCTCGCATCGACGGCTGCGGCGAGCTCCGGTTGCTGATGCGAATCATGCTTCCCGTATCGCTGCCCATGATCGTGGCGATCTCCTTGTTTTACGGCGTCGCCTATTGGAACAATTTCTTCAACGTGCTGATTTACATCAATGATACGACCAAATACAATCTGGCCGTGTTGGTTCAGCAAATGATCTTCTCCGCCTCGAACCCGCAGCTGGCCATCGATTCGGATTTGCAGGGAGCCATTACCCCGGAAGGCGTGAAGGCCGCCGGCGTATTGGTAATGGTCATGCCGGTCCTTCTCGTATATCCTTTCGTCCAAAAGCATTTCGTGAAAGGGGTGATGATCGGATCGTTAAAAGGCTGACTGCGGCATGGCTTGACAACCGGCATGGATTCATCGAAAAATATTGAGGATGAAAAGGGAGGCACTACTCATGATCAATCGGAACCTTCGAAAAAACATGATGATGACGATTATTTATATTTTATTGTGCAGCGTTACGGTATTGGGCTGCTCCAGCGATCAATCCGGAGAGTCCGATTCCGGAACGGACGGGAAGCAAACGGAGGCAAAGGGCAAAATGTCCGCAGCCGTCTACGACCGGGGCAATGTCCCGGCCGATCAAGGCACGATTGCGGATAATTGGGCAACGAAATGGATCAACGAGGCGGGACCATCGGATGTGAAGTTCGTAGCGATCCCGCGCCACTCGGATACGGAAAAGTACAATACCTTGTTCGCGGCAGGGAGCGCCCCGGATATCGTATGGTCTTACAGCAGCGATTTCAAAGGGCAATTGATCAGCCAGCGTCAAGCGATGCCTCTCGAGGATCTCATCAACGAATCGAGCACGACGTACAAGAAGCTGCTGGAGGATTACCCCGGACTGAAGAAGCTTACGACCGACCCGGACGGACATATTTATCAGATCGGGCGAATGAACGGACTGCAGCCCAACGATGCGCTGTTTATTCGGGCGGATTGGCTGAAAGCTCTGAATCTGTCCGTTCCGCAAACGACGGAGGAGCTCTATGAAGCGGCCAAGGCGTTCGCGACCCAGGATCCGGACGGCAACGGGGAGAACGACACGCACGGGATATCGATGAGCTTCGTTACCGGCGCCTTGATTGACTTCATGTTCGGCAATATGAGCCCAGTGGTGGAAAACGACCAGCTCGTCAACGGCTGGGATCGCAAAAAGGATGCGCTGGCGTTCAAGAAGCGGTTATTTGATGCAGACCTTGTCGACAAAGACTTCCTGAACGATAAGGACGGAGCCAAAGCGAAGGAAGAGTGGGTAACGGGCAAGCTCGGAATCTATGGCGGCTCGATAGACGGAATCGACGAAATGCAGGTTCTTGCTACGTTAATGAGCAATAACCCGGATGCGGAGGTGCTTTGCATTGCGCTGCCTGCGAGCCCATACGGCCAGTTCAGCGGCGGCTTGATCCCGCCGATCCAGGTGGTGGGCATTGTGAACGCCAATGCGAAGGATCCGGAAGCCGTGATGAAGTATGTCGATTTTCTGTCGGATAAAACGACGATGACCAAGCTGGCTTACGGAGACGAGGGAACGGAGCATACGCTGAACGAGGCTGGTTTCCCCGCGCTTAATGATACGAACAATCCGAAGTTTTCCTGGACGAACGACATTAATTTATTGTATTCGCCCGAATTCTTCGGGGGCGTGCCTGCTTATATCGATTCCTTGAACCCTGATAACGAGGTAGAAAAGGCATGGCTTGAGCTATACGGGCAAGCTAAGGAAAATTACCTGAGTCCGGACCGTCCGTATCCCGGATTTACTTTCGCCGAGTTCAGGCCGGTGCTTCCCAAAGAGCTGCAGACGATCTCCTCGACCGTAAACGGACAGATCGATAATATTCTCAAGAAAGCGATCGTCAGCGGCGATTCCTACAGCGCCGATCAAGCAATCGCCGATGCGCAAAAAGCATGGAATCAGGTCGGAGGCGCACAAATCGACGACTGGTGGGCGGACTGGTATAATGCGAATAAAGCAACGGCCTATTTAACGAAAGATTTATACACCAAATAGAATCGATTGAACATCCGAACGAGGGGCGGGGGATAAAGAATGAAGCGGAATAACTGGTTTTATCGGCTGCTGTTCTCTTATCTCCCGATTCTCCTCTTTGTCGTCTCGGGTCTGATTATTTCTTGTTTTCTGTTTATCGTGAAGCTGTCGCAGGAGGAGGCGGAACGCGCCAACGCGATGCTCGCGCACACCGTGATGCAGTCCGTGGATCAGTCGTTGCATACGATCGATAGCGTCATCATGCAAGGGATTCAGACGGACGAGGTGTTCTCCGCTTTCTTTAACGAGAAGGAGACGGAGAATACGTATTTCCTGAATTACGAAATGGGACAAAAGTTGAGGGGGTGGATGGATTCCAATCCTTGGATCACATCCATCTATGTCGTTCGATGGGCCGATGGAATGCTGCTTGCCCAGGACGGCTTGGCCCGTTTGGATACATTTACGGACGCAGCATTTATCAAGGAAGCTCAGAGCGCCATGGGCATGCCGAACTGGAACGGCAGACAGGATCCGTTCGCTCCGCATGATCCCTCGCAAAAGGTGGTAACGCTTGTACGCAAGGCGCCTCTGGAGCACGGCAGCCAGGGGCTGGTCGTCGTCAATATACGGACGCGGGCGATTGCCGGGTCCATTGAAGAGAAGACGGCGTTAACGTTAGGTTTCATCGCGATCCATAAAGAAGGAGACATGTTGCTCGATACGAGTAATCGGGCGAAGGAGCAGACGGGACACAAACATGTTCAGCTTGCAAGCGTTACATCGCCTTATACGGGATGGACATTTGAAAGCGGAATCAAACAAGGCGACTTGATGGGGTACGCGTCCGCCTTCTCGTACTTATGGATTATTCTGGGCTCGCTCGTCACCGTGGTGGGCGTCATATGGGTCGTGTACGCGACGCGTAGAAATTACAAGCCGATCGAATCGATATTAACGCGGATCCGGATGAACGCTCCGAACAGGAAGGACGAGTTGGCCGATGGCAGTCATATGGACGAATTCGGGTTTATCGAATCCATATTCGGCAATATGGCGGAGGAGCTTGGCAGGTTTCGGGAGCAATCGGTGAAGGACGATATCATTAAGCGCAAGCACGTCTTTCAAAAGATCATGAACGAGGACGTTGCCGACGAGATTGAACAGCTGCTCTCGGAATTGAAAGACGGAGATGTGTTGATCCAGTCCAGGCAGTTCCAATTTTCGATTGCCGAAATCGACCGTTTTCACCAGTTCGACCAGCGATACTCGGCGTCGGATCAATATTTGCTCAGATACGCGGTAACCAAGGCGATACAGGAGATTGCGGAATATTATCCATTCGGAATCTACTGTGAATGGATGTCGCCGACCAGGCTGATCCTCTTGTTCAGCCTTGGCGAATCCGATTCGTGCGACATGACCGCAACCGCGAACGGATTTTGGCGGGAAGTGCTCGATTGGATGAAGCGGTATATGAAGTTCAGCATTACCGTCGGGATCGGCAGCGAAGTCTTTTTCATTCACGATTTGAGCAGATCCTATCGGGATGCCGAAGAAATCTTGCGTTATAAGTGGCTGCTGGAAGACCGTAAAATCATTTCGCGCGAAGACGTCGAAGGGAAATCGGGTAAGGTATATTACGAATACCAGCATTTTGTCCATGCGCTGGCCGATTCGTTCCGAGTAGGCGATTCAAAGTGGGAGAGCATCTTCGATCGGCTGTTCAGCGAAGTGAAAGGAGCCATATTAACCTCGGAAGAAATGGTGAATCTATTGAATTACCTGCTCTTCGAACTGGATAAGGAGCTATCCTGTTTGGATATGGGGCCCATCGAAGCTTTAAAAGAAAACAGCTTGTCCCATATTCGCGAAGAGATCGACATCATCGAATCCGTTACGGATACCCAAGGGAATTTGAAGAACATCCTCATGTCCCTGTTTAACGATATTCAAGCCTTGCGGGAGAATCACAGCAATCACGAAACGATACACGACATTAAAAGGCATATCGAAATGAATTATCATGATGCCAATCTGTCTTTGACCTCGATCAGCGAGAAATTCGGCATGAGCGGCAATTATTTAAGCCGTTTGTTTAAAGAAGAGTTCGGGGAAAGCTTCGTCAGCTACTTGATCTATTACCGCATGGAGAAAGCCAAACAATATCTGAAGGAAACCTCGGAGCCCATCCAGCATATCGCCAATCTGGTGGGGTACACCCATTCGGTCTCCTTTAACCGCGTATTCAAGAAGCTGGCAGGCAAGACGCCTGGCGAATATCGCAGCATGAAAGATTAGTGATTAAGAGTAGCAATTAAAGAATAGTAATAATAGATTCAGCGACTAATCATGAGGGAGATGGATAGAGATGAAGGTTGAGCATATAGATAGCAACTGGAAGATCGAGAAAATCGAATTCGCCAAACTGCAGGGGGAGCGTGCGCGCAGCGCCGGGGCCAACGCCAGACTAGGCATACATGGCAAAGCGTGCGAGGTGAGCATGGCGCGAATCACGGTAGACGGCAGGACGGCGTACGGCGCCTCGCGCATCTCGAAGGAACAGGCTGATTCATGGGTTGGAAAACGCATCCGCGACTTATTCGACGATAACGGGACAATACTTGAGCCTTACCGCATCGGTCTCGAATATCCGGTGCTGGAGTGGCTGGGTCGCGAGTGGAATCAGCCGGCGTACGAAATGTGCGCGGGCGCGCGAAGCGATGGAACAAGCGGGCTTGCCGTTCCGTGCTACGATACTTCCCTATATTTTGACGACTTGCATCTGTCCGACGACAAGGACGCGGTGGCGCTCCTTCAGGAAGAAGCCGAGCAAGGATACGCGAAGGGACATCGCCATTTCAAAATAAAAGTAGGGCGCGGCGGCATGCATATGCCTCTGATGGAAGGGACCAAGCGGGACATCGCGATCGTGCAGGGCATAAGGGAAGTGGCAGGCCCGGAGGGGAAGCTGATGATCGATGCCAACAATGCCTATAATCTCAATCTGACCAAAGAGGTTCTGACCGCGTTATCGGACGTTGGTTTGTACTGGATCGAAGAAGCGTTCCACGAAGATGACCAGTTGTACAGGGATTTGAAGTCGTGGCTGAAGGAACGGAATCAGAACGTGCTGATCGCGGACGGCGAAGGTTATGCTTCCCCCCGCTTGGTTGAGTGGGCTAAGCAGGGGCTGGTCGACGTGCTGCAATACGATATTATCCATCCCGGCTTTACGCATTGGCTGGAGCTTGGCGCGAAGCTCGACGAGCATGCTCTGCTCACCGCGCCGCACTGCTATGGCAATGCTTACGGTATTTACGCCACAGGCCACCTCTCTGCCGGCATCAAAGGGTTCCAGTTCGTGGAATGGGATGACATCAATATTCAAGGGATGGACGCCAGCGCCTATTCCGTGCAGGACGGGATGTTCCTGGTTCCGTCTAAACCGGGATTCGGACTGGATTTCGACGATGAACGGTTCGCCTATCAGGCATCTCGGGGCGGATGGTAGGTCGAATAGAAGGCTTCGATCGAGGCCATCCGCGAGTGATCGAATAAATTGTACGTGACGTTCATCGCCGAGTATGCTCGTGACCAACCAGGAACTTTCGGCAGCCGGATCTATGATGTCCGGCTGCCGATTCAGGCCAATTACAACAGTAATTCCATCGCTATACATTCTTTCTCCGCAATTTCGAGCAACAATGCAGAAGCTTGCCGCAGCTCTTGGTGACTGCCCGTTTTTCCCGAATGGTCGATTAAAGAGGAGACACCGACCCATAGAGGAGCGATTTCGACAAACAAGCGGTGAGCTTGCTCAATTCTCCGATCCTCCAGCATATCCGCGCATTCCCTCAAGAAATCCCGGTACATATTCCGGAACAAAGCTCCGCCGGTTCCCGCTCGTTCCATCAGCAATGCGATCAGGCATAGATCGTGTTCATAGTGTTTAACACGGGAAGGCCATTTCTGGATTTCGCTGCTCATTCTGACGATGCCCTTATTCCCGATATTGCGAATAGGCGGGTTCAAGTAGTCTAACGCATTATGGGTTAAGGCGGCGCGTATGGCCGGAATAAGCGGAGACAAAGCGCCAATCGGCTCGAGTGTAAAAGAACGGTTCCGCGAGCTCATGGGTCCCTTAGCGTTTCTGGCCTCGCTTAGGTTCGTTAAACGCGTCTCTACCAGACAGCCCTGTTGTCTCGTGTCGGCCATATAGGCATAGTCGTCGTCGTAGCCGTATATGACCGCGTAGTGGCCGGCAAAATGCACCTTGTTCGTGAAGTAATCCAAGTAATAAGAGTCCAATTTCAGTCCGACCGGAATGCCTTGATCCATTGAGCGCCGTACGTTAAGCCAAGCCTTGTCGACGGACGAGGTTTCCAGAACGTTGAAGGTCAAACCCAGTCCCTTTGCGAGGTTTGCCGTCAATACATCCGGTTTGGCCCTTCCCCCGATGAACGGGAAATCCATTCCTTTCGAATCCCAATAAATAAATCCAAGCCCTTGTCCCAGCCCGAACAGCATCGGCTCCGATAGCTGTATATCCGCGAATTGCAGTAAGTTTCCAATTGCCGTTGTTTCGCAATGCTCCCCTTGGTAAGGCGCAAAACCATTAATCATGGCTGCCATTTCCCTAGCCTCCTCCGAGTATTTAACCAAGTGATCGACCACAAACATTTGTTCGTATTTTTGATTTGTTCTGATTATAACAGGTATTCTAACTACGGTGTAGTAAAAGTACATTAGTAGACCCGTCTATCGATCAACGGAACCAACCGAACAACCGAATGGCGAAGTTGTCCCGCTCCTAAAGGGAAGCTTTATGGACCTACGCCCCCAAGCATCGCGCGGCCATCGCCAGTTATGGTATGATACTTGTGGTTTCTATTTCGTCCATTCTAAACAAAAGAGGTTTGCTCATGCATTTATTATCGGTTGAACATATAACGAAGAGCTACGGCGAGAAGCTATTGTTCGAGGACGTGACGTTCGGCGTAGAGGACGGAGACAAAATCGGCATTATCGGCGTCAACGGCACGGGCAAGTCGACCTTCCTGAATGTCATCGCCGGCCTCGACCAGCCGGATTCCGGCAATGTATCGGTGGGAGGCCGGGTCGTCGTCCGCATGTTGTCGCAGGATCCCGTCTTCGCGCCTAACGAAACGGCGCTGGAGCATGTGCTCGGCGGAGATTCGCCGCAGCTTCGAGCCGTGCAGGCATACGCGGCGGCAATGGAGGCGATCGGGCTGAACTCCGGCAGCGAGAAGCTCCAGCAGGAGCTGATCGCGGCGAACGCGCGGATGGACGAGCTGGATGCTTGGGGCCTCGAGAACGAAGCGAAGACGGCGCTCTCCAAGCTGGGAATCTACGACCATGCAGCCAAAGTGGATACGCTGTCGGGAGGTCAGCGCAAGAGGGTGGCCATGGCGGCCGCGCTTCTCTTGCCATCCGACGTGCTCATCTTGGACGAGCCGACCAACCATATCGACAACGAATCGGTCGCCTGGCTCGAAGGCATGCTGCAGAAGCGTCGCGGCGCTTTGCTCATGATTACGCATGACCGCTATTTCCTCGACCGGGTCAGCAACCGCGTAATCGAGCTGGACCGCGGACAGGCCCATTTCTACCAAGCGAATTACAGCCGTTTCCTCGAGCTGAAGCTGGAACGCGAGGAGCGGGAAGCGGCTTCGGAGTCGAAACGGCAGAACCTGCTCAGGAGCGAGCTGGCCTGGATCAGGCGCGGCGCGAAGGCGCGGACGACCAAGCAGAAGGCTCGGATCGATCGGTTCGAGGCGCTTAAGGATGCCGGGCCCAAAGGCTCCGACGGCAAGCTGGAGCTATCCGTCGCGTCGTCCCGGTTAGGCAAGAAGATCGTGGAGGCCGAGGATGTAGGCAAAAGCTACGGCGACCGCAAGCTGTTCGGCGGCTTCAGCTATATCGCCGTGCCGGAGGACCGCGTCGGCATCGTAGGGCGCAACGGCAGCGGCAAGTCGACGCTGCTTCGCATCATCGCCGGCAAGATCCAGCCGGACGAAGGGACGGTCGAGCACGGAACGACGGTGAAGCTGGGCTGGTTCTCCCAGGAGCGCGAAGAAATGGACGAGACGCTGCGCGTGATCGAATACATTCGCGAAGGAGCGGAGCAGGTCAAGACGGCAGACGGCTCGACGATCTCCGCCGGCCAGATGCTGGAGCGGTTCCTGTTCCCTCCGGCGATGCAGTGGTCGCCGATCTCTAAGCTGTCGGGCGGCGAGAAGCGCCGTCTCCAGCTCCTTCGGGTGCTGATGAACGCGCCGAACGTGCTGCTCCTCGACGAGCCGACCAACGACTTGGACATCGCGACGCTTAACGTGCTGGAGGATTATTTGGACGACTTCCCCGGCGTCGTGTTCGTCGTATCCCATGATCGATATTTCTTGGATCGCACGGTAGACAAGATCATTGCCTTCGAAGAAGGCGTTATTACGCAGCACACGGGCAACTATTCCGAATATCAGGAGTTTCTCGACAAACAGGCCTCGCTCGGCAAGACGACGGCGGCAGGCGTTCAAGCGGCATCATCCAAGGGCGCCGCGGGAGCAAGCGGCAACGCCGGAGCAGACCAACAGGGCGGTTCGTCGCAGGACCGTTCAGGAGGCAGAGAGCGGGCGCTGAAGATGTCGTATAAGGATCAGAAGGACTACGAGGCGATCGACGGTTGGATCGCCGGCGCGGAAGAGGCGCTTGCGAAGATAGCCGGGGCCATGGAAGCGGCAAGCAGCGATTCCGCGAGATTGCAGGAGCTGGCGGCGGAGCAGCAGCAGCTGGAGGAGAAGCTGGAAGGGCTGATGGAGCGCTGGACGGAGCTGAATCTGCTGGCGGAGGAAATCGCCGCTCAGAAGAAAGGCTAGCAGGCGGCAAAGGCTGGAGGAAACAAAGAAGGCACGCAACAGGATGACAGTAGAGGAGGTCTCTCGAATGGGAGCGCAACATATCGATACGACAGGAATCAAAAATATATATTGCATCGGCCGCAATTACAAGCTGCATGCATTGGAGCTTGGCAACGAAGTGCCGACATCGCCGATGGTCTTCACGAAGCCGAGCCACTCGGTCGTCGGGATGGACGGCGGCAATGTCGAGCTTCCGGGCGGCGTCGGAGAGGTTCATTTTGAGCTTGAGATCGTTTTGCGCGTAGGAGAAGGCTATCGGCCGGGGGTACCCGCGGACGAGTATTTCGACGCGATGACGCTCGGGCTGGACCTGACGCTGCGCGACGTGCAGTCGGTGCTCAAGGCCAAGGGCCATCCTTGGCTCGCGGCCAAAGGCTTCAAGGCATCGGCCCCGCTCGGCAGCTGGATCCCGTATCCCGGCGAAGCCGCGCTCGCGGAACAGGAGTTCACGCTGCTTCGCGGCGAAGAGGTCGCCCAGCGCGGTCAAGCAAAGGACATGATCTTCGGCGTGACGGAGCTTGTGCGCCATATCGAAAGCAGCTTCGGTCTCGGACCCGGCGATCTTATCTTCACGGGCACGCCTGCCGGCGTAGCCGCTCTGCGCGAAGGCGACAAGCTGCAAGCGTTCTGGGGCGAAGAGAAGCTCGGCGAGTGCACGGTGTCGCTGAAGGCGTGACGATGGCTCGAACCGTTTCGGCGACGTAAGGGAATCGCTTCTTCATATTCAATAGTAAAACGCCAACCCCGGGAGAGGGTTGGCGTTTTATTATTGGTAAGTATACCATTGCGCACGCGCTCTCTTCATTGCTCGGAACGCAAGTCGCTTTGCTGCGAAAGGAAGACGTCTCCCGTCTCACCTTATGCCATTTAGTTATCTGTATGGATAGCAGCTTACTTCCCGTTAAAGGCGTTCAGCATCCATACATGTTTCTCGAGCGTCGTGTGAATGGCTAGCAGCATGTCGGCCGTCGTTTCGTCGCCGGCTTTTTGCGATTCTTCCATGCCTTCCTTCAGCTCGTCGATGATGGAAGAGAAGTCCTTGATCAGCTGATCGACCATTTGCTCCGCCGTTTCTTTGCCGCTGGCTTCCTTGATCGTGGATTCTTCCAGATAGTCGCTCATCTTGGCGATCGGCTGGCCTTTCACCGCGAGCAGACGCTCCGCGATTTCGTCGACGTGCAGCGCGGCTTCCTCGTAGAATTCCTGGAACTTGGCATGAAGCGTGAAGAACTGCGAACCTTTGACATACCAGTGGTAGTTATGAAGCTTGATATAAAGGACGCTCCAGTTGGCAATTTGGCGGTTCAAGTGTTGTTGGACGGTTTTCGTCGTTTTTGTAGTCATTGTTCATTCATCCTTTCAAGGTAGGGTAAAGTGCTGATTATCTTTTATAAGTAAACCGGTAATCGGTTAGTGAAACGCATGCATCCACTTTCCGAAACGGGAAATGAATCCAGTCCGGCGATTAGTATGCGCGCACAGTTTCTCAAATATGCATGACTGCGAGCGATGGAGGGGGACGCTGGTTACATTTGACGGCTGGGCGCTTAATCCAAATGGGCCTTTAGAAACAAACGAGTAGACTGAATCCTTTGTGTAAGACTGAATCCTTTGTTTAAAAATTTATATCGATTCCTTGTTTATAATTATTACAAAATAATAATCAATTGTCAAGTTTGAAGGGGACGAGGGATTATGAAGAATAATGAGTATGAAAAACCGAGTCCAGTTGGGGAGCGGAGGCGGTGTAGGAGCGAACGAGTATGAAAAACCGAGTCCAGTTGGGGAGTAGAGGCGGTGTAGGAGCGAACGAGTATGAAAAACCGAGTCCAGTTGGGGAGCGGAGGCGGTGTAGGAGCAAACGAGTATGAAAAACCGAGTCCAGTTGGGGAGTAGAGGCGGTGTAGGAGCGAACGAGTATGAAAAACCGAGTCCAGTTGGGGAGCGGAGGCGGTGTAGGAGCAAACGAGTATGAAAAACCGAGTCCAGTTGGGGAGCGGGGGCGGGTTTGGAGCGAACGAGTATGAAAAACCGAGTCCAGTTGGGGAGCGGAGGCGGTGAAGGAGCGAACGAGTATGAAAAACCGAGTCCCGTCGGGGAGTGGAGGCGGTGAAGGAGCGAACGAGTATGAAAAACCGAGTCCCGTCGGGGAGTGGAGGCGGTTTAGGAGCGAACGAGTATGAAAAACCGAGTCCAGTTGGGGAGTGGAGGCGGTTTAGGAGCGAACGAGTATGAAAAACCGAGTCCAGTTGGGGAGCGGAGCGGAGGCGGTGTAGGTGGTCGTGCAGTGTGTAGTGCCATCGTACGAAAAAAGGTACACCCCAAGGATGATGCCTTGGTTGTACCTTCTTCGTGCCCATCTCCGCGTGGCCACGCCGGTTGGCGCGGAGCAGCGACGGACATAGGGCTGGGCGGTTGTAGCCGCTATATATGTGGAACTCTCAACGAAAATTATTATACAAAAATTCACCTGCGAGCACTAGACTAATTTTTGTCCGAAATTGGAAGATTATACAAGCGCCGCTTCGTGCACCTGCGTTTCCAGATAACGCTCGCAGTCCAGGGCGGCCATGCAGCCGCTTCCCGCTGCCGTGATCGCCTGGCGATACGTCGTATCCTGCACGTCGCCGCAAGCGAAGACGCCCGGAATATTCGTTTCCGTCGTACCCGGTTTTACCAAAATGTAGCCTTGCGCGTCCGTGTTGATCTGGCCGCCCAAGAAGCCGGTGTTCGGCGTGTGGCCGATGGCCACGAACACGCCGTCCGCTTCCAGCAGCTCATCTTCGCCGGTCTCGTTGTTGCGAACCAGCAGACCCTTTAAGCCGTTCTCGCCGGCTACGACTTCAAGCGGCGTGCGGTTTAGGCTCCATGCCACTTTCTCGTTGGAGCGGGCACGGTCTTGCATGATTTTCGAAGCGCGAAGCTCTTCGCGGCGATTGACGACGCGAACTTCGGTCGCGAAACGGGTCAAGAAGCTCGCTTCTTCCATAGCGGAGTCGCCGCCGCCGATGACGATAAGCTTTTTGCCGCGGAAGAAAAATCCGTCGCATGTCGCGCAAGTGCTGACGCCGCGCCCGATATTGTCCTGCTCGCCGGGAATGCCCAAGTATTTGGCCGACGCGCCGGTCGAAATGATGATGGATTCCGCCTGCAACTGGCCGAGCCCTTCGACGTCGAGCGTGTACGGACGTTTGCTGAAATCGACGCTCTTAACTGAGCCCATCTTGAACGTCGCGCCGAACTTTTGCGCTTGCTTGCGCATATTGTCCATTAACTCGCTTCCGAGGATGCCCTCCGGGAAGCCCGGGAAGTTCTCGACTTCGGTCGTCGTCGTCAGTTGGCCGCCAGGCTGCCAGCCTTCGATAACAAGCGGCTCCATATTCGCGCGAGCCAGATAAATGGCGGAAGTAAGTCCGGCGGGGCCGGTGCCGATAATAATGGTTTTGTACATGTGTATTTCCCTCCAGTATGCGGTTAGGTCGAACATTCGAAGAAGAATGACTTGTTAGCTTAAAATTATTACAAACTGTAACGTATGTCAATACAGTTCATCGAACCTTCATGTAACGGAGGCGATAGCCTGTTTTTGGGAGAATAGCTTGACCGCGTTGGCGATTATCTCCAAAAAAAGGTATGATGGAATCAAAGAAAAAACGCCGGTTGCAACATCGGGCGTTCATAACGAGAGGAGCAGCGACACCCGTATGAGGAATCCTATCCGGAAAGCAGTCATACCTGCGGGAGGGCTGGGCACCAGATTTCTGCCGGCCACGAAAGCGCAACCGAAGGAGATGCTTCCGCTCATCGACAAGCCGGCTATTCAGTATATCGTGGAAGAAGCGGTGCGGTCGGGCATCGACAGCATCGTGATCATTAGCGGACGCCACAAACGCGCGATCGAGGATCATTTTGACAAATCGTTCGAGCTGGAGGCGGAGCTTGAAGCCCGCAACAACGAGACGATGCTCGCCGTCGTCAAAGAAATTTCGCAGCTCGCGGACATTTATTACGTGAGGCAGAAGGAACCGCTCGGGCTCGGGCACGCGGTGCTGTGCGCCCGCCGGTTCATAGCCGACGAGCCTTTCGCGGTGCTGCTAGGCGACGATATTCTAACCTCCGAGCCGCCTTGCCTGAAACAAATGATCGATATTTACGAGCAGGAGCAGTCCTCCGTCGTTGCCGTCATGGAAGTGCCATGGGATCAGACGCACAAATACGGCATCGTCGATATCGAAGGCGTAAACCGCGTATCGAGAGTCAAAGACATTGTCGAGAAGCCGGCTCCCGGCCAGGCGCCTTCCAATTACGCGGTAGTAGGCAGGTATGTGCTGCATCCGGCGATATTCGGCCTATTGGAATCGGCTGTGCCGGGCAAGGCAGGGGAAATTCAATTGACGGACAGCTTGCAAGAGCTGAACCGATTGATGTCGCTGACCGCATTCCGGTTCGACGGACGCAGGCACGACGTCGGCGACAAGCTGGGATTCGTGCAGGCCACGATCGATTTTGCCTTGGAACGCAAAGACTTGTCGGAGGACGTGCGCAGGTATATGATGGAACGGCTCGGCTTGCCGGTCAGGCCGTAATCGAGGAGCAACCTCCGGTTCCCGCTGGCACGGCGGCGACCGGAGGTTCTTTTGCGCGGAGGCCTCCCACTAATTTGAAATGGTGATCATTTACTGTTTGCGATAGAATAGAGAGATAGAGAGAGTTAGAGGCGGGAGATGACTTGCTTGTATTGCCATCATTGCGTTAGAAGCTTTGCGGAGGATGCCGTATTCTGCAGCCAATGCGGAAGAAGGCTGCATGAAATCGCGATAGGAGCGAATGGGCCGAAGCAAGACGCCGCTACGCCGGGGGAGAATGAAAGCGCGGCAGCGCTTGAGATAGATCAAGGATACGGCCATCAAGCCGGGCTGCTTCCGGAGCGGGAGCAGGGAGCCGCCGGCACCAGGGCGCTCGACAAACAACAGTCGAATTGGCCCGTCATCGCGGGCCTCGGCAGTTTGGCGGTTGTCGTGGCGGTTTGCTTAGCGATGTACTACCAATACGAAATGAAAGTCAACGAACGAGTGCTGAGGCTGCAAGTGGAAGCCAAAGCGGCCGCGCTCGCCGGACATTACGACGAAGCGAGCGCGCTCCTGGAGGAGGCGCTCCGGTCAAGACCGAGGTTTGAATCGATTGCGGACGATCAAGAGGCCGTCCACCATGCGGCGGAGCTGGAGCGGCTGTCGAACGAGATTCGCCTGAGACTGACCAACGGAGATTCGGAGGCTGCCCAGAGCGAGCTTGATCATCTGAAGTCCGAATTAAACGGCCGCAAGGAGCCGCTCTATGACAAGCTGAAGGAAAAAGCGGACGGTTTCTCGATGGAGCTGACGCTTCTGGAGCTTACCGAAGATTTCGAATCGCTTCGCACGGTCGAAGAACACGGCGAGATGCTGAACGTTGTGGGCGGGCTGATCGGTCAAGAAGCGGAGACGCTTCGGGCCCGCATTATCGACGGAATTCGGACCATTACGGTTGCCGACGCGGAGGAGATGCTGAGCCGGAGAAATTATTCGGGAGCGTTGTCCGCGTGCGACAAGGCCTTGGCTTGGGTCAAGGAGGATGCGGAGCTGCTCGCGCTGAAAGACCGCATCAAGAGCGAGAAGGAAACGTACGAGCGGGATGAGCAGAAACGAATCGAGCAAGCGATGGAAAACGCGGCGGAAGAGGATTTAATCAACCAGACGGATGCCGTGGACGTGCTGGCCGTCGACAAATCGTTTGACGAGTTCGGCAGCCTGACGATCAGTGGCACGTTAAAGAGCAAGGCGACGCGAGCGATCTACGACGTCAAGATCACTTATTCCGTAAGGGACGCAAACGGCGAGGTGCTGGCAACGGGCACGGCGACCGCCGTACCGGACTATATCGAGCCGGGCGAAGAGATGACTTTCGCGGCGACGGTGACGGGTGTTTTTGACGCTTATGTCACGGTTGCCGTCGACGATACGACATGGTATTTGGATTAAGGAGCGGTAACATGCTAACGAAATGGCGGATCGCGCTGCTGGGTTCTCTGATCATCATCGGCGGAGGCGCGGCGGCGGGCTACGCGGTGAGCGATCAAGTACCGAAGCAATTGAACGGTGCTCCGCTATTGGCCGTAGGCGAAGTGAAAAAGTCTTTGAAGGATATTATTTTCGAAACGCAGAAGCTGGTCGTTATGATCGAGACCGAAACGGGGACGCAAGGCTCGGGGTTCCTGTACAACCTGCAAGGGGATTTGATCACGAACGCGCACGTCGTGGAAGGCGTCAGGCATGTGCGGGTCAAAACGGCCGACGCCCGGGACCTCGAAGGAGAGGTTGTGGGCATCAGCACGGAGACGGACGTGGCGGTCGTAAGGGTGAAGGAGCTGGAAGGGATCGAGCCGCTGCCGATGGTCCGGTACGAGCGCGGCGAAGTCGGAGACGACGTGATGGCGGTCGGAAGTCCGCTTGGGTTCCAGAATACGGTGACGACGGGAATCATCAGCGGAGTCGGGCGCGGCTTTCAGATCGCACCGTATACTTACAAAGATCTTTATCAAATCTCCGCTCCCATCGCGAAGGGGAACAGCGGAGGGCCGCTCGTGGATATGCAATCGGGCGCCGTGCTTGGCATTAACTCCGCGGGGCTTGAGGACGGTGGCATAGGCTTTAGCATTCCGATCTCGAGTGTGCTTAGCATGGCCGAAGGCTGGTCCAAGAAGCCGATGGAGATGCTTCCCAATCTGACCGTAATCGAAACGCCGGATGAGAACCAGCCGGAGGCGTCGATGGATCAAATGGCCGAATACCTGGTCAACCATTATTACGACAGCTTGAACAACCGCGATTACGTCTATGCCTATTCGTTGCTTGGCGGGACGTGGAAGGACGGGACAAGCTACGTCAAATTCCGGGAAGGCTATCTGACTACGCGCAACATCGTTATCGACGACATGCACGTGTCTTCGCCGAATGAAGACGAAGCGACCGTTACGGCGATACTGTCCGTCGACGAACGCAAAAACGGGGAAAACGTGCTCAGCAAATATCAGGTCACCTACCGGGTCGGCTATGAGAATGATCAATTAAAGCTGCTGTCGGGAAAAGGAAAAACGATTCGAAAGTGAAAGCAGATGGAGAGGTACTCCTCGTAATCGAAAAGAAGAGGCACTGGGGCCGATCGCCCGAGTGCCGCTTTTTGGCATAAAAGAAGAGTTAAATCGTATACAGCTCCACGGCTGCCGTATCGGACGGCTGAATCGGGAAGTTGAGGAGCGTTGAAGGCACGACCCTGCCGTTAAGCTTGATTTGATACCCGATGTCGCCGCCGACGGGAACTCCGCCGACGCTTACGATTTGTCCGGCAGGAGAGAATCCGACCGTGCCTGTCGACGCAAGTGCCCCGCCGAGCGTCAGTCCTTGCCGATAAGGAATCGTAAAGCTGTTCGTTAGCTGCGGGAATGCGGTCCCGCCGTTAATAACGACCGTTACGAAAGGCTGCGGCGCCGGGGCAGGTCCGGGTCCGGGTACCGGCACAGGAATCGGCAGCGGAATCGGAATAGGGGCCGGCGGCCAATAGCCGGGTCCGTAGCCGGGACCGAACCAAGGCGCCGGACCGGGTCCGTGCCAAGGTCCGTGGCCGGGTCCGTGCCAAGGCCCATGTCCGGGTCCGTGCCCGGGTCCGTGACCAGGTCCATGACCGGGTCCATGACCAGGGCCATGCCCGGGTCCGTGTCCGGAGCCATGCCCGGGTCCGTGTCCGGGTCCGTGACCAGGGCCATGCCCGTGACCGGAACCAGAACCATGTCCGGAACCGTGTCCGGAGCCTGAGCCGTGCGGAGGACGTGAATCGTCCTCGATAGCCCGAGGTCCAGGTCCGCCAGATCCGTGACCAGATCCGCCGGGACCGTGGCCTGGACCGCCAGGCCCGTGACCCGGACCGCCAGGTCCGTGTCCCGGTCCCCAAGGGCCGCCGCCGGGTCCATGGCCAGGTCCGTGTCCCGGTCCCCAGGGACCGTGTCCGAGACCTCCGGGTCCATGTCCGTGTCCCCAAGGACCGCCGCCGCCGGGTCCCCAAGGACCGCCGCCGCCGGGTCCCCAAGGGCCGCCGCCGCCGGGTCCCCAAGGGCCGCCGCCGCCGGGTCCCCAAGGGCCGCCGCCGCCGGGTCCCCAAGGGCCGCCGCCGCCGGGTCCCCAAGGGCCTCCGCCGCCAGGTCCCCAAGGACCGCCGCCGCCGGGTCCCCAAGGGCCGCCGCCGCCGGGTCCCCAAGGGCCGCCGCCGCCGGGTCCCCAAGGGCCGCCGCCGCCGGGTCCCCAAGGCCCTCCGCCGCCGGGTCCCCAAGGCCCTCCGCCGCTTGGCCCCCAAGGGCCAGGGCCGCCGCCGAGTCCGAGTCCTGGCAATAAAAAAGGCAGAAAGGACCGTTCGCTGCTGCGCAAGCCGCTTCCGCAGCCGCAGCCTTTGCTGGCCGCATATCGAACGACCGGTGTGACCGCTAACCCTTCGCTGTTTTTCTCGTTGCTGTTGTTCGAGCTTGCTTCTGTCATGGATTGCCTCCGATCTCACATACGATGTGGGCGAATATCTTCCTGCATCATATGCGCATCCGCCTAATGGGTGCGAAAATGGAAAATCGCATCGGAAACGCCAAAAAACCCGGATTCCCGGGTTTTTTGCGACGTTATTTTAAAGGCAACGGTTTCTAGTGTGGTTGAAAGTCCGTCGTTCAGGATTCGGCGTAATACCAGTTGGTATCGATTCCGGTTACCGGACAATAAGGGAATTTGTCGCCTTCCTTCAAGGTGATGCGGCGTCCGGCCTCGCAAATGTAATCTCCTTCACGTTCCGCGTAATCGCCTGTCCGGTAAGAAGTATTCGTTGTACTCATCTCGAAAGCACCTCTTTCGAAGGATTTGCAGCTTCGATGAATCGTACCGACTTCTGCGGTATGTTGATCGGCTGCTTGATTATCATTAAACGGAATACGCGATGTTGAAACAGGCTGTTTTTTGGCTAGATCCCAATTATATAAACGATGGAACAAGCAACGATTGACTCCGCTGCATAATCTATGACGAAAGCAGCGGGAGGTGCAATGACGTTAATATGATGAAAAAAAGAAAAGGAATTCAAGCTTCAGACCAAAAAAAGAACGGTAAAATAGGGTGCAATACGTGTAAAAGTCACAAATCAAGCTGCAAATGCAAGTCTAAAATAATCGTGTGCAAGCCAGGAGCGACAGGCGCAACAGGAGCAACCGGTGCAACGGGCAGCACCGGGGCAGAGGGAGAGAGAGGCGAACGAGGTCGGCGAGGGCGAGTTGGTCCCGAAGGGCCGATCGGTCCGAGAGGGGCAACAGGAGCAACCGGGGCTACAGGCAGCACGGGAGCCCGTGGCGAGAGAGGCGATACGGGAGCAACCGGAGCGACAGGTGCAGCAGGGCTGGAAGGAGCGACAGGCGCGACGGGTCCGACGGGAGCGGACGGAGCCACGGGCGCAACGGGACCGACGGGGCCGACGGGAGCGGATGGAGCCACAGGCGCGACGGGAGCGGAAGGAGCGACAGGCGCGACGGGCCCGACGGGAGCGGACGGAGTAACGGGCGCGATGGGGCCAACGGGAGCGGATGGAGCCACGGGCCCGACGGGAGCGGACGGAGCGACGGGTGCGACGGGACCAACGGGAGCGGAAGGAGCGACAGGCGCGACGGGGCCGACGGGAGCGGACGGAGCCACAGGCCCGACGGGACCGACGGGAGCGGACGGAGCGACAGGTGCGACGGGGCCGACGGGAGCGGACGGAGCGACAGGCGCGACGGGTCCGACGGGGCCGACGGGAGCGGACGGAGCGACAGGCGCGACGGGTCCGACGGGAGCGGAAGGAGCGACAGGTGCGACGGGTCCGACGGGAGCGGACGGAGCTACGGGTGCGACGGGGCCAACGGGAGCGGAAGGAGCGACAGGTGCGACGGGCCCGACGGGAGCAGACGGAGCCACAGGGGCGACGGGTCTGACGGGAGCGGACGGAGCGACAGGGGCGACGGGACCAACGGGAGCGGACGGAGCTACGGGTGCGACGGGACCAACGGGAGCGGAAGGAGCGACAGGTGCGACGGGCCCGACGGGAGCAGACGGAGCCACAGGGGCGACGGGTCCGACGGGAGCGGACGGAGCGACAGGTGCGACGGGACCAACGGGAGCGGAAGGAGCGACAGGTGCGACGGGCGCGACGGGCGCGACGGGAGCAGACGGAGCGACGGGTGCAACGGGGCCAACGGGAGCAGACGGAGCGACGGGTGCGACGGGGCCAACGGGAGCGGATGGAGCCACGGGCCCGACGGGAGCGGACGGAGCGACGGGTGCGACGGGACCAACGGGAGCGGAAGGAGCGACAGGCGCGACGGGGCCGACGGGAGCGGACGGAGCTACGGGTGCGACGGGACCAACGGGAGCGGAAGGAGCGACAGGCGCGACGGGAGCAGACGGAGCCACAGGGGCGACGGGTCCGACGGGAGCGGACGGAGCTACGGGTGCGACGGGCCCGACGGGAGCGGAAGGAGCGACAGGTGCGACGGGTGCGACGGGTCCAACGGGAGCGGAAGGAGCGACAGGTGCGACGGGGCCGACGGGAGCGGACGGAGCGACAGGCGCGACGGGACCGACGGGCGCGGACGGAGCCACAGGCCCGACGGGGCCAACGGGAGCGGATGGAGCCACAGGCGCGACGGGAGGATTTGGCGGAGGCGCTGGCGTGTTGGAGACGGTGAAGCTTGGCGATATCGATATCATGATAGATTTTAACGCCGGTGCCGGCAATAACCAGGCGCTCGGAGCGTTGGTCTACAACGGTGTAGAAATGACGATAACGGATTTGTCTGCTTACATTGCTCAGGTCGGAGCGGGAACCGGCGATTTCCAAATGGCCGTGCTGCAGCCGGTCACTAATTCAAGCGCCGTCGTTATCGGAGTCACTCCGCTTGTCGGTGCAATCGCATCCGGAATTTTTACACTTACGCTGACGGCTCCGGTCGTAATTTCCGATCATTCGATTTATTATCTGGCCGTATACAATCAGGTCAATGCATCTCAAATAACGGGAAGATTAACTGGCCTCGGCACGACGATCGACGCCCCGCCGATCAACTTCAGGACGCAGAACCTCACAGGATTTACGATCGGAGACGTACTAAGCACTAGCGATGTAAGTCTGCGTTTATCGCCATGGATCGTCGCATGGTAGCACAGTCCTGACACAAAAAAAACGTCAACCGCCGGTTATCCGGAAGGTTGACGTTTTTAGTATATCCCGTTCGGTTATTACTTAACCGCCGCTTCGTAACGCTTGCCCACTTCGTCCCAGTTCACGACGTTCCAGAACGCGGCGATGTAGTCAGGGCGTTTGTTTTGGTAGTTCAGGTAGTAAGCATGCTCCCAAACGTCCAGGCCAAGGATCGGCGTTTCGCCTTCCATGATCGGGCTGTCTTGGTTAGGCAGGCTGTATACTTTCAATTTGCCGCCGGCTACCGCCAGGAAAGCCCAGCCGCTGCCGAAACGAGTAGTTGCCGCTTTGGCGAAGTCGGCTTTGAATGTATCGAAGCCGCCCAGCTCGCTTTCGATGGCCGCTGCAAGTGCGCCTGTAGGAGCGCCGCCGGCGTTAGGGCCGATCGTTTCCCAGAACAGGCTGTGGTTGGCATGTCCGCCGCCGTTGTTGCGAACAGCCGTGCGGATGGATTCAGGAACGCTCGCCAGATCGGCGATCAACGCTTCGATCGACTTTTCTTGCAGCTCGGGAGCGGACTCCAGGGCGGCGTTAAGGTTCGTTACGTAAGCGTTATGGTGACGTCCGTGATGGATTTCCATAGTCGTTGCGTCAATGTGCGGCTCAAGCGCGTTGTGCGGATAAGGCAAAGCAGGAAGTTGATGTGCCATTGATAAGGTCCTCCTAAATATATGTAGTGTAATCAATTCCATTATCCCCTATCGGAATGAATAAATCAACATCGTTGTTGATAAAGTCATGCGAATAGAAGCTTGTCGGACGCCCTGTGCAACCCCAAATAGGATGTCACAAGCTCCCGATCATTATGCGAAATACACGCGAATCTATTCATTTTATACAAAAATATAAGCAATAATTACTGAAAGCGCTTAATATTAAGCGCTTTCAGTCGATAATAGGCGATTTATATAGATTTTTTAAAGAATATCAAATATTTTAGTAGGAGTTTGCACTATTTGACGGATTACCTTTGACGGATCGGGGGTTATGGGCTTCGTGGAAAAAGTTTATCTATGGACTTCGTTTGTGATGCTTCAACTTGCGGGAGTAATGCTCTTACTTGTTGCATACGCGATTTTGGGTCAATATGCGATTTACGTTGTTCCATTTTACTTCTTACAATTGATAGGCTGCGTAATCATCTGCGTAGATAAGACAAGTCAAATTTCGAAGGGGAGAACGTGAATGATGGAAGCGATTGGCTTAGGTATTATTTGCGGTCTAGTCGGTGGAATTATTCTTCTCGTTTTGAATTGGGATCTCGATTTCTTTGACGGAAGGTGAGTCAATATGAAGAAAATAAAAAATCCTTTTGTTTTGGACAAGAGACAAGCACGCACATTGAAAAGGCGGGCCGCAAAAGAAGCTGCTATTCTGTTCGGAAAGAAAAATGAAACTAAATAATGGGGTGCATGAATTTGCGAGTGGAGCCGATCCGTTCGCGGGATATGCTGGAACGCTTGGAACGGGCATTAATGTATGAATCCTATCGGTACTACATGATTTGGAAGTTTAGCACGAATAGCGCCTTACGGGCTTCGGACGTTTTGAAAGTGAAGGTCGAGATGGTGCGGCATCGCTCCAATCCGATCAAGGAAAAGAAAACGCGCAAATATAGGCAGCTTTACATTAACGACGAATTCCGGGCCGATATCGACGATTGGTCAAAGTATCTGAATGATGATGATTTTCTGTTCCGGGACATGAAAAGCAATCGGCAGCCGTCGTTCCATTCGTACTTCGGGGCGCTCAAGCGTGCAGCCGAACGGATCGGATTAAATCAGAACATTGGTACTCACTCGGCTCGGAAAACATTCGGTTATTGGCATTACAAGAAGTTTAACGACATTGCGCAATTGCAATACATACTGAATCATAGTCACCCAAAGGAAACGTTGATCTATATAGGCGTGATCGACGAAGAGGTGAATATCACGCTCGACAAGTTTTATATTTGATGCAGCTGGGGGATGGCATATGGATGATCGGGACGAAGTGCTTAGGGTGCTGGTCGATTGGCTCCAATTCACGGTCAAGAACATGACGTTGACGCAAGTCTTTGAACTAATCGGCATTCCAGAATCAGAATTCACGGATCTACCTAAAGGGCTGTACTTCTACACGAAACAAAAAATTTGCGGTGATATCCGGGTCTTGTACGAAGGCAATAACGGCGCGGACATGGGCATACACGTTCAAATGTCTGGCCAAGGTTGCCGCGAATTCGAATCTTTCTATAATGGCGATTGGTACGCGCTTTGGGCGAATATTTTAAATAATAGAGGTCAGATTGCTAGATTCGATATCGCGGTTGATGAATTTCGATACAATGGGCAGCGGCCATTCTGGACGGTTCCTCAGCTGATACGCAAAACGAAAAAGGGCGAAACGAGATCTAAATGGAAAAACCTTCGGCGCATGGAAAGCATTCGAATAGCGAACGGCCAGAGTGAAGGACACACCGCATACTTCGGATCGGCAATGTCGGATATACAGCTGCGCTGCTATGAAAAGAACAAAGAACGCGAAAATGCCGGAAAAGAAATCGAGGAACAATTAACGACATGGAACCGCGCGGAACTCCAGCTGAGTGATGATCGTGCCCAGGACGCCATAACGGCAATTCTCAAAGGTGACTTAGGCGGCGAAGTATTCTTTCGACTCGTAAAGAACTATATCAACTTTACGGATAAGGTGCCCGGCGATACGAATAAATCGCGTTGGCCAATCTCGCAATGGTGGACGGATTACCTTGGCGGCGTGGACAAGCTTCAAATCGCAAGGCAAGCGCCAGACAAGACGATAGAAGCGAAAAAGGAATGGATCAATCGGCAGGTCAATCCCTCGATGGCTGAAATCTGGTATGCGAACGGATCGCCGGGGCCGGATATGTTTTGGACAATGATTCGCGACGGCTTGGATCGAATGTCGGAAGCGCAATGGGCAAGAGCAGATAATTATTTACTCCAGCGCGAACGCGAAGAGGGCGAACATAAAGAACGCCGTAAGAAACGAAGGGAACAACAATTGGAATATCAGAAGCAGCAACTTGAACAGCATCGAATGGAAGTGGCTGCCGCCTACGGCATAGATTGGACGCAACAAAAAGAGCCGCTGGTAACGGCTCTCGTAAATGACCCACTGGTATAGGCCAAAAAACCCATGAATCGACAAAGAAAGTATTGCCATGGAAACAATACCAATATACAATAGAGTGAGATAAATACGGAAGGGCTACTGGTTATCTTGGCGGATGCAGTAGCGACCTTCCTAGTGAGGCACTCGACCTACAATCGGGTGTCTCGTTACATGCAATTTTACAGTATATGTGTTCTGCTTCCAATCGGAACACATGTTCGGTACCAGCGTCCGCCAAATTCGGTGGGCGCTTTTTCATTTTCAAAACTATACAAATAGTGCAAATGGACAAGCGCTCGTAACGCCGGAAAATAAATTGTGACAATTTTGTGAACGAAGGCTTAACACGCCGTTCAAATAAAAAGTCTGAGAGGATGAAGAAAAATGAAAACAAGAGTAATGGTTCTAGGCGCTAGTCGTTACAAATTCCCGCAAGAGGGAACAGGGGAAATTATCGAGGGTTGCAAGGTTCATTTCGTCGAAGAAAACGGCGGTCAAGAAAAGGACAACATTGGACGCATTCCGCAATCCGTCGTTATGGATTATGAATTTTACGAGTACATCAGCAACAAGCCGCTGCCAGCGCTTATGGATGCCGAACTAACGGTAAGCATGAGAAGCAAAAAGATGCAGCTTAAAATTGTGGATTTCGAATTCATTGCGCCAATCGACTTCCAACAAAAAACGGCAGCTGCACAAGCAGCCACGAAATAATGCGCGTTATCTTGGCTGGCGTCATTTTATCGTTTCGGTATGTGACGATCGGCAAGGATGCTCAGAAGGTCGGGCAAGTGGACGTGTTGCAAGCTGGTGATAAACGTTTCCCGGCGAAGGTTGTCCCGGTTTACATTCCTAGTTCCGCATATTGCCGTCTCATTCTTGAGCAGCTTAATACGTATCGCGAACCGTACATTACGTTATTGATCCAGATCATCGAAGGCCGCGAACTTCAACTTGAGGTTTTGGAAGTCTTGCAAATACAGGCTGAGGAGTTGTTACCCGATGGAGTCGCAATTACTTCTTGAGATTAAAGAAGTCCTTTGGTTGATCTTCATCATCCTCAGCACGTATTGCGGAATCAGCCTTGGACTAAAGTTGGTGAGCCGGAAATGAACTGGTTCATGGTTGTTTTACCGACATTCATTCTTGTTTTTGGCGCTAGTTTCGCGATTAACATCTTCAAGGATTTCATGAGCATGTCAGGTGAAAAGACTGCGGACGTTCAGCCCGTTGAGGTGGTGAATCTCAATGACTTTGGTAGGAGATGAATTGAATATCTTCTATGCCGCCATCTTGACGGGCGTATCGTTCGGGTTACTTAAGCTGGCTTATCGCGAGAGGGGGTGAAAGCATTCTAAAACGTTTGTTGCTCGTTCTACTTCTTGTTATACCGATTATGAGTTCTGCTTTATCTATAAAAGCTGCTGGACCGACTGGCGTATTGCTCGATAACAAAGTTTTGCAAGTTGGGACGGCTCTTGGTCAACCAACGACTACAACGTTGAATTTGACCGATAACAATTTGGCTACCTATTACGATCTGGAAGCCCGTCGTGCTGGCGCGGTGAACACTGTCTTTTTCGACTTTGGAGAAGACAAAATATTGAATGGATTAAAAATAACAAAGGATGGCGGCAGGACTTTATATGTAAGGTTCTATAGTCAATCAAACACTTTACTGTACGAAGGAAATTATCGCGAAACGAATTTAACGGTAACCAACTTGTATGTGGAAGGTGTTCGCAAAGTATCGTTTGTGAATGAACATAGTATTGATGCCATGCGCGTTTATGAGCTCAATATCATCGGTGAATTGTCGATACCTCCGCCTAAGAATTTGGTTGCGATATCAGATTCTAAATCGGTGCGGCTTCAATGGGAAGATGATCCCGAAGCCAATCATACAGGTTATGACATTATCATGGATGGGCAATTGATTGCGACGATACCAAGTAATCAAAAATCGTACAAGGTTAATAACTTGACTCCAGATGTGGAATACGATTTTTATGTCAGGTCTAATTACGGCGAGTTTGATAGTCCTGATTCTAATGTGGTTTCGGCAATTGCCTATGATGATCCTATTCAAAAACCGCAATTAACTGCTTTGCCGTACCAGAATTACATTGAACTTTCTTGGAATCCTGTCATGTCCATTCATTATCGATTGTATTCCGGCTCGTCATTAATTTATTCTGGTTCGAATCTATCCTATGTACATACAGGCTTGCAACTGGATACGAATTACGTTTATCGTCTGGATGCTCGTGACAAATACGGAAGGATTGTTGAGGGCGACTTATTACAGGTTAGGACGCGCGAACCTCCTCCTCCTGAACCAGCTGTCATTAGTCTGTATAGAGTCAATCATGATTCAATTTCGATAACGTGGAATAGGCTGGCGGAATCATTCATTCTTTTTCTTGATGGCCAATCGCTGGACACGTCGAGTACGGCTCATACTTTTGCTGGCTTGCTGCCGAATACGGAATATGAAATTAAGATTGCGTATACAGATGCATACGGTCGCTATGTTGAATCCTTGCCGATCAACGTCACGACCGCAGCGCCGCCATTGCCGATTTACCCTGTTTTGAAGGCAATGAGCATTAAACACGATTCCTTGCGTCTCACTTGGAATAGTACGGGAACGGCCTATAAGGTGTTTCAAAATGGCGAATTGATTGCGGAACAAACGTCAGTGTTTAGGCAGCTGGATGATTTAGAACCGGAAACCGCTTATATATTTCAAGTTTTTGCACTTGATGCCTATGGCCGGGAAAATGGGTCGAATCTGTTAGAAGTCTCGACATTGGCCGTACCGCCGCCGCCAACGCCTAAACCGTCTCCAACCCCGCGGCCACCGCCTGTTATCCCTCCTGACAACTCGGATACCGGGAATGAGGATTTGGATAATATCAATGATCATTTAGTTGAGGGAGCGAATGAGAGCAAGCGTCAAAGCATGGTTTTAATCGCTGTCATTATTGCTATCATCATTTTGGTTTTCGGCTGTTTCTGGCTCGTTGCGATTTGGAAAAAGAAGATGTCGAAAGCCACGGTAGGTCGTGGAAGCAAGAGCAACGGAAATACAGCTGGACAACCTGTCGTCTATCGATGGACGGGTGAAGTCGATAAATACGGAAATAAAATTCGCCGAAGTGAACCAGCGACCGCAAGAGGTTCGCCGGGAACGTCGATGCGGACGATTGGCAAAACAAGCAAGTACAAAAATTCAAATGGCGCAAAGACGCCACAAAGGAGAAAATATCATGTTGAAAAATCTTATCGCAAAAGGTACTAAAGGCGTAGGCAAATTGAAAAAGTTCGTAGTAGGTGCATCTATGGCAATGGCCGCATTCGCCTTTGCAGCTGTTCCAGCATTCGCATCGACGACGGATCTCACGACCGTAACAACGACGCTCACCGATGGCGCCGACGACATGAAGACCAACGCCCTTACGATCATCACTGTCGTAATCGGCATCATCATCCTCATTTTCGGTATCAGCTGGCTGATCAACATCTTCAAAAAGAAAATGTCCAAGGCGTAAGAGAACGAATGCGCCGCATTCTCATTCTGATCGCGATAGGGGTTGCAGTCTTCGGACTGTCGCCCCTATCTGCTTATGCTGAAGATTATCCGTTCTTCGGTCCTCAGCCGCCGGAGGATGATTATCTATATTTCGGCGATTCTACATATCCCAAATTGCAACAGCACGGACTCACGCTGTCATTGCAAGAGGAAAGCATAAGCTTTCAAAGCATCATCGGTTCTGTAACGCTCCAATACGTACCGAATAGCACGTTGATAGATGAACGGCAGATTACGCAATTTTACGTAATCGCCAACGGTCGTGTGGTTGATATGTTCCAGCCAGCTTGGGACGTTGAAAACGAAACATGGCGGCAGCATTATCCTCTGCGGATCGCATTGGCCGACTGGAACATTGGATCGCTTGTTAACTTGCAAGTCGTTGCGGTATCGCATCGGGAAGAGAATCCAACCAACCCCGATTATCAGAATACGTATGCGGTCGCATGGTCTGAACAAATGGGACCGTATCAATTAAAACCGCAACCCGTTATAGACCGGGATGCGATAGAAGTTTTGCAAATGATTTTGGCCAAGCTGGAACAAATGCGATCCGACATTACAGGCAAGCTTTCACAGATCGATGCAAGCATAAAAGCGATTTATGAAATTCCGCCTGCAACGCAGGCGAAGTTCGATAATGCGTTAGCTAATTTGCAATCCAAGCTACCGACCGAACAAGTGAAGCAACAGACCGAACAAGTGGCCAATATCGTGAAGGACAGCGCGAACCGTATCCAGAATGCGCCGCAAAAAATCAAGTTTGGCGAAATCAATTGGATGGGCGTCGTTACGACTCCGGCCGTCGACTTCACGGATTTTATGGACGATATCGAAAAGATGCGTGTCCTACTACAAATCATGTTATGGTGTGAATTTTTCTATTTCGTCATTCTTATTTTACGGCCTAGACTCACCGTGTAATGTTAACAGAATCGAAGCAGCTGCGTGCGGATCTGTACTCCTGCAGCAACTATTTTGTTAACAAAAACGCGACGTCCTGGACGCGGCAGCTGAGGTTTTTGTTAACAAAAGGACGACGCCAGGCGCGCCGGCAGCTGCGATTCTGTTAACAGGAGGGATAACAATGCTTGCTGGCATCATGGATTCGATGGCGAATTTCATGAACAAGGTTGCGGATTGGCTCACGTTTCCGACGATCCCATGGCATGAATTCGGTCCGAAATGGAACAAGCTTGTCGATGATATCGCGCCATGGAATCGAATTTTTCCGCTTACGGATCTGATGGTTATTATCGGGCTGGTTCTGTCGGTATCCATTGCGCTGATGATCTTTTATACGGTCGTGCTGATCAAGTCATTCATTCCGTTCTCGGGAGGTAAATAAATGTTTGAACGCTTGTATAAGCTGTTTGGCAAAGTAACAAAGGAAGGCTTTCGCGGCTTCATGCTGAAACGATTCCCGCTGTATGTACTCGGCATTCTCATATTGATTTTTGGAGGGGTGAAGGGGCTCGCCATGACATTATTGTGTTTACTCTGTTTATTCCTTGGCTGGACGGCTAAAGGCGCTGTAGCGGCCTATAAAGACTATAGGTTAACGCAAAGGCTAGACCGTATTCATTTTACAGCAATCGAATTCGATGCAATGAAACGGGAACGCGATTTGGCCATTACAGCCTTCCAAGAGGTGACGGCGAAAGCGGTAGCGCGGGTTAAGGCGGCTGGCATGCCGCCGACGCCCGCGATGCCGCGACAACGCGCGACATTTGGAGAAGATGAGATACAAGAATATATCCGGCAGCACGGCGGCTTGGAGGGTGAACGATGATCGAATGTTTAACGGGATTGCCGGGGTTTGGAAAAACGGCTACGGCGGCGAAATGGGCTTATAACAAGATGCGCGAAGGAAAAACGGTGTATAGCAATTTCCCGATAAAAGGCGCGATACCTTACCATGATCCATTACAAGTGCTAGGACGGGTTAAGAACGCTTTGATCCTGATGGATGAAGCCGGGATTCTCCTAGATGGCATGCAGATGTATAACATGCCTTACAGCGTCTTCTATGAGCTTCGCCAGCATCGGAAAGATGGCGTTGATCTGTTGTTAACGGCGCAAAGTATCTTAGATATTGCGTATCCATTCCGCCGACTGATTCAGTTTGAAAATAGAATCACGATGAAGCTAGGCAGCTTTGTCCAAGTGTCGGTTAAAGATCCACAACCAGCCGGGGCCATTTTCGGAAAACAGTTGTGGCATTTAAGTAAGTGGGTGTTCGAAATCTATCGCACCGAGTTCAAGGTTAAGCCGCCCGAATACTTGGGGCTTGAAGGCATGATGGATCAAGAAGACTTGCCGGACATTAACATGTGGCGCAATGAGCGAGACATGGATTATGTCGACCAATTGCTAAAGACAAACCCGCACATGAACGGTTATGACCCATTGAGGAGGTTGTTCCATGCATCATAATCCATTGCGGCGGCTTGGTATTCGCTTACTCGCGTTACTCGTTGTGTTTGGGATCTCTACGGGCATTCTCTATTGGATTAATGTCCCGTCACCAATGACATGGGCAGGAATGGTCACCATGCTTTCGTGGGTCACGTTCTTGAATAAGGTGATGTGATGAAACAGAAGGTGAAGTACGGGGCATTGATTGCATCGGCCGTTTTCTTTTTATTCCTCGCGATTCTTAATTTCATTAAGGTTGGAACGTTCTTTAAAGACCCGGAAAAATTCACGTTTGCGCCAATGATATTCGGGGTTGTTTTCTTGTTCGTTCTGCTTGGCCATATCGGGCTTTATGTCATGATGATGGATCGGAAGGAACGGAAGCATTTGATCATGGATGAATCGGAATGGTGGAAAAAGTGGGATATGGTCTGATTCTGTTAACAAGATCCGGATGCCTGGCGAACCGGCAGCGGCGTTTTTGTTAACAGAATCGATTCCGGATCTCGCTCGAGCAGCTGCTTTTTGTTAACAAAATGAAACGGCAGCCGTCGCGATCTGCGCCAGCTGCCGAATGATTTGTTTACAAACTCGATTGGTTTATGATTTCATCGCGTCTTGCGATGGCCTTCTGATGTTGGACTAGCGTGATATCGTTCTTCTGAATTTCTCGTAGCGCGGCAAGGTAGGCCACGACCTCTGATTCGTTTTTAAACTCAAGTTCCTTTTTCAGTTCTTGGATGGTCGATTTCACACCGCTATAGACTTGCATTTGCTTATACATAATCTTCGCCCCCTCGACCACTATAATATCACAAATTTCTATAGAAAAACAACTACAATCTATAGACATTTCTATAGAAAACAGTTATAATTATATACATAGGAAGCAATAATCTATAGGGAGTGAACGCAATGTCATTGGAATTATTCAAGGTCGGCGCTAATGGTCAATTGGAATTCGATTTCGAATCGCTCGCGGCATTAACGAGTCAGTCTTTAGTTGATGATTTGAAATCTCATATGATGGCTTCTGATTTTGATCTTCGTTTTGAATCTCGTATTGTGAAATGTGAATTTGAAGCTATTACGGCTAGTCTTGTTGATTTACATATTGTTGAGTATTGGAGAGATATCGAAGAAAAGCATGAGTGGGCTAAGGTTTATTATCAATACAGTTTTGATGTTGTTAAGAAGACTTTTCGATTAACGTATAGGGTCGGACATTACGAAGCTAAAGCGGCTTTGAAGCATATTGAAAGCGTGCTTGAATTATGAAAGAGTGTCCACGCTGTAAGATCGAAATGCACCTTATAGACTTCCAGCGGGAAATGAGGAGTCCGACAGGACGAGTCCTCCCGCGCTTGGTTTATCGTTGTCCTTGCTGTTTGCTGGATAGTTCGCCACCCATGCAATATTACTCGAACTATCCGCCGCCGTTACCTGTGGCCGCTGTTGTTGCCTATGTGCCTGAGCCTGTCGTAAAAGGTGAACGTGTGGATCAGCTGTCTTTTGATTATCTGCTCCAACCCGATTTTTCGCATCTGTTGAAGTCCAAGATTCATTAACATTAATGCTTGACATAACGACGGCCGTCTTTACCCTTATCCCTTTTGGGCAGGGTTTGACGGTCGAAAATGAACGCCTAGTAGGGCGGTGAGGCTAGTTGGCCGTCTTTGCCCTTATAGGCCAACGGGCGTGAAGCAGAACGCCGTGTTAACAAGTTGCATGAACCAGGTCTTCAGCTGCCGGATGTTTTGTTAACAAAAACACCTTCAGCAGCTCGCCGGCGATCGCGATTTTGTTAACAGAATCATAGTGCAGCTGAAGAGATCCGCGGGGGAGTTGTTAACATGAGTACGTTAATCAGAGTTGAATTGGAAGCCAAAGAACAGCTTGAAGGTTTGCGTGATGGTGAACTTCGAGTTAAAACGCATTCGGATGCGCTGGTACGATTGATGTTTGATCGGAAAATGGATCGGAAAAAAATCGAGGATTTGCAGGAAAAGGCCAGACAAGAAAAGGAACGTCACGAAGCGGAAGACGTGAATCTTGGTGAGAAAAGGAAGTTTGTTTTTTCGGAACTTCAAGCGGCTTTGAATCTTCGGACGTTGCCGGATTTGCTGGACTTGCTTCTTGAGCATTATCACAATTCGCCCCAGCTGGACAAGGCGACATTTCAATATTACGGGGAGTTGATGCAACGTGCAGGTCGGTGATATGGTCGAATTTTGGTCAGGCTGGACGATGGATCGCGGCATAGTGAAGCGGATTGAAGAGGGCGGCTTATGGGTCGTTCCTTTCTCTCCGTTTACGGAGCCGGAAGAAGTATTTGTTCGAAATGAGCATGTGGTCGAATGATGCAATGGTTAGCGATGTTAACGATGTTGGTCGATCATGTTGGTATTGTATTCTTTCCCGGCAATGAAGCTTTGCGGTTAATTGGCCGCATCGCTTTTCCGTTGTATGCGTATTTGCTCGTTATTGGTTACACGAGAACGCGAGATTCACATAAGTATTTAGTTCGAATGATGGTACTGGCTGTAGTTTCGCAAATTCCGTTTATGCTTGCTTTTGATACGGTGGCTTTTAATGCAATAGCGACTTTAACGGTTTGTTTGGCCGTTCTAAGCATCATGGATGCTGTTCTAGGCGTTTGGCGGCAAGTGCTTACGGTTTTGTTGGCGCTCCCGGCTCTTGATCTCTTATCGTTCGATTACGGCGCTTACGCGCTGCTCATGGTTCTGATGTTCCGTTATACGCCTAAAAGCGCTTGGGTAATCATCCATTTAGTTTTAAATCTAGTTTTCATGTTCTGGAAGGGTTGGACGCTTCAAAGTTTTAGTATTATTGCAACGCTTCTATTGATTGGCGTCTCCAGCTGGACGGATCGCCGGGTTCCCGGATGGCTATGGCGGTCATTCTATCCGGCGCATTTGACAACAATCGCCATAATTTTGATTGTGGGAAGGTGATAAAATGCTGTATGCTCAAGAGACTAGGCAGCGGCCGTATGCGCCAATGTCACGGAAAGATGTTGAACGAATTTATGAATTGCGCAATCGGCATACACGGCTGCTGGCGGATCGGGAAGCCGCTATAAAACTTGGGCAGCAGCATAAGGCCGAATTTTGCAGGATCAAGGCAACTGAAATTGCTAGAAAGCTTTATATCGATTTTGATTTGAAGGTTTGATCCGAAACTTGCACAATTTTGCACAGACAGCGCGAAGCGCTGTCTGACCCCCGTATTGTAACACGGGGGTAGAAAATACATCATGGCTCCAAAAAACCTAGGCGTACCAAGGGTTTGAAGTCGATTTTTACGATTTTCTTAAAAAAATAGTAGGAGTTTGCACTATTTGACGGATTACCTTTGACGGATCGGGGGTTATGGGCTTCGTGGAAAAAGTTTATCTATGGACTTCGTTTGTGATGCTTCAACTTGCGGGAGTAATGCTCTTACTTGTTGCATACGCGATTTTGGGTCAATATGCGATTTACGTTGTTCCATTTTACTTCTTACAATTGATAGGCTGCGTAATCATCTGCGTAGATAAGACAAGTCAAATTTCGAAGGGGAGAACGTGAATGATGGAAGCGATTGGCTTAGGTATTATTTGCGGTCTAGTCGGTGGAATTATTCTTCTCGTTTTGAATTGGGATCTCGATTTCTTTGACGGAAGGTGAGTCAATATGAAGAAAATAAAAAATCCTTTTGTTTTGGACAAGAGACAAGCACGCACATTGAAAAGGCGGGCCGCAAAAGAAGCTGCTATTCTGTTCGGAAAGAAAAATGAAACTAAATAATGGGGTGCATGAATTTGCGAGTGGAGCCGATCCGTTCGCGGGATATGCTGGAACGCTTGGAACGGGCATTAATGTATGAATCCTATCGGTACTACATGATTTGGAAGTTTAGCACGAATAGCGCCTTACGGGCTTCGGACGTTTTGAAAGTGAAGGTCGAGATGGTGCGGCATCGCTCCAATCCGATCAAGGAAAAGAAAACGCGCAAATATAGGCAGCTTTACATTAACGACGAATTCCGGGCCGATATCGACGATTGGTCAAAGTATCTGAATGATGATGATTTTCTGTTCCGGGACATGAAAAGCAATCGGCAGCCGTCGTTCCATTCGTACTTCGGGGCGCTCAAGCGTGCAGCCGAACGGATCGGATTAAATCAGAACATTGGTACTCACTCGGCTCGGAAAACATTCGGTTATTGGCATTACAAGAAGTTTAACGACATTGCGCAATTGCAATACATACTGAATCATAGTCACCCAAAGGAAACGTTGATCTATATAGGCGTGATCGACGAAGAGGTGAATATCACGCTCGACAAGTTTTATATTTGATGCAGCTGGGGGATGGCATATGGATGATCGGGACGAAGTGCTTAGGGTGCTGGTCGATTGGCTCCAATTCACGGTCAAGAACATGACGTTGACGCAAGTCTTTGAACTAATCGGCATTCCAGAATCAGAATTCACGGATCTACCTAAAGGGCTGTACTTCTACACGAAACAAAAAATTTGCGGTGATATCCGGGTCTTGTACGAAGGCAATAACGGCGCGGACATGGGCATACACGTTCAAATGTCTGGCCAAGGTTGCCGCGAATTCGAATCTTTCTATAATGGCGATTGGTACGCGCTTTGGGCGAATATTTTAAATAATAGAGGTCAGATTGCTAGATTCGATATCGCGGTTGATGAATTTCGATACAATGGGCAGCGGCCATTCTGGACGGTTCCTCAGCTGATACGCAAAACGAAAAAGGGCGAAACGAGATCTAAATGGAAAAACCTTCGGCGCATGGAAAGCATTCGAATAGCGAACGGCCAGAGTGAAGGACACACCGCATACTTCGGATCGGCAATGTCGGATATACAGCTGCGCTGCTATGAAAAGAACAAAGAACGCGAAAATGCCGGAAAAGAAATCGAGGAACAATTAACGACATGGAACCGCGCGGAACTCCAGCTGAGTGATGATCGTGCCCAGGACGCCATAACGGCAATTCTCAAAGGTGACTTAGGCGGCGAAGTATTCTTTCGACTCGTAAAGAACTATATCAACTTTACGGATAAGGTGCCCGGCGATACGAATAAATCGCGTTGGCCAATCTCGCAATGGTGGACGGATTACCTTGGCGGCGTGGACAAGCTTCAAATCGCAAGGCAAGCGCCAGACAAGACGATAGAAGCGAAAAAGGAATGGATCAATCGGCAGGTCAATCCCTCGATGGCTGAAATCTGGTATGCGAACGGATCGCCGGGGCCGGATATGTTTTGGACAATGATTCGCGACGGCTTGGATCGAATGTCGGAAGCGCAATGGGCAAGAGCAGATAATTATTTACTCCAGCGCGAACGCGAAGAGGGCGAACATAAAGAACGCCGTAAGAAACGAAGGGAACAACAATTGGAATATCAGAAGCAGCAACTTGAACAGCATCGAATGGAAGTGGCTGCCGCCTACGGCATAGATTGGACGCAACAAAAAGAGCCGCTGGTAACGGCTCTCGTAAATGACCCACTGGTATAGGCCAAAAAACCCATGAATCGACAAAGAAAGTATTGCCATGGAAACAATACCAATATACAATAGAGTGAGATAAATACGGAAGGGCTACTGGTTATCTTGGCGGATGCAGTAGCGACCTTCCTAGTGAGGCACTCGACCTACAATCGGGTGTCTCGTTACATGCAATTTTACAGTATATGTGTTCTGCTTCCAATCGGAACACATGTTCGGTACCAGCGTCCGCCAAATTCGGTGGGCGCTTTTTCATTTTCAAAACTATACAAATAGTGCAAATGGACAAGCGCTCGTAACGCCGGAAAATAAATTGTGACAATTTTGTGAACGAAGGCTTAACACGCCGTTCAAATAAAAAGTCTGAGAGGATGAAGAAAAATGAAAACAAGAGTAATGGTTCTAGGCGCTAGTCGTTACAAATTCCCGCAAGAGGGAACAGGGGAAATTATCGAGGGTTGCAAGGTTCATTTCGTCGAAGAAAACGGCGGTCAAGAAAAGGACAACATTGGACGCATTCCGCAATCCGTCGTTATGGATTATGAATTTTACGAGTACATCAGCAACAAGCCGCTGCCAGCGCTTATGGATGCCGAACTAACGGTAAGCATGAGAAGCAAAAAGATGCAGCTTAAAATTGTGGATTTCGAATTCATTGCGCCAATCGACTTCCAACAAAAAACGGCAGCTGCACAAGCAGCCACGAAATAATGCGCGTTATCTTGGCTGGCGTCATTTTATCGTTTCGGTATGTGACGATCGGCAAGGATGCTCAGAAGGTCGGGCAAGTGGACGTGTTGCAAGCTGGTGATAAACGTTTCCCGGCGAAGGTTGTCCCGGTTTACATTCCTAGTTCCGCATATTGCCGTCTCATTCTTGAGCAGCTTAATACGTATCGCGAACCGTACATTACGTTATTGATCCAGATCATCGAAGGCCGCGAACTTCAACTTGAGGTTTTGGAAGTCTTGCAAATACAGGCTGAGGAGTTGTTACCCGATGGAGTCGCAATTACTTCTTGAGATTAAAGAAGTCCTTTGGTTGATCTTCATCATCCTCAGCACGTATTGCGGAATCAGCCTTGGACTAAAGTTGGTGAGCCGGAAATGAACTGGTTCATGGTTGTTTTACCGACATTCATTCTTGTTTTTGGCGCTAGTTTCGCGATTAACATCTTCAAGGATTTCATGAGCATGTCAGGTGAAAAGACTGCGGACGTTCAGCCCGTTGAGGTGGTGAATCTCAATGACTTTGGTAGGAGATGAATTGAATATCTTCTATGCCGCCATCTTGACGGGCGTATCGTTCGGGTTACTTAAGCTGGCTTATCGCGAGAGGGGGTGAAAGCATTCTAAAACGTTTGTTGCTCGTTCTACTTCTTGTTATACCGATTATGAGTTCTGCTTTATCTATAAAAGCTGCTGGACCGACTGGCGTATTGCTCGATAACAAAGTTTTGCAAGTTGGGACGGCTCTTGGTCAACCAACGACTACAACGTTGAATTTGACCGATAACAATTTGGCTACCTATTACGATCTGGAAGCCCGTCGTGCTGGCGCGGTGAACACTGTCTTTTTCGACTTTGGAGAAGACAAAATATTGAATGGATTAAAAATAACAAAGGATGGCGGCAGGACTTTATATGTAAGGTTCTATAGTCAATCAAACACTTTACTGTACGAAGGAAATTATCGCGAAACGAATTTAACGGTAACCAACTTGTATGTGGAAGGTGTTCGCAAAGTATCGTTTGTGAATGAACATAGTATTGATGCCATGCGCGTTTATGAGCTCAATATCATCGGTGAATTGTCGATACCTCCGCCTAAGAATTTGGTTGCGATATCAGATTCTAAATCGGTGCGGCTTCAATGGGAAGATGATCCCGAAGCCAATCATACAGGTTATGACATTATCATGGATGGGCAATTGATTGCGACGATACCAAGTAATCAAAAATCGTACAAGGTTAATAACTTGACTCCAGATGTGGAATACGATTTTTATGTCAGGTCTAATTACGGCGAGTTTGATAGTCCTGATTCTAATGTGGTTTCGGCAATTGCCTATGATGATCCTATTCAAAAACCGCAATTAACTGCTTTGCCGTACCAGAATTACATTGAACTTTCTTGGAATCCTGTCATGTCCATTCATTATCGATTGTATTCCGGCTCGTCATTAATTTATTCTGGTTCGAATCTATCCTATGTACATACAGGCTTGCAACTGGATACGAATTACGTTTATCGTCTGGATGCTCGTGACAAATACGGAAGGATTGTTGAGGGCGACTTATTACAGGTTAGGACGCGCGAACCTCCTCCTCCTGAACCAGCTGTCATTAGTCTGTATAGAGTCAATCATGATTCAATTTCGATAACGTGGAATAGGCTGGCGGAATCATTCATTCTTTTTCTTGATGGCCAATCGCTGGACACGTCGAGTACGGCTCATACTTTTGCTGGCTTGCTGCCGAATACGGAATATGAAATTAAGATTGCGTATACAGATGCATACGGTCGCTATGTTGAATCCTTGCCGATCAACGTCACGACCGCAGCGCCGCCATTGCCGATTTACCCTGTTTTGAAGGCAATGAGCATTAAACACGATTCCTTGCGTCTCACTTGGAATAGTACGGGAACGGCCTATAAGGTGTTTCAAAATGGCGAATTGATTGCGGAACAAACGTCAGTGTTTAGGCAGCTGGATGATTTAGAACCGGAAACCGCTTATATATTTCAAGTTTTTGCACTTGATGCCTATGGCCGGGAAAATGGGTCGAATCTGTTAGAAGTCTCGACATTGGCCGTACCGCCGCCGCCAACGCCTAAACCGTCTCCAACCCCGCGGCCACCGCCTGTTATCCCTCCTGACAACTCGGATACCGGGAATGAGGATTTGGATAATATCAATGATCATTTAGTTGAGGGAGCGAATGAGAGCAAGCGTCAAAGCATGGTTTTAATCGCTGTCATTATTGCTATCATCATTTTGGTTTTCGGCTGTTTCTGGCTCGTTGCGATTTGGAAAAAGAAGATGTCGAAAGCCACGGTAGGTCGTGGAAGCAAGAGCAACGGAAATACAGCTGGACAACCTGTCGTCTATCGATGGACGGGTGAAGTCGATAAATACGGAAATAAAATTCGCCGAAGTGAACCAGCGACCGCAAGAGGTTCGCCGGGAACGTCGATGCGGACGATTGGCAAAACAAGCAAGTACAAAAATTCAAATGGCGCAAAGACGCCACAAAGGAGAAAATATCATGTTGAAAAATCTTATCGCAAAAGGTACTAAAGGCGTAGGCAAATTGAAAAAGTTCGTAGTAGGTGCATCTATGGCAATGGCCGCATTCGCCTTTGCAGCTGTTCCAGCATTCGCATCGACGACGGATCTCACGACCGTAACAACGACGCTCACCGATGGCGCCGACGACATGAAGACCAACGCCCTTACGATCATCACTGTCGTAATCGGCATCATCATCCTCATTTTCGGTATCAGCTGGCTGATCAACATCTTCAAAAAGAAAATGTCCAAGGCGTAAGAGAACGAATGCGCCGCATTCTCATTCTGATCGCGATAGGGGTTGCAGTCTTCGGACTGTCGCCCCTATCTGCTTATGCTGAAGATTATCCGTTCTTCGGTCCTCAGCCGCCGGAGGATGATTATCTATATTTCGGCGATTCTACATATCCCAAATTGCAACAGCACGGACTCACGCTGTCATTGCAAGAGGAAAGCATAAGCTTTCAAAGCATCATCGGTTCTGTAACGCTCCAATACGTACCGAATAGCACGTTGATAGATGAACGGCAGATTACGCAATTTTACGTAATCGCCAACGGTCGTGTGGTTGATATGTTCCAGCCAGCTTGGGACGTTGAAAACGAAACATGGCGGCAGCATTATCCTCTGCGGATCGCATTGGCCGACTGGAACATTGGATCGCTTGTTAACTTGCAAGTCGTTGCGGTATCGCATCGGGAAGAGAATCCAACCAACCCCGATTATCAGAATACGTATGCGGTCGCATGGTCTGAACAAATGGGACCGTATCAATTAAAACCGCAACCCGTTATAGACCGGGATGCGATAGAAGTTTTGCAAATGATTTTGGCCAAGCTGGAACAAATGCGATCCGACATTACAGGCAAGCTTTCACAGATCGATGCAAGCATAAAAGCGATTTATGAAATTCCGCCTGCAACGCAGGCGAAGTTCGATAATGCGTTAGCTAATTTGCAATCCAAGCTACCGACCGAACAAGTGAAGCAACAGACCGAACAAGTGGCCAATATCGTGAAGGACAGCGCGAACCGTATCCAGAATGCGCCGCAAAAAATCAAGTTTGGCGAAATCAATTGGATGGGCGTCGTTACGACTCCGGCCGTCGACTTCACGGATTTTATGGACGATATCGAAAAGATGCGTGTCCTACTACAAATCATGTTATGGTGTGAATTTTTCTATTTCGTCATTCTTATTTTACGGCCTAGACTCACCGTGTAATGTTAACAGAATCGAAGCAGCTGCGTGCGGATCTGTACTCCTGCAGCAACTATTTTGTTAACAAAAACGCGACGTCCTGGACGCGGCAGCTGAGGTTTTTGTTAACAAAAGGACGACGCCAGGCGCGCCGGCAGCTGCGATTCTGTTAACAGGAGGGATAACAATGCTTGCTGGCATCATGGATTCGATGGCGAATTTCATGAACAAGGTTGCGGATTGGCTCACGTTTCCGACGATCCCATGGCATGAATTCGGTCCGAAATGGAACAAGCTTGTCGATGATATCGCGCCATGGAATCGAATTTTTCCGCTTACGGATCTGATGGTTATTATCGGGCTGGTTCTGTCGGTATCCATTGCGCTGATGATCTTTTATACGGTCGTGCTGATCAAGTCATTCATTCCGTTCTCGGGAGGTAAATAAATGTTTGAACGCTTGTATAAGCTGTTTGGCAAAGTAACAAAGGAAGGCTTTCGCGGCTTCATGCTGAAACGATTCCCGCTGTATGTACTCGGCATTCTCATATTGATTTTTGGAGGGGTGAAGGGGCTCGCCATGACATTATTGTGTTTACTCTGTTTATTCCTTGGCTGGACGGCTAAAGGCGCTGTAGCGGCCTATAAAGACTATAGGTTAACGCAAAGGCTAGACCGTATTCATTTTACAGCAATCGAATTCGATGCAATGAAACGGGAACGCGATTTGGCCATTACAGCCTTCCAAGAGGTGACGGCGAAAGCGGTAGCGCGGGTTAAGGCGGCTGGCATGCCGCCGACGCCCGCGATGCCGCGACAACGCGCGACATTTGGAGAAGATGAGATACAAGAATATATCCGGCAGCACGGCGGCTTGGAGGGTGAACGATGATCGAATGTTTAACGGGATTGCCGGGGTTTGGAAAAACGGCTACGGCGGCGAAATGGGCTTATAACAAGATGCGCGAAGGAAAAACGGTGTATAGCAATTTCCCGATAAAAGGCGCGATACCTTACCATGATCCATTACAAGTGCTAGGACGGGTTAAGAACGCTTTGATCCTGATGGATGAAGCCGGGATTCTCCTAGATGGCATGCAGATGTATAACATGCCTTACAGCGTCTTCTATGAGCTTCGCCAGCATCGGAAAGATGGCGTTGATCTGTTGTTAACGGCGCAAAGTATCTTAGATATTGCGTATCCATTCCGCCGACTGATTCAGTTTGAAAATAGAATCACGATGAAGCTAGGCAGCTTTGTCCAAGTGTCGGTTAAAGATCCACAACCAGCCGGGGCCATTTTCGGAAAACAGTTGTGGCATTTAAGTAAGTGGGTGTTCGAAATCTATCGCACCGAGTTCAAGGTTAAGCCGCCCGAATACTTGGGGCTTGAAGGCATGATGGATCAAGAAGACTTGCCGGACATTAACATGTGGCGCAATGAGCGAGACATGGATTATGTCGACCAATTGCTAAAGACAAACCCGCACATGAACGGTTATGACCCATTGAGGAGGTTGTTCCATGCATCATAATCCATTGCGGCGGCTTGGTATTCGCTTACTCGCGTTACTCGTTGTGTTTGGGATCTCTACGGGCATTCTCTATTGGATTAATGTCCCGTCACCAATGACATGGGCAGGAATGGTCACCATGCTTTCGTGGGTCACGTTCTTGAATAAGGTGATGTGATGAAACAGAAGGTGAAGTACGGGGCATTGATTGCATCGGCCGTTTTCTTTTTATTCCTCGCGATTCTTAATTTCATTAAGGTTGGAACGTTCTTTAAAGACCCGGAAAAATTCACGTTTGCGCCAATGATATTCGGGGTTGTTTTCTTGTTCGTTCTGCTTGGCCATATCGGGCTTTATGTCATGATGATGGATCGGAAGGAACGGAAGCATTTGATCATGGATGAATCGGAATGGTGGAAAAAGTGGGATATGGTCTGATTCTGTTAACAAGATCCGGATGCCTGGCGAACCGGCAGCGGCGTTTTTGTTAACAGAATCGATTCCGGATCTCGCTCGAGCAGCTGCTTTTTGTTAACAAAATGAAACGGCAGCCGTCGCGATCTGCGCCAGCTGCCGAATGATTTGTTTACAAACTCGATTGGTTTATGATTTCATCGCGTCTTGCGATGGCCTTCTGATGTTGGACTAGCGTGATATCGTTCTTCTGAATTTCTCGTAGCGCGGCAAGGTAGGCCACGACCTCTGATTCGTTTTTAAACTCAAGTTCCTTTTTCAGTTCTTGGATGGTCGATTTCACACCGCTATAGACTTGCATTTGCTTATACATAATCTTCGCCCCCTCGACCACTATAATATCACAAATTTCTATAGAAAAACAACTACAATCTATAGACATTTCTATAGAAAACAGTTATAATTATATACATAGGAAGCAATAATCTATAGGGAGTGAACGCAATGTCATTGGAATTATTCAAGGTCGGCGCTAATGGTCAATTGGAATTCGATTTCGAATCGCTCGCGGCATTAACGAGTCAGTCTTTAGTTGATGATTTGAAATCTCATATGATGGCTTCTGATTTTGATCTTCGTTTTGAATCTCGTATTGTGAAATGTGAATTTGAAGCTATTACGGCTAGTCTTGTTGATTTACATATTGTTGAGTATTGGAGAGATATCGAAGAAAAGCATGAGTGGGCTAAGGTTTATTATCAATACAGTTTTGATGTTGTTAAGAAGACTTTTCGATTAACGTATAGGGTCGGACATTACGAAGCTAAAGCGGCTTTGAAGCATATTGAAAGCGTGCTTGAATTATGAAAGAGTGTCCACGCTGTAAGATCGAAATGCACCTTATAGACTTCCAGCGGGAAATGAGGAGTCCGACAGGACGAGTCCTCCCGCGCTTGGTTTATCGTTGTCCTTGCTGTTTGCTGGATAGTTCGCCACCCATGCAATATTACTCGAACTATCCGCCGCCGTTACCTGTGGCCGCTGTTGTTGCCTATGTGCCTGAGCCTGTCGTAAAAGGTGAACGTGTGGATCAGCTGTCTTTTGATTATCTGCTCCAACCCGATTTTTCGCATCTGTTGAAGTCCAAGATTCATTAACATTAATGCTTGACATAACGACGGCCGTCTTTACCCTTATCCCTTTTGGGCAGGGTTTGACGGTCGAAAATGAACGCCTAGTAGGGCGGTGAGGCTAGTTGGCCGTCTTTGCCCTTATAGGCCAACGGGCGTGAAGCAGAACGCCGTGTTAACAAGTTGCATGAACCAGGTCTTCAGCTGCCGGATGTTTTGTTAACAAAAACACCTTCAGCAGCTCGCCGGCGATCGCGATTTTGTTAACAGAATCATAGTGCAGCTGAAGAGATCCGCGGGGGAGTTGTTAACATGAGTACGTTAATCAGAGTTGAATTGGAAGCCAAAGAACAGCTTGAAGGTTTGCGTGATGGTGAACTTCGAGTTAAAACGCATTCGGATGCGCTGGTACGATTGATGTTTGATCGGAAAATGGATCGGAAAAAAATCGAGGATTTGCAGGAAAAGGCCAGACAAGAAAAGGAACGTCACGAAGCGGAAGACGTGAATCTTGGTGAGAAAAGGAAGTTTGTTTTTTCGGAACTTCAAGCGGCTTTGAATCTTCGGACGTTGCCGGATTTGCTGGACTTGCTTCTTGAGCATTATCACAATTCGCCCCAGCTGGACAAGGCGACATTTCAATATTACGGGGAGTTGATGCAACGTGCAGGTCGGTGATATGGTCGAATTTTGGTCAGGCTGGACGATGGATCGCGGCATAGTGAAGCGGATTGAAGAGGGCGGCTTATGGGTCGTTCCTTTCTCTCCGTTTACGGAGCCGGAAGAAGTATTTGTTCGAAATGAGCATGTGGTCGAATGATGCAATGGTTAGCGATGTTAACGATGTTGGTCGATCATGTTGGTATTGTATTCTTTCCCGGCAATGAAGCTTTGCGGTTAATTGGCCGCATCGCTTTTCCGTTGTATGCGTATTTGCTCGTTATTGGTTACACGAGAACGCGAGATTCACATAAGTATTTAGTTCGAATGATGGTACTGGCTGTAGTTTCGCAAATTCCGTTTATGCTTGCTTTTGATACGGTGGCTTTTAATGCAATAGCGACTTTAACGGTTTGTTTGGCCGTTCTAAGCATCATGGATGCTGTTCTAGGCGTTTGGCGGCAAGTGCTTACGGTTTTGTTGGCGCTCCCGGCTCTTGATCTCTTATCGTTCGATTACGGCGCTTACGCGCTGCTCATGGTTCTGATGTTCCGTTATACGCCTAAAAGCGCTTGGGTAATCATCCATTTAGTTTTAAATCTAGTTTTCATGTTCTGGAAGGGTTGGACGCTTCAAAGTTTTAGTATTATTGCAACGCTTCTATTGATTGGCGTCTCCAGCTGGACGGATCGCCGGGTTCCCGGATGGCTATGGCGGTCATTCTATCCGGCGCATTTGACAACAATCGCCATAATTTTGATTGTGGGAAGGTGATAAAATGCTGTATGCTCAAGAGACTAGGCAGCGGCCGTATGCGCCAATGTCACGGAAAGATGTTGAACGAATTTATGAATTGCGCAATCGGCATACACGGCTGCTGGCGGATCGGGAAGCCGCTATAAAACTTGGGCAGCAGCATAAGGCCGAATTTTGCAGGATCAAGGCAACTGAAATTGCTAGAAAGCTTTATATCGATTTTGATTTGAAGGTTTGATCCGAAACTTGCACAATTTTGCACAGACAGCGCGAAGCGCTGTCTGACCCCCGTATTGTAACACGGGGGTAGAAAATACATCATGGCTCCAAAAAACCTAGGCGTACCAAGGGTTTGAAGTCGATTTTTACGATTTTCTTAAAAAAATAGTAGGATTTCGGCGTTATTCGTCGTATGATAGACAAGTACTCGACTATGACAAGGTATAGAAGGTGTTAAGGTATGAACGTTCGTTCCTTCCAATTATCCGATTACAAACCACTTACTGCATTGCTTGAGGAAGTACTTACCGAGGAATGTTACGAGCAAACGATGGAAGCATTTGCTCGCCAATTGTCATGGGATAGCGAGCTGGTACTCGTCGCTGTCAAGGAATCAGAGGTTGTCGGCATGATTATCGGCACGATCGACAACAACAGAGGCTATTATTACCGTATTGCAGTATCTCCCGAGCATCAACGAATCGGTATCGGCAAGGCGCTTGTAGCCTCATTGCGGGTTCGGTTCGAACAACGTGGCGTCAGCAAGATTCTAATAACGGCCGACGAGCACAACGAGCCGGTATTGCCTTTGTACGAGTCCATGGGCTACGAAACGTCGGATTTCTTCCGCTCGTTCCAGAAGCTCAGCATAGTCACGGGATAAATAGAAAATCAATCCGCAAGGATGTTAGGCTAGGAGCATATCTGCATCGCCGTTGCAATTGGCGCTCGGATATGCTTTTCTTATTATTATATATTCGTATTACGGACTACTTCAGCAAGGAGCATGGCAGCATGGGCATATATGAACAATGCGTAATCAAGAGCTTTAAGCACAATGGTCATATCCACCGGCTGTGGCAGCAGAATTGGCTTGTGCCGGAGGATCGGATGGCAAGCGAGCATCGCGACGAATCGATGATCGTGCTCATCAATCGGCAGACGCCGATCCAGGAGTCGGATGGAAAGCAATGGATCAGCAGAGTGCCGGCCGTTTCGTTTTTTATCCCCGGCGAATGGTTCAACGTGGTCGCGCTGCTCGAAGCGAGCGGAGTGCGTTACTACTGCAATGTGGCTTCTCCTCCGTATTTGCAGGGCGGCGTGCTGACGTATATCGATTACGATCTGGACGTGATCCGAACGGCGGACGGGAGCAGGTACATCGTCGATCAAGACGAATATGAGCAGCATAAGCTCTTATATCATTATCCTCGCCAAGTGGAGGATAAAGTCCGGCAAGGATTAAACGCTTTGCTGTCGCGAATCGAACATAAGCAGGCGCCGTTCCGCGACGAAGTCGTCATGCGATATTTCGAGGATTGGCTGGCGTTGTTCGGAGAGTCCGAAGAATGATGAGCCGCAAGGAAGTCAAGGATTGGATCAAGACGATCGTCATTGCAATGGGCCTTGTCTGTATTCTTCATTATCTGGTATTTAACTTATCTACGGTCGACGGACAGTCTATGGAGCCAACGCTTAAGCAGGACGAGTGGTTGTTCGTCAACAAAATCTCCTATTACCTTGGCGCGCCGGGCAGAGGAGATATCGTTATTATCGAAGACCCATTCGGGGAAGGCGATCGTGGTCGATTATTGGTGAAACGAATCGTGGGCATGCCCGGAGACCGGATCGAAATTACGAGCCAGAAGCTGTACGTTAACGGAGAGCTAGCGGACGAGCCATACACGGATTCGCCGATTCAGGATATGAATTACGGGCCGGAGATCATTAGGGAGAATCATTATTTCGTCATGGGCGATAACAGGCAGAAGAGCGCAAGCCTCGACAGCCGCATGTTCCATGCCGTTCCCAGGGAGCGGATCGTGGGCAGAGCGGATGCCATCGTATGGCCGATCAAGCAGTTCGGACTGCTGTAAGCAGCACAAAATCGCAGGAGCAAGAGGTGATAGAATGAAGGATGTCATGATCTACACGGATGGAGCCTGTTCGGGCAATCCCGGTCCTGGAGGCTGGGGAGCCGTTTTATTTTACGGTGCTCATAAGAAGGAAATTTCCGGCGGGGAGAGAGACACGACAAATAACCGGATGGAAATCCAGGCCGTCATTGAAGGATTAAACCTGCTCAAGGAGCCGTGCACGGTCAAGGTATACAGCGATTCCGCTTATGTCGTCAACTGCTTCCAGAAGGGCTGGATTCACGGATGGCTGCGCAACGGATGGAAAAACAGCAAAAAGGATCCCGTCGAGAATCAGGATCTGTGGAAGCAGCTCTGGGCGCTTATGGGCAAGCACAAGGTGGAATACGTGAAGGTGAAGGGCCATAGCGACAATGAGTGGAACAATCGCTGCGACGAGCTGGCGCGAGAAGCCATCAAACGGTTATAGTCTATGACGGACATGTGGCAAGCCCTTAAGATGGAAATGAAGGAAGCGGCGCGGACCCTCGGCATCGATGCGATCGGCGTCGCGTCTCCCGATCCGTTCGTTACGCTTAAACAAAGGCTGATTCGTCACCGCGAGCTAGGGTACGAGTCGGGCTTCGAGGAACCGGACCTTGAACGGCGGACTAATCCGTCGCTTTTATTCGACAAGCCCCAGAGCATCATAGCCATCGCGGTCGCTTATCCCTCCAAATTAACCGACCCTCCGAAGTCGGAGCCCGGGGCGAGGAGAGGCATCATGTCCCGTTCCGCTTGGGGAGAGGATTACCATAAGGTGCTGCGCGACCGGCTCGAGAGGCTTGAGTCCTGGCTGCGCGAGAGAGTACCGGACTTGCGGGCCGAGAGCATGGTGGATACCGGCGAGTTATCCGACCGCGCGGTAGCGGAGCGGGCAGGCATCGGCTGGAGCGCCAAAAATTGCTCCATTATATCTCCCGAGCTGGGCTCATGGATGTATCTGGGCGAGATGATCACGAATCTTCCTCTGCCGCCGGACGAGCCGGTAACGGATGGCTGCGGTACGTGCACGAAGTGCATCGACGCTTGCCCTACAGGCGCGATCGTAGCGCCGGGCCAGTTGAACGCTCAGCGCTGCATCTCGTTCGTGACGCAGACCAAAGGCATGGTAACCGACGAAATGATGCGCAAAATCGGCAATCGACTGTATGGCTGCGATACTTGCCAGATCTTATGTCCCGAGAATCGGGGCAAAAATTGGACCCGGCAGCCGGAGTTCCACCCTGACCCCGAGCTGGCGAAGCCGCTCCTAGTTCCCCTGCTGGATATGGGCAACAAGGAGTTTAAGTCCCGATACGGCCATACCTCTTCGGCGTGGCGGGGGCGCAAGCCGATTCAACGCAACGCCGTTATAGCGCTCGGCAACTTTAAGGAAGCTAGCGCCATTCCGGATCTCGTACGCGTTCTAACGGAAGATCCTAGACCTGTACTGAGAGGCACGGCGGCTTGGGCGCTGGGCAGAATCGGCGGAGAAACGGCCATGGAAGCACTCGATCGGGCATCCCGCACCGAGAAGGACGAGGATGCGATGGAGGCTATTCAAACCGCGATAAACGCCTTATTGGAGCCATTTTCTGCTGGAAATGATTAGTCGGAATTTCCCTTCCGCAATTCGTTGCGAAGCCAGCATGGACATGCTATGATACAGGGATGTTAGGTTCGTATAAAGGATAGATTATGGAAAGGTGCAGGTGGATTGCATGGAGTGGTATAGTATCGTAATTCCGATCGTGACATTGATCGTTGGCCTTGTCGGCGGTTTTCTCATCGGCGTCTTTTATCTTCGAAGACAAATCGAACGGATGCAGAACGATCCCGAGATGATTCAGAAGATGGCAAAGCAAATGGGATACAATCTCAACAAACAACAGATGTCGCGCGCTCAAAATATGATGAAAAACCAAAAGATGCCTCGGAGATAGAGGCAAGGCAAGAACCGGAAGGAGCGGTAACGAATGGCGGGACGGAAGGATTACGTCAATTCGAAGGTAGCAAGTAACCGGGAGCAAATCGAACATCACGTGAAAGAAATTTTGAAGCTGGTCGGCGAGGATGTCGAGCGGGAAGGGCTGCTTGACACGCCTGCTCGCGTAACGAGGATGTACGAGGAAATATTCGCGGGTTACGAGGTCGATCCGCGCGAGGTGCTAGGCGTAACGTTCGACGAGCAGCACGAGGAGCTCGTTATCGTCAGGGATATCGTCTATTACAGCCAATGCGAGCATCATATGGCGCCTTTCTTCGGCAAAGCTCATATCGGCTATATTCCGAGCGGCAAGATCGCGGGACTTAGCAAGCTGGCGCGTCTCGTCGAAGCGATCACGCGGAGGCTGCAGGTTCAGGAGCGCATCACGACTCAGATCGCCGACATTTTGGAGCAGGAGCTGTCGCCACACGGCGTCATGGTCGTCGTCGAAGGCGAGCACTTGTGCATGTGCGCAAGAGGCGTCAAGAAGCCGGGAAGCAAGACGGTAACCTCCGCGGTGAGAGGCGAATTCCGGACAAGCCCTCCGCTTCGCACGGAGTTTCTGGCATTGCTTAAGCAATAAGAACGGGATCCATGATCTAGGGTATACAAAAAGGAGCAAGCAGTCCGAACGCGATCTTATACGATTGCGCTCAGACAGCCTTGCTCCTTCTTCGTTTAAGCAGTATCCTGCACCTTGCCGTGCGGGTTATTGGGTATCCATCGCGATCATGGAGTCGACCTGACTTAGGAACATCGCGGCGCGACCGATATATTCTGTCGGATGATTGCGGAAAATCATCTCGTGCTGGCCGTCCTCCACGATCCATGACCGCGACATGGCATTGGTCTGATTAGCGGCAATGGTTTCCGCCGTTTCATAGGAGGCCTTGGCGTCCTTCGTCCCATGGATGACGTAAAGCGGCATGTCGTATTGGTGCCGAGCGACTTGCTCGGCCGGGATCGAGCCGAAGTCGGTTCCGGTCCAGAGCGGAATCATCGTTTCGATGAGCGGCAGCGACGGGAAGCGGGGAAGCTGCACGAATTGATTGAGATTATCGAACAGCGCCTCCGAGCTGGGCACAAACAAGCTGTCCAAAATCATGGCGTCGATCTCGTCGGTAATAAGCGCGGTCTGAAGCGCCGTGCCGGCACCCATGGAGAAGCCCCATACGACGATGTCCTCGGCACCGCGGGAACGGGCGTAATTAATCGAGGCGAGCAGCTGCTGCGATTCTTCGCGGCCGCCGGTCGCCGGCGCCTTATATTGCTCGGAAGCATACCCGTAATCGAATAAAAGCACATTATAGCGAAGATCATGGAGAAGCTTCGCCAGGTCGTACATCGGCACCCAGCTCTCCTCGCGGTTCGCTCCGTAGCCGTGGCTGAAGACGACGGTGCGAGTAGAAGGTTGCTCCGATCCTTCTTCCGCGGTAACGGGAACGTACCAGCCGCTAACGGTCGTATCTCCGCTATTGCTGGGGAACACGACTTCCTCGTAATCGGCGCCGATGGCATCTTTAGGATTGGATGTCAACGGGGCAACATAGGGATAAGCCAACATCCAAGCCACATAGCCATGAAAGATGACAACCCCGATAAAAACCATCGCGACGGCAGTCGCGATCGATGCGATCCATCTGTGTTTGCGGCGCTGCGCGGCTACGTTGCTTCTGGCGAATGGAGGAAGGGGCAAGGCTTGAGGGACGGCGGTCAAGCCCGCGCTCTCTAGCGGCTGCGTGGTTCCAAGGGACAAGTTCATCATCATGCCCTCCTTCGGCAAATCTATTGGCACATGACGGGTTTCGCGTCATGTAAGCGTTACTATTTATATAGTACTTTAATCGTAGTTCCCACGCACAAGCCTGTCAATCCGTGTCGATGCATTGTTACGCGCTTGTAATGTTTTTGTAATGTTTCATTTGTCTTTACGTTCGTGCAGAGGATCATGTATACTAAATGAGAATGAATTTCAATAAATATGGGATCGTGTTTCATTTGTTGAAACTCTTGCGCGACAAGCGTGTTATAATAGAATGAATGGGATATAAGGAGGCACGTGTTCATGGAGGATGGAAAATCGACGGTTCGGGCGGTTGATCGGGCACTGGACATTTTGTTGTGCTTCACGCTTAGAACCGACTGGGCGATGACGGAGATCGCCGAGCATGTCGGCTTGCATAAAAGCACGGTGCACAGGATGCTCGCGACGCTCGAGGAGAAAGGGTTTATCGAACGCGACCGCTCTACGGACCGTTACCATCTGGGACTGCGCGTATGGGAGCTGTCGGCCAACCTCTCGGGCTCCGACGATCAGGCGACGATTTGGCTGCCGGAGATGGTACGCTTGCGCGATCAGCTGGGGGAGACGGTCAGTATATATGTAAGAGACGGATCGGAACGGATACGCATCCAGGCCGTTCAGAGCAATCAGCCCGTGCGGAGGGTTGCTCCTGTCGGAGTAAGGCTGCCGCTGCACGCGGGCGCGTCCAGCAAGGTGCTTATCGCCTACTCGGATGAGCCGGTGAGGCAGAGCATATTTGAATCGTCCGATTGGCCGGATTCCATTGACATGGACTTGTACATGCAGACGCTGATTGAGGTGACGTCACAAGGGTACGCGACAAGCTTCGAAGAGCGCGAATCTGGCGCCGCGGCATTGTCCGCGCCGATCTTCGACCGTTCGGGCAAGCTGTCGGCAGCGCTGTCGATTTCGGGGCCTTCCAGCAGAATGACGCTCAAGACGATGCGGGAGTATGCTCCCGTCATGATCGAATCGGCCAAACGGATGGGGACGATGAGCAAATAATCGAAGAAAGCCTCGCTTCCGGCAGGCACGATAAAAGAGCCTTGGTTCCGCAATCCGGCGGATGCCAAGGCTCTTTCTGACCTTATTACATATTCGCGATCATTTGGCGAAGCACCGTTTGGAGGATGCCTCCGTTGCGGTAGTAATCGACGTCCACGAGGGAATCCAGGCGAACGAGCGCCGGGAATTCAAACGTCGTGCCGTCTTCGCGGGTCGCTTTGACCGTTACCGTCTCGCCAGGCTTCACGTCGTTGGACAATCCGGTAATATCGAACGTTTCGCGTCCCGTGATGCCCAGCGTGCTCCAGCCGTTGCCTTCTTGGAATTGAAGCGGGAGAACGCCCATGCCGACCAGGTTGGAGCGATGGATCCGCTCGAAGCTCTCGGCGATGACGGCCTTCACGCCCAGCAAGAACGTGCCTTTTGCCGCCCAGTCGCGGGAGCTGCCCGTGCCGTATTCTTTGCCGGCGATAACGACAAGGTTTTTGCCTTCGGCTTGATACTTCATGGATGCGTCGTAGATCGACATCACTTCGCCCGTAGGGAGGTAAGTCGTTACGCCGCCTTCCGTGCCCGGCGCCACTTGGTTCCGGATGCGGATGTTCGCGAACGTGCCGCGCATCATGACTTCGTGGTTGCCGCGACGGGAGCCGTAGGAGTTGAAGTCCTTGCGCTCTACGCCGTTGTCGATGAGGTATTTGCCGCCCGGGCTGTTAACAGTGATGTTGCCCGCAGGGGAGATATGGTCCGTCGTAACGGAATCGCCCATGAGCGCAAGCACGCTTGCCGAAGGAATATCGGCGATGTCGGACAGGTCGGAGCCCAGGTTCTCGAAGAACGGAGGGTTCTGAATGTACGTCGACTTGTAATCCCACTCGTAGCTCTCGCCTTGCGGCACGTCGATGGCGTTCCAACGCTCGTTCTGCGTAAATACGTTCTCGTATTTGTCGTTGAACATTTGCGGATTCAGAGCTGTCGCGACGGCTTCTTTGATCTCGGCGTTGGTTGGCCAGATGTCCTTCAGGAATACGGGCTGACCGTCTTGGTCATGGCCGATCGGCTCGTTCGCAAGGTCAATGTTCACGGTGCCCGCAAGCGCGTAAGCGACAACGAGCGGAGGCGAAGCCAGATAGTTGGCTTTCACTTGCGCGTGAACGCGGCCTTCGAAGTTACGGTTACCGGACAGTACGGCGGCTACCGTCATGTCGTTGTCGGCGATCGTTTTGCTCACTTCGTCGGGAAGCGGACCGGAGTTGCCGATGCAAGTCGCGCAGCCGTAGCCGGCAACGTGGAAGCCAAGCGCTTCGAGCGATTCCAGCAGGTTCGCCTTCTTGAGGTACTCGGTTACGACCAGGGAACCTGGCGTTAGCGAGCTCTTAACGTAAGCCGGCTTGGTCAGGCCGCGCTCGACCGCTTTCTTGGCCACGAGACCGGCGCCGAGCATAACGCTTGGGTTGGACGTATTCGTACAGGATGTGATCGCCGCGATGACGACCGCGCCCGTTCCCATCTTGGATTGTACGCCATCGGCGTGTTGAACCGGCACTACTTGCTCGATCTTCTCGTCGGACAGGCCGTAGCCGCCTTTATCGATCGGCGTGCGGATAATGTTATTGAAGGCTTCCTTCATCGAAGTCAGCTCGACGCGGTCTTGCGGACGCTTCGGTCCGGCCAGGGACGGAACGATCGAGGAAAGATCCAGCTCGATAACGTCCGTGAACACGGGATCCGGCGTTTCGTCCGTGCGGAACATGTCTTGCGCTTTGTAGTAAGCTTCGACAAGCTCGATTTGCTCTTCCTTGCGGCCGGTTTGGCGCATGAAGTCCAGCGTCTCGCTATCGACGGGGAAGAAGCCGATCGTCGCGCCGTACTCTGGAGCCATGTTGGCTACGGTAGCGCGGTCCGCCAGGCTGATGTTGGACAGGCCGGGGCCGAAGAACTCGACGAACTTGCCGACAACGCCTTTTTTGCGAAGAATCTGGGTAACGGTCAGCGCAAGGTCGGTAGCCGTGGAGCCTTCCGCCAAGCTGCCCGTCAGCTTGAAGCCGATAACCTCAGGCATAACGAAGTACAGCGGCTGACCCAGCATGCCGGCTTCCGCCTCGATGCCGCCAACGCCCCAGCCTACAACGCCAAGTCCGTTGATCATCGTCGTGTGGGAGTCCGTGCCCACCAGGGAGTCCGGGTAAACGACCGTCTCTCCGTCGATCGTTTTCGTTGCCGCTACGGATGCGAGGTACTCCAGGTTCACCTGGTGAACGATGCCCGTGCCGGGAGGAACGGCGCGGAAGTTATCGAAAGCCGTTTGCGCCCAGCGCAGGAAGCGGTAACGCTCCTCGTTGCGTTCGAACTCGACTTTTGTATTGTACTCAAGCGCTTCCGGGGTGCCGAAAGCATCAACCATGATGGAGTGGTCGATTACAAGGTCGACCGGCACTAGCGGATTGATCTTCTTGGGATCTCCGCCTGCTTTCTTCACGGTGTCGCGCATGGCCGCAAGGTCAACGACGACCGGTACGCCCGTAAAGTCCTGAAGAACGATACGCGCTGGAATGAAAGGAATTTCCTTGTCTTCGCGGCCGTTAGACCAGTTGGCCAATTGTTTGACGTGTTCAGGGGTAATGCCGCGGCCGTCGAATTGGCGAACGGCTGCCTCAAGCAATACTTTAATGGAGAAAGGAAGCTTGGAAATATCACCCAGGCCTTGCTCTTCCAGTCCGCCGAGACGGTAGTAGGCGTACGACTTGCCGCCCGACTCAAGCGTCGTGCGAACAGAATATTGATTTTGTGTGGTCATCGCTATTCTCCTCTTCTTGAAAATAGTAGTTGTTTCACTCTGTGAAACACAATTTCAAAAACCTTATGTTTATAGTATAGCTTTAAAAAGGGGTATCCGTAAAGTCCAATTCTGACCTTTTCCCTTGTCCCGCTGGCATATATACGCCTTTTGACCGCCCATAACAAATTACATGATTCGTTGCTTCGCGTCATATAATGAACCAGTCATTCTATGCGCGGACGGCGGGGCGGGGAGGTCTGCCTTGCAAGCGCGTTCGGTGCAATTCCAAGGTCAGATTACAGGCAAGCCAGGAGGGATCGCGATGTCGAAACCAACCGGTCGAAGCGGCGCCGGCCAAGAGCGTCACAATCGCGCCGCCAAACAAGTACAGTCGGCTTCCGCAGCGGACAGGCGGAAGCGTCCGGATTCTCCGCCGGAGAAAAAAGCTAAATCGGCGGCGCCGGAGAAAAAGGAAGCGCAGGAGCTGAGGCTAAGCTCGCTGCTGCAGTCGTCCGGTCTTGCCCGCGACGGCTCTCCGTCCAAGAAGGACTGGAAGGCGGCGGTGCATCGCTATATCCGCTTATTTAATGAAGCGGAGACCGACCAGCACGCTCGCGCGCTGTTTGATTACGTTCTCGATCCGGTGCACGCCGAGCGGTTTAACCGGCGAATGGACCGCTTGCGGGAACGGGATTTGCTGCGCGGCGTCATTCCGGCCGGAAGCGAGACGAAGGCCGAGCTCATCCGGGTCAACGAATCGGCGGGCGAAGTGTCCGTGCTTCTCAGGCTGCATATCAAGCGCAGAATGAAACAATCCGGCTTGGCGTATACCGAAGAACGCTACGAATTCGAACGTCTTTGGCTCAGACTCGAGGACGGAGCCTGGCACGTCCTGCAGATCGAGCCCGTCATCGCGGAGCGCCGGCCCAAATACGGGGCGTCCGTTCACGAGTGGCAAGAGGAGGGGGAGCTTTCGAAGGATCCGGCGAACGCGATCGCTCCGTCGATGCCATACTTAAATTATGACCTAATGCCGGGGTTCAAACTCCGCTCCAGCGGTATTCGTTACAGGAGGGATTTGGCTGCCGCGTACGCCGACCGATGGTGGAACGCCGGCAATCCGGCTTACGAGCTGTTTGAAGTGAATTGCACCAATTACGTATCCCAATGCATCTTTGCAGGCAATGCGACGATGGACTATACTGGTAGAAGGGGCAGCGGATGGTGGTACAAAGGCCGCAATAAGGGTCAGGAATGGTGGAGCTACAGCTGGGCCGTGTCCAATTCCATGACGGTGTTTCTGTCCGCCGCAAGGAAGTCGGGACTGCGCGCCGCAACGGTGCAATCGGCTAGCGAGCTGCAGCTTGGAGACGTCATTACGTACGATTGGAACGGAGACGGACGGTTCCAGCACAGCACGATCGTCACCGCCTTCGACTCCGCGGGCCAGCCGCTCGTCAATGCCAATACGGTTGCCAGCCGGCACCGCTATTGGGATTATCGGGATTCCTACGCATGGACGCCCGCCACCAAATACCGTTTCTTTCATATACCCGACTTGATTTGAACAGATACGGCCAGGCGATGACACGCAGAAATATAAACGTACCGGAGGATATGCCATGGGGAGCAAAGTAAGAGTAGGTCTTGTATACGGGGGGAAATCCGGAGAGCACGAGGTATCTCTTCAGACGGCATTCGCCGTCATGCGGGAGTTCGATTACGCGCAATACGAAATCAAACCTTTTTATATTACGAAGCAAGGCGAATGGAAAAGCGGGCCCGTCCTGCTAGCCGCGCCGGAATCAGCGGAATCGCTGCGGTTCGCGTCCGCGGAGAGCGGCTCGTCCGGCTCCCTGGCGCCGCTTTTTGCCGCGCTTGACGCAGGTTCGCCCAATTTGAATTCAGCGGCGGCGACCGGATTGCCGAAAGCGCTCATCAGCGGCAAGTCCGACGCAGCGGCGGCAAAAGCAGCCGACGGGCCGGAGACGCGAATCGACGTCATGTTCCCGCTGCTGCACGGCACGTTCGGGGAGGACGGCACGATCCAAGGCTTATTCGAGATGGCCAACATTCCTTACGTCGGCGCGGGCGTTCTGGCTTCCGCAGTGGGGATGGACAAGATCATGATGAAGAAGGTTTTCGCTCAGGAAGGGCTGCCGCAGTGCGTATTCCGCTACTTCAACCGGACGCAGTGGGAGAAGGATGCCTCTTACTTCATCATGGAGTGCGAGGTTTCGCTCGGCTATCCCTGCTTCGTCAAGCCGGCGAATTTGGGCTCCAGCGTAGGGGTGTCCAAGGCTAGAAACCGCGAGGAGCTGATCGAAGCCGTGAATTACGCGCTTCGCTTCGACCGCAAGGTGATCGTGGAGGAATTCGTAGACGCCCGCGAGATCGAGGTCAGCGTGCTTGGCAACGACGAGCCCAAGGCATCCGTGCCGGGGGAAATCGCTCCGTCTAATGAATTTTACGATTATAAGGCAAAATATATCGACGGCAAATCGACGATGATCATTCCCGCCGAGCTTCCGGACGGAATCGCGGATCAAGTGCGCGACCTCGCGGTCCGGGCGTTTCTCGCGATCGACGGCTCCGGGCTGTCGCGCGTGGACTTCTTCTTGCGGAAGGAAGACAACCAGTTATTTATTAACGAGGTCAACACGCTTCCGGGCTTCACGCCGTTCAGCATGTACCCGCTGATGTGGCGCGAATCGGGGCTGCCGTACAAAGAGCTGCTCGCGGCATTGATCGACCTGGCCGTGGAGCGGCACGCGGCGAAGCAACGCATCGACTTTACGGGCGAGACGATACAGTAGTTCCGGCAATCGGCTGCAGCCGGGGCGCTCTTGAGGCGTCTCGGCTGTCTGCACGATGGCGATAAGATCCATCATCTTACATAATAGGCCCAGAACCGGGACAAGCCTAACAAACCAACTTTTCATACGCAGGAGGAATGTTCATGGGATTCGGAACGGAATTTAATTCGGTATGCAAATTCAAGTCGGAGCAAGAGCTGTATGAATTGCTGGAATACGGCAAGGGCAAGATGGTAAAAAGCGGATTCCGCGTATTCCCGACCGGCCAGAAGGTCATCGCTTATACGCCGGGCAACGAAGCGATCGCCATCGTGCGCATCCTGGCGTCGATCGCTGAAATCAATTTCCAGGGGGAAGAAGTGACCCAGGTCGAGATGCAGCTTGTTCGCAAGCTGAACGAGGAAGAAGCGCGCGTGCAAACCGCGCTAGCCTACGAGATGTTTTTCGGGGAGCGACAGTAGCATGATCGTCCGATTCGGTTTCGTCGCGATGAGTCTCGTCGTGCACAATGCCTCGCCTTCCCGCACGCAGACCTATGCCAATTTCTCCAAGTTGGACGATCGCGAGGCCGCGATCAGGCGGCTGGAAAGGCTGGCCGAAGAGAACCTGGCGAATACGCTTCGCATTTTGAGGCATTGCCGCGCGCACGACATCTCGATGTACCGCTTTTCATCCAAGCTTATCCCGCTCGCAACCCACGAAGCGCTGGATGATTGGGATCCGTTCGAAGCGCTGCACGGCGCGTTTCGCGAGGTGGGAGACTACGCGATGAAGCAAGAGATGCGCGTGTCGTTCCACCCCGACCATTTCTGCGTGTTCAGCACTCCGCGTCCGGAGGTGCTGGTTAATTCCACGAAGGACCTCGTCTACCACGTTCGCATGCTGGAGGCGATGGGACTGGACGAAAGAAGCAAAAACAATATCCATATGGGCGGCGCCTACGGCGATAAGGAGACATCGGCGGAGCGGTTCGTTCGTCAATTCGGAATGCTGGAGGACAGGCTGCGGCACCGGATCACGCTGGAGAACGACGACAAGACTTTTAACGTCAAGGAAACGCTCGCGGCGGCCGAAACGGTTGGAGTGCCAATGGTGCTCGATATCCACCATCATGCCGTCAATCCGGGAGATACCGGCGAGGACGAGCTGACGGAAGGCTTGTGGCCGCGCATATCGGAAACCTGGCGCAAGGAGCGGGAGCGCCTCGGATTAATCTCGGAGAGCGAGCTGCCGCCCAAAATCCATGCCTCCAGTCCCAAAAGTCCGTCGGATCCGAGAGGTCATGCGGACTTCGTGTCGGCGGAGCCGGTCGTCGCTTTTCTGCGCCGGGCGGCCAGGACGACCGGTGCGCTGGATTGCATGCTGGAGGCCAAGCATAAGGATGCGGCCCTGCTCCGGCTGATGGAGGATTTGAAGGAGCTGGAGAGTCGGGGCGAAGGCGTGAAGGTGCTGGACGGCGGCCGCGTGGAGATCTTTCCGGTTTAGCGGTTTAGGGACATGCCTGACGACGGAACATAACGTACAGCATAGATAAGGTGGACATAAGCAATGGAGTGGATTTTGTTAATGCTGCTAGGCGTCGTCGCCGCCGCATTCGGCAGCATCGTGGGACTTGGCGGAGGAATCATCATTGTGCCAGGGCTGCTCTTGTTCGTGCCAAAGCTGATCGGAGAACCGATCGATCACGCGACGGCGGTCGGCATCTCGCTGACCGTGCTTATCGTGACGGCGCTTGCGTCCACGATGAGCTACAAGAAAAAAGGAATCGTCGATTTCCGCAGCGGCCTCCTGTTTTTCCTGACAAGCGGACCCGCATCGATTCTCGGCGCCGCGATCACCGGACAGCTGAAGGCGGGCATATTCCAGCTGCTGTTCGGGTCGCTCATGCTGCTGCTGGCAGGTTTATTGATCGGTCGGGAATATATGAAACCGTTTGCGAAAGAATGGCCGATTCGCCGCTCCATCACAGACGCGAACGGGCAGACGCATACATACGGCTATGGCCTTTGGTCGGCGCTGGCGATCGGCTTTGGAGTGGGCTTGATATCCGGATTATTCGGCATCGGCGGGGGATCGCTGTTTGTACCCATGATGGTGCTGCTGTACCGGTTCCCGCCCCACGTGGCGACGGCCACGTCGATGTTCGTCATCTTTCTGTCCGCCATTCTGGGAAGCGGGATGCACGTGGCGCTGGGAGAGACCGATTGGCTGCTGGCAGCGGCCCTCGTGCCGGGAGCATGGATCGGCGGCAAGCTTGGCGCTGGAATCGCCTCCAGGCTGAGCGGCAACAAGCTGATGTGGCTGCTTCGCATTACGTTGTTGGCGTTAGCGATTCAATTGATCATCGAAGGCATTATGGCCTTTTAAGAAAGGGCATAGGGTGGATTTTGGACGAAACCTGTCACGGCGCCGGACGTATTACAATAAGATAACTAGACCTTGTACAGGATTCATGATCATAATAGAAAATGACTTCGCAGCGGGAAACGTAATTTTGACATACCTCTAATAATGGGAGAGTGATAGTCTTGAACGAAGGCAATAACGGCTCTGTCATCGGGGGCAAAAGCTTCACGGCGGTCGCCATCAACTGCGCCGCCAAAGCAGGGGAGTGGGTCATGACCAAGCTTGGCGCTTACTCCAAGCTCGAGCTGAAATATTCGGCCCACGATCTTGTTACCGAAGTGGACAAGGGCTCCGAGCGGCTTATCCGGAACTTGGTCGGAACCCACTTTCCGCATCATTCATTCTTGGGCGAAGAGGGAGTCGAGCCCGGACCGGAGGCATCTTCGCAAGCGCTTGCAGACGTAAGCGACTCCGAATATTTGTGGATCGTCGATCCCATAGACGGCACGACGAACTTCGTGCACGGCTTTCCTTTTTTCTGCGTGTCCATCGCGCTTGCCTATAAGGGGGAAGTCATCGTAGGCGTGGTCTACGACCCGTGCAAGGACGAGTTGTTCGTCGCGGAGAAGGGCAAGGGCGCTTACGTGCACGGCAAAAAGATGGGAGTGTCCGAGGAGACGACGCTCCGAGGCAGTCTGATCGCCACCGGGCTGCCGGCGGATCATCATTATGCGCTGCCGCTTAACCTGAAGGGAATCAACAGCATTGCGCCTGAGGTGCGCAATCTGCGAATCGCCGGTTCCGCGGCGCTTCATCTCGCCTACGTTGCCGCCGGCCGCTTAAGCGGCTTCTGGGAGATCGGCCTTAATAGCTGGGATATCGCGGCGGGCGCGCTTCTCGTGCAGGAGTCCGGCGGCCAGGTAACGGATACGATGGGCAGACCTTATACGCTTGCGGTCCGCAACGTGGCGGCGACGAACGGTCTGCTGCACGGCGAACTGCTAGGCGCGCTGGCCAACGCCGAGGCGGCCGAATAACGGAAGTCGACAGGGGCAACAGAGACGCGAAGGCGCCATGTTGCCCCTGTTTCGTTGCGACAAGATAAGGCTGGCACGGAGAGAACGCATCTAATATTTGGAGGGATGAAGGATGAAATCGACTTCGAAGGGGATATTGGCGTTTGTTTTGACTACGGCTATACTTGCGGGCTGCAGCGGCGACGGAGGCGAGGAGAACGGGAGCGGGGCAACCGCGACCCATACCGCTTCGGCGACGGCCGCCGCGACTCCGACGCCGACGGAAACGCGGCAAGAAGCCCCGGCGGAGAGCGGGAAGCCGGGCGGCATCGACGTAAGCAAGCCTTATGCCGTCGTAGCGGAGAAGCTGCGCATTCCTTGGTCGATCGCGATCGCAGGAGATGCCGTTTACATAACGGAGAGGCAAGGCAGCATCGCCCGAATCCGGAGCGGGGAACGGCTAATCCAGAACGTACGGTTGAACAAAGCCGTGCTTCATGAAGGAGAAGGCGGACTGATGGGCTTCGTTCTTGCGCCTGACTATGCCGAGTCGAAGCTCGCTTACGCGTACCATACGTATCGGGAAGGCGGGCGAACGCTTAACCGGATCGTGCTCTTGAAGCAGGAGGGAGCGGACTGGGTCGAGCAGCAGGCGCTCCTGGAAGGAATTCCGGGCAACTCGACCCATAACGGGGGAAGGCTGGCGTTCGGGCCGGACGGCATGCTTTATGCGACGACGGGCGACGCGCAGAAGCGGAGCGAAGCCCAGAACAAGAGCAGCTTGGCGGGCAAAATACTGCGAATGACGAAGGAAGGCAAGATTCCTTCGGACAACCCGTTCCCGAATTCGTACGTCTATTCGTTCGGCCATCGCAATCCGCAAGGATTGGCCTGGGCGAAGGACGGCAAGATGTACAGCACGGAACACGGCCCCTCCGGCAACCCCGGCGGACATGACGAGATTAACGCCATCGTCCCGGGAAACAATTATGGCTGGCCGACGGTATACGGAGACGGGAAGAAGGACGGATTAACTCCGCCTATCTACCATACGGGCGAACCGGCGATCGCGCCTTCCGGCACGATCATGGACGAGCAGGGACGTTTGGTTATCGCCACGCTGCGCGGAGAGGCCATCTACCGCTATGATCCGTCCACGGGCAAGATGGGCGTCATCCACGAAGGCGAAGGACGCATTCGCGACGTCATGCTTATCGGGAACAAGCTGTATTTTATCACGAACAACACGGACGGACGCGGCGGTCTCTCCTCGGAAGCGGAGGATCGGCTCGTCGTTATGGATTATCCGGAGTGACGATGGCGCGGCTCATCGCTAAACGAAAGATCGACGACGTATTAAGCGTGCATGGTTAGGAACAAACAAAACCCCCGCCGAGGGCTAACCTTGAGGCGGGGGTTTTGGCTTATGAGGCGATGGGTCTACGGACGGCTGGAAGCTTCCAGCGTATATCGGAACAATTCGTTCATTTCGATTCGTTGCAGCTCTTCCAGCAAGACGCGGGTATCTTCGGAGCCCTTGCCGGACTCTTGCGCGGAGATGATATCCACGAAGTCGTCCGAATTCCAGCCGGTAGCGTCGCGGAATCGTTGAAGAGCGTTAACGATGGGTTCGGCGGGAAGGCGGTCCAGCTGCTGCTGCGTCGACAGCCACTCGGAAATGGACGCGCGGGTACGCTCCTTGACGGGGTGCCGTCCCGCTTGGCGGAACCAGTACTTGCTGTTCCAGAAGTCCTGCTCCATCCGGTGCATGATCGCGTGCCAGTAGCTTCCCGTGGAGTCGTCCTCGATCTGCTGGGCGTACGAGTGGGACCGGTCCAGGCTGTCGTTAAGCAGATGGAGTCCGGCCATTAAGGCGATCTCTTGTTTGGTGGACGGGGGATTGGACTTTCCGTATTGCACGATCTCCTCGTCAAGCTCCAGGCTCCATGCTTGACTTGGCGACAGCTTTGCCGTCCCGTCGCGTCCATCCAATCGTCTTGCGATGTCTTGCAATTGTTGATTCATTCTTCAAGCAGCTCCTCTCCCGAATAAGATGCTTTTCTTGGTTATTACAGCTTCGCCATTGCTGCCCGCGCCGCTTCGATCGTTTTGTCGATGTCGGCATCCGTATGAGCGATCGTCAGGAACCAGGCTTCGTATTTGGACGGCGCGAGGTTGATGCCTTGATCCAGCATGTGGCGGAAGAATGCGCCAAATCGTTCGCCGTCCGTATCCTGCGCTTCGTCGTAGTTCGTGACGGGATGATCGCAGAAGTGGGCGGAGAACGAGCCTCGGATCCCGTTGACCGTCAGCGGAATGCCGTTTGCTTGCGCGGCACCTTTGAGACCGTCGGCAAGCTTGGCGGCCAGCCGTTCCATCCGGTCGTAGATGCCGGCTTCCTGCAGCACCTCGAGACAAGCGATGCCCGCGGATATGGAAGCCGGATTGCCGGCCATGGTGCCCGCTTGATAAGCGGGACCGAGCGGCGCGACCTGCTCCATGATGTCGCGGCGTCCGCCATAAGCTCCGATGGGCAGGCCGCCTCCGATGATTTTGCCCAGCGCGGTAAGGTCCGGCTCAATGGCTCCATGGTCGGGGAAGGCGCCGTACGTCTGCGCCGAGCCGTAATGGAATCGGAACGCGCTGATGACTTCGTCGTAGATGACCACGGCTCCTGCCTCGCGCGTCAGCTTGCACAGCCCTTCCAGGTAGCCCTCATGGGGCATGACCATGCCGAAGTTGCCGACGATGGGCTCCACCATGACGGCGGCCGTGTCGTCGCCCCAACGCTCCAGCGCGGCTTGCAGCGCGTCCAAATTGTTGAACGGCACGGTGATGACCTCGTGCGCGATGCTCGTCGGGATGCCGGCGCTGTCCGGAATGCCGAGCGTGGAGGGACCGGAGCCCGCCGCGACAAGGACGAGATCGGAATGGCCGTGGTAGCAGCCGGCGAACTTGATGATTTTGTTCCGCTTGGTGTAGGCTCTGGCGACGCGGATCGTCGTCATGACGGCTTCCGTGCCGGAATTGACGAACCGGACCTTGTCCATGGAGGGAATGGCCTCTTTGAGCATGCGCGCCAGCTTGATCTCCAGCTCGGTAGGCGTGCCGTACAACGTGCCGTTGCGCGTGGCTTCGATGATGGCTTCCGTAATACGCGGATGGGCGTGGCCGGTTATGATGGGGCCGTACGCCGCCAAGTAATCGATGTATCGGTTGTCGTCCACGTCCCAGAAGTAGGCGCCGCTCGCTCGTTTCATGAAGACGGGGGCGCCGCCTCCTACGGCTTTGAACGAGCGGGAAGGGCTGTTGACGCCGCCGACGATATGCTGGAGCGCCTCCTGGTACAGTCGATCGGAAGTCGGACGTTGGATGGTCATGGGAGGGATAACCCCTTTCAAATGGGATAAACAAGGAAATAGAGCACGCGGGTGCTCTATTAGCCTTGTTAACTATATGGTTGGCGCTTGGGATGGCGTCGCCGGCATTATCTGGACGACGAGCTTGAGCCCGAGCTGCCGCTAGTGCCGCCGCCGCGCTCCGAATCCGTATCGTTCGCGCTGCCGTCGGCATTCGGCGATACCGACGGCGTCGGAATCGTATCGTCGCTCATCAGCACCTCTTGCACGTAGCCGATCAAAGCGTCGGTGTCGCGTATGCCGATGACGGAAGCGCCGCCTACATGCTCCTCGCTGACGAGATCCATCGGCGGGATTTGGGCCGTGCCGCCGACATGGCTTTCCACGCCCAGCTGGCCGAGCTTCAGCATGTCGGAAACGCTCAGATTCGTCTCGATGTAAGGAGAGACGCTCTCCAGTATTTCCTTCATCCGAATCAGGTTCCATGTCGATTGAAGCTCGGATGCGACGGCCTTCAGGAAGTTGCGCTGGCGCTCCGTCCGCGTGTAGTCGCTCATCGCGTCGTGGCGGAAGCGCACGTATTGCAGCGCTTTTTCCCCGTCGAGCAGCTGATACCCTTTTTTGAGATCGATGTCGTAACGGTTGCCGTCCGCATTGTCTCTATAACGCATATCCTTTTCGACGTCGAAGTAAATGCCGCCGATCGTGTCGATCAACGATTTGAACCCTTCGAAATCGGTGTATACGTAATATTGAATTTCCAAGCCGAGCAGGTCGCCTACGGTCTTCATCGCGAGATTAGGGCCGCCCATCGTAATGGCGGAGTTGATCCGGCCCTTGCCGTGATCGTCGATCGCGGCGTACGTGTCGCGGAGCACCGAGAACAGATGCGCCTTCTTCGCGACCGGGTCGAACGACGCGACGAGGATGGAGTCGGAACGGGCTACGCCGTTCTCGTCCGCATCGCGGGCATCGCCGCCCAGGAGCAGAATATTGACGCGTTCCTTGCCTTCCCACTTGGGAACCTCGACTACTTTGTCGGGAGGTACGCTTGGGAAAATGGATTCACCCGAAGGTTTGCTGAAGTCGTCTAAAGCGCTATAGACGCCGACGCCCCAATAGACGAGGCCGGCAATCGCTACGGCGACAATGACGGATATCGTAATTATGAGCCACTTCCACCGTGACTTTTGTTTTTTTGGAACTTCTGACCGCGTACGCATTGCGTGAAAGGTCTCCTTTCGAATAAACGCCGAGTTGATTCAGAACATGGTTTCGGGCGCGTGCAAGCCGGGCTGACAACCGCGGATGCGACGCCGTCCGTTTACGCCCCATGATAACTGATGTATGATTACATATCATAAAATTATAAAGCTCCGACGCATCCAGTTGCAAGTTTTATCAAAAACACCGAGAAACCTCTCGCCTATAAGCGAACTTCCCCACGAATCGAAGGCGCAGGCGGGAGATGAATCTGGAATTCCCTGATAGGAAAATGCGAACATGTGTGCTAAAATCGAGGAGTGATTCAAGAGCAGCGGAAATCCTGTGCACAGCTATACAACCCGGTTCACGAATGGCAACATTGCCGACAAGGGACATTATATTCAGCTGCCCAAGCTACTCGGGCTCGCGCCTTATGCCAAGTCCAGAGAAATTGAAGGTGAATTTCTGTCCGCAACAATCCGGCTGGACCCAAGCGGCAAATGGTTTGTAGCAGCGGTGCGTGAGGTGGATATTTCAACATTTGAGGTACAATATATCGCTATTTCCCAGGAAATGTCGAATCGAGAGGGGCTGTCTTACCGTTATGTTAGCTATTGATGTCAAAGATTTGCGCAAGGACTTCCGCGTGCAAAAGAATAGGGAAGGTCTGTCCGGCGCATTTAAAGATTTATTTAGGCGCGAGTATCGCGAGGTCAGGGCGGTCAAAGATATTTCGTTCCAAATTCCGCAGGGCGAGATTTGCGGCTACATCGGCGAGAACGGAGCGGGCAAGTCGACGACGATCAAAATGTTGACCGGCATTCTCGTGCCGACCGCCGGACAATTGAAGGTCAACGGCTACGTGCCGTTCCGCGACAGGGAGAAATTCGTGAACGGCATCGGCGTCGTCTTTGGCCAGCGCTCCCAGCTCTGGTGGGACATCGGGGTCATCGAATCGTTCCAGCTGCTTCGCAAAGTATACCGGGTGCCCGAGCAGGACTTCCGGAAACGTCTCGACACGCTTGTCGAGCGGCTTCAGCTAGGCGATCTGCTTAATCGTCCCGTCAGAAAGCTGAGTCTGGGCCAGCGGATGCGCTGCGAGCTGGTCGCTTCGCTGTTGCATAATCCGTCGATTTTATTTCTGGACGAGCCGACCATTGGACTCGATATCGTGGTCAAAACGGAGATACGCGACTTCCTCATGGGGATGAACAGGGAAGAGGGGACGACGATACTGCTGACAACGCATGACCTGCAGGATATCGAGGCGTTATGCTCTCGCGTCATCATGCTCGACGACGGTCAGATTATCTATGACGGAGGGCTGGAGGAGCTCAAGGCGCGCTGGAGCAAGGGCCGCGAGATTCAGTTCCAATTCGCCGGCCATACGCCGATCGACAAGTTGAAGGTATTGACCGCGGGGCTCGAAGTCGAATGGAGACCTGAGAACGACGTTACGGCCAAGCTGTTCGTGCCGCATGCCGTCAGCGTGTCCGAAGCGATGGCAAGGGTCGTAGGCGGAGCGGATATTCGCGATATCAAAATTTTCGAAACGAACACGGACGAGATCGTGCGGGCGATCTATCAATCGGGTTCGGCGGAGTCGGCCGCGGCCAAGAAGGAGATCGCTTCGTCATGACGGGCGCCTACCTGGAATTTATTCGCATGCGGTTTCTCATGATGCTGGCTTACCGCGTTAATTATTATAGCGGCATCGTTATTTATGCCATTAACATCGGCGCGTATTATTTCCTGTGGCAGGCGATTTACGGCAGCCAAGAATCTCTTGCCGGCTTCACGGTGCCCCAGATGACGACTTATATCGCGGTGTCCTGGATGGCGCGCGCCTTTTACTTCAACAATCTGGATCGCGAGATCGCGAGCGAAATACGCGACGGCAGCGTGTCCGTTCAACTGATCCGGCCTTATTCGTATTTGTTCGTGAAGATGATGCAGGGCTTCGGAGAAGGACTGTTCCGATTCCTCCTGTTCATGATTCCGGGACTGGCCATCGTGTGCCTGTTGTTCCCGGTGAAGCTGCCGACGGACCCCGTCGTCTGGATCGTCTACCTCGTCATGCTGTTTTTCAGCTTCCTTATCAATTCGCAGATCAACATCTTGACGGGATTGTTCGCGTTTTTCGTCGAAAACAACGAAGGCATGATTCGGATGAAGCGGGTGATGGTCGATCTATTCTCCGGCGTCGTCGTGCCGATCGCGTTTTTCCCGGGCTGGCTGTCGGGCATCATGCAATGGCTGCCGTTCCAGGCGATTACGTATTTGCCCAGCTCGGTATTTACGGGGCGCACGCCGCTTTCCGAAGCGGCAGGCGTATTCGGGGTTCAAGCGTTGTGGTTCGGCTTGCTGCTGATTCCGATCGCGATCACATGGCGGGCGGCGCGCAAGCGGCTGTACGTGCAGGGAGGTTAAGCTAAGAGATGCTGCGATATTTGATTTTATTTTGGGAATATATCAAGAACTATGCCAAAACCAGGCTAACCTACCGCGCCGATTTCTGGATCGAAATTATTTCGGATTTGTTGTTCCAGGGCGTGAACCTGATCTTTATACTCGTCGTGTTCCAGCATACGCCTACGCTTGGAGGCTGGACGGAAGCGGAGGTCGTGTTCGTGTACGGCTTCTTTATGATCCCGTACGGGTTGTTCAGCACCTTCTTCGGCGTGTGGAACTTCAGCGAGCGTTACATTGTCAAAGGGGAGATGGACCGCGTTTTGACGCGACCTGCTCACAGCTTGTTCCAAGTGCTGCTCGAAAACGTCGATCCTCCGTCGCTCATCGGCTCCGTCGTCGGAGCCATCATCATGGGAATATGCTGGACGCAGCTGGGGTTGCCGTTCGACGTCCTCGATATGCTGGTTCTGCTGCTGCTCGTGCTGGGGGCGGTACTGGTGTATGCGGGCATCTACACGGCGCTCAGCGCGATTTCGTTTTATTCGGACGCGCCGACGGGCATCGTTCCGCTGATCTACAACGTGCAGAATTACGGACGTTATCCCGTCAACATTTATAACAAAACGATTCGTTTCCTGCTTACTTGGCTGTTGCCGTTCGCGTTTGTCGGGGTCATCCCGGCATCGTACTTCCTGGAGAAAAAGGCCGACGACTTGTCGCAGCTGGCGCTGCTGACTCCCGTTATGGGGCTTGTCGTCTTCGGACTGGGTCTAGCCTTCTGGAACCATGGCGTGAAGCGTTATCGCGGGGCAGGGTCGTAAGGTGATGAGTATGAAGGTTAGGCGGATAGGCCCAGGTGAAGGTTGATTTAGAGAGAGGAGAGGTTGGCGGTGATGCTGGAAATCGGCAAGAAAGCACCCAAGTTCAAGTTGCCGGCATCGACGGGAGACATGCTGTCGTTAATGGATTTGAGAGGGAAGCAGGTCGTTCTGTTTTTTTACCCCAAGGATATGACGCCTACCTGCACGGAGCAGGCTTGCGATATGCGGGATCATTACGGCGAATTCGATGCGCATAATACGGTCGTGCTGGGGATCAGCACGGACAGCGTGAAGTCGCATCTGAATTTTATCGCGAAGAAGGAGCTGCCTTACGTGCTTCTGGCGGACGAGAAGCATAAAGTATGCGAGCAGTACGGAGTGTGGCAAATGAAGAAGCTGTACGGCCGCGAGTATATGGGCATCGTGCGTTCCACGTTCCTGATCGACGGGAAGGGCAATCTCGCTCGCGAATGGCGCAAGGTCAAAGTGAACGGCCATGCGGCCGAGGTGCTGGAAGCGGCAAAGGCGCTGAACGAGAAAGCGGCGAAGCGAGCGGAGCGGAAATAGAAATCGATGGCAAGGCAATGGCCGGTGCGTGACATGCAGACGGTTGGCGTGTGCGGGATTGGGATTTTGGAGTAACTGTCTGTTGGCGTATGGCGGGGCCACTTAAGTCGGTTGTAGCGACTTGGTGGCCTTTTTGTTTGAGCGTCTCCCGACGATGGATTTATGGGAGTTTTTTTTGCAGAAGAAGACGGGGGGGGAAGTCTGATAGATTGCAGGCATTACGCAGAGAGCTGATTCATATACTCTATCAATTCGGTAATAAGGATGAACCCATGATAGAGGATGGTGGCACTCATGATGAGACGAATGGTACAAGCTTCTTTGTGCGCGACGATGGTTTGGTTCGGCGTGATGCAATTGTGGGGCGGCGGACTGGTTTGGCCAAGCAAGGCGGTTCAAGCATCGGGGAATGCCGGCGATTTTCGCAGTATTACGTATCAGTACGAGGCTAAGACGCTATTGGCTAAGCCTGGCGGCAAGTCCGGCGCGGCATCGACGCCTAATCATATATCGGCTAAGGATGCGCAGCAACAAGGAGCGCAAGAGGAGCTTGCCGAATCGGACGGGAAGGACTCCGGGAACAAACCCGACCATGCTAGCGAGGACAACTCCGCGACTGTCGGCCTAGGAGCCGGCGGTGTTGGAGCGGGCAGCGCTACAACTAGCGGCCCAGGAGCCGGCGACGTCGGGGCGGGTAGCGAAAGGTCCGCCGGTGACGAATCGGGGGACGCGAAGCCGGAAGAAGGGAAGAAGGGCGCGACGGCTGCGGACGGACAAGCCTCGAGGGAGGAAAGCAAGGTCGTCTATTTGACCTTCGACGACGGGCCGAGCCAGCATACGCCGGAGGTGCTGCGTATTTTGAAGCGAGAAGGAGTGAGCGCGACGTTTTTCCTGCTGGGAGAACAGGTGGAGCGTCAGTCCGAGCTGGTCAAGCAAATCGCGGGCGACGGGCATGCGATCGGCAACCATACGTACAATCACGTCTACAAGGAGCTGTATGGCAGCTTCCGGAATTTCGCGGACCAGATCATGCGGACGGATGACGCGATTTATGCGGCTTCAGGCATTCGGACGACGCTCGTCAGGGCCCCGGGAGGGACGTACTCCAATTTTGACGGAGGCTACTTCGAAGCGATGAAAGCGGCCGGCTATCAGGTACACGACTGGAATGTGGATAGCGGCGATTCCAAAAGAATCGGCGTGCCCGCATCGGAAATTATCGCAAACATAAGAGGCTCCAAAGTCGCGAACGCGCTCAACGTGCTGATGCACGACAGCGCCGGCCACGCCGAGACGGTCAAGGCGCTGCCCGACATCATTTCCTATTATAAAAATTTAGGTTATACGTTTGCCACGCTTAACGAGAAGATAGAGCCTATGCAATTTCAACTTGCCGGTCAATCCAAGTGGAGCAGGGCTGCGGTAACCGAAGCGGACAAAACGAGGCTTGTTCAGTTTGCCGCGAACCTAGACCGCGCGGGTCAGCCTTCGAATCGTCCGGAACCGGCGCTCGTCATTCATCGCGGCGACAATAAACTTGAGCTCCAGGCGTCCGAATACAAGCTGGTTAACGATTCCATTCGCGTGCCGCTGGGCAAGCTGAGCGAGTGGCTCGGAGGCACGGCCGAGCTGGACAAGGAGCAAGGCGTCGTCGAGGTGACCCTGGACGGCAGGCAATGGTTCTGGCTGGCCGACGGCTTGCCGTCCGATCAGGACGATCCTAGCCAGCTAGACGTGCCGATTAGAGCGACGCTCGCGCAATTCGGAATGGATATCGAAAGCTACGTTTATACGAAAGAGCAAAGAGAGGTTTGGATCGGCGCCTAGCCGAGAGGCGGAAATTCGTGCAGGAATAAAGGCGGGAAGCGAATCTAGCAGGTCTAAACGGGAACGATGCTGGCGACACTGAAAAGTAGATAGATTTATTTTTCAGGAGGCGACAGTGAGATGATAACCCCTCAATTCATAGGATCGGAACGGGAGCACGACCATCCGGGCGCGAGCATGAACCATGCATGGGCGGAGCCGCCGCAGGTGCTGCTGCATCGACTTCAAAGCAAGGCGCAGCAAGTGCTGGTCGGCAAACAAGCTATTATTAAACATCTGTTAACCGCCATGCTGGCAGGAGGACACGTGCTGCTGGAGGATATTCCCGGCGTGGGCAAAACGCTGCTTGCGGGCGCGATGGCAAGAACCGTCGGAGGCGACTTCAAGCGCATCCAATTTACGTCGGACATGCTGCCCGCGGACGTGACGGGAGGTCTGGTGCTGGACGGCAAGACGGGCGAGCTTCAATTCCGCCCCGGTCCCATCATGGCCAACGTCGTGCTTGCTGACGAAATCAACCGGACGTCGCCGCGGACCCAGTCGGCGCTCTTGGAGGCGATGGAAGAAAGAAGAGTGACGGTGGAAGGCAAAACAAGACGGCTTCCCGTCCCTTTTATGCTGATCGCGACGCAAAACCCGCTGGACTTCGAAGGCACGAACCGGCTGCCCGAAGCCCAGATGGACCGGTTTATGATGCGGCTGTCGATCGGCTATCCGGGAATCGCGGACGAAAAAACGATTTTGGAGCAATATGCCTTGGGCAGGAGAGTGGAGCCGGAGCGGATCCGTCCCGTCATCGCGACGCAGGAATGGCTGCAAATGCAAGCGGAGGCGAGACAAGCGCATGTGCATCCCGCTTTGCTGGACTACATGGTGGCGGTCGCCGATGCGAGCCGCAGAATGCCCGAAGCGCTGCTCGGACTTAGTCCGCGAGCGCTGAGGGACTGGCTTAGGGCCGCGCAAGCCGCGGCCTATATCGAAGGCAGAGGCTACGTCATCCCTGACGATCTTCTTGGTACCGCCGAGCCGGTGCTTCCGCACAGATTGGTGTTAAAAGGCGGAGCAGGGGCGGCAAGAGCGGGGGAAGCCGCCAGACAGCTTGTCGCCAAGCTGGTCCGCCAGACGCCGCTGCCGCCCGAAGCGAGCGCCGTCTACGGAAGCAGGGGACGGCGATGATGGCGGGCAGGGCAAGCTCGAATCAGGGACGCGGGCGGAGGTCCGGGGATCTTTTGCATCGCAAAAAAACGGTCGGGTCCACGGCGCGGTACCGTACGAGATGGATCGCTTGGAGCATCATCGGCTTGTCGCTTGCGGGCTCCTTGACGGCAGCCGTTATGAGAGGAGGGGCGCTGGAGTGGTATGCTTCGGCCGTCCTTTTAGGGATAACGTTATTTAGCGGAGCGGTGCCGCTTATCGTTTCCAGAGGCATATCCGCCGTCCGGCGGCTGCCTTCGGATGATGTAACGGCCGGCGAAGAAGCGGAAATCAAGGTTGCCGTCGAACGGCGGTGGCGCATGCCGTGGGTCTGGATATCCGTCGAAGAAAGAGCGCAGAACGGAACGGCGATGACCCCGTCGGCTTTGGTATTCCATGCGGTGGCGATGCCGGGGGCGGCTGCTCGCACGGATGTATTGTATTCGGTTCGCAAGCTTCGTAGAGGAGTGTACGTTTTCCGCGATATGACGGTGACTGTGGGGGACTGGCTGGGATTGACGGCCATCCGCCGAACGTTGCCGATAGGAGGCGAGCTCCCCGTCTGGCCTGCTCCTCCGGCGCAAGCTTGGTATCAGACCGCGCATGATGGCGCATCTCAATGGGAAATCGCCGATGCCGCCGCGACGATCGCTTCCCATGACCGGAGAGGCGAGCACGGGGATTCTTTATCTAGCAAGCTTCAGTTCGCTCCCGGCCTAGGGCCGGACAGCCGGCCCTATAGGGAAGGCGATTCATTGCGCCATCTCGACATACGGGCTGCCGCGCGAGGCAGAGGCTTGCGAGTGAAATCCCATGCGCCGGAGCGGCCGCAAGCCGTTACGTTGTGGATCGACACGTCGGCGGAGGGCTACGGGCACCAAGATGCCCGGTTTGAGGCATGCATCGGCAGCGCGGCGCTGGAGGCCAGACAATTGTCGGGGGCCGGCGTATGCGTAAGAGTGGCGACAACGGGCTGGACGCTGGAGTTAAACGGCGTAGAAACGAGCAGAGAGCAGCATCGGGAGCTGCTCGGCCTGCTTGCGCGGCTCCGCGCGGACGATGGGCCCGAACGGGCGGACTCGGCCGAAGGGCTGCATGTCGCGGCGGTTCAAGGCGGCGAAGCTTTGCGATTATTTAGCGGAGATTGGCGGTCGGTCGATCGCTGGCTTAGACTGTCCACGCATTCGGATCGGCAAGGCTTGCTAGGCGGCGTATCGCTGCATTTCGCCATGGAGGGCGAGCTGCCGACGCAAGAAATGCGCGACAAAGAGAAGACGCTCGAAGCGCACGGCTTTCGCGTAAGCTGGATCCCGCTCGCGTTATCTCAAGCGGCGCGGTCTTCGGACGGGGAAGGGGCGGAGTCTTATGGGATCGGATAAACAAAGAGCTGCGAACCCCAATGATTTAGCGCCTCAAGCCGAGGGCTCGATCGTCTATCGACTCGTCACGAGCCTTCTGTTGTTCGGCCTGTTGGCCGAATGGCTGCTGCCTTGGACGGGGGCTGGGGAATGGTCGGTCATTTATCATCCCATGCCGCTGCTTGCGATCGTCGGCTTTATGCTTGCGGCGGGATTGTTCCGGATGCCGTGGATTCTGTCATTCCTGGTCCATGCGATGATTTGCGTATTTTGCCTCATGTGGCTCTACAAAGGAGAAGGGCAAAGCTCGGTGGATTGGCTCGTGGCATTGCCCGCGCTTATCGGGGACAACGTCGCGCTGATGACGCGAAGCGGGCTGTGGGCCATGTCGGGCGAGCTGCGGACGCTGATGCTGTTCGCGGGGTGGGCGATGTTGGCGCCGGCGCTGCAGGCGCTCGTCTGGATCAGGCAAGCGGCGCTCGGCATCGCGGCGGTGACGCTTGCGTATTTGGCGCTTCTGCATGCGTGGCTAGGTATGGACGTGCTGGGCGGATTTCTCCGAACGACGGCGGAGGGGCTTCTTCTTGCGGCAATCGTCACGGTGCCCCGGGTCCGGAGAGTGCTGGATATTAGCGAGGAGAGATTGCGAGGGATCGATAAAAGCTGGCTCGCCGGCGCGATGTTCGTCACGCTGGTCATCGCGGGAGGCGCCCTGCTGGCAACGGTGGACCGCGAGAGCGAGCTGGCGCCCGCGAAATGGACGACGGCGATGACCGACCGGCTGCAGCAAGGCATCAGCTCCATCGGAGGCGACGGCAAAGCCGTCGCGACGATGCGGCATTTGAACGGAGGGCAGCTCGGCAGGGCGCTGACGGGCTACGGCTTCGACGACAGCGAGCTCGGCATGCCGCTCAGCAGCGATGACCGAATACTGTTCAAGGGCTTGTCTCCGGTACGCGCGTACTGGCGCGGCGAGACAAAAGCGACGTACGACGGCAGAGGCTGGAGCAGCGCCGAGTGGCCGCTGACGCTGAAGCCGGTGACGGATGGGGAGAAGGAGAAGGCTGCCGCCGCCTCGCCTAGCGAAGGAGGCAACCTGGCCGGCAGAGAGGTCGTGCAGACGTTGGTATGGGAGGACCCGATCGCGGAGATGCCGATTTTTGCATCCGGCGTTAACGGTACCGTAACCGAGCTAATCGCTGCCGATCCAAGAAGAAAGCTGGGCAGCTATTTGGCGAGCGACGGAGCCGACGCATTGTACGCGGCCACCGATACGGCCAAGCTCGCGAGATATTCCGTTCGCAGTTATTTGCCCGTCACCGATGCGAAGGCGCTTCGCGCTTTAGGCGGCGAGGGCACGGTTCACGCGAACGGCGGGGGAACGGCCGAAGCGGGCGAAGCCACTGCCCGTTCGGGGGATACGATGGAAGTAACGGATGCCCGGCTTAAACCTTATTTGCAGCTTCCGTCGTCGCTGCCGGATCGCGTCGTCGCGCTGGCTTCCGAAGTAGCGGGAGCCGGGATGACGAATTTGTACGATAGGGTGAAGGCGGTTGAGGTCTACCTGGAGAGCACCTATGCCTATACGAAATCCGGCAGCGAAACGCCGCCCGCGGACTCCGATTTCGTCGATCATTTCCTGTTCGAGCAGCGGCAAGGGTATTGCGTGCACTTCTCGACGGCGATGGTCGTCATGCTGAGATCGCAGGGCATTCCGGCGCGCTGGGTCAAAGGCTTCACGTCCGGCGACGACACGGGAGAGCTTGGCCAAGCAGTCGACGGCATGGGGGCGGAACGCGTATACGAGGTGCGCGGCTCGGATGCCCATGCTTGGGTGGAGGTTTATATGCCCGGAGCGGGATGGGTTCCGTTCGATCCGACCCCTGGTTTTGGCGGCGCGGCGACGGTCGCGTCGGCGACGGGCGGCGGCACGGGAGCGGCTGCCGGCGCGGACGGGACGGTACCGGCCGGGTTAGCCGAAGGCGCGACCGGGCTGGAACGGTTCGAGGCGGCGGCGGAGGAGGCCGCCTCGATGGTGGCGCGAGCGGCTGCTGCGCTCGCGGAAGGGGCGCGCAGCGCCTGGGACGCCGCGGAGGCGTCGCCGGGCGCGGCGGCCGCCGCAGGCGGAGCCGCGCTAGCGGCAGCGGCAGCGGCGCTAGCCGTGGCGCAGCGCCGGCGGCAGCGGCTGCGACGCGCGCTGCGGCGCTATGGCGCGGCGAGCGAGGCGCTGGCGCGGCAGGTCGCGCCGGGCGGTGCCGCCGGAAGTGCGCCGGCGGGGCAGCATGCAGGTGACGAGAGCGTCCGCGAAAGCTCGGCGGGGCAGCGTGCGGTCGACGCGAGTGTCGGCGAAAGCTCGGCGAGGCAGCGTGCGGTCGACGCGAGTGTCGGCGAAAGATCGGCGGCGGGGCAGCGTGCGGGCGATGCGAGTGTCGGCGAAAGCTCGGCGGCGGGGCAGCGTGGAAGCGGCGCCAGAGTCGGCGCAATTTCAGCACAACAGCATAGGCGCGAAGAGAGTGTCGGCCTTGGAGGAGCGGTTCGGCTTGCGCGAGGAAGCTACCAAGACGTCGGCAACTTGGAGCTGCCTGCCAGAGTAAACGGAAATAACGAAGTCAGCGGGGAGCTGCCTGCCCGAGGAACTCCTCGTCTTAACAGAAGCGAGGGCGAAGCCGCGCGCTTGACCGGGAACGGCCGGACTCGTGCCGCGATCGCGTCAAAGCGGAAGCAAGCTAGCGACCGCGCCTTGGCAGAGCAGCAGCGAAGTACTCTCATCGAGGCTGCCGAAGCGGTCATGGACCTGCTCCGGAGCAGGCTGACGCAAAATACGCTGACCGCAGAAACAAAAGGTACGTTCACTTTGCGCGAAGAAGCGGGCATATTGGGCGCAACGATCGGAAAGAGCGGAAGCGAGGCGCTGGATCGCATTGTACATTGGCTGGAAGCGGCGCGCTACGAGCCGCCGGGAGCATTAAGAAATGCGCCAAGCGGCGAAGAGCTTCGCCAAACCTGCCATTTCCTCATTAAAAGTGTTCGTTCGGGTAACTTGCGCAAGAATTCCGCGGCAACGCAAGCGCAGCCAAACAACCGATCGCACATTACATGACATTTCGTTCCTCCACGGAGAAATCCGTGGAGTTTTTTTGCAAATGGAGTTAACGAGGCGGCTAAGTATGAAGTCTCATCCATAGTTGAGCACTGCCGGCGGGGGAGGGGGGACCAGCACATTGGGTATGAAATTTCATATCCAGAGCAGCGATTGAAGGACGAACCAGCACATTAGGTATGAAAATTCATATCCAGAGCAGCGATTGAAGAACGAACCAGCACATTAGATATGAAATTTCATATCCATAGCAGCGATTGATGGTCGAACCAGCACATTAGGTATGAAATTTCATATCCAGAGCAGCGATTGAAGGACGAACCAGCACAGTAGGTATGAAATTTCATATCCAGAGCAGCGATTGAGGGTCGAACCAGCACATTAGGTATGAAATTTCATATCCAGAGAAGCGATTGAAGGTCGAACCTATGAATTAGGTATGAATTGTCATATCCCAGAGAAACAACGGAGCGACGAATCCTCGCATTGAATATGAAATTTCATATTTAAATGTACTTTCAATCGGACGAGTCAGCCGGCGAATATGGTAAATCATACACGAACGCGGTTGAGGAACCGACGACGAGATCGAGTGCTAACGGTGGACGAAGAACGCCAAAAACGAGCAACTCCGGAAATCGCGGCGGATAAATCCCGAACATTGCATGTACTGGGGGCGCTTCGCACCTTGACTCTATTTGAGCCGCTTATGTATAATTACTGCATCAATTGAGGGAGGCTCGGTCATGACGAAGCAAAACGAAATTATCGTTGTTCTCGATTTCGGGGGACAATACAACCAGCTGATTGCGCGCCGCATTCGGGATTTGGGCGTGTACAGCGAACTCTTGCCATACAACACGCCGGTGGAACGGATCCGCGAATTGGCGCCGAAAGGCATCATATTCTCGGGAGGACCGGCTAGCGTATACGAAGCCAATTCTCCGCTCGTAGATCCGGCGATCTACGACTTGAACGTGCCGATCTTCGGCATCTGCTACGGCATGCAAATGATGTCCCACCAACTGAACGGCAAAGTCGAGCGCGCTGGCAAACGCGAATACGGCAAAGCAGAAGTCGAATTCGTAGAAGGCAGCCACATCGCGCACGGTCTGGACCGCGTTCAGACGGTATGGATGAGCCACAGCGATCTCGTCATCGAGCCGCCGGCGGGCTTCAACGTCGACGCAAGCACGGAGCACGCGCCGATCGCGGGCATGAGCAACTCGGACCGCAAGCTCTACGCGGTGCAATTCCACCCGGAAGTGCGCCACTCCGAATTCGGCAACGAAATGATCCGCAACTTCCTTTACAATATTTGCGACTGCGACGGCAACTGGTCGATGGAGACGTTTATCGACGACACGATTCGCGAAATCCGCGAGCAGGTCGGGGACAAAAAAGTACTTTGCGCTTTGTCCGGCGGCGTCGATTCCTCCGTCGTCGCAATCCTGCTGCATAAGGCGATCGGCGATCAGCTGACTTGCATGTTCATCGACCACGGCCTGCTGCGCAAAGGCGAGGCCGAAGGCGTAATGGAAACGTTCGTGGGCAAGTTCGATATGAAGGTTCTCAAAATCGATGCGCGCGACCGCTTTATGAGCAAACTTGCAGGCGTAGACGATCCCGAGCAAAAACGCAAAATCATCGGCAATGAATTTATTTACGTCTTCCAAGAAGAATCGGACAAGCTGGACGAATTCGAATTCCTGGCTCAAGGCACGTTGTACACGGATATCGTGGAAAGCGGCACGGCAACGGCGCAAACGATCAAATCGCATCACAACGTCGGCGGTCTGCCGGAAGACATTAAGTTCAAGCTCGTCGAGCCGCTTAAGGCTCTGTTCAAGGACGAGGTGCGCAAAGTCGGCGAAGAGTGCGGTCTGCCCGAAGCGATCGTATGGCGCCAGCCGTTCCCGGGTCCGGGTCTCGCGATTCGCGTGCTTGGCGAAGTAACGGAGGAGAAGCTGCACATCGTGCGCGAATCCGACGCGATCCTGCGCGACGAAATCGCCAAAGCGGGCCTCGACCGCGAAATCTGGCAATACTTCACCGCGCTCCCGAACATGAAGAGCGTTGGCGTCATGGGCGACGCGCGTACGTATTCGTACACCGTCGGCATCCGCGCCGTAACGTCCATCGACGGCATGACAGCGGACTGGGCTCGTATCCCTTGGGACGTGCTGGAGAAAATCTCCGTTCGTATCGTCAACGAGGTCGACAACGTGAACCGTATCGTCTACGACGTAACGTCCAAGCCGCCGGCCACTATCGAGTGGGAATAATCAAGCGATACTCTATACACTGAAAAACGTTGATTTTATGCTGGTTAGGTAAAACTCATATGACTTTCTGAGACCAATATTCATTTGAATTGTCTCCAAGATTGTCGCCAAAAACTCTCGCCGAATGATTGTCGGTGAGAGTTTTTATTTAGACTTTAGCCAATTGAGTGCTTGGAATGCCCAAAACATAATGAAGATGCCTAGGGATTTCCTTTAGGACATTTCAGATCAATCGGCTTCACCACGGCGGCATGGTGTATAATATGGAGGTGCAATCGTATTATTAATTGAGCAAAGAAACTAAATGTGTAAGGAAAATTTCAAACCTATTTAGAAGTGCTTATATAATCAATGTATAAGAAGAAAAACTGGAGGTATACAAATGTCGAGTGCAACACAACGTGCCGAATTACAATCTCAAATCTGGAAAATAGCCAATGATGTCCGTGGCTCTGTAGATGGATGGGATTTTAAACAATATGTTTTAGGAACGCTGTTTTATCGTTTCATTAGCGAAAACTTTACTAGTTATATTGAAGCGGGAGACGAAAGTGTCAAGTATGCAGAAATTCCTGACGATATTATAACGAAAGAAATCAAAGAGGATGCCATTAAAACAAAAGGTTATTTCATATCTCCGAAGCATCTGTTTGCTAATATTGCAAAAACCGCCAACACAAATGAAAGCTTGAATACTGATTTAGCTGAGATATTTTCTGCTATTGAAAATTCAGCAAATGGTTATCCTTCTGAATTGGATATTAAAGGATTATTTGCTGATTTCGACACGACAAGCAATAGATTAGGTAATACCGTAAAGGACAAAAATAGTCGATTAGCTGCTGTTATTAAAGGAGTTGAAGGGCTTAATTTTGCTGGTTTTGAAAATAGTCAAATTGACCTTTTTGGTGATGCCTATGAGTATTTGATATCTAATTATGCTGCCAATGCAGGTATATCCGGAGGGGAATTCTTCACACCGCAGTCTGTGTCTAAGCTTATTGCGCAGTTAGCCATACATAAGCAATCAACTATTAATAAGATTTATGACCCGGCAGCTGGTTCAGGTTCATTGCTACTACAAGCAAAAAAACAGTTTGATGCTCATATCATTGAAGATGGTTTTTATGGACAGGAGATCAACCATACAACTTATAACCTTGCTCGTATGAATATGTTTTTACACAACATAAATTACGACAAGTTTAATATTGCTTTAGGAGATACGCTTCGAGATCCTTACTTTGGTGACGAAAAACCTTTCGATGCCATTGTTTCTAATCCACCCTATTCCGTAAATTGGATTGGTATTGATGATCCAACGCTTATTAATGATGAAAGATTTGCTCCTGCAGGTGTATTAGCACCAAAATCTAAAGCCGATTTTGCCTTTGTACTTCATACGCTTAGTTATCTTTCAAGCAAGGGTCGTGCTGCTATCGTGTGCTTCCCTGGTATTTTCTACCGTGGTGGTGCAGAGCAAAAAATTAGAAAGTATCTGATTGATAATAATTTTGTTGAAACGGTTATTTCATTAGCACCTAACCTTTTTTATGGGACTTCCATAGCGGTTAATATCTTGGTTCTTTCTAAGCATAAAACCGATAATAAAACTCAATTTATTGATGCAAGTGGCGTAGATTTCTATAAAAAAGCAACCAATAATAACATACTTACAGATGAACACATTGAGCAAATCATGAAAATATTTGACAGCAAAGAAGATGTTGACTATGTTGCAAAATCCGTTGATTATGATGAAATCGTTCAAAAATATTACAATCTTTCTGTAAGTATTTATATAGTAGCAAAAGACACAGGTGAAGACATTGATATAAATGAGCTGAATGCAGAGATAAAAACGACTGTAGCAAAGATAGACCAACTTCGTGCTGAAATTGATAAGATTATTGAGGTGATTGAATCATGAATGAGCCGAATTTTATGGAGCAATTGCTTGATGGGGTTGAGGTTGAGTGGAAGACTATTTGGGAAGTTACAACTTGGGATAAGAGATTTAACGCGGTAAGCCGAGAAAAACAGCCTACAGTTATTAATTATCCGTATTTACTTGCAGCGGATCTATTCAAGTTAGAGCAAGATGATGGAGATGTGTTTCTTCTTTCTACAGGAGAGCGGTCAGGTTGGACAACAGAGGAATTAGCCGGTGAATATATCCGCGAAGGTGAAGTTGTTACTATTCCTTGGGGGAAATCTCGTCCTCTTAAAGATGTGCTGAAATATTATAAGGGTCGTTTTGTTACAGCAGATAATAGAATAGCAACATCTAACAATACAGACAAAATGCTAAATAAATTTTTGTATTACTGGTTGCTGAACCAATCAAAGCTGATTGATGGATTTTATCGAGGTTCTGGCATTCAACATCCAAATATGGCTTCTGTTCTTGATATGGAAATCCCCATTCCACCCCTTTGTATTTCGTCAAGCAAAAATCCCCAAAAAAATCGTGCATTTTTCCCCATCATCGTCGTGGGGAATTTTTACCGTTCTTTCATGAGCGCGTGCTTCATTCGGTAGCTCTCGCCCTCGAATACAAGCA
>JAESFX010000110.1_pt1 | contig 107305 bp, 117 predicted proteins | sample 9269501 | NCBI WGS metagenome assembly JAESFX01 (sample SAMN14515570, study PRJNA621655) | algae metagenome | isolation source: Desmonostoc geniculatum HA4340-LM1 and co-occurring heterotrophs from cave... | place: USA: Maniniholo cave, Kauai, Hawaii | collected 2009-07-28
GCCGCGATCGAGGGACTGATGCGTATCGATCCGGAGTTCACTATCTCGGACTGGATGAAATTCATGCGTCTCAGCCACGAGCCCTACGCCGCAACGTTGGTCAGCGCGCTGCGCAAGGCCCGCCTGCCGGAGTGAGCGGCTCGAAGGCGTGAAGACCGGTGGCACATCTTGAAGAATGACCACTGGCCATAAACGTGGCCCGTTGCGTAAGGCGCTATGTGATTGGTCTCCGACCAGTCGCAACCGTCGAGCTGCCCCTCGCTGTTGTCCGGCTCGCCGAGTCCGCTCCGTAAGCGGTGTCCTGCTCGCACCTTGACCGCTCAGGCTGCTTCGGCCTTGGCGTAGGCCCATGGCATCAGGTCGTCGATGCGGGATTGCGGCCAACCGTTCACGAGCTTGGTCAGCGTGTCGGTCAGCCAGGCGTGCGGGTTCACGGCGTTGAGCTTGCAGGTCTCGATCAGCGAGGCAATGGTCGCCCAGTTGGCGCCGCCCTCGTCGCTGCCGGCGAACAGCGAGTTCTTCCTGTTGATCGCGATTGGGCGCATCGCGCGCTCGACGACGTTCGTGTCGATCTCGATGCGCCCGTCGTCGAGGAAGCGCCCGAGGCTGTCGCGATGACTGACGCCGTAGCGCATGGCCGTGGCCAGCGGCGAGCGTCCTGGCAGGCGGCGCAATTGCTCATCGAGCCAGTCATGCAAGGCTTCCACCAGCGGTCGCGTGCGCGTCCGGCGGATCGTGCGGCGCTCGTAGGCGCTGCGGCCGCGGATCTCGTCCTCGATGGCATAGAGCGCACCGATGCGCGCGAGCCCCTCGCTGGCGATGGGAGCGTTGCCGCTCTTGGCGATCTCGTAGAAGCGGCGGCGGAAGTGCGACCAGCAGAGAGCGAGCGTCACCGGACCACCAGCGCGCTACGCATCCGTCAGGACGTCATAGGCCGCATAGCCGTCGACCTGCAGAACACCCGCAAAGCCTGCGAGATGCCGCACGGCATGCTGGGGCGAGATGCCATCCTGCCGCGCCACGTCCGAGACGACAGCGCCCTCGACCATGCTCTCGGCGATGATCGCCAGCTTCTCCTCCGTCGTCCAGCGTCGGCGCCGCTCGACCCCGGTGATGACCTCGACGCGGCTCAGTCGTCCCCGCTTGGAGACGTCACTATGGTCAACACTATGGTCAAAACGATCGCGCTCCATGGTGCGCCAGGATCACCGATTACGCGGCGATCGAGAACGTGGGACCGGAGAGGCGCTTACTCCGCTCCCGGAGTTCGAGCTGATGCTCAAAACTAATAATCCTTGGACGGAAGACGTCAGTCTCGCAACTTCCGCTTGTCCGCATGGTCAGGTGAGCAACATCAGATCGCCATCAGACATCGAAGGGGTGTACGGCGCAGCGGGAGCTGGTCTAGCCGTCGGGTCCGGCGCACGCGCCATCGTATTGACCAACCAAAAGGGGGCAGTGCTACAGCTCACGGGAGCGCAAGTCGGGTTGATAGCAAACCTGGACCTAAGCGGGCTAGCGATCACATTAGACTAGCGTCAATAGTTTGACGTGGCCGGAACCCGACCCGCCTTCCCTGCACGAGATTCGCCGACGCCATGAGCGCTACTCGGCCACAGTTGCTCCGCCTTCTCCGTCGAAAATGACCGCCTGAAGACTAAAGCGCGAGCCACGACGCCATCGACTGCTTTCTCTGCACTGCGTCGATTAAGCCATTGCCATAAAACGCGTTTGACCCCAAGCAGCTCGCGCTGATAGAGCGCGGCCACCGCGTCTGCTTTTCCTTCAACATCAACCGACGCTCTCGACACTACGGATGTGGAGGGCCGAGAAACGCCGGCAATGTTGGTGTCGCGTCGATATTCGGCACTGAGATGCTTGACAGCCAGGACACGATCATTGAGGCACCGGCGTCCGTAACCTCAAGACCTCGACGAGCCGCTGAGCGTACGCGGGCAGCGACCTTACATTTCTGACGCAAATGGACAGGTGGCGAAGAGTCCAAGTGTCCGTAAGAGGAATGACACGGATAGCCATCGACTGCTGGGACCGCTTAGCCGCTGTTTCAGGCAGGATGGCAATACCGATGCCCTTTTCCACCATTTGACACATCAAGTCGGACCCGTTCAGACGAATGCGCAGCTTCAACCGGCGACCGGCGCGGAAGGCATGATAGTTCAACAAGTCCTGCATAGGGCTGCCCACGGCATAGCCAATGAATTCATGGTTGAGAGTTGCGTCGAATGCAATTTTCCGATGCCGGCTGAGCGGATGGCGCAATGGCGTCGCCAGGACCAAGCGGATATCCGCGAATGGATAACTGTCCAGTTCCGCGCCGGGATCAATGGTCTCCCCGACAATGCCGATATCGCCGCGGCCTGCAGCGATTGCGCGAATAATGTCGCCGCTTCCGCGATGCTCAAGGTCGATGTGGATATTCGGATGGGCAGACAGAAATACCGCCAGGGGCACAGGCAGAAATTCCATCGCGCCTATATTCGATAGCAAGCGCACATGTCCCGTCAGTCCCTTTCCGAAACTGTCCAGGTCGCCACGCATTTGCTCCAGCTGCTGCGAGACGATCCACGCGTGATGCAGGAGCACTGTGCCTGCTGAAGTGAGACGAATCCCGCGCCGATTTCTTTCCAGGAGCTGGGCACTCAGCGCATCTTCCATGGCGCGGATTCGCTCACTCGCCGACGCCAGCGTCATGTTCGTTCGGGCGGCGCCTTGCGTGATGCTGCCCGCTTCGGCGACGTGCACAAACAGTCGAAGGTCGGTCAGATCGAATCTTATGGACATGGCAAGGGGCGCGCCTTCGGCGGTACCTGAGGCAGACTTAGCACATTCCACATTGTGCGTCTCCTCTCCCGCAGACAGGGTCGGCGGGTGCTTTGATGTAGCGAGGTTGCACATGTCCTCACCGACGATCAGGTTCGACGACGGCGCCGCCTATGAGCGGATGATGGGAAAGTGGAGTGGATTGATTGGGAATGCATTCATCGATTGGCTCTCGCCGCCGCCCAATTTGCGGTGGATCGACATCGGTTGCGGTAATGGAGCGTTTACACAATTACTGGTCGAGCGTTGCGCTCCCGTGGCCATCGAAGGCGTGGACCGATCAGAAGGTCAATTGTCGTTCGCCAGAGAGCGGTCGGCGACACCTGTCGCAAAATTTCGACAGGGCGATGCAATGGAATTGCCATATCCCGATGAAAGTTTCGATGCAGCCGTGATGGCGCTCGTTGTGTTTTTCATTCCAGACCCTGTCAGGGGCATCACCGAAATGGCACGCGTCGTGCGGCCGGGCGGTATCGCGGCTGCCTACATCTGGGACGTTGTCAGCGGCGGCGGCCCGTCGGAGATCCTCATAACCCAGATGAAGAGCATGGGGCTCGCGCCACCACGGGCCCCAAGAGCGGAAGCGTCAACGCCCGAAGGTCTCCAAGCCCTGTGGACACAAGCTGGCTTCACGGACATCGAAGCACGCGTTGTGCACGCGCGACGTTCGTTTGACGATTTCGAGGACTATTGGTCGACTACGATCGCCGCGCCCAATCTCGCGCCAATGCTGACAACGATGGCGTCAGCCGCCGTGTCGCAACTCAAATCCCGAGTTCATCGGCACGTGCCGAGCGAGGCTAACGGGCGTGTCACGATCGAAGCGCGCGCCAACGCCATCGTAGGCCGGCGGCCCAGATAAAGCGGTCATTATGCTGTTCCGCTGACCTCTCCAGAACTGCCGCCCTCCAGCATGCCGCGAAAGCTATGGAGCGCGACCGCTTGTGGCCCGTCGCGTCGGCGGCTCCACGGAAGGTATCGGACCACAACGACAGTCGAAGCGGCGACGGTCGCGTGCCGGACCGTCGAACATGCCCGCCGTCGACGCATTTTTATACGTTAACCTCAGCAGCTGCGATACGAGCGGCGATATCGGCTTCGATCTCGGCGTAGAGGTCGACGTCCTCCTCGAGACACCGCAGCGTCAGGATCAGCGCGTACCGGGTCTTGCTGTCGTAACGCTTCTGCGGCACGCGATACTTCCACCAGCCCGACACCGGATAGACCGCACCGATGCGGTGCAGCTGCGCCCAGCCACACAAGGCAGTACCGGCCGATATTCGGCAAATTCTGTGCGTCACCGCGGCCGATCGGTCGATCCACCTTGCGGCCAAATGCGAAGTGTGTGGCCGTTACCGATGTCAGAACGGCCGCGCTGCGAAGTCCTGCGCGGCCGTTGTCTTGTCTTCGCGCGGCCCGCCGAAACGACGTCGGCCTGCCGTCAGTCGGTGTGCGGTGAAGGCCTTTACATCATCCCGCCCATGCCGCCACCGTGGTTGTGCCCGGTATTGGCATCCATGTTCTTCGGCGCCTCGGCAATCCCGGCTTCCGTGGTGATCATGAGACCAGCGATCGAGGCCGCATCCTGGAGGGCGATGCGGACGACCTTGGCCGGGTCGATGATGCCCTTCTCGATCATGTCGCCATATTCGTCGGCCTGTGCGTCATAGCCGAAGGAACCTGATCGATCGTCCAGCACCTTACCGACGACGATCGAGCCCTCGACGCCCGCGTTCTCCGCGATCTGGCGGATCGGCGATTGCAGAGCCCTGCGGACAATGTTGATGCCGGCGTCCTGGTCCGCATTGTCTCCCTTGACTGTTATCGCCTTGGTTGCTTTGAGCAACATGACGCCGCCGCCCGGTACGATACCTTCCTCGACGGCCGCACGGGTAGCATTGAGCGCATCGTCGACGCGATCCTTGCGCTCCTTGACCTCGACCTCGGTGGCGCCGCCGACTTTGATGACCGCAACTCCGCCGACCAGCTTGGCCAACCGCTCCTGGAGTTTCTCCTTGTCGTAGTCGGATGTCGTCTCTTCGATCTGCGCCTTGATCTGGTTGACACGGGCTTCGATCTCTTTTTTCTTGCCCGAGCCATCGATAACGGTGGTGTTCTCTTTCGTGATGGAGACGCGCTTGGCCTTGCCGAGCATGTCGATCGTCACGTTCTCAAGCTTGACGCCGAGGTCCTCACTGATCACGTCGCCGTTGGTCAGAACCCCGATATCCTCCAGCATGGCCTTGCGGCGGTCGCCGAAGCCGGGCGCCTTAACGGCCGCGACCTTCAAGCCTCCGCGCAGCTTGTTGACGACGAGCGTGGCAAGCGCCTCGCCTTCGACCTCCTCGGCAACAATAAGGAGCGGCTTGCCGGTCTGCACAATGGCTTCGAGCACTGGCAGCAAGGACTGCAGGTTCGCAAGCTTCTTCTCGTGGATAAGGATGTAGGGTTCCTCGAGCTCCACCGTCATCTTGTCAGCGTTGGTGATGAAGTACGGCGACAGGTAGCCGCGATCGAACTGCATGCCCTCGACCACGTCGAGCTCGGTCTCGAGGCTTTTGGCCTCCTCGACAGTGATCACGCCTTCGTTGCCGACCTTCTGCATCGCCTTGGCAATCATTTGGCCGATCGCCTTCTCGCCGTTAGCCGCCACCGTGCCAACCTGAGCGATCTCGGCCGTATCCTTGACTTTCTTCGACCTCTTCTGGATTTCTTCGACGACCTGGATCACGGCTTTCTCGATGCCCCGCTTCAGGTCCATGGGGTTCATGCCGGCCGCGACCGACTTCATGCCTTCGCGCAGGATCGACTGCGCCAGAACGGTGGCGGTGGTGGTGCCGTCACCGGCCATGTCGTTGGTCTTCTGGGCAACCTCGCGCACCATCTGCGCGCCCATGTTCTCGAACTTGTCCTCGAGTTCAATTTCCTTGGCGACTGTGACGCCGTCCTTGGTTGTGCGGGGTGCGCCATAAGACTTGTCGATGATGACGTTACGACCCTTTGGACCGAGCGTCACTTTCACGGCGTTGGCGAGAATATCAACGCCACGCATCATGCGATCGCGGGCATCGCCGGCGAATTTGACTTCCTTGGCAGACATTTTGGATATCCTGTCAAAAACTGAGTGAAATGGTTCGGAAGAGGAAAGGAGAACTCTTGGCGACGACTTACTTGTCGAGTACGCCCATGATGTCACTCTCCTTCATGATGAGGAGTTCCTTGCCGTCGATCTTGACCTCGGTACCGGACCATTTGCCGAAGAGCACTTTGTCGCCCTTCTTGAGGTCGATCGGTATCAACTTGCCCGAATCGTCGCGACCACCAGGGCCCACTGCGATCACGTCCCCCTGCTGCGGTTTCTCGCCTGCGGTGTCCGGGATGATGATGCCCCCGGTTGTCTTGGTCTCACTATCGGCACGCTTGATGACCACGCGGTCGTGGAGAGGACGAAAGTTCATAGAGTTGAACTCCAATGCCAACGAGGCCCGCTCAATCGGCGGGACCGGGGCTAAACTTGTCTCGCTAAATTCGGCATTGGCACTCATGACGGGAGAGTGCCAATGCCACTCGGACATGGGCATCAGAGGGCTGGTATACAAGAGAGACGGCAGCGCAAAGCCCTCATCAGCTCAAACGCCTGCTCAATTCGGTGCGGCGTTGATGGGCTTCGAGCGAACCTCGAGCGAGAAGGACAGAACGGGCAGCTGGGCATTGCGATAGTGTGGCGTCGGTAGGAAAAGCACGATCGCGATGCATGCAAAGCCACGCTTTGAGGATGACGGTCCTGCGTTATCGAAAAGCAAAGATGTCGGCCCCCTTACCGAGACGCAGCAGGAATGTGGAGCGCTCGTTATCGTTGTCCGTGACCACATAGACTTGTCCATCGCTCGCAACGGCCAGACCCTCAATCTCCTTTTCGACTTTCCGGTCAAGCCCCGTGAAGACCGGAACGAGGTCGCGGGCCACATGCTTTGCAATCACCGGGGGCGCCGCATCAGTCGGGGCACCGACAAGTGCAGCAAGCTCGAATGTCGTGATCCACTTCACCGACTTTCGACCGCCTTTTCCATCGCGCTCGATGGCAGCGAACCGGCGGTTGCCCAGATGCAATAACTCACTCAACCCCGTGAAATCGCCCGAGGGCAGGTGTTCGAGAGGATAGTGAAAGAACGTCCACCTGCCGGTGTCGACGTCAACCGCGCCAATGCGTGTGAGATCGTCACGATCGCCGGCAATCGCCTCTTGAAACGCAACATAGAGGCGCGAGCTTGATGTGGTCTTTTCAAGTGCGAGGCCCTCGAAGCCCTTTTTTGCAATCCGCGATGCAATGGATTCCGGCAAATCAATCGTTCGACGCAGTCGGCCTCCGGCATCAACTTCCAGGAGAAAGTTAGGTGGATTGTTGTCTTCGCCGCCTTCGGATGCCAACCAAAAGCCTCCATCCGGTTGAACTACGATTGCTTCCAGATCAAGGGATTCAAAGCCCGGGGCGATGACTGGAATTTGCCGCACAACGCGGGCCGAATTCGCCGATATGTGGATTTCGAGAATACGAACGGGCGGCGAGTCCTTATCCGTCACGGCATAGAGCCTGGACGGATCGGAGGGATGCGCGGTCAAGCCCGATAGCGTTCCCCAGGCGGGACCGTCGCCGGGCTCGATTTCATCCATTCTGACAGCGGCATTTTTGCCAACGGAAGCGGTGCCTTCCGACGTGTTGCTTCCCCACTTGTTTATCGCGGACTTGAGCAGTGCCGCCGCCGATCGCAACCATTCGCTGAGCATGTAAGACTCCAATCAGCTGCTGCGCAATGGCGCGGCCAATGTGACGAGGATCGTCAAATCTTTCTGGTCGGCTTCAGATGTGTACCGGACCTGAGTGTCCCCTGGCGGTGCGTTGCGATGCGCGTCCAAGCTCAACGTAGCTTGCAAAACGATCGGTATCGAGGTCCCCCCGATCGACACTGCGCACCACGGTTCGCTGTCATGCCGACAATCGCGAAGCCGGCACTGGGTTGCAAGGGCCTCGATATTTTGGAATCGCTCGTGCTGTCGTCCGAGAGATTCCAGAGTTCGAGCCCCCCCTCAGTCCGGGACTGTCGATGATCGCGCCGCCTTCCTGTCGTGTGAACCGCTGGCGATGGGTTGTCGTATGCCGGCCGCGACCGTCGTGGAACCCGGGTGGGATCTTCCGTTGCACCGTCGAGCGATAGGCAGGAGTGCGACAGGACCGGGTTCAGAAGAGTTCTCAAGATGAGGTCGTCGCCCTTCCCTCGATGAGTCCCATCATCCGACTGGTCGGAAAATGCGTTCCGGCGTGCTTCCACCCGGCTCGATCAAGCAAATCGACGTACTCGGCCTCGGTCCTCTCTTTGCCGGTGCCCCAACACATCATATGAATGTCGAAGAGCTTTCCGAAATGAGGCACATCATGCTCAGGCACAATATGTTCGATTACAAAGACACGCCCGGCAGGACACGCGGCTCGGCGCACATTGGACAATATCTCGATACTTTCGGCATCATTCCAGTCGTGCAGGATCATTTTCAGCCCATAGGCGTCGGCTTGGGGGATCGCCTTGAACATATCTCCGCCAATATATTGGCAGCGACCCTCGACACCGAATTTCGCGGCCGACAGCTCCATTCGGTCTTCGACGACTTCTGGAAGATCGAGCACGATGCCTGACAGCTGAGGATAGGCGCAGAGAATAGCAGCCATCAGGTAGCCGTGGCCACCTGCGACATCGCAGAATGTGCGGGCCTCCGAAAGATCGACACGTCTAAGGGCTTCAAGCACAAGGTCGGCCTGCAAAGCCGAGTAGCTCGACATGGCCTGCTTAAACCGTTTGTCATAGTCCTTGTCCACGCGCGCGTGCTCAAACGCCATACGGCCGAACTCGCGTTCGAATGCATTTTGGCGCCCATCGCGCACCATCGCCGGCAAATGCTTCCACAACGCATAATGTTGCGGACCTTCCTCCAATCGTGTCATGGCCTTCATGGACCTCGGGTGACACTCTCTCAAGAGGTCACCGGCGGCAGTCAGTGTGAACGCGCGTTGATCGCTCTCATTGAGTAGTCCGATTGAGGCCAGCGCCCGCAGCAGCCGGTAAAGAAGTGCCGGGTCAGCCTGTAATTCGTGAGCGACCACCTGCGCCCGCTTCGGCGTGTCCAACTGGAGATGATCGAAGATGCCAAGCTCGACGCCCGCATAGAGGATCTGGCTCCTCCAGCGCCCGAAGACCAGGTCGGCGACATGATCGGCAGCGTTAGTCATTTGCAATTTCCTGTCAAAACAGCTGTTGTTCGGATGGTCTGACCATCACGCGCGCGCTCGCTGAGTTTGCGCGAACGCTGACGGTTGGGGGGCGAGCTCGTACGGGCGAGCGTTAATCGGGTAAGGCCAGGGTGAGATAAGGTGCGGGCGGGCGATCCTTGTCCCCGACGGGGGGCGGCACGGCATTGCGGACGGGCGGCAGTGACTTCAGGTAGATAGCAAGCGCCTTGGCATCCCCATCTGACAGAACGGCGTAGCTGTGGTACGGCATAATCGGCACCAGGATGCGGCCGTCAGGCCGTACGCCGGATCGAACCGCGGCCACGATCTGATCGACACTCCAAGCACCGAGACCGGTTAGCGCATCGGACGTGAGGTTCGGAGGGTAGAAGATGCCAAGGCCGGGGAGCTTAAAGCCGACATCCGATCCAGAGAGTGCCCGCTGGGGCTCGGGCTGGCCCCGAAGCGCCCCAGGCGTATGGCACCCTGTGCAGTCCATGATGCTGGCGAGATACCGCCCGCGCTCCCGGGGCTCCTGATCCGCCTCACCGCCTCGAGCGGTCGGGGGCGAGAGAAGAGAGGCAACCGAGCCGAGTGCCAAGGCTGCGGCGAGAAAGAAGCGCATGATCGATCTCCGAGGAGTGACTGTGCCCTCCTCTTACGCGAGCTTGTTTTCCGTGCCTCTTTCCGAAGTTTTCCTCTATTATCCGGAAGGTCGAACAAGAACCTAGACAGCTTTAGTTCACGTAGCAGCCTATGAACGATCGCAAGCGTATTGCGGGGATGATCAGGGACTACCTGGCTCGTCAGAGGATCTCCCGTGAGCAGTTCGCGTTCAGGACCAAGCTTGGCAAATCGACGGTCGACAAGCTGTTGATCGGCCTTTTCTCGGATCGCACGCTCTCCGTTGTCGAGGAACACACAAAGCTGAAGCTGCGCGCCCGTGACGGTGACGTAGCGCCGGCATCCGGGACGGGCTGCGAAAGAGAATCCCCGACCGTGGCGAAGCCCTTGGACGGACCTTCGATAGCCGTTCTGCCCTTCGCTAATCTTGGCGGGCGGTCGGAGCAGGATTTCATCGGCGACGGAATTGCCGAGGATGTGATCACAGCGCTTACCCGTCTCCGTTGGCTTCAGGTGATCGCGCGGAACTCGACCTTTGTCTACAAGGGCCGGGCGGTCGACGTCCGAGAAGTCGCCCGAGAGTTAGGCGTTCGTTATGTGCTCGAAGGCAGTATTCGGGTCGCTGACGGGCGTCTTCGCGTAACAGGCCAGCTGATAGATGCCGCCACTGGCAAGCACATTTGGGCAGATAAATACGACCGAGAGCTGCAAGATCTATTTGCCGTACAGGACGATCTGACAGCACAGGTGGTCGCCGCAGTCGAACCGCATCTCTATGCGGAAGAAGGTTTGCGGATCGCGACGCGGCCACCAGAGAGCCTCGACGCGTGGGGCCTGGTGGTGCGCGCGCTCGCCCTCATCGCGAGGGTCGAGCGGGCGCCTAATGAGGAGGCGCGCAAGCTGCTCGCGCACGCGATTACCATTTCTCCGGACTACGCTCGACCACATGCCTTACTCGCTTGGGCGACCTGGTGGGCCACCTACTGCTACTGGATCCCCGACCGTGTGCGCGGGTACGAGGAGGCTGGGGCTCGCGCACAGGATGCGTTGTCCCGCGATGCGACTGACCCTTGGGCGCGAATGGTTGCGGGACTTTGTCTCAGTTCGGGTGGTCTGCATGAGCGCGCCCTGATCGAGCTAAAGAGCGCCTTGAGGCTGAATCCTAACTTCGCCCTGGGTCACCTCTGCTTCGGGTGGGCTCTTTTGCGCGCCGGCCATTTCGAGGAGGCCATCGCCGAGACTGGGCAAGCGGTGCGGCTTAGTCCCACCGACACCTTCTCGGGCTTCTACGTAGCCATCCACGGGCTGGCGCTGCTTGGTGCGGAGCGCTTCGCGGAGGCTCTGCCCCACCTCCGCGCGTCGGTAGCTGCATTTGGACAGTACGCCGGCCACTATAACAGCTTGATCAGCTGCTGCGGTCATCTCGGACTGCTCGACGAAGCTCGAGAGTATATCGCTAAGCGCAACAGCATAGGCCCACCCATCCGCTGCTCGGTGCTTCGCGCAAACCTCGCACGCTTTGCCCACTGCGACATTTTCCTGAGCGGCTTGGAAAAGGCCGGCGTGCCGAATTAGCATCTCACGCTCGACTGTTTGTAAGGCAGTGAACTGTATCTTCTCGCCGCGAGTTTTAAGAGATCAGTGAGACCGTCTTACCGTGATTGCTGCGTTGCTCTATCAGACCGCTCAAGTGAAGCGTTGCTGCCCGGCTTCTTGAAGCGCGGCACGTTGGGCGGACGGCTACTCAATCCGACAGGAGTCCGACGAACACGCGTGAAAATCGCCTCGTACAACATCAACAACATCAACAAGCGGCTGCCCACGCTGCTGCAATGGCTGCATGACGCTAAGCCCGACGTCATCTGCCTGCAGGAGTTGAAATGCGAGCAGCAAAAATTCCCCGTCACCGCAATTTCCGACGCGGGCTACCACGCCGCGTGGGTCGGGCAGAGAACCTGGAACGGCGTCGCGATTCTATCGAAGGACAGGGCGCCGCAAGTGACGCGGACCGCCTTGCCCGGCAATCCACAAGACGAGCAGAGCCGGTATATCGAGGCGGCGGTTGCTGGCGTGCTGTTTGGCTGCATCTACCTGCCCAATGGTAATCCCCAGCCAGGCCCAAAGTTCGACTACAAGCTCGCTTGGTTCGAGCGGCTGATCAGGCAGGCGCGTTCGATCAAGAAGGCCGGCGTACCTGCGGTGCTGGCCGGCGACTTCAACGTCGTTCCGACTGAGCTCGACATCTACGAGAACCACTCCTACGCGGACGACGCTCTGCTCCAGCCGGAGAGCCGCAAAGCCTATGCACGGTTGATCAAGCAAGGTTGGACCGACGCGCTGCGCGAACTCTATCCGGACGAACGCTTCTACACCTACTGGAGCTATCTTCGGAACCGCTGGCCTCGCAACAAGGGGCTTCGACTCGATCATTTTCTGCTCAGCCCGTATGTCGCTGAGCGGCTGAAATCGGGTGGCGTTGACACGCAAGTGCGCGGATACGAGGGCGCGAGCGATCATGCGCCGGTGATCGTCGAGCTGAGCAATGGGGGCCGGCGTGGTTGAGATAATGGCCTCGATGCGTAATACCGGAGTTGTTCCGCTCGCTTTCTTCAACCGGCCAGCAGCCAAGGTTGCCCGCGATCTCATTGGATTGACGATCAATCGATCAATAGATGACGCATCATGTACTCAGCATCCACATCGAGCGCCAAAACGGCAAGAACACGAGAGGAAACGCCACTTCGCACCACTTCCGGAAACGCTTGTGCGTCGCCTTCCAGTCGTAGCGCTCCTGGCAGGTCGCGCCACGGAATGCCGGATCGGTAGCGATAGATAACGGCATTGAGGAACAGCCGGTTGTCCGGGACAGTGCCGCACAAATGGCCCTCCCGTCCAGGCAGAAAGTCCTCGATCTTCGTCCACTGGTCGTCGCGCAAGGCGCAGCGTTGCATCTGTCGGTCCCCGATTGCCGACAGCGCATGAGTCAGAGAAAAACTGATATGGGAATCCCTCCACTGACGACGACAACTCCGGCCGCGCACGATTTTCAATGCGGCGTGGCAGGGCAGCTCCGATTCAACTGACGACAGACCCTAGTATTTGCGCCCCACGATCAGCTCGACCCCGTCGGGTCCGACCTCATCGAAGTGCATGCGGCGTATTGTTTGGTAGGCCTTCCGCCCACCGGTGACAGCCGCTCCGTTCGGACACCGGCTTCCCTCAACGCCGTCACCGGCGCGGATAACCGCAAGCGGAATCATCAACCCGACGTAGGGGGCATTTATTCATGACGCGAAGGGTGCAGTTCCGGATATGATTTAACACATGTGATTCAGCTCACAGCAAGGCATGCTTGGCCTCCCTAATATTCGATCATCACACGGGTGTCGCTTCGACATCCGAACAAAAAGTAGATGGAGTGAAATCATGGCCAAGAAGAGTTCCGATCGTGAAATGCGAACGCTTACGGGTGACGAGATTGCGGTCGTGGCTGGTGGGGTAATCAATCTAGCCGCGAGCTTCGGGACCAACGTTGTGGCGCGTCCAGACGGTGGTACGTGCACTGATCCCTGGCCCCTGCCGCCCAAAGGACCGTTGACCCCGCGATTGCCATTTCCATGGCTCCGTTGACCGAACAAGCCGTCTGACACCTCTAGAAGCCGAAACACAGAGAAAGGAGTTCAAAATGCAAGCCTTTAAATCCGAGACACGAAAACTCGAAGAGATCCGCGAACTTTCCCTGGAGGATCTCGACTCCGTCGCCGGCGGCGCTTGGAGCTGGCGGAAGTTTTTTGGTGCGGTAGCAGGCGGCGCGGCCACCGGTGCAGCAGGTGGCGCAGCGGCCGGCGGTGTCGGTGCGGGGCCGGGTGCCCTCGGTGGCGGGTTGCTAGGAGGCATCGGCTACTGCATTGGCGAGATCTTCGACTAAGCCTCGGTCCCGAACGAGCCGGTCGATTCCCCGGCCTGTGCTCCGCGCGCACCGTTAGAAGTTTGCCGTGCTCGCGGCAGCATCGGCGAAGGCCGCCTTCGAATGGCTCCGCCCTGGGAACGGGCGGAGCCTCGCTGACGCACGAGACCGCGCCGCATCGCTGGGGCGCTCAGGCTCATGTCCCAACTCAGGGGCGGGGAAGTCGTAAAAGGCGAGCAGCACCTCTCGGTCTTTGGCTAGGCAATCGGCGGCTTTCTCGTATTTCAGCCGGTAGATTTCGATGAAGGCGTCGAACGCCACCACGGCCTCGGTCCGCGTCTCCGTCATCCAGATCTCCTGCAGGCTGCGCTTTGCCTTCGGCTGCTGGCTCTTCGGCAGCTTGTTCAGGACATTTGCCGTCTTGTGCACCCAGCACTCCTGTGTCATCGGCCAGATCTCGCCGAGCGCCTTCCAGAAGCCGAGGCCGCCATCGGCAATCGCGAGCTGGGGCGCGGTCGCGAGCCACGAGCCTTCAGGTCGAGCAGCAGTTCGCGCCAGTTCTGCGCGCTCTCGCGCGCCCCTTCGGTGAAGCCGATCAGCTCCTTCTTTCCCTCCGGCGTCTCGAAGCGCACCTCGAACGGCTTCGGACCATGATCGGGGCGAATCGGCCCGACGAACCGCTTTACCGCCGAGATCACGATGAGGTCTCGAAGCTGGATCATCCGCGCCGCCCCCGCCCGAATCAGTCGGACGGCTATGGTCGGACGCGATGGAAAGCCTGAAGGGGGCGTGGCGCTGCGGACTGTGGACCCTCCCCACCACGCCCCCTTCAGGCGACTGCGCCAGCTAGGGAATTTTCGATGCCCATAATCGGGGAGTATTCATCGCCCGGTGACACCAACAGGGTCCGGGCGCAGTCGCGTAAGATCTCTGTGAGCGGATCCTCAAAGGTTCCTGGCTGAACCAGCTTCGTCACGTTATCGTTCGTCACGGCATATCGCTCCTTCGGTGGAGAAGTGAGGTCCTCGAACAACCCCACGATATGCCGCCTTCACCGATTCAAGCCGTCACCAACTTGCAGGGATACTGTGTGCCACTGATTGCGGGTCTCGTTCGGGGCCGAGGCTAAGACCTAACCGTATGCCGGGTGAATCGTTGGTGGCAGAAGCGATGGTCGATGCAGGCGACTGCATTGGTGTTGCCTGACCATGCCGCCTTCGATACCTGCGCCGCCCGGTTCGCCACGAGCCCAGCTTGCCGCCTCTCCCTGAGGGTCGCATGCGCTGGTTCGACCAGCGCGGTCTGGACCGCGCCCGGGGGCGGCCGTCCCAACGAAGACCTTCAGCGTGTGATTCAACGCACAGAAGCGCATTCCCAGTGCGTGACAGAGTACCGGTAGCCGAAACGGCATCACAAGTTTCAACCGAAAGAGCCGACAATGCAGCTTCAACCTCGCCACGACGTCCGCGACCTAAAGGACGTCGAGATCGATGTGGCCTCGGGCGCCGTCAACCCTTGGCTGGTCAGGATTGCGGCCAAGTTGATCATCGCTGTTATCGACCGCATTGGCGAGAATGGCGTTGACGGTCGATCCGTTTCCCGCGCGGAGCGCGAGACGGGCAACCGGGTTTGAATGCTGCTGTAACGGCCGGCGGATCCAGGAATTCTCTGGGGTGAGCATCTCCTCCGCGGCCCCACTTATTGGTGAATCTGAGGACCTCGAGCGCCTCGCAGCGAGACCTTTCGGTTGCCTTGCAAGGCACAAGACCTGAGGCTGCCCGTGCACTATAGTAGGGCTTTACTGAGGTGCTCCAGGACTATTGCTGGATTTCGGGAGGCATCGATTCATATCTATCTCAGAGGTGGCGAGCTTCAATTGATCCGCCTCTGCTCGGGGCTGGTTCTCTTCGCGTTCGCTGCAGCCCATTTCATCAATCATGCGGTTGCGCTGATCAGCCTAGAGGCAATGCACGAGATGCAGGCATGGCGCATGGCCGTGACGCGTTCTTGGCCGGGCACCGTCATCCTCTTCGCCTCTTTCACGGCCCATATAGGCTTGGCGCTGATTAAGCTCGCGCAGCGGCGCACGCTAAGAATGCCGCTATGGGAGGCACTGCAGATCGCCGTCGCTCTCGCCATCCCGTTCATGCTCTTTCCTCATATCGTCGATACGCGCATCGGCAGCTCGAATTTCGGCATTGGCGTCAACTACCTCTACGAACTCTACAATCTCTGGCCGGCAAAGGCCGTCGGCTCAATTGCGCTTATCTTCTGCGTTTGGATTCACAGCTGCGTTGGCCTCCACTACTGGCTGCGGCTGGGGTCCGGGTACCAGCGTATCGCCCCTTTGCTGCTGATCCCGGCGCTGTTGATCCCCTTCCTCGCAGCGGCGGGCTTCGTCGTCGGCGGCCAGCGTACGAGGGAGATCATGGCAGACCCGGTGACGCTCGCGGCGTTCCAGGAACGCGTGCGCTGGCCGGGTGAGGCGGATCGAGCTCTCCTCGACGCGATCGGGCTGTGGACCAAAGTCGCTTTTGGGGGACTGCTTGCGCTCGTTGGACTGGCCTATGGCATCCGGCGAAGTGGGAAGCCCGCGCGGGTCTTATCGCAAGAGCGGCCGCGGAATGGCGTCCACGTGAGCTACGTGGACGGCCCGACTTTCGTTGCTGAAGAAGGCATGACGATCCTCGAGGTCAGCCGGGCAGCGGGTGTCCCGCTGGCATCGGTCTGCGGGGGGCGAGCGCGGTGCGCAACTTGCCAAGTCCGAGTGACGCAGGGCGCCGGCGATCTGCCGGCGCCGGAGAGGACCGAGGCCGTACTCCTTGCGGCAACGCAGGCGTCGGCGGATATTCGGCTCGCGTGCCAGCTTCGTCCTACCGCACCGCTCTCGGTTGAGGTGCTTTTTCGCCCGGAAGAACTGGCACCGATCCCTGTCGAGTTTACGGAGCTTAAAGAGGTCGCAGCGGCCCACATCCGCGCGTGTCTATCCGGCGACCTAACGGACATCTCGGGAGCTGACAGCGCGGCCTTGGCCGAATGGCTAGACCAACGGTTCGGCGACAGGGTGCCCGTGGCCCGGTTCGCCACTTCTCGATCTGAGATGCTCGGCGCTCGCGTCGACTATCTGAACTACAGGCCTGTCCTCGCGATTGCCTTTGTCATTGGGCATACCCCCGTCACCCTTTTTCTCCTGCCTCGGACCGGCGCCGAACCCATCGCAGTCCGCGGCAACTGGTCTGGCTGCAACGTGGTGAGCTGGAGCGACGACAACTTCATTTATTTTGCCGCCTCTGAGGTCCCCCGCGACAGCCTCGAGCAATTCGAGGAAGACATCCAGAAATGGTCGTTGCGATCGGATGAGCTGCTGCTCGCTATAGCTGATCTGGACTCCACCCAACCACCGGCGGATCCGGTTTTCAGCCTTCCGCCTCCACGCCGGCCACTCTCAAATTCTCAACGGGGTTGATCGTATGCTCGAGTTGTTCAGACGAGAGGCTGTGCAGCATGCGACTCGCCGGCTCGCTGGCGAGGTGGTCTTGGCTACGCCGCTATCGGTGAGGACCCTCGGTCTCGTGCTGGCCGGCATTCTGTTCGCTGCCGTCGCTTTTGCGACTAACGCGAGCTACGCAAGAAAGGCGACCGTCACCGGTCTGCTCGTTCCCGACCAAGGTATGATTCGTGCCACCGTACAGGCCTCGGGCATGCTCGAGACCCTTATGGTCCGCGAAGGCGACTCCGTGATGCGTGGCCAGCGCATAGCAATCATCGACCTAGCTGCGGTGACAAGCGGCGGCAATGTGGGTGACGTGGTCGTTAGGAGCCTCGAGTCTGAGAGGATCGCTGCGCAGGCACGGTCCCAGGCGACATTGGCTCGACTCAAGGTCGAGGAGGAGCAGTCGCGCATCCGCCTAGGCAAGGCTAGGTTCGAGCGCGAGCAGATCGGCAGATCGCGAGAGCTGCAGGAGCAGCGATTGCGGCTCGCTCGCGACGAGCTGGAGCGAGGCGAAAGCGTGGCAGCTAAAGGTTTTCTGTCCCGTCGGGAGGTAGAGCAGCGCCGTTCTGCCAGCCTGCTCGCCGAGCAGGAACTCGCCAATCAGCGCAGGCAAGAGGCAACACTCGACCGCGACATTGCCGATATCGAAGCTCGCTTGGCGTCGATCCCTCACGAAATGCGCCAGGCGGAAGCAGAGCTTGCAACGACATCGGCGTCTATCGTCCAGCGGTCTGCCGATGCCGAGCAACGCCGCTCCCAGTACGTTGTTGCACCCGTTACAGGCCGCATTGCGGCGCTGCCGGTATCGACTGGACAGACAATCGGCCCCGGCACCACGATCGCGGTTGTCATTCCGTCTGGTAGCCACCTTGAAGCAGAGCTTCTGGCGCCATCCCGCTCGATTGGCTTCATAAAGTCCGGGCAGGAGGTCAAGCTCGCGCTGCAAGCATTCCCGTACCAGCGCTTCGGTACTGTCTCCGGTACCATCCGGACGATTTCAACGACGGTGCTGGCCCCGGGAGAGGTCGTCATCCAAGGCCTCAATATCCAGGAGCCGGTCTATCGGATCAGAGTCACGATGGGTCGCGAAACGATGGCGGCGTATGGCGAAACGGTACCCATGCAGCCGGGGATGCTGGTCTCTGCTGATATAGTCTTCGACCGGCGCAGTCTGATCGAGTGGCTGTTCGACCCGATCTATGCGGTGGCGCGAAGAACATGAGCGTACTTGACGAACTGAACATTTTGCATCGCCGCCGGCTGCCGGCAATCCTCGCCGCCGAAGCGGCAGAATGCGGACTCGCCTGCGTGGCGATGATCGCCCGCTTTCACGGCCACAACGTCGATCTCAACGGATTGCGCCAGCGCTTCTCGCTGTCGCTCGCAGGCGCTACGCTGCGCAGCGTGATGAGCATCGCCGACCAATTGGGCTTTGCTACTCGCGCCTTGCGCGTCGAGCTCTCGGCGATCCGCAAGGTGCATTTGCCGGCGATCGTCCACTGGGACCTTAATCATTTCGTGGTCCTCAAGTCCATCGGCCGCAACAACATTACGATTCACGATCCCGCTTTCGGAGTGAAAGTTCTTTCCGAGGCCGAATTCTCGAAGCACTTCACCGGCGTCGTGCTGGAGCTGGCCCCGAGCGAGCATTTTCAGCCGCTCACGGCCAGAGTTCCGATGAAGCTGACGATGCTCTGGTCGCGCCTCACGGGCTCGTGGCCGGCGCTGACGCAGGTCATCCTGCTGTCGCTCGCGCTGCAGATCGCGACTTTTATCGCGCCCTTCCAGATGCAGCTAGTTGTCGATGAGGCCATCGCCCAGAGCGACAGGAGCCTCCTGACTGTCATAGCGGTCGGCTTTGGGGCCTTGGTGGTTATCCAGTCGCTCATCGAGGCTCTGCGCGGGTGGGCGCTCCGCGTCTTCGGGCATCTGCTGAGCTTTCAACTCACCGGGAACCTTGTCCGCCACGTCCTCCGGCTGCCCAGCGATTATTTCGAGAAACGCCACGTCGGTGACATCATGTCGAGGCTCGGCGCCGTGAAGCCGATCCAGGACGCGATCACTCAGGGCCTCGTTTCCTCGGTGATCGATGGCTTCATGGCGCTCGTGGCCGGCGTGATCCTGTTCTTCTACTCGCCTCTCCTCGCCCTCATCGTCATATTCGCGCTGGTTCTCAATCTCGGTCTGTCCCTCACTCTTTTTCCGATGCAGCGCCGGAAGATGGAGGAAGAGATCCTGGCGGAGGCCAAGGAGCAGTCGCACCTCATGGAATCGGTGCGTGCCGCGACGACCATCAAGCTTATGGGGCGGGAAGCCGAGCGCGAGAGCAGCTGGCGCAATCTCCACGCCGACTCGACAAATGCCTCGATCGCCGTTGGACGGCTCCAAATCTCGCAGAACCTCTTCCAGTCCATCGTCACCGGATTGCAGAACGTCATCGTTATTTACGTCGCGGCGGGTCTGATTCTTAACGCCCAAGGTTTTTCCGTCGGAATGCTTTTCTCGTTCTTATCTTTCCGTCAGACCTTCACCGACCGCACGGTCGCGCTCATCAACCAGGTCATACAGTTCCGCTTTTTGCGCCTGCACCTTGATCGCCTTGCGGACATCGTGACGACGGAAGCCGAGGGGACTGGCGAAGCACCTGCCATGTTGCTTAATGTGGAGGGTCGTATTCGCTTCAAGGATGTGTCGTTCCGCTATGGTGCGACCGATCCTCTTGTGCTCGAGGACGTGAGTTTCGAAATCGAGCCTGGAGATTACGTGGCGTTCACGGGCCCGTCCGGCGGCGGGAAGACGACGCTGATGAAACTGCTGCTCGGACTAAATCGCCCGACCGACGGCCAGATCGAGCTCGACGGGCATCGGTCCAATCCGGATCTTTTCCGCGCATGGCGGAACTCTGTGGGCGTTGTCGCCCAGGACGACCGTCTGCTGGCCGGATCGATTGCCGACAACATTGCTTGCTTTGATCCGGACCTCGACATGGAGCGGGTGCAGGCGGCGGCGATGGCGGCGCAGGTTCATGAGGACATCGGACGAATGCCGATGCAGTACCTCTCGCTCGTCGGTGATATGGGTTCTACCCTTTCAGGCGGACAGCGGCAGCGCGTCCTGCTCGCCCGCGCTCTGTACCGACAGCCGAAGGTACTGATCCTCGACGAAGGGACGGCAAACCTCGACGAGCATAACGAGACGCTGATCGCTGATCTTATCAAGGACATGCCCATCACGAGGATCGTTGTTGCCCACCGTCCAGCGCTCATTCAACGCGCGCACAAGGTTTATATTGTTGGCGGGCGCCGCGTCCTGGACCTAGAGGAAGTCCGCAGATTGCAGGAAGCCGCTTCGGCGGCTGAAGGCGTGGTGGGACCCGAGCCGTCGCCGCGCTCACAACCGTTCAGCCGCCCCGGATCAACCGCCACCCTTGCAGTCAGTGTAGCCTCGAGGCCGAAAACATCGACGATCGAACCCAAGGAGGCCCCATCCCCGCGCGCGGCAGCTGTAACACCACATGGAGTGGTACCTGCGTTGGAGGAGGGAAGCTGAGCCGTGGAGGCCCTGCCTCAGCGGTCCCAAGCTTGCGGTTCCGGAAACAAAGAAAGGCGCGCTGGGAAGCCAGCGCGCCCGGGATGATGGCCAATTTTCAGCTCCGAGGGAAAAAGCGCTTAAGGATATTGTCCAAGATGACCATCGTCCCGCAGCCGACGACCCGCCGGTCACCGATGATGGGTGGGGCGAAGAGCATACCTCCCGCGACAGCCTCGATCTCGGTCGTCGCCAGTGCTCGCATTTCCAGGTTCCGCGCTTCGTTTTCCAAGGTTGTCTCCATTAGCTCGATTGTTGAGGCGTTGATAAAGTAAGTTTGAGCGATCCGTCGCGAGACCGCTGTGAGCGGGGTCACATGAGTGCGCAGTGGTTCATCCGCCTTGCCAGACTGCAAAGCAGTGCCTAATGTCGATATCCGGTGGTACAGCGATACGGTGAGGGTGAATGGCTGAGCACCAATCTTCAGGTCTCGGCGTAGCCTCGCGTCGCCACCTTGCGCGCCAGATGCTCAAAACCCGCAGTTGCTTCTCGACCTGCCCTGACGACGTGATCGACTCCATTATGGATCGTGCGTCCAGCATCAAGCTAACAAAGGGAAATGTCCTCTATCGCCAGGGCGAGCCTGGCGAAAGCCTCATGGTCGTACTGGAAGGCCGCCTCAAAGTGGTGAAGACGACGGCGGACGCGAAAGAGGTTGTTCTCGCCTTTCTGGGTGCCGGCGACATCATCGGAGAAATGGCGGTCCTGGACGGGCATCCCCGGTCGGCGGGCGTCATCGCCATGGAGCCGGTCGAGGGCGTGAACATTTATCGACGCGATCTCATCCACATCCTCAAGCGCCATCCCGACGCGTTGTTGGGTCTGCTGGCGGCGGTCTGTCGCCGGCTGAGAACCACGATCTCTCTCATTGAGACCTATTCCTTGCAGACCGAGTCGCGCGTTGCTGCGGCCGTGTTTCGATTGGCACAGTCGCATGGGAGGACGTCCGGGAAAGAGTTGATCATCGAGGCGAGGGTAACGCAGAGCGACCTCGGAAATCATTTGGGACTTACGCGTGAGACGGTCAGCCGGACGCTCGGAGACCTCCGCAGCATGGGGCTATTGAAGCTACAAGGTCAGAAGATCGTTATTGTCGATGTCGACGGACTGAAGTTGCTGGCCGGCGGCCATGCCGACCCGGAGTGATTCGACGCTGCCCTTCTGCCACACCCTTGTTGATGCCGGTCCCCGGAAATGATCTCGAGATGAGATGCAAACCGGACGGACAGCGCATATGCGATCCACGTCAGTGCCAATTCCAGCGGCACCAAGTCAGGGTCGCGCCAACAGGGCCTTAAGGCGTTCCGATAGTCGAGCTATTCAGCCGCTCCCACCGATCAGACACAAACACAGCGGGTTTGGGTAAGGGATGTGATCCTCCTCACATCCTTCGGCATCGCAAACGAATATACTTGTGGTTGTCAGCGCAAATGCTGGGTCCCCACTAAGTCCCCACTTAGGATTTTGAAAACAAGATAACGTGAACAACTCAAAGGAACAAAGATAATGGCACGCTCTGATGGAACCATGGACGCACTCTCCGACAGCAACTCGGTGCGCGAGCTGGCGATGAGCGAAATCGACGACGTAGCTGGCGCCGGATGGCTTCGCGACGCCTACAATTGGGTCAAGAAACACGTAACGCGGGGCCCGGGTGACTACGGCGTCGCGGTCAAAGGCACACACGACATCGGAAAGTGATCGTACGATCGACCCCCGCGAGTACCAATGGAGATGCCACCAATCTTGTCGCACCTGGCGGCATCTCCCAACTGGACGACGGGCTCGCGCGACAGGTGCGCGGGGAACGGGCTGGCGCGAGGGACCTTTACGCGTGAACGAGGCTGCTGCGGTCGTCGTGGCGGCCGCCTGCTCAGCGGCGAGTTCGTCCTCTGTGGCCGCAGCCTCCAGTTCTTCGAGCTCCAGCTCCATCTGGTCGATGATGCGCGCAGTGCGCTCCGGGCGGGGACCGTAGATTGAGCTTTGCGATCTCCAGGTTCTGGCGCGCGATCGTCGCCGCATCGTCGGATTTCTGGCCGAGCGCCGCAGCGGCAACCGTCCTAAGACCATCGAGATCGTCGGGAAGAATAAGACAGACCGAGCGCGGGCTCGGGCGTGATGGGGTCTTACCGTCGACGAGATGGTCACTGACAAAAGTCCCGCTGATCGCGCATAAACCCAGAACCCGCTGCAGGGCGAAGACGCGGTCGGGGCAGCCCTGCCGTCGTCCTGGCCTCGGTCGCGGCGGCCGATGCGCCAACCAAGGCTGCGCCAGTACGGGGCCCCGATCGGATGAAGGCCGAAAGAGGATTGCTTTGGCGCAGAAGAGACGGTGGGCCAGGTCTCGCGATTTGTGAGAGGGTGGTCTCATCGTTGGCAGCGATCCGCAGGGAGGTTCGTCATGAAGATCATCAGCGGCGGACAGACCGGGGTCGATCGTGCGGCACTCGACGTTGCGATCGAGCGGGGCATGGAATGGGGTGGGTGGTGCCCAAAAGGTGGATGGGCCGAGGACCTGATCCACCCGCCCGGCGTGCTGGCCAAATACCCGCACCTGAAGGAGACGCCGCTGCCCAATCCGTTGCAACGCACCGAGTGGAACGTGCGCGACAGCGACGCAGCACTGATTATCGTGGACGGGCGAGGTGTGTCCGCCTCGATCGGGACGCAGCGCGCCAACGAATGGGCGCGCAAACACGGGAAGCCCGAGTTCGTGGCCTCCATCGATGATAAATCAGCGGCCGCTCAGGCCGCTGCCTGGCTTAAGGCGCAGCAGGCGCGATTTGGTTCGGAGATGTCGCTCAGCATTGGCGGACCACGAGAGAGCGAGGCACCGGGTATCTACACGCCAGCAAAGAAGCTGATCATCGACATCCTTTCGCGCGCATCATGAGCAATTCTTTAGGAAGACCTCAGACGAGTGCCTCAATGAGCACCTGTTCCGCTCAGTCCGCCACGCCCGCGAGATATCGAGGCATGGAGGCATGGAGGATCGACTACAACCACGCACGGCCGCACACGACCCTTGCCGGACTTACACCGGCCGAGTTTGCAAAGAGGTCCAATGAGGACGAACCGTGATCTGCTCCCACAGAACACCCTCGTTCGAGGCTAGAGTTTTCCGGTACGTTCCCGAGGCTGGGGAGAGGACGGAAGACGATGAAGGCATCGAAGTTCACGGACGCGCAGAAGGCGTTCATCATCCGGCAGGGTGAGGACGGAACGCCGATCGAGGAGATCTGCCGGAAGGCAGGGATCAGCCAGGCGACCTACTTCAACTGGAAGAAGAAGTACGCGGGGCTGATGCCGAGTGAGATGAAACGGCTGCGCGAGCTCGAGGAGGAGAACGGGCGCCTGAAGCGGATCGTGGCGGACTTGTCGCTCGACAAGGAGATGCTGCAGGACGTCATCAAGCGAAAGCTCTAAGGCCTGTTCGCAAGCGCAAGCTGGTGGCCGAGATGGTCGGAGCGTGGAGCGTATCGATCCGCCGAGCCTGCGGGCTCATGAAGATCGCGCCCAAAACGTATCGCTACCGTTCCCGGCGCCCCGGACAGGCCGCTCTCGAGACGAGGATCAAGGAGATCTGCGCAACGCGCGTTCGGTACGGCTACCGGCGCGTGCATGTGCTGCTGAAGCGCGAGGGCTGGGCGATCAACGTGAAGCGAGTCCGTCGGATATATAGCGGCTTAGGCTTGCAATTGCGGAACAAGACGCCGCGACGGCGGATCAAGGCGAAGCTTCGCGACGATCGTGCACCGGCGACCGGAACCCACGGCGTATGGGCGATGGACTTCGTGCACGATCAGCTGGCGATGGGCGGCAAGATCCGAATCCTGACGCTGCTCGACACCTACTCGCGGTACGCGCATGCGATCGATGCACGGGCGCAATATAGAGCGGAGAACGTCGTGGCGACGCTGGAAGCGGTTTGCGCTAAGGTGGGCTACCCGAAGACGATCCGTGTCGATCAAGGGACCGAGTTCGTGTCACGGGACCTCGACCTGTGGGCCTACACCAACAACGTGGTTCTCGATTTCTCGCGCCCGGGGAAACCGACGGACAACGCATTCATTGAGGCGTTCAACGGGCGGCTGCGTGCGGAGTGCTTGAACGCGCACTGGTTCATGACACTGGCTGATGCGAGGGAGAAGCTTGAGTGCTAGCGTAGAGACTACAATGAGGTACGACCGCACGGAGCGATCGGGAACAAGGTCCCGATCATGCTACTGAATCCCGCCGGCGATACAGCCCGCCAGCGGCGTCAAAGACCGAAAACTCTAGTTCCGAATGAGGGCACGTTGGGGCTCAGACCAACCGCGAGCAGAACTAACTTATGAATGAGTACCTGTTGGGGGCAGGGTCACGCGTCGTGCGAGATCGACACCTGCCCGAACGCTTTGAGCTCCCGCGCGGCTGATGCGTAACTGGATGTCGGCGATGAGCTGCAGGCCTGGAGCCAAGGCACGGCCGCGCCCCTTGCTAGCGACAACGGACCCCCTGCGCGTCCAACTTGGCGGGCACGGGCATCACGACGATTTGCAACTAACGTGAGGGTTGGCTGGAGTGAACCATGTTATTTTATTGCTGCCTGTACTCGGGTCCCGACGCCATTCGGCGCGGGCATGATTGGAGACCCATTATGACCAAGTCTTTCGACGACGAGACGATCCGACTCCTGGGCAACGCCGAGACCAATGCGGTTGGCGGAGGACTAAATCCTCAGCCCCTTCCGCCACGCTGGCTGCAGGCTGGGCTTAATCCTCAACCGCTGCCTCCTCGGTTCGCTTTGTTCGGACGCCGTTTCAGTTTCTGAACGGGTCTGGTACGCGACAATTGCCATAATTGGCCGCGTCAAAGAAGCGATCAGCTTCACGCGGGCTCGGCTGTTAAAAAGCGAGCCCGTTACCCCTGAATACGTAATTGTACTCAGTTACTCGGGCCAGTTTGTTTCATACGCCTGTACCAGATCAGCCAAGCGCAGATCCAAGAGCCGGCCCAGTTTCTCAACAGGCAGCATTGCGTTGCTCATGGTCTCCTTTCTTTCCGTGACGTCTATGATCCAGATCGCAGAAATGGTTCGCGCCGAGATCATATGATGCGCACGAGCCCACCAATCCAGGACGAGGAGCAGACAGAAATGGACTCCAAATACAACCCCCGCGTTCCCGGGATCCGCTTCCTCGCCGATAACGAACTCGATCAAGCCACCGGCGGCATCATTGTTGTCGGGGGCATATCCGGAGTGCCGTCATCGGGACTTCGGTCTTGGCTGGGGATGTTCAGAGCTTTCCGCGCGTTCGCGTCGTGATTCACAGGTCGACACTGATAGAGGGCACCTTTGCGATGCAACGCCTTCAGCGCCTTCAGCGGTCGCTGGCTTGAGAGCTAGTCGACAGTGGACATCGCCGATGTTGCCCTTGCGTCCGACCGCGAAGCCGATTTGCATCTTGACGGTGGGCGGAGATACTCTCTCCGCCACGTCTGCACTCACCACTCAGGGTCCGTCTTCACTCTTGAAGGCGGGCCCATTTTTGTTCGTACCTGACTCACCACGAGCCTGACGGTGCCCAAGTTGAACATGAGAGAGTTGAGGCACTTGCAGTCGAGACAGGAAGCGACAAGGCCGGCGAACAGGCCAACGCGAGAGATAAGTAGTGCAATGCAACTACTTACGGAGACGATCGGGGCAACTCCAGCTACACCCTGGCCCGTCTTGCTCGTGTTGATCCGGGGCAGGTGACCAAAACCCGGAACGTGATTGAGATCACATCCGCGCAGACAGAATTGCACAATACTGATGTTCATGGCGTCGGGATGCCCCGAAGGCCGATAGATTGGAGCACAACCATGAAAGCGAACTTGAAAGCCGGAACGAACGACGTCCGAGAGCTGTCGGTGAACGAGACGATGGACGTGGCCGGAGGGTTCGGTCAGTGGGTTATTGGATTTCTTGTCGGGGAGGCAATCGACAGTCTCAAAAACGATAAAGAGTCGGTACAGGATCGAGCGAAGCGGCTCTATGATCAAAGCCGGAAAGGCCAGCAGCAGTAGTCTTCGGCAATGATTGATCGCCCGATGCCGGACCGCCGTGAATCCCCCTTCAATTGGCGAAAGGGCTCAACCGTTGCTGCGGTTGAGCCCAGAATCATTTGCCTAATCTAGCGTATAAAATAACAACGCCGAGATGGCTGACGCAGTGTCAAATCCGCATGTTACCGCAGCTTCAGCTGCTGAGTTTTTGACTAAGCCAGACGCGCTGCCGGAGTTACTGCAACGTGGTCCTCAGCCCGGATGATTGCCGCGATGGTGGCCGCGTCCCGAAGAGCGTCTTCAGGATTGGGGGGCAACATGCCTTCGGCGGCGGCCTGAATCCAATCCTCAAGGGCACGGCGCCAGCGCTTCAACGTGGCGATCTTCTGGCCGCGAGTCAGTAGGATCTCGGAGACGAGTTCGTCGGGATGGCTGAAGACAGCCTCGGGCTCGAACCGGGCCCGCTCGACGCAAATCCGTGACACGTGGGGCATTTACAGAACTCCCTGACACATCCGCCGCGATGAACTCCGCCGTGCAGGCGAGGTTCCGCTAGGCATCATGCGTCGGCGCGTGAATCCGGATCACCGGCGAGTGCTTCGGCAGCGACCGGTGGCGGGTCGCGGGTTGCTTACTGTTGTTGGTGGCTGCGGCGGCCTCGATGCTAAGATAGCATCCATAGCCGTGCCCGACGGGGCGTGAAACGCTACTGAGGCAGGGAGGACAACTGGCAACGTCCTCTGTGGTGCGGGAGACTAGGGCAGCTCTCGCTACTCGGTTCCGCGCAGAAGGCATCATGCGTCGGCGCGATCTCCAGCTCCGTCGCAAGTGCCTCGGCGACGGCCTTGTGGCGACCTCGAAGTCGACCAACGAGATCGCGAGCAGCGTCAGCGGCGCGCCGCAGTCGGTGTCGAACCGGATCCGGCGCGAAGTCCGTCAGCTCGATCACGAGCACGTTGCGCATTGCCGCAAATCCGTGAGCAACGTCAAGCCACCGCGCTAGCTTTTCGGGACCGACATGAATGGGGTCTAAGGCGTGCATCGGTTGAGCGACCTCTGCAACGGTTTAACACTCCTGCGCCCGCATGCCCCCTACGCTGGGCGCTTGGCCTTCTGACGGGGACGGCCGCCCTTCGCACCGTTGGCGCGAGCCGCCTCCGCCTTCGCGGGTGACGTTTGCTGGCCGGCGAGACGTGCCATGTGCTTCCTGGTGCCAAAGACGCCGGCCAGCAGCCCCGGCACGGATAGATCGACATCGAAGGATTCCCAGTGGCGGCCGTGGCCCTTCGCCTGGATCTCGACTTCTGCGATCTCCGCTTGGGTCGCGCCTCTAAGCCTTGGAGTTTGGCGCGCGGGATCGCGACGCCGTTCTCAAGAGCCAGAACGATGCGATCTCACGCGCTTGTTATTCGGACCTAAGTGTCTCGTATTGACCATGGTTCTGAACGTTGTTAAGAAAGATTGTCGAGTTCTCACCAACACAGATGGATACTCACATGACCAAGACGATTGAAGCATCGGACGTGCGTGCCCTGTCGGCCTTCGAGATTGAGAGCGTTTCCGGCGCCGTCGGTGGCTCGTTGTTCGGGCCGCCAAAACCTAAGCAGGTAGGGTACGGCTCTTTAAGCACCACCAACTATCCCAAGGGGCCGCTCGCCCCCCCCTATTATCCGCCGCTCCGGTAGTCTCGTCTTGATCACGCGGGCCTGTCGTCTCGAAGACCGATAGGCTCGTGTGCATCCCCCGCCTGCAGTTCTCTCCCGTTATCGATTGGCCCGCGCCGTGGCGCCGTGAGCGGCGCTCTACGCCCTGCTGACGTAACGCATTTCATCGATGGAGATTGCTTTGTCTATATTGACCGAGCTTGCCATGAACATAAGCGACCTGGGTCTACTGACCAAGGTCTACGCTCAGATCCATTATCCATGGATCCCAGAGACTATCTTGAGCTTGTTCGCCGCGATTAATACTGTGCGGGTGATCGCATATGTTCCACAGATCACGCGTGCGGCACGCGACGAGAATGGCGCGTCGGCCATCTCATTCACGACCTGGGGTTTGTTCTTCATCTCCCATTTGTCGACCATCGCCTACGCGCTAGTCTGTCAAGGCGATGCATTGTTGGCCTTGATCTTCCTGGGCAACGCCATCGCGTGCCTCGCCATCATCGCGGTGACATTCCTGAAGCGACGGCGGCACACGACGACTCGCGTTGGCCAAGAGACCAGAAGCGTTCGCGTGCCGCGTACGTCGCCCGGCGGCAACTAGATCTTACCAGCCCACTTTGCATACCGATAATAAGCGTAATTCGAAGCAGCGACGTAAGCCAATACCTCTACAAAGCCACCCGCCACGTCATCGAGTTCTGCAGTTGAAAGTCTCCGCAGTTCCGCCCCCTCAACCTCGTTCGCGGTCACAGGGCGAATTGCGGCCGATGTCTCAATCTTGCTCATCGTCTTCATCGTCTCTCTCCTCGTTGGGTTTAGTCCAGAGGACAGATTATCCGCCGTTGTCTAACCACGATTAGAATGATGGCCGAAACGCGAGAGGGGCGCTGTGCTGGCCAGCACACCTGTGGCGCTCAAGCAAGGAGACACGTACCGCGGACGAGATCGCGACCGTGACGCGGCATCGCAGCCTGGACATCCCACGGCGGTACGCGGCCAAGGCGGACGCGATCGCCTCTTGGGCCGAGGCCGAGTTGATGTGCCTGGAGGGGTCGTATCGAAACGTTGGGACGCGCCCTACCGTTCGGGGCCCCGCTGCGGTTGGGTGAAGGTCAAGACCAACTCCTGGCGCACACGCACTTCGAGCGCGGGCGACTATTCTCTCGGGAGCGTGACCGAAGAACGGCGCGCCCGTTTCTCCGTCTAATTGGGCGACCAGACGATCTGGAACTCGATCTCTTCTTCGTCATCGTCCCGCTCGTGCGCGATGTTGTATGTCGCACGCACTGGGACATAGAGGCGCTCACCCGCGATTTGGATCTCAAACTGCTCGCCCTTCTCCAGATCATCGGCAAGTCGCCGGAGCTTGGCGATGAACTCAGATCGCGGATAATCCTTCTCGATGTCCCGTTCAGGCTTGCTGGCCATGCGAACACTCCCTTTATGCCGGATGTCTTGCAAACACCCGGGAAACGCCAGGAGTTTCAATTGAAAGCTGTCGACTTTAGCGTGCATCGCAATTCGGCCTACAAGTGCACGCGGTCGCTAGATTTTTTTGGCTGTTGAAGCAGAGTAAGGCGGTGCCAACCGAAGGAGACCGTCATGGACGCTGATTTGCGGGGGCGGGTTGTCTACTACGGATCCGGCTATATTCTGACGTTGACCGGACTAGCGGGGACGCTCTGGATGGGGTGGCTTGCCTATCGGGTAGGACCGGAATCCACCCAAGTTGTGGGCCTTCTCCTCGCGCTCGTCCTTATATTCGCGGGCGCAACGGTTCTTCGCGGCGGAGCCAAGGCTGATGCTGCCGCTGCGGAGGTGGATGGCCGGCAGTGAACGGTTGGGTGGTAAAATCGTTACGCCACTCCATTAGTCTCATCATCGTTCCCGCCTTTCCGCTTGCGGATTTGGTCAATCCATCCGGATGCAAACAACGTAAAAAGCGTCACGGGGATTGCGATTGCGATGGAGCGCCAGGCACCGAGCCCACAGGCGACTCCAAGGGCTGCACTGACCCAAACGGACGCCGCTGTGGTCAAGCCTTCGACCGTGCCCGCCTTCGCATTGCGTAGGATGACTCCGGCTCCGATAAAGCTGATGCCTGCCATAACACCCTGAATGATGCCCTGAACGACGCGACTCAGCGCATCGGGATTCTCGGCAAGGCCCGGAACCTGGAGACCCGCGACACCCACCGTTGCCGCCCCCAGAGATACAAGCGCAAGTGTCCTGGCACCCATGGGTTTGCCAGCCAGATCACGGTTGAGGCCGACAAGGCCACCTGCCGCCGCAGCTGCAAGCAAACGAAACAGCACTTCCGTCGCTTCAAGATTCATAGACCGCACGTCCTTTGCTTGTCGGCATCAACGTGGCGTAAGCCAAGCGGACGCCGTATTGGGTCCGACGAACGGTTGCCAGCTGCACCCGTGCGGTAGCGCTCGCCTCTCCCCTGGCCCCTCTGCCCTAGCCGACGATCTCGAACGGCTCGTCGACCTGGTGCAGTTCCACGAATCCGCTCGACCACGGGATTGAGATGCCGCCCGTGGGCGGATCAGCGCGCCGCCGCAGTCATGTGACGACCCTCACAGGGGGCCTCGGCGTTCTTGCAGCTGCAGGACCGGAATTGATGACGACCCAGCGGTTAAGCTCAGCGGGTATGCCGATTGCCGCCGGGTTCCCAACTGATGACCAGCGGCACTGGCCCCGCGCGACAGCCTCGGCTGCGTCCTCGGGCGTCAAATGGCTGTCGAGCGCTTCGGTTTCGAAGCCGAGCGCCCAGCGGCGTTACGCTATCGCTCGCGATGACGAACGTGCCGGCAGTCGCGGAATGGACAATAAACCGGGGCATGGACGCTCCGCTACCTAGGAACGCGAGAAGTGACCAGGGTGGCAGAGACACCTCAATGGCGCGTTACTGGAACCGTTAGGCGGTCGGGAATGCCTGAAGAAAGACGGCGTCGAAGCTACACTGGCCGCCCTGCTACTTTGGCTGATCACGAGGACAATGAGTTCAAGATCCAGCCGATCTGCCGCCGATGCTGGCACACCGGGCCTGTCGTTTCGCCTCGGGAGTTAGCGGATCGGTTCGGTCTGCCAATGGACTCAGCCATTCCCGCCGTCGAGGCCCGGCTGCGCTGTGCGCTCTGCCGTGAACGGGCGGGATACTTGGCCATCGAGAATCCTGCGATCTCGGGTCGCTGACAGGAAATCCGTTCCCTCGAATCCGATCCGACGGCAGGCGCCGGTTTTCCACAGAAACTCCGGTGGACCTAAAAAACCAAAAGCCCCTCCAAGCGCTTCATCCTGCAGCGACACTGATGGAGCGCGACATGCCATACGTGAAATTCTGCCTCATCGGCTCAACACTGGGGACCCTTATCATCGCCGGCGCCACGTATTACGCCGTGACTGCGCCGCCTCACCCGCTGATGGTCTCCGGCGGTGACCCGGCACTTACGAAGTGGGCGGCCCCGAAGAAACTAACCCGGTAGAGGAGGAGCGCGGCCTAGTATTCTGAACCCAGATCGCCCTTGGGGCTAGATTCCATACTCTGGCCTGGAACTGACCCATGGCCCGCCCCGTTGCATAGTCGACTCGCAGGTGCCAAATAAAAAGGGCCCCGCCTCTGGGGAGAGGCGAAGGCCCGGAGGCCGCCGTGTTGGGGGAACTGAAGGCGACGTCGACTGCACCCTCAACTCTGTATTGCCTCTGCAGTTCCGTCGATTAAGCGCGCGCTGTCGGAAGTTGATCCGCGCCACCGCCGCTCGCTAACCTGCTGGCAATGGCGACCCGGGCAGAGGCCCACATTGCCCAAAATGCCGTCGAGCGCTCGATGCGGGCATTCATCCGGATCTGCTCGATGACATTGAAGTCGAGCACAGTGGGGTTCGTGGTCATCGGGGTCATGGCTCATCTTTCGTTTTGCTGGTTTCTATGGATGAGGTTAATCCACGGCGCACCAGGACCATAAAAGATGTTTCCTGCGTTTATGACTTAGGATTGCTCACTCGTGTTGCGTCACCCAGGACGTTAGAGAGGAGCGAGGCCAAAAGGGGGTTGGCTTCGTCGATGACGCAAAAATCCCTGACGACCTCGGCCTATTCGACCCCGAGCCATTTCGCCTTCACGACCGTATCGGCCAGCGACTGGGCTGGATGCTCACCCAGGCGCGCCAAGAGTTGCTGATACTCCACATCAAGCGCGTTGCTATCGTCCTCTTCAGATTCCAAGTCGACGTCATCGCGAGACCGCTCCGCCGCAGCGTCGTAAGCCGCATGCAGTCGAGTTAGCTCCGCGTCGATTTCCGCGATCTCGGTCGACACCTTGGGGGCGGCAAGCTCACGCACGTCAAGCGCGAGTGCCCGAGCCAGAGCAACCGTCCCGTCCATGAGATCGTCTCCTTCGAGGCGGGCCAACTCGGTGAAGGCTCGGGCTTTCGCCGCCAAGTCCTTTAGATTGCGGGCCGGCTGCGCTGCAATCTAAGCGGCGTGGGCATAAAGCAACCTGAGCTGGACGCTCGCGACGTTCGCCAGAGGCTGCCTCCGCTGAGGCGGCACTGGGTGAGGACGGTCCACGCCTCATCAGGACCGTGCCTCGGCGCCGTGGAGGTTCTGCTGAAGGCCTACGAGCCCAAGCTTCTGCCCCTCAATGCCGTCTATCCGTCGGGCCGCTACGTCCCGCTGCGCGTCCGCGCCATGATCGATTTCCTCGCCCATGAATTCGAAGTTGATCCGCTCCTAAGCGGGTATGCTGGCGCTTAGCGAGGGGATGACCGCTGTGCCGAAGGATGCGCTCGTCATTCGCCTCCACACCGACAGACCTCTTTCGGGTTAAGTATCCGCAAGCTAATGCGCTGACCGAACAGCAAATCGTCGATGCCTCGATCATTGATGAAGGGGAGCGCAGTGACTTCATCTCTCGATTCACACGGGGCCAGGACGCCGGCTAGGCGCAGACAATCACTATGCTCCGAGTTCTCCCGCGGCTGTTTCGATCGAGTCAGGCGGCGAACCTCAGGTCCACCAGGCCGGCAGAGCGGCTCATAAATCCAGTGGGCTAAGCGATCGTCGGCATCAATCTATACCGTTCGCGTCTCTCGGCGGATCGTCCTTAGGCGAATACCGGGCCTCCCACTCTTCCGGGGTCAGTCGTTCCGGAAAGACGAAGAAGCCGATCCCCTCATCGGACGTGCTCGGCGTCGCGTAGCGCGTAAAAAAGCGCATGTAGAGCTTCGAGGCGCGCACGTGCCCGCTGGCAGTCAACTGCTTGAGTGTCATGACGACGACCTCGAGCGTCGTATACCGGACGCGGTCACCTTTCGGCTTACCCGAGAGACGCTGCTCTTCTCCCAGCACCCGCGCCGCTATGGCCTTGAGCCCCTGCTTGTTCCGCGGCCGCCCCGCCGGGTTGCCGGACTGTCCCTTCTTGAAATGCGTCGCCTTAGGTGGGCGGCCATAGCCGACCGCCTCGTCTTCATTTGCTTTTCTTTCGACCATTGAAGCACTCCACAAATCTCTCAAAGCTGACGAACAGCAGCACAAACCACCAGATCGAAGACATCGAAGTTTGCTTCCCGGCCGCATATCCCGGGTCATCGAAAATCTTCCGCTGGGTCTCTTCGGGCAGTTCCTTCGGAACGATGAACACACCACCGGTGGCCCGCGATGGCGGCTCCTTGATGAGCTTGTGCTTCTCGGCTTCGCTGAGCACGACCTCCATCGAGTCGACACGTTTATCGACCAGCGACCGCCGAACGTGCTGTCGCAGCGTGGCCTCATAGGGATGCATCGGCCCGAGAGCCCCATCGCGTTTGACGCGAACGGGCGCCTCGAGCGCCTCGCGAAGATCGATCTGGGCATCGGGGCGCCTGACCGACTTTGGTCGGCGCCGTGCAGCTGGTCCGTTCGTCCCCTCGTTCAGGTCCTTGTCGCGATCCTCCTCGCTCATTCTGCGGCCTCCTCATGCTGGACTGGGGACACTTCGGTTTGACGCTCACGAGCCGCTTCGGCGAAGGTCTGACCCGTGTCTGAGAAGACAGCCTCAAATTTCGAGACCCTGCTCAGGCGCCTGACGATGACGTCGCAATAGAGCGGGTCGAGTTCGATGCCGTAGCCGCGCCGGCCGGTCTTGTGGGCGGCGACGAGCGTCGTGCCGGAGCCGGCGAAAGCGTCGAGAACGATGCCCTTGCGTGCCGAACAGTCGAGAATGGCGTCGGCGACCATCGCGACCGGCTTGACGGTCGGATGCATGGCGAGGTCGTCGGCGCGCTTGGCGCTGAAGACATTGGCGCCAGCGTAGGACCAGACGTTCGTGCGATAGCGGCCGTGCTTGCCGAGCTCGACGTTGTTGATGTGCGTCGCCGTCCCGACCTTGAACACGAAGACCAGCTCGTGTTGGGAGCGATAGAGGCTCCCCATGCCGCCGTTGCTCTTCGCCCAGACACAGAGGTTCTTGAGGTCCGCGTAGCGACCACGGGCGGCGGCGAGAACCTCGCCCATGTGCCGCCAGTCCATGCAGATGAAGTGGATCGCACCGTCGGTGGAGGCCGCGACGAGGTTGTCGAAGACCCGACCCAGAAAGGTCGTGAACTCGGCTTCGGTCATTTCGCCGGAGGCCATGGCAAACTCGCGGTGCTTCACGGCGCCGAGCCCCGAGACGTGACCGTCGATCTTGACGTTGTAGGGCGGGTCCGTGAAGACGAGTTGCGTGGTCTCGCCTGCGAGCAAACGCTGATAGGTCTCAGCCGCAATCGCGTCGCCGCAGATCAGGCGGTGCGGGCCGATCTGCCAGATGTCACCCAGGCGGGTGACTGCCGGTCCCTCAGCCAGAGGCACCTCGTCGGCCAGATCGGCTTTTGTCGGCCTTTCCTCCAAGCCTTCGATCAAGACATCGATTTCGGGCATCTCGAAGCCGGTGGCCGAGATGTCGAAGTCGAGCTCGATTGCCATGAGGTTCTGGAGCTCGATCGCCAGGATCTCGCGATCCCAGCCGGCCTTCTCGGCGAGCTTGTTGTCGGCGAGGATATAGGCGCGCTTCTGCGCGTCGGTCAGATGCTCGAGCCGAAGGGTCGGCACGGTGGCAAGATCGAGCAACTTCGCGGCCTCGACCCGGCCGTGGCCGGCGACGATGCCGTTATCTTTGTCGATCAGGACCGGATTGTTGAAACCAAAGGACTTGATGCTCGCCGCAATTGCGGCGATCTGCTTCGGCGAATGCGTCCGCGCGTTACGGCTGTAGGGCTTGAGATTGCCCGGCGGACAATGCTCGATCGTGAGTCTGTTCAAAGCGACCTCTCCTATAGAGAGGTGCCGCCCCAGTCATCGAACGGATTGAACCGGACGCGATCGGGCGACACCTCGTTGACACAAGGTTGTCGCCATCGAACCGCTTCTTCCTCTTGGTCCCAGCTGTAGGGCCGTACTCCAAGTTGAGTACGGGAATCCATACCGCCATAGGGGCATCGCAGGTTCTCAACGCTCGATCGGCATCACGACAATGCCGCACCGTCGAACTCACACGCGTGGAGCGTTGGCACCTCAATATATGACCAGTTTACCTTGGATTATCAAGATCGAGGCTCCTACGATGCCGCTGCAATGCCGAGCTTGGTAAACTGGGCTCCGTCACCATCCCTGATATGGACGCTGCGGTCCCTGCTCAGGCTGCAGCTCGCCCTGATCAGCCCGCAAAATTCCCTGTTATTTTCGCGACGGATTTTCGACGTAACGCACGGAATTATTGATATAAATTGGCTTTCGAAGCCCATTTCCAAGCCCGAAAAGCGCGAAAATACCCTGTTATTGAGACCCGTTCGCGTCAGACTGCCAGCACAGCCACCGACCAACCCGTTGAGATCACTTCGTTTTTTGGAATTTTGAGCCCGGGAATTGCACCGCGATTTCCGGGAGTTAGCGGCATGCGTTTTGAGCGTGCGCGCGTCCAGCCGCGTCTCTGAGGTGGTCCCGTTTGTTCGGACAGTTTTCCCGCTTCGCTAGGTGGAACAGCGAACCGTCGTGCCGAAAGTACGCTTGGTCGGGCGTCCTGTCGTCAAGGCTCGAATGCGGGCGTCGGCGATTGTTGAGATGGAGGTAACCACGGCGAGATAGACGAAGCCCTTGGCCATGGGGATGTAGGTGATGTCCATCGCCCAGACTTGGTTCGGCCGCGTAATCTCCAATCCACGCAGCAGATACGGGTAGATCTTGTGTCCGGGCTCAGGTCTCGTCGTGCGCGGGCAACGGTAGAGCGCCTCGACGCCCATTTGCTGCATCCGCATCTTCACATGACACCGCCCCACCTTGCTTCCCTCGGCAGCCAGCAGCCGCCACAACATCCGCGAGCCTGCAAATGGGAACTCCAGATGCAGCTCGTCGATCCGACGCATGATCGCAAGGTCGGCCGCCGATGCGGGCCGTGGCAAGTAGTACACCGTGCTGCGCGCAATGCCGACCACGGCAGCCTGCTTGGTGACGCTCAACGCATGACCACGGTCGATCATCGTCTTGCGCTCAGCAATCCCGCCTTGGTGAGAGCGCCCTCTAAAAAATCGTTCACTAAGGTCAGCTCACCGATCTTGGCGTGCAGCTTTGCTTGACGTCGACGGCGGCTGCGGGCGCCGAGCCGCCGCCAGGCCCGAAGACGTTGGCAGCGCTTTCTTGCAGCTGCTCCTTCCACGCCGTGATCTGGCCCGGGTGGACACCATGCTGCTCCGCCAGCTGCGCAACCGTCCGGTCGTCCCGGATGGCGGCAACCGCCACCTTCGCCTTGAAGTTCCGGTGAGTGGTTGCGGCGTGTTCGCTTCGTCATTGTCGCTCCTGATTCGCACGCACAACCGTGCGCGCTGTCAGGCAGAGATGCCACCTATCGCACCGTCCGAAATTATGGAGCCACTTCTGAGCAAGATCCCGTTGCGCAGCAAGACGGTTGAGCACCCCTTCGGCACGATCAAGGCCTGGATGGGCGCAACGCACTTCAAGATGAAGACGCTGCGGCATGTGGCGACCGAGATAGCCCTGCACGTTCTGGCCTACAACATGACGCGGGTCATCGCGATCTTTGGCGTGCGGGGGCTGGTGCAGGCGATGAAGGCATGATGGAGGCGCACTATCACGCCGTGAACGCCACGAAGGTTGCGCAGCGACTGAGCGGAAAGCTGAAAGAGGCCCCAAAGGCCGATTCTCGTTAGAGCGCCGCTAACAAGCGCGCTGCCGTCGGCAAGACCCCGAAACGCGAGTTCTCACACGGCCTCTCTGCACCTCGACCGTCAAGACTTTTACGCGAAACGCGAATGACCTATTACAGACATACCGCGGCGCAACAATTCGAGCATTATCCGTAACGCTGTACCTAGAACAGCGGACACCGATCGCATGTGCATCACTGCTCGCGGTGATGGACATGGTGTATACTAACGCATTCGATCCGCTTCGAGAGCGCGGGCGCGCATCGTGCGCACGGAAGCTGAGAAAACGAAGCGAGGAAGTGTCAGGCTTGGCGCCTGTGTGCCAGTTGCTCTCCTAACGAATTGAGCCGCACTTGAGCTGAATGCATCTGTTGGCGCAGCGAACTCGGGGCTGACTTCTGCGGCGAAAATGTCGGTGCCGACCGTACCTTTCCGATGGTCCCATAATCACCACTCGGCTCGCTCGAAATTTGTGGCACCCGATACCGCCGACCGCCGATAATCGCGGAAGAATAGCAGATATAGCAACGGCACGAGGCCGAGTGTGAGGGCCGTACCGACACCGAGGCCGAACATCATGACGACTGTCATGCCGCGCCAGAGTTCTCCGCCCAGCAGGTAGAGCGGCACGAGCCCGACGATCGTCGTCAGCGTCGTCATGATGATCGGCCTCAAGCGCGCCTGCGCCGCAGCGACGACGGCGGACTCGAGAGCCCGTCCGGTCGAGCGTTCCTCATCGATGCGCTCTATGAGAACGATCGCGTTGTTCACTATGATGCCGGCCAGGGCCAGGAGCCCCATCAGGGCATTGAAGTCGAGCTTGGCACCGGTCAAGTTCAAGCCGAGAGATGCACCGATCAGGATCAGCGGGATGGTCAAGACGATGATCGCAGTCCTTCGAAAAGAATCGAACTGCCAGATCAGAAGCACGACGATCGCAACGAGACAGTGCGGCATGTATAGGAAGAGAGCGCTGTTGGCCTTCTGGCTCGCCTCCACCTCACCTCCGGCCGTCCAGCGGTAGCCGGGCGGCAGCCCGAGATCGTTCAATAGCGGGCGCACCCGCTCGAGCAACTGCTTCGCAGTCAGGTCCGGGTTTATGCCCGAGATCGTGACGGTTCGATCCAGGCTGTAGCGACGAACGACGTAGGGCTTCAATTCGCCGGCAAAGCTCGCGATCTGGAGCAGCGGTACGGCTTGGCCGGCTTCGTTCGATATCGTGACGTCGGCCAGATCATCCAGTGTCGCGCGGTCCGCCTGGCGTGCGCGCATAACGATTGGAATGACCCGATCGCCCTCTCGATAGTCGGTCACCTGCGTGCCATCGAAGTTCGCATCCAGCGTCCGCGCGACGGCCGCTGGCGACAGTCCGGCCCGGCGCGTCCTCTCCTGGTCGATTTGAACGTCGATCTGGAGAACGGGATTGGCCCAGTCCGTTCTAAGGCTCTTAGTGCCAGGAACCGAGGCGATGATGTCTTCGATACGCTTGCCTGTCTGATAAATGGTGTCGATGTCGAAGCCGGACAGCCTGATTTCCAAGGTGCCCGGTGGCTCTTGCCCGAGAAAGAGCAATTCGGTCCAGCCGCGCGCTTCCGGCAATTGCGCCGCCATATAGTTTTCGAGGCTAGCGCGTGTGGCCGCGACATCTTTCGAACGCACCGTATTCACGACGCCGAAAGCGACGTGTGGTGCGGGCTCTACGGGAGCTAGCGCGAGGAAGAACCGTGGCCCGCCGGCGCCGACATAGAAGACGCTGGACGCGACGCGGGGGTTGACGCTCTCGTTGGCGACCCATCGCGCCAGGCGCTCCGTCACGCGCCGGGTTTCGCCCTCGCTGGCTCCAGCCGGCAATTCGAGACGGACCACGAATTGCGCGCGGTCGGAAGGTGGCAGAAGTCCAGTCGGAACGAGGCCGAGAGCGGCAAGTGACACCGCGAACAACAGGCCGGAGGCGGCGAGCACCGAGCCGGGGCGCCGAAGCAGCCATTCGAGCCAGCGACCATAGCTGCCAGTCAGGCGTTCGAAACCTCCGCCGGCCTCTCTGTTGCCTCCGCCGGACGGCAGGAACCAGATGCAGAGGAGTGGCATCACGGTGCAGGACAGAAACCAGCTTGCAAGCAAGGTCAGGATGATGACTTGCGCCAGCGCGCGCAGAAACTCGCCGGCCGCATCCGGCGCGAGGAGCAGCGGCAAGAAGGCGAGGATGGTGGTCAGCGATGATGTCAGCAGCGGGATTGCCAAGGACTTCGACGCTGCCAGCGCGGCCGCGTTCCGCTCGGCTCCATCGTCGATGCGCTTCTTGATGTCCTCGGCAATGACGACGCCGTTGTCCACCAGGAGACCGAGCGCGATGATGATGGCGGCAATCGAAATGCGATGCAGAGGGATGCCCCAAAGCAACATGCCTGTCAGCGCCAGGAAAATGCTGAGCGGTACGATCGCTCCGACGACGGCGCCCGCCCTCAGTCCCAGGAACACCATGACGACGGCCAGGACGGTCACCAGCGTCTGAGCGAGATTGCTCGTCGCATCGGCCACCGCGTCCGCGACGATGGGCGGCTGATCAGTGACGACGGAAAGCGACATTCCAAGCGGCAACTCCAGGCGCATTCCGTCGAGTGCTTCAGTGGTCTGTCGCCCGAAGTCCTTGATGGCGACGTTCGGAACCATCGACAGGGCGAGAACCACGGCTGGCTGGCCGTTGAACAAGACCGGTTTGCGTGGGGGATCGACGTATCCGCGTTCAACGTCGACGATGTCACGAACATAGACGACGGCGCCCGACGGCGTGCGTACGGGGACATCGCCAATCGCGTCGACCGACCGGAAATCCCCGCTGGGCTCGAGCGTGTACCGCATACCCTCCTCGGTGATCAAGGAACCGGCGGGAAGGATCTGGTTCTGCTCGGCGATCGCATTCAAGACGAGCGTGCTCGAAAGCCCAAGCTGAGCGAGGCTCGTGCGGTTGAACGAGAGCCAGATTCTCTCGTCCTGCACGCCGAAGATCTCGACACGGCTGACGAGTGGCAGGCTCGACAGTCGGTCTCGAAGCCACCGCGCCTGAGCGCCGAGCTCTGCCATGGAAAAATCCGCGCCGGTCAAGGCCAGTGTCGTGACGGCAACCCGGCCATAGTCATCGTTGACGAGCGGCCCGACGGCACCGGCCGGGAGCGAAGGTGCCAGATCGGTCATCTTGTTGCGCAGATTGCTCCAGACGGGACGGGTGTCTGACACGCTCGGCAGGAGCGCGACCTTTACGGTGGCAAGCCCAGTCTGCGCCGACGACCGAACGACATCGACTTCGGCGATCTGCTTGACCGCCTCTTCGACAGGCTTGACGAGCAGCTGCTCGACCCGGTTCGCGGACATCCCAGGAAACGCGATCGTGACCACCGCGGTGCGGATGACAATTTCAGGATCTTCCTGGCTGGGCTGGCTCAGATAGGTGTAAGCGCCAGCGAACAGTATCAGCACGATGGCCGTGACTGTCAGCCGCCACCGCTCGATCGAAAAGCGCGTCACCGCTTCCATGGCCATCACTCCGGCGAGGACCAGAGGCGAGCCTTTTGCCCGTCGCGCAAGAACGCAACTCCCGCCGTGACGATCCGGTCGCCATCCTGCAGGCCATCCGTCACAAAGACGCGGTTGCCGGTCATCCCGGAGATGGGCACGTCCCGACGTTTGACGATCTGGGCCACAGGGTCGAACACGAACAAGGCTGCGCGCTGCCCGACGACAGGTCCGGTCTGCGCCTTGTCGAAGCGGATCGCGGAGAGCGGCACCGCGAATACGGGACGGTCACCGGCTCTGCTCAGCGCAACCTGCAAGTTCACCGAAGCCGACATCCCGCTGCGCGCGCCGGGCGGCGCATCGTCGAGGCGCGCACGAACGCGGAACGCGTTGCCGGCCTCGGCCGTCGCTCCGATCTCGATGAGGCGCGCCTTGACCACCGCATCCTGGAGGCCTGGTATGGTGACGGTGACCGGCTCGCCGTAACGCAAGGCCGGTACGAGCTGTTCCGGGACGAGCACGACCACTTCGAGAGCATCTTGACGCCCAACCTCGTAGACCGGCTGTCCGGCCGCGATTTCCTCGAACTGTTTCGCCGACCTCCTGGTGACGATGCCGTCACGTGGCGCGACAAGGCGGGTACGTTCGAGATTCTTCTCCGCAGTCGCGACGGCGGCAGCGGCGATATGCCGATCCGCGCGCGCGTTCGCCAGGGCTGCTTCCGTGCGCGAAAGAGCTGCGGCCGAAATCGTCCCGCTTGCGGCGAGGGCCGATTGGCGCCGGAAAGAATCCTCGGCGTCCCGAAGTTTTACCGTCAGCGACTCGAGTTTCGACTTCTGGCTCGCGAGTTCGCGCTCGAAATCGGCAGGATCAAGGCGTGCGATCACCTGACCGGCCTGGAACTCGGATCCCTCCCGGAGCGGAACATCGACGAGCTTGCCCGTGACGGCGAAACTGAGCCTCGTCTCCTCGGCCACGATCAAGGTACCCGAGAGGCTTCGTACCTGGGACGCGGCTTCCGATTTAACTTCGATGGTCTTCACCGCCGGGACCGGCGGCGCCTTGTCGACATCGGCTGGCCCATCGCAGCTGGCCACCAACGCCCCACACGCAATGGCGCCCATGACGGCCGACACCCTCGCAACGCTCTTGCCGCGACCGACCATTTCGCCACTCATGATTTCGGGGACTCGCCCGCCCGCTCGACCCATTGGTGATCGAGAGTGCTGAGCTGCCCGATCGTGGTTGTCAAGAAGGCCGTCGACCAACCAAACAACAGGAGGCCGTTGGCGCTCTCGATGGCACCGACGAGTCTCCAGCCGGGCTCGAGCACAATGTCGCCGTAACCGACCGTAGTGAAGCTCACCGTCGAGAAATAGAGCGCCGTTTCGAGATCGGCTATGGCACCGGTCCAATAGTAAAGACCGGCGTAAAGCCAAATCTCGACAGCATGGAGCGCCATCAGCGACAGCACGATGAACAGAATTGCGGCGCCTTGGCCGAGCAGCGGATTTTGCATTCGGCGGCGCGGTCTGTTTCGCAGAAGCACCAGGAGGCCTACGATCCCGCCGTAGTGGATACCGACCGTTATCGTGACCATGGCCGTGGCGACGGCCAGACTCGTCAGCATCTGCGATGACTTCCCACCATTGGCGCGATATAGCGCGTCCCCGCCCGGGCCACCCAGATCTTGCCCGTACTCGGAACTGTTGTGCTAAAGGCGGTCGCGACGTCAATACGACGACAACCCATTTTATGCGGCGGGACCGAAACCTCCAGGCTTTTGCCTTACGTTCCGCGTGCCCGCGCGCACGAACACCAACTGCACCATCACTCCGACGCTGCGAAGACGGCAGCCATCCGAGACAGGTATTTAAAACTGGTTTCCGTCAGAGGATGAAGATCGAGCGCAGCCTTTCGTGTTGCACGGAGATAGCCGTTTTCACCGGGCTGCACCCAGCCGCGATCAACGAGGTCTCTAATCTTTCTGCGGACGGTCCCCCTGGGGATGCCACTGAAGTCCGAGATCGACTGGGCATTGAGAGCCTCGGGCTCCACGGGCGGTCCGCTGCCGTCAATCAATGCCCCATAAGCAACTGCTCGGGCGCTCGGGCGGCTGAGAACGAGCGATCGCCGATCACCGCAAGCGCGAGTAAGAGATCGAGATCACCGTCGAGATGCTTGCGGCATTGGATCGAGAACCACGTCAGAGTATCGACATGTCGAGGCCAAATTCGTCCGAAGTGAGCCCTGATGTACTGCTCGTCAAACCGGTGCATAACGTCCCCATACTGTCTGCCATCGCCTGAACGAGAGGGCCCAAAATGGGCAAGAACACTGAAGCACGGCACCGAATTCTGGGGCGAGGTCCTCTCTCGCAAACGATGCTGTCGGATGCTTGCGAGATGTGATCGCTGAAAGCTTGGTCACGAAGAACTCCAGACGCAACCTCCTGTTCGGTCTAGGCGCCGTCGCGGCTCTACCCACCGTAGCGAAGGCAACTAGAGCAGCGGGCCGTGGCAAGTCGCGGCCGCCTCGCCCTTGGCCAATACTTCTGGTCGCCTGAGCGGCTCCGCCTGGACCTGTCTTCGTAATCGTCTCGACGAGCGACCAACTGACGTTCGCCTACCGCACTGGAGTTCTGATTGAGCTATCCAGCTGCTCGACGGGAAAGCCCTGGTCATCGAACACCGACTGGCGTGATCACGATCCTGCAGAAGCGTGTCGAGCATTACTCCAACATCTACAACAACGCGCCGGCCCGCGAACACGCCCACACCAAGGTCACGCAGGCGCGACCATCGAGCGGAGACTCAGACCATTCAGGCTGGTTCATTCAAGCGGACACAGCGGGCATAATGAGCGCGGCTGACCTCGACCATTGCTGGCATTTGCCCGTCACACTGCGGTTCGTGCTTGGGACAGCGCGGCGCGAACGCGCATCCGGGCGGCAGATCGGCGAGATCCGGTGGGGCACCCGGGATGGGGTCGAGTTCGGCGCCGCGCATCCCACCATGCACGGTCGACTTGAGGAGGCCCAGCGTATAGGGATGCCGCGGCTTCTCCATCACATCCGTGGACGAACCCGTCTCAACGAAGCGTCCAGCGTACATGACAGCCATGTCGTCGGCGACTTCGCACGCGACTCCGAGATCATGCGTGACGATGATCGTCGCCATTCCGAGCTCACGCTGCAGCTCACGCATCAGCAACAGGATTTGGATCTGAACTGTCGCGTCGAGAGCCGTCGTCGGCTCATCGGCCAGCAGCACCTTCGGACGGCACGCAAGTGCCATGGCGATCATGGCGCGCTGACGCAGCCCGCCTGAAAGCTCGTGCGGATAGGCATCGAGCCGGCGCATTGCCGACGGGATCTGCACGAGTTCCAGAAGCTCGAGCGCACGCTGACGCCCCGCGCTGTAGGATACCCGATCGTGAAAGACGACCGACTCGGCGATCTGCGTCCCGATCGTGAAGACCGGATCCAGCGCCGTCATTGGCTCTTGAAAGATCATCGAGATCAGCCGCCCGCGGATGCTCCGCAAATCTTGCGCAGGCAGGGATTTCACATCGATGCCTGCAATGACGATGTCGCCGCCGAGCTGTGCCGTTGGAGGCAGCAGGCGCATCAGCGCTCTCAACGTCACGCTCTTCCCCGAACCAGACTCGCCGAGAATACATAGTGCACCCCCGGCTTCCAGCGAGAACGATACGCCGTTGACGACGCGGATATCGAGGTCCCGCGAGACGAAGCGAACGCTCAGGTCCCGAACGTCGATCAGCGGCTGCGTTGTCTTCGTCGGTATTTCTACCGCGATCTTCTGCATGTCATTGCATCCGTCAGGCTGCTGGGGGAGACAAGGAATGTCCCGAACCGGCGTTGCGGGCGTGGCAGGCAGTCTGGTGGCTGGAGTCCGGTCGCACACGCGCCAAAGCCGGCTCACGTTCACCACACACGGCCTCCGCAATGGAACACCGCGTGCGGAAGCGGCAGCCCGATGGCGGGTTGATCGGGTTCGGCGGGTCCCCCGTGAGAGGGGGCCTGGAGATCCGCTGGCGCGGGTTCATCGACAGCCGGGACGACAGGAGCCCCTGCGTGTAAGGATGCTGCGGCTGGCTGTAGAGATCCTCGACCGGCCCGACCTCGACCACCTTGCCGAGGTACATCACAAGCACACGATCGCTCACGTGCTGCACGACATTGAGATCGTGTGAGATGAAAATGTACGTAAGATTGAGTTGGGCTTTGAGCGCACGGAGCAAGTTGAGGACCTGCGCCTCGACCGACTTGTCGAGTGCCGATACCGATTCGTCGAGGATCAGCACGCGCGGCTCCAGCGCCAGCGCTCGGGCAATGTTCACGCGCTGCCGCTGTCCTCCCGAAAGCTCGTGTGGGTAACGCTGCGCGAACATGTCCGCGCTCATACCGACAAGATCGAGAACACGGCGCGCCTGCGCAACGGCCTTGGCTCGCCCGATGCCATTCGCCTTCAAACCGAACGTGATCGTATCTTCGATGGTGAGCCGCGGGTTGAGAGACGCATAGCTGTCCTGGAAAACCATCTGAAGCTGGCGACGCAGCTCACGAATGCTGATGCCGCGCGTCACACCGACAGGATCACCGTCGAAGACCACCGTACCGGCATCAGGATCGATCAACCGGATGAGAAGGCGGGCTGCTGTGGACTTGCCGCACCCCGATTCCCCCACGACGCCCAGCGTCTCGCCCTTGGCCACTTCGAACGATATGCCATCGACGGCTTTCACGGACGTGGGCGGGCCGCTGAGCAATCCCGTTTTGATGGGGAAATGCTTTCTGAGACCCTCAGCGATAAGGATCGGCTGACGAGGTCCGCCACGATCCGGCAGTGGCGAAAGAATTGCCGCGTCCGCACCGGGTGGCAGGCTTGCTGTCCGGCTCATACCTTCACATCCATGGATGCACGCAGGCTGTCACTGATCAGGTTCATGGTCATCGACGTGATGAAGATCATGACCCCCGGCAGAATGGCATTGACGGGCGCCACGTAGATCGATTGCCGGAGCGTATTCAACATCAAGCCCCACTCGGCATTCGGCGGCGAGACTCCAAGGCCAAGGAACGAAAGGCCCGAAGCGATGACGATCGCCACACTGATCATGCTCGAGGCGTAGATCAGGATCGGCCCTGTGACGTTGCTCAGCACGTGGCCGAAGACGATTCGCCAGCCCGAGGCACCCGTCGCGCGCGCGGCCTCGACGTAATCTTGGTTTCTAATTTGCGTCGTCACGCTTTCGGCAATACGAGCGAGCGGCGGCGTGAACACGAGCGTGAGCGACACGAGGCTGTTGACGAGGCCGGCTCCGAGCACGCCCGAGATCGCGACCGCCAGCAGTACCGAAGGAAACGCATAGAACACGTCGGTCACGCGCATGATCGCCATGTTGATCGCACCGCCGCAGTATCCGGCCACAATACCGAGCGTGCCGCCGATGAGCGTGGCGAGAACGACCGGCGCGAAGCCCATGAAGAGCGACATGCGCCCGCCGTAGATAAGGCGGCTCAGAAGATCACGGCCCAACTCGTCGGTGCCGAGCCAGTGGCGCGCATCACCGATCGGGAGCAACCGCCGCGCCATGCTGGTCCGGTAGGGATCATGCGGCGCGATGAGCGGCGCGAAGATCGCTGCCAGAAGAATGAGCAGCAGGATGCCTCCGCAGACGAGCGCAACCGGGTCACGGGAGAGGCGACGCCAAGCCGTCTGCCAAAAGCTTCGCGAGATTGGGCGGCGGCCTTTCGGCTGCGCTTCGATCGTGATCGTCGTGGCTGTCGTTGCAGTCATTCGCTCGCTCCGGCTGTCGGTATCAGGCCCGTTTGATGCGTGGATCAAGGACCGACTGCATCAGGTCGACGATGAGGTTGATTGTTACGAAAAACATCGAAAGCACGAGAATGGTGCCCTGCAGGATCGGCAAGTCGCGTGTGAAGATGGCGCTGTTCAACAGAAAGCCGGTGCCTGGCCAAGAGAACACCGTCTCGACGAGGATCGAGCCTCCAAGAAGCTGCGCGAATTGCAGTCCCATGATCGCGAGAACGGTTGGCGCAGCATTCTTGACGACATGGACGAAAACACGCTGAGGCGGTAGCCCCTTGGCGAAGAGCGTCTGCACGTAGTCCTGCTTCAGGACTTCGATGACCGTGCCGCGCACCGAGCGAGCGATAATGCCTGCAGGGATCACGGCCATGGCGCAGGCCGGTAAGATCAGATGCCGGAGGCTCACCCAATCGAGGGCGAAAGTTTGCGATCCCTGGGCGCCCATTCCCATGGCCGGGAGAACCCCGAGATGCACCGCGAAAATCACGATGAGCACCATGCCGAGCCAGTAGTGCGGAACGCTGACGCCTGTCACGGAGATTGCCGTCACGGCGCGATCGACAAGAGATCCTGACGTATAGCCGGCAATCAAACCGAGTAAGATACCGAAACCGAAGCCCAGCAAAACGGCGGCCATCGCCAGAATCATCGTATTTACGACAGCGGGCGCCACCTCGCTCATAACGGGACGACGCGTCATGATCGACACGCCGAAGTCGCCGTGCACGGCTCGCCAGATCCAATTGAGATACTGGATTGGCAGTGGCTGATCGAAGCCGTAGGCAGTCTTGATCTGAGCTACGACTTCCGGCGACGCACCTTCCGGAATGACGGCGCTGAGCGGATCACCAGGCGCCAGATGAATGAGCAGGAAGCAGACGATGGAAACACCGACTGCGATCGGCAGCGTGTAAAGAATCCGGCGCGCGAGATAGAGGAGCATTTAGCGGTGTCTCCGGAGACATGCCGCGAGCCAATTCACTTACTGGCCCGCGGCAATGACAACATCACTGCATATCGACGGACGTCAGATCCTGGACCCAGCTCTGCGCTTGCACGAAGCCTTTGACGCGGGGCGACATGGCCCGCGGATTGAGGTCGTGCACCATCCAGATCCACATGGCCTGATCGACGATGTGAGTGTGCAGCTCGGCGAGAACCTTGTCCTGCTCGGCGGGAACGAACGTGTTCTTGGCCTTCGTGACCAGCTCGTCGGCCTTAGGGTCGCTGAATCGGCCCCAGTTGAAGCCGGTCGGAACAGGCTCGAACGAGGCAGCCGTCTTCAGCAAGCCGATATCCGGATCCCAGAACGCCCAGCTGTTGTTCACGCCATGGCGCCCCTTGTTCTCGGGTGCCCAGGCGCCGGCGCGGCGACGGCCTCGCAGCGCCTCCCAATCCATCACCTCGAACTCCAAGTCGATGCCGACGTCACGGAAGTTCTCCTTGATGAATTCGTTCATCGGTAGCGGCTGCATCTGGCCAGAGCCGGCAGGCGAGATGATCACCTTGATCTTGACCGGCTTGCTCGGCCCAAAGCCCGCCTCGGCCAGGAGGCGCATGGCTTCCTTGGGGTCGTAGCGCAAATCGAACGTCGGATTTCCGAACCAGGGATGTCCCTTCGTGACCATGCCTTTGGCCGGCAGTGCGAGGCCGCCGAGCAGCTTCCCCAGACCCTCACGATCAATCGCCAAGTTCGCGGCTTTCCGAACGCGGATATCGCGGAACGGCGAATCCTCGAGGTAACTGATCTGGTAGGGCCAGATGTGCGGATAGGTATTGGTGACGATCTGCATTCCACGCGACTTCAGCTGCGGAATAGCATCGGGCGGTGGTGCCTCGACCCAGTCGATCTGGCCAGACAGCAAAGCAGCCACGCGTGTGTTGGCATCCGGCATCGGCAGCAGCACGAGCCGGTCACTCTTCGGGATACGCTTCGGATCCCAGTAGTTCGGGTTCTTCACGAGTTCGGCGCGCTCGCGGGGAACAAGGGTCTTTAGCATCCACGGTCCGGTACCCGACGGATTGGAGGCGACTTTGTTCCAGTCCTTCCCTTGGGCTTCCCAATTCTTCGGGCTGGAAAAGTAGAGATTCGCCAGGTTGTAGGGCAGCACCGAGTCTGGCTTCTTTGTTTTGATCTCGACGGTGAATTCGTCGATTTTCCGCCAGCTGGCAATTGTGCCGTAGTACTGGCTGCCCTGGATGGATTGCGCCTGATCGAATTGCGGCGCATCGCGCTTCATGAGCTTATCGAAGTTCCACACGACCGCGTCGGCGTCGAACCCCGAGCCATCGTGAAACTTGACTCCTCGGCGCAGGTTGAAGGTCCAAATCGTCTTGTCCGCCTCGTCTACCGCCCAGCTCTCGGCGAGCCCCGGACGTAGCACAGCCGGCTTTTCGTAGCTCGACAGATCCCAGTTGATGAGCCCGTCGTAGACGGTGACGCCCATGAAGCGCAGGCCCTCGCCACCCTGGCTTGGCTGCCCCGTAGTCAGCGGCACATCGGCCGCCGTCATGGCGACCCGGAGCACCTTTTCTGCCGCAGCGGGCCCGGTCGTCACGAGGGCCACGAGCGTGACCGCAGCGACGAGCGGACTAGATCTCGATATCATTCAACACTCCTATCTCCCGTTCGACCTCCTGCCGTTTTCATCCCTAGAGGCGGCGGGTTGACCCCGCTCGTTCGATCTTTTCGTCGCGCATGAGTGCGGTAAGCACTCAGTCACGCGGTAGAAACTTGCGCGGGTCGAAGGTATGCGCCGGCTCGTCGGCACGGGGCCGCCCCTGGCGGATGCGCAGCAGCATCGGCTCGATCGTGCGATAGGCCTCGATCAGCTCGTCCAGATACTTTCCCTCGAGATCGAGTCCGGCGACGCGGGCAACGGCCAGAATGTCCTCGCGGCTGGCTGGCGAACGGTCCATTACTGCTCCTCTGCTGTTACTTGGCTCAGCTCGTTAGGCGACGGGTGGCTTCCGGGTATGCCAGTCGGTGGCACGCTGATAGGCATCACCCGCGCGCAGGACCGTGGCTTCGTCGAACGGTCGACCGGCGATCTGCAAAGCCAGCGGCAAGCCGTCCGACGAGAACCCACACAGCACCGACAACGCCGGTATGCCTGCCAGACTGAATGGCATGGTGATGATCTGGCGCTGTTTGAAGAAGTCAGGCGCCGCAGGATCTGCGGGCTCGGCAGGTCGCAACCAGCCAGCCGTGGCGAGCAGATCGAAACGTCGGAATTCGCCAAGCATCTGCGTTGCAAGCTCTGTACGCCAGCGCATAGCCTGCACGTAGTCTTCCGCGCGGATCAGCCCTCCAGCGATGACGCGAGTACGCAAAAGCTTTCCGAAGTCTGCAGGCCGGGCCTTGAGATCCTTTTCGTGGATGGCATACAGCTCCGACAGCGAGATCGTCGTCTTGGCGTCGATGTAATCGCCCAGTGGCGCGAGTTGGATCTCTTCGACGAAAGCCCCGAGGTCCCTGAGCTTGCCAATGGCCGCGTCGACTGCCGCGACGACTTCGGGCGCCGCCGTCTCGCCGTACCAATGACGCACGAGCCCTAACCGAAGGCCCTTGATCGAGCCGGACAGAGCCCCCGCGTAGTCCGGCACATCCACCTCGATGCTGCCTGGGTCCCGCGGATCGTATCCTGCGACCGCGCCGAGCATGATTGCGCAGTCTGCGACTGTTCGCGTCATCGTTCCGCAGTGGTCGAGCGAAAACGTATTCGGGTGGACGCCGCGGCGGCTGATACGGCCATAGGTCGGCTTCAAACCCGCAATTCCGCAAACGGCGGCGGGCCAACGCACCGATCCCCCGGTATCAGTTCCTATTGCAGCGGGGACCAGCCTCGCAGCAACGGCCGAGCCGGAGCCCGAAGAGGAGCCGCCAGGTAGATGCTTCAGATTCCAAGGGTTGAGTGCTGGCGGAAATGGCAAATCCCATGATGGGCCGCCGAGCGCGAACTCGAACGTTGCTGTCTTGCCGAGGAGAACGCCACCCGCCCCCGAAAGCTTCGAGGCGACGTGAGCGTCCTCACTCGGCACGTTGTCGATGAGCAGCTTCGAATGCGAGGTCGAGCGAACGCCGCGCGTCTCGATGTTGTCCTTCAGAGCAAACGGGATGCCATCAAAGGGGCCGAGTCCCGCACCCTTCAAATGACGCGCCTCCGAACTCCTGGCCGCGGCCTTGGCCACATCTTCAGTAACGGTAATGAACGCGTGTAGCTTCGGATCTATTTCAGAAATACGAGCGAGATAAGTGTCCAGAACATCGACCGGAGATAACTTTTTCGCGGCAAAAAGTGTGCCCAGCTCCTTGATCGAAAAGTCGCTGATTGACGAACTCTCGCCTACTGACGACATGAACTTCTCCCGTGTCGATCTGAGCTCGGCTCGTTTCTTCCGGGACGATCGACCAATTCGGAATTTTTCTCAACGCATTCCGCTGTCCAATTTTTGATCACGATTGGCGCATTCTTTGGCTTTAAAGCCTGACTGATTTTTTATCAATCCACGCCGGAAATTCGGGCGATCGAAAGCACCGGATTGCGTCTAGTTTTAGTCACCGTAATTCGTGAGCAGCGATCGAACGCGGCATGAATCGATGAGACAATGAGCCATCGCGCGGATGGGCAGATAGGGTCGTTGCCGAATGAACGTTTCAGTCGATCCAGGCGCAGCGACTGCGCCAACTCCGGGTTGGACGCTGACCGAAGCCAGTCAGAAGATATCGTCACGCCGCATCTCGCCGATCGATCTCGTCGAGGATTATCTTGCTCGCATTGCCCAGGTGGATGCACGGCTCAATAGCTACATCACCGTACTTGCCGAGCGGGCGAGGACTCAAGCCAGGTTGGCCGAGCAGGAAATCGCAGGAGGCCGCTGGAAAGGCCCACTGCATGGCATTCCATTCGGCGTGAAGGACAATTATCACGTCGCTGCAGTGAGAACGACGGCTGGTTCGAGGCTGATGCTCGACTATATGGCCGATCGCACATCGACGGCGATCGAGAAGCTGGAAGCCCAAGGCGCCATCCTTCTCGGAAAAATGAATACGTGGGAATACGGCACCGGCACGGGCGAAATTTACGATGATCTGCCGTTTCCGCTGGCGAGAAATGCTTGGAACCTTGCGCATTTTACCGGCGGATCTTCGACCGGAGTTGGCACGGGCGTCGCGGCTGGAACGGCGATGTTCGGACTCGGCTCCGATACGGGCGGGTCGATCCGGCTGCCGGCGGCTGCGACGGGCGTGGCGGGCATGAAGGCCACCTACGGTCTCGTCAGCCGAGCGGGCTGCCTCCCGAATTGCTGGTCTCTCGACGTCACGGGGCCACTGACATGGACGGTCGAGGACAACGCGATCGTGCTGCAGGCAATCGCGGGCCACGACGCGCGCGACGCGCAGAGCGCAAACGTACCAATCGGTGACTTTCGGCGGGGCATCGGCGCGAGCATCAAGGGCATGACCATCGGTGTCGTGCGCCACTTCGGATCGACGGCGCCGGCGTTGGATGCCGATGTGGCAAAAAACCTGGACAAAGCTGAGCGCGTTCTGCGCGAAGCCGGGGCGACGCTTGTCGAGCTGACTCTTCCGGCAACGCTGGAGGGTTACCGGCACGTGACGTCGATCATCAATTGGGGCGAGTCGCTATCCATTCATGAGACGGATTTCATGGAACGCCGCCACCTCATGGGGCGAGCCCTGCGCGATAAGATGACTTCGGGCTTTGCACTGAGAGCCGTCGACTTCCTTGCCGCAACCCGAATGCGCCGGCAGCTTGCGAAAGCGACCGACGCCGCTATCCGGACGTGTGATGCCGTGCTCATGCCATGCACGTTCACCACGGCACCGCCGTTTGGCGACCAGGAAAAGCTCGTCGCCTTCACCATGCATGCGGCGACATCGATCCTGAATATTAGCGGGCATCCCGCGCTCTCGATCGCCACCGGCTTCGATGCCGCTGGACTTCCGACCAGCGCGCAGGTGGTGGGACGCTACTTCGACGAAGCCACGGTCTATCGCGTGGCGAAGGTCATCGAAGAGGCGCTCGGTGAGCGCTCACGACGACCGTTGCTATGAAGCGCGTGCAGCATCGCGGCGCAGAGCATTGGGAGAAACCCGTATGAACCGCGAAGGTTGGACAGACGGCGAGATGGCGGCCTACGCGGCAGCGCATGGCCTCGAAAACACGTCGCCAGAGGAAATCGAGCGCATGGCAATGCTCGCGACAAAGGTGACGGCTGTTGGAGCGCGCTTACCCCGAGTGCCCTCGAAAGAGCATGAGCCGGCCAATTCGTTCAAGGTCCCGCAGTGAGCGTGCTTAGTGCCTCACCCCTCTATGATGAGACGTCCGATGCGATCTTTCTGAATCTCGTTGGTACCGTCAGCGAAGGCGGCGATGCGCGCGGCCAACAGATGCCGAGCAAGCGGATACTCGGACTTGAGTCCATTGGCTCCAAGAACAGCCATGCACTCTGGCAGCGTGCGCGCCGCCATCTCGACCGCCATTTTCTTGGCTATGGCCGCTGCTGAGACGCCATCGCCTCCGTTCTCCACCAGATCGGCGGATCTGTAGGTAAGCTGCCGTGCCGCTTCGAGGTCGGCCGCGATATCGGCCAATTTGAAACGCAGTCCCTGATGTTCGATCAGCGGCTGCCCAAAAGCAGTTCTCTCATGCGCGTAACGGTTGGCAATCGCAAGCGCCTCCCCGACGACACCGCAGCACATGGCGGCAACATGCGTCCGCGCCGCATTGATCGAGCCCAGCGCCTTGGCAAACGCTTCGCCCGGCTGCATCAGCACATCGCTGTCGGGGACGAAGACGCCCTCGAGCGTCAAGTCGCAGATCCCGGCCGCACTACCCGCGTCCAACGTATAGGGCGCCGACATGCTGCACTCCGCCTTAGCAAGGTCGACGAGGAAGCACGCAATGCCCTTGCCGCGCCGGCTCGGATCGGTCTGCGCATAGACGATCCCGAGGGTCGCGATGGTGCCATGCGTAACCCAGGCCTTCTTGCCAATGAGCTTCCAGCCTCCGTTAACCCGCTCGGCCCGTGTCGCCGTCCCGGCGAAATCGCTTCCCGATTGCGGCTCGGTCAAGCAGAGCGCGATGATCGTCTTCCCCGACATGAGGCCAGGGAGGTAGCGCGTGCGCTGATCGTCGGTGCCGTTCTGTACGAGCCGCAGTGGCCCGTTCAACAGATTGACGAGGCCGAATGACGAGACGATGCAATGGCGCGCAATCACTTCGACGATGCCGATCTTGGCGAGGAACGACGCTCCACCACCACCGTGGCTCTTTGGCACGCACGCGTTGAGCAGCCCACTCTCGGCCCACGCCGCAACAACATCGCGCGGCAGGCCCGGTTGACGGTTCCGCTCCCATCCGGCCGCATTGGGGCGGATGAAGTGCTCGGCGAACCGCTCCGCCCGCGCGATGAAATCGCAATCGGCATCGGACAGGCGGCGATGATCGCGGATATCGGCTCTGGCCTTCATGTGTTGCTCCCCGGCTGTTGCCTGCAATTTTGCATTCACCGCCAGCAATGATCCAGCAATTGCTTGCGCCCACATTGAGGGCACGGCCCTGGCTTGCCCCAAGACCGTCTCTGACAACGAAAAAAGGCCGCTCCGGCGAACCGGAACGGCCTTCCCCGTGGCTTCGGGGGCAAATGTGGGCGAAGCCGCGCGCCGGATGCGCAAGTCTGCATCCGAAGACGCTGCCAACGAGCCCTTACATCATGCCGCCCATGCCGCCCATGCCGCCGCCGTGGTCGTGGCCGGCATGTGAGTCCTTCTTCTTGGGTGCCTCGGCGACACCCGCTTCAGTGGTGATCATCAGGCCCGCAATCGAGGCCGCGTCCTGCAGAGCGGTACGAACCACCTTGGCGGGATCGATGATACCCTTCTCGATCATGTCACCGTACTCGCCGGTCTGAGCGTCATAGCCGAAGGTCGCGCCCTTCGCCTCGAGCACCTTGCCGACCACGATCGAGCCCTCGACGCCGGCATTCTCGGCGATCTGGCGGATCGGAGCCTGGAGAGCGCGGCGCACGATCTGGATGCCGGCCTCCTGGTCCTCGTTGTCACCCTTGACGGTGATCGACTGAGTGGCTTTGGCAAGGCATACACCGCCGCCGGCGACCACGCCTTCCTCGACCGCTGCGCGGGTGGCATTGAGCGCATCATCGACGCGATCCTTGCGCTCCTTGACTTCGATCTCGGTGGCCCCGCCGACCTTGATCACCGCAACGCCGCCGGCGAGCTTCGCCAACCGCTCCTGCAGCTTCTCGCGATCATAGTCAGAGGTCGTCTCCTCGATCTGAGCCTTGATCTGAGAAACGCGGCCTTCGATGTCCTTCTTCTTGCCGGAGCCATCGACGATCGTGGTGTTGTCCTTGTCGATGCGGACGCGCTTGGCCTTGCCGAGCATATCGACCGTGACGTTCTCGAGCTTGATGCCGAGGTCCTCGGAGATCACGGTGCCGCCGGTCAGGACTGCGAGGTCCTCGAGCATGGCTTTGCGGCGGTCACCGAAGCCCGGGGCCTTGACGGCCGCGACCTTGAGGCCACCGCGCAGCTTGTTGACGACCAGCGTCGCCAGCGCCTCACCCTCGACCTCTTCGGCGATGATGAGCAGCGGACGACCCGTCTGCACCACCGCCTCGAGCAGCGGCAGCATCGGCTGCAGGCCCGACAACTTCTTCTCGTGGATCAGGAGATAGACGTCCTCGAGCTCCGCGATCATCTTCTCGGCATTGGTGATGAAGTACGGCGACAGGTAGCCGCGATCGAACTGCATGCCCTCGACGACGTCGAGTTCGGTCTCGAGGCTCTTGGCCTCTTCGACCGTGATCACGCCCTCGTTGCCGACCTTCTGCATCGCCTCGGCGATCATGCGGCCGATCGAGGACTCGCCGTTGGCCGAGATGGTGCCGACCTGCGCGATCTCCTCGGAATTCTTGACCTTCTTGGACTTCTTCTTGATCTCTTCGACGACCTGCGCAACGGCCTTGTCGATGCCGCGCTTCAGATCCATGGGGTTCATGCCGGCCGCGACCGACTTGAGGCCCTCACGAACGATCGCCTGAGCGAGAACCGTCGCGGTGGTGGTGCCGTCGCCGGCTGCGTCGTTGGTCTTCGAGGCCACTTCGCGCACCATCTGGGCGCCCATGTTCTCGAACTTGTCCTCGAGCTCGATCTCTTTGGCGACCGTCACGCCGTCCTTGGTCGTGCGCGGCGCGCCGAAGCTCTTCTCGATGACGACGTTGCGGCCCTTGGGACCGAGCGTCACCTTCACGGCGTTGGCGAGAATGTCGACGCCGCGCATCATGCGGTCGCGCGCGTCGATCGAAAACTTGACGTCTTTAGCTGCCATAGTGGAACTCCGATGGGAATGTCGTTGAGACGTGGGACCAGAAGTTGCATCGGGAGCGAAATCGGCCGCGGATCACACAAGGCTGCGGCAGCAAAGCCGACGCGCTCTTGCGAGTTCACGCACTGACGACCGCACCCCAGCGCATCACTTGTCCAGGACGCCCATGATGTCGCTCTCTTTCATGATCAACAGCTCCTGGCCATCGATCTTGACCTCGGTGCCGGACCACTTGCCGAACAGCACCTTGTCGCCCTTCTTGACGTCGAGCGGAACGAGCTTGCCAGCCTCGTCGCGGGCGCCGGGGCCTGCTGCGATGACTTCGCCCTGCTGGGGCTTCTCGCCGGCCGTATCCGGGATGATGATCCCACCGGCGGTCTTGGTCTCGCTGTCGGCGCGCTTGACGACGACGCGGTCGTGGAGAGGACGGAACTTCATGCGGATGGTGCTCCAGATGTCCGGGTCAAAACGACCCCGGGATTGAGTTGCACATGATGATTGCTAGCACTCGATATACTTGAGTGCCAAGACGGCGCTGAAATAGCCCCGACACGCAGGCAAGTCAACGGGGAAAGCGCTCGACGCTCCGTTCCGCAGCGCCTTGCGGACTGGCTATGCACGTTAACGTTTCCGGTGCGAACGGCTCTGTTATCGTCGTTTTCGATCGCGCAAGCGGCAGAGACCGTTGCTCTTCCACGGCGTCTCGGCTTAGGTGACGCCGACGGCAAATCGCAGGATCCCCGCACATGTCGCAAAAGATCGATTGGCCACCATCGCTCTGGGCGGCCGTCACCCCGGCCGGGCCGGAGTTGCCGACGATCCAGGGCGACATCAAAGTCGATGTGGTCGTGATCGGCGGCGGCTTTACCGGCTTGTCGACAGCTTTGCATTTGGCTCGATCCGGCATCGATGTCGCTGTCGTCGAGGCCGCCGAACCCGGCTGGGGTGCGTCCGGGCGGAACAACGGGCAGGTCATTCCGACCCTGACCCGCCCCGAACCCGATGACCTAGTCCGCAGGCATGGCGAAGCCGGTGAGCGCCTTGTTCATCTCATTCGAGACTGCGCTCAGATTCTATTCGATACGGCCCGAGAGGAAGGAATCGACTGCGAAGCTGAGCAGAACGGCTGGGTCCAGCCCGTACATTCGCCGGGTCGCATGAAGATCGCCGAGCGCCGCGTCGCCCAGTGGTCCAAGGTCGGCGCGCCGGTCTCGCTCAAGTCGCGGGACGAGATGCGCGACCTCACCGGATCAGACAATTGGTTCGGGGGATGGGGCAACACGACGGGTGGCCACATCAATCCGCTCGCCCTCGCTCGCGGACTTGCCCGCGCCGTGCTGAAGCATGGCGGCCGGATCTACGCGCGCTCTCCGGTGCAAACGATTGAGCGAGGCGGTGCCTTCTGGTTCGCCCGCACGGCGCAGGGAACCGTCAAGGCACGCGCACTGGTTCTCGCAACCAATGCCTATACGGGAGAGTTCTCGACGAAACTGGTGCCGGAAATCGCACGCCAGGTGGTCCCCGTGTTCTCGTGGCAACTCGCCACGACGCCACTCTCCGACAATGTTCGCAAGACAATCATTCCGGGCCGCCAAGCCGTATCCGACACGCATCGGGAACTCTACTTCGCCCGCTATGACGCCAGAAACAGATTAGTCACTGGCGGAGCAATCCTGATCCCAATGCGACGCCGCGAACGTATGCAACCCTATATCGCTGCGCGGCTTGAAAAATTATTCCCCCAGATTGGTCCGGTCAAATTTGATTATGTCTGGAACGGTTATGTCGGAATAACGCGCGATTTTTTCCCGCGTATCCACTGTCTGGGGCCCGACGGGTTTGCCTGGGTCGGCTGCAATGGCCGCGCCGTGGGCTTATCCGTCGCTCTCGGCCGTGAGCTTGCTCAAGCCGTCAGCGGCACGCCTGTCAGTCAACTGGCACTGCCTGTAACCGATCCGGCTCCGCTACCGGGACATTCGATTGTCCGACGTCTGGCGCCCGCCATGCTCATCCCGTACCGATATTTGGACGCCCGGGAAGTCTGAGGGGCTAGCAACGACTTCAGTTGGGAAGGGCATCTGGCTCGACCAGCACCGAAGCTTCCACATCGCCGCCAAAACGGCGGAGAAAATCCGTTGCCGCCGCATAGGTTTTGCGCGAAAGCGTGATCTCGCGCAGCTCCATCATCAGCTTCGCCATAGTCTCGACATCTGCTGCCGAAAGTGATGTTCCAGAGACACTAGGAACACGCCGTTCCCACGAAAACTCATTGTAGTCCATCACACACTCCTTCAAGTCCTGTGGCTGCTAACTCGTCACTGTGTCTTCCGTTCCGCTATTGATCGGGTCTCGATCAAGCGAGATATGAACTATGAACGTCGTTTCAATCAGCTCTCCGTCGCGCATCGCTAAAGTCATATTGCGTGAATAAGCGTGATCGGCTCGAAACAACGCAAACCAGCAGCAGCAATCCGCTGACCGAGCTATCACCGAAGCCCAGCCAACACCGCAATCACGCTCCGCCGTCCAGGCCCGCCTTGGGTGGTCGGCAACGATCGCTCGTAGGCTAGCGCTGTGCTCTATGGCTCCATGCCTGGGAAACGAGCTTGACCCATGCCGTCCGGCCGGGTACACGAATACTTAAAAGAACGATCATTCGTTTTTTATACTGCATCGCACCATGCGCCTGCCCGCACCATCCAACGGCCATTGGCGGGCAACGCAATCAGGCGTCGATCACGGGGACAATCGCAGGCCATGCCACGCTTGAAGCCGCATATCCAACGCCAGCGGCGCGAACACATCCTAGAAGCCGCGGAAGTCTGCTTTGCACGCGCCGGCTTCCACCGCACGACCATGCAGGACATCTGCCGGGAAGCCAGTGTGAGTTCCGGCGCGCTCTACATCTATTTCGACAGCAAGGAAGCCCTGATCGAGGGCATTGCCGAGCGTGACCGTCAGAAGTTCCAGCAGCGTTTCGAGGCCGTGGCCATGGCCGCCGACCTGATGGCTGCTCTGACCGGCCTGTGCAATCAGTACTTCGTCGAAGAGCCACCCCACAAACGACTGATGTGCATCGAGATTGGCCTCGAGGCGACCCGCAACGATCGTGTCGGCGAGATCTACCGCGGCGTCGATACGCTGGTCCGCGAGAGCTTCGAGAGCCTCTTTCAGCGCCTTGCCGACTCGGGCCGCATCGCACCCGAGCTGGATGTCCCGACGCTCGCCCGCGTGTTCATGACCATCGGTGACGGCCTGTTCTGGCGCCGGGCGACCGATCCCCATTTCGACGGTGCGACCGTGCTTCCGGCGGTGCTGTCGGTGATCGAAAGCTTGCTGAAGCCCGTATCAGCAGCCATCGACGCCGCCGAGAAACCGGCCCTGCGCACCAAGGAGACCGCTCCATGACCCGGACCAGCGCCGCCCTCGTCGTCATCGGACTGGCCCTGGTGGGCAGCGGCACCCTGATAGCTACGGGACTGCTCCCGATACCCGAGAAGGTGGCTCGCATGCTGCCCGGACGCGATGGCCAGGCCGCGCGCAGCGAGCAACCGGGCAATGCGAAGCCTGATTCGGCTCCGCCGCTCGCTGTCACCGTGGTCCGAGCGGAGCCCGCGCGTTTCGTGGAGACCGTGCTCGTCACCGGCTCCCTGGTTGCCCGCGAGGAAATCCTCGTTGGTCCCGAGATTGATGGCTTGCGCGTGGTCGAGGTGCTCGCCGACGAGGGGGACCGTGTCTTGAAGGGTCAGGTCCTCGTTCGACTCGTCTCCGATACTCTTGAGGCCCAACTTGCCCAGAATACCGCCGCCCTCGCCCGGTCGGAGGCGGCCATTGCCCAGGCTCGCAGCGCTATCGCCTCGGCAGAGGCCCGCTTGGTCGAGGCCGCCAATGCCTACGAGCGCGCCAAGCCGCTCTCGAAGTCGGGTGTCCTGTCTGACAGCGGCATGGACCAGCGCGAAGCATCAATGCGGACGACGCAAGCCGCTGTCGCCTCTGCCCGCGATGGCCTGAAGGTCGCCGAGGCCGAAAAAGCTCAGATCGAGGCCCAGCGCCGCGAAATCACATGGCGGCGCGCGCGGACTGATATCCGCGCGCCGGCTGACGGTGTCGTCAGTCGTCGCAATGCGCGGATCGGAGGCAATGCATCAGGGATGGCCGAGCCGATGTTCCGGATCGTCGCGAAGGGCGACATCGAACTGGACGCCGAGGTGCCGGAGACCCGCCTGTCGAAACTCCGGGACGGCCAGGAGGCAACGATCGAGTCCGCCGGCGGAAAGCCCTTCAAGGGCGTTGTCAGGCTCGTGTCTCCCGAGGTCGACCGCATGACGCGGCTTGGTCGCGTGCGCATCTTCATCGGCGATCATCCCGGCCTGTTCGTCGGGGCCTTCGCCAAGGCCCGCATTCGCACCGCCGAAAGTCGCGGCCTCGCTATCCCGGCATCCGCCGTACTCTACGGCGCTGATGGACCGGTCGTGCAGCTGGTCTCGGATGGGCGCATCTCGACGCGATGGGTCAAGGTCGGACTGACGGAAGGCAACCTCATGGAGGTTAGCGAAGGCCTTCAAGCCGGTGATGCCGTCGTCGCCCGCTCCGGCACGTTCTTGAGGGATGGCGACTCGGTCCGTCCGGTACCGGCCGCAGGACGACACATCAGCGAGGCCGGCTGAAGCTGGACCGGGAGACATGACAATGAACATCTCGGCATGGGCCATTCGCCGCCCTGTTCCCTCGCTCGTCCTGTTCATGGTGCTGATCGCGCTCGGCATCGTGAGCTTCCGCGGACTCGCCATTACGCGGTTCCCGAACATCGATGTGCCGATCATCCAGGTTCGCATCTCGCAGCTCGGCGCTGCTCCATCCGAACTTGAGAGCCAGATCACCAAGAAGGTCGAGGACGCCATCGCCGGCATCTCCGGCGTCAAGCATATCACCTCGACACTCACTGAAGGCAGCTCGCTGAGCGTCGTCGAGTTCCGGCTGGAAACGAACCAGGATCGCGCACTGAATGACGTCAAGGATGCAATCGCCCGCGTCCGTTCAGAGCTGCCCCGGACGATCGAAGAGCCGCTCATCCAGCGCCTCGAGATCGAAGGTCTGCCCATCCTGACCTTCGCGGCCCGTGGCCCAGCGATGACGATGGAGGAGCTGTCCTGGTTCGTCGATGACACCATCGTGCGCGCGCTACAAGGCGTGCGGGGCGTCTCGCAGGTGGTCCGCATCGGCGGTGTCGAGCGGGAAGTCCGCATCGCACTCCATCCCGATCGCCTGTTGTCCCTCGGTATAACCGCGGGTGACATCAATCGGCAGATCAAGGCGACCAATGTCGACCTCGCCGGCGGGCGCGGCGAGATCGCCGACCGCGAGCAGGCCATCCGAACACTCGGCTCGAAGTCGAGCGTCAGCGAACTCGCGGCGACCATGATCGCACTGCCCGGCGGGCGCAAGGTCCGTCTCGACGAGCTCGGCACCGTTACCGACGGCCATGCCGAGCGCCGCACGTTTGCCACTCTCGACGGCAACGAGGTGGTCGCCTTCGCCATCTCACGCGGCACCGGCGCCAGCGACGTCGTCGTCTCGGCCGAGGTCGAACGCGTGCTCGCTAAGCTGCGCGCCGAGCATCCCGGCGTCGAGATCGCGCCGATCGACTCCACAACGCAATACGCCATCGGCTCCTACCACTCGACCATGACGACCCTCATCGAGGGTGCCATCCTGGCCATTCTGGTCATCATCGTATTCCTTCGTGACTGGCGCGCGACGCTGATCGCGGCCATTGCGCTGCCGCTGTCCATCCTGCCGACATTCTGGGCCATGAGCGCTTTGGGCTTTTCGCTCAATCTCGTCAGCCTCCTCGCCATCACCATCGTCACTGGCATCCTCGTCGACGACGCCATCGTCGAGATCGAGAACATCGTGCGCCACATGCGCATGGGGAAATCCGCCTACCGCGCTGCGCTCGAAGCCGCCGACGAGATTGGGCTCGCGGTGATCGCGATCACCATGACCATCATCGCGGTGTTTGTGCCCGTAAGCTTCATGAGCGGCATTGCAGGCCAGTACTTCAAGCAGTTTGGCCTGACCGTGGCATTCGCGGTGTTCTTCTCGCTCCTTGTGGCACGACTCATTACGCCACTGCTTGCCGCCTATTTCATGCGCAATGCCGGGCACGACGAGCGAGAGGGCCGACTCCTGACGATCTACACCCAGGCCGTAGCCTGGTCGGTGCATCATCGGCTCAAGACCGTCGCACTGGGACTCGTGGTGTTCGCGGGCTCGATCGGATCGTTCTACCTCATTCCCGCAGGATTTCTGCCGGCGGAGGACTCCGGCCGCTTGCTGCTTGCCGTCGAGCTGCCACCCGGATCGCGCCTCGACGATACGCGCGCCGCGACCGAGGAGGTCGCTCGACGCATCCGTTCCCGGCCCGAGACCAAGAGTGTCTTCGTCAATGGCGGCAACTTGCTAGGCTCGGGCGCCGAGATCCGCAAGGCGACCTTGATCATCAATCTGGTCGCTCGGCAGGATCGCAAGATCACACAGGAATCCTTCAAGCAGTCGCTAGGCCGCGAACTCGCCGCTCTTCCCGACATGCGCTACTGGTTCCTGAAAGACGACGGCCAACGGCAGTTCTCGCTTGTCGTCTCGGGTCGTGACGGAGCCGAGGTCAGCAAGGTTGCGGCTGCGCTCACGAGCGAGGCCAAGCGTGTCGCCTCGCCGTCGGGGCAGGCCTACCTTGCCAACGTGGTCTCGACAGCCGAACTCGACCGGCCGGAGTTGATCGTCAAGCCGCGCTCAGATCTCGCGGCTGATCTCGGCGTTTCGACCGATCAGATTTCCGAAGCGGTCCGCATCGCCACGATCGGTGACGTCAGTGCCAATCTCGCCCGCATCGACCTCGCCGATCGACAGATCCCGATCCGTGTCCAACTCCAGGAGACGGCCCGGGGCAACCGCGCGATGCTCGAAGCCCTGAAGGTGCCGACGGCACGTGGCGGAGCCGTTCCGCTCGCCTCCGTCGCTACGTTCGACATCAGCCAGGGACCCACCTCGATCGATCGCTATGACCGGCAGCGGCGCGTCCTGATCGGCGCGGACCTGGTCGGTGACACGCCGCTCGGCGACGCTCTCTCCGCTGTGAAGAGTACGCAGGCGGCTCAGCAACTACCGCCGGGCGTGTCGCTGAAAGAGGCTGGCGACGCCGAGATCATGGCCGAGGTTTTCGCCGGCTTTGGTCGCGCGATGGGCGCAGGCTTGATGATGGTGTACGCAGTGCTGGTGCTGCTGTTCGGCTCGTTCCTGCATCCGATCACTATTCTGTTCTCGCTGCCGCTCTCGATCGGCGGGGCCATCGTCGCGCTGGCAATCACCGGCAAAGCGATGAGCCTTCCCGTCGTCATCGGCATCCTTATGCTGATGGGCATCGTCACGAAGAATGCGATCATGCTGGTCGACTTCGCGGTCGAGGCGATGGAGCGCGGCGTACCGAGGGCAGACGCGATCATCGATGCCGGCCGCAAGCGTGCCCGCCCGATCATCATGACCACGATCGCCATGATCGGTGGCATGCTGCCGTCAGCCCTCGGCACGGGAGAAGGCGGCGAGTTCCGCGCCCCGATGGCGATCGCCGTGATCGGCGGCTTGATCTCCTCGACGTTGCTGAGCCTCGTCTTCGTGCCTGCCGTGTTCGTCGTCCTCGACGACTTTGCGCGCCTCGTCTGGCGCATCTTCGGCCGTGTGGTGGGTCCAGTGGACGAACCGCCCTCGCCGGACCGCCCCGAAACGATGCAACCCGGCAAGCCCGTTCGGGCACAATAGATTGTCTACAGACCATCGTTGCTCTCCCGTCCCGCACTCACTACGTTGTGCTCGGGGCGGACGAGTTCATTTGCGACACTGAGGAGACTCCCATGTTCGACGCACGCAGCCTTCTCGAGCAACTCGTCCGCGGTGGCGCTCAACCGCAGCAGGCATCCCAGGGCCAACCGTCCGGCGGCGGCGGTCTTGCCGATATTCTGGGCCAGCTCGGCCAGGCCATGGGCCAGCAGGGACGTCCGGCAGCCGGAGGTCAGGGTGGCACTCAGTCCGGCGGCGGCGGCCTCGCGGATATCCTGGGCCAGCTCGGCCAGGCAATGGGCAATCAACAGGGCCGCAACGTCACCCCGGCGGGCGCGCAGCAACAAGGTGGCGCTTCGGGCCTCGAGGATCTGCTTCGAAACATGCTGCCAGGCGGCGGCCAGGACACTGGCACTCGGCAAGCTGCACCTGCGGGCCAGGGCGCCGGCGGCGGCCTTGGCGACATCCTTGATCGTATCCAGGAGAGCCTCGGCAAGCAAGGTGGGGGCGCTGGAGCGCAAGGTGGCGGCGGATTGATGGACATCCTCGGCCAGGTGCTCGGACAGGCCACGCAGGGGGTTCGCGAGGGCGCTGGTCGCATTGACGAGGCGACGGGAGCTTCGGGGCGTGCCCGCGAAGCCGTCGGCCAGGCCACCGGTAAATCTCCAGACGACCTGCTCGCCCAGCTCAAGGACCTCATCCAGAACAACCAGCTCGGCGCTGGCGCCGTGGCTGGCGGCCTCGGCTCGATCCTGCTCGGCACACGCACGGGTCGTTCGATTGCCGTCGGTGCCGCTAAGCTCGGCGCGCTCGCATTGATCGGCGGCCTTGCCTACAAGGCCCTTCAGAACTACCAGCAGGGTCGCCCGCTCATTACGGGCCCGGATGGACAGCTCACCGAGGCGCCGCGCGGCTCCGGTTTCGAGGCGACCGCTGTCACCAATGAGTCAGCTCAACTCTATATTCGCGCCATGATCGCGGCCGCCGCCTCCGACGGCCGCATCGACGCGGCCGAGCAACAGAAGATCATCGGCGGTCTGAAGCAGGCCGGGCTCGACGCAGAGGCCGAGCAGTTCCTGGCACACGAGCTGAACAACCCCGCATCCGTCGACGACCTGGTGCGCGCGGTCGGCTCCGAGGCCGAAGCCATCCAGCTCTACACGGCGGCCCGCATCTCCATCGACCTCGACACGGCCGAGGAGCACCAGTTCCTCGTCTCGCTGGCGCAGGGGCTCGGCATGGACGAATCACTCGCCTCCCATATCGATGCCCAGGCCCGCGCCGCGGCTTGAGATCACACTTCCAAATTATCATCGGCGCCCGCATTTTGCGGGCGTCGCCTTTTCCACCGGAGCAACGACCATGTCCGAAGCCGTGAGCGCCAGCACAGCCACCGAGACAAACCCGCTTCGGTCCGAGTGGACGGCACCCTTCGCGATGCCCCCCTTCGAGGCGATTGCCCCCCGCCACTTCGAACCGGCCTTCACCAGCGCGCTCGCCAGCCACGAGGCCGAGATCGACGCCATCGCTCAGAGCGCTGCCCCGCCGACATTCGCCAACACCATCGAGGCCCTCGAACTGGCCGGCCGCAACCTCACCCGCGTAGCCCGCGTCTTCTACAATCTGACCGGCAGCCATACGAACCCCGAGCTGCAGGCGATCGAGCGCGAGATGGCCCCGCGCCTCGCCAAGCACTCGACCGCCATCGCGCTCAACGAGCACCTGTTCCGCCGAGTGGATCGAATTTGGGAGAGCCGCGACAGCCTCGGCCTCGACGCCGAGCAGATGCGCGTCCTCGAGCGCACCCACACCAGCTTCATCCGGTCCGGCGCCAATCTCGGCCCCGAGGCCAAGGAGCGCATCGCGGCCATCAACCAGCGCCTCGCCACCATCGGTACCCAGTTCGCCCAGAACGTGCTCGCCGAGGAGCAGGCCTATCGCCTGGTGCTCGACGGCGAGGCCGACCTCGCCGGCCTGCCCGAGTTCGTGCGCCAATCAGCCGCCCAGACCGCCAATGACCTCGGCCTCGCCGGCAAGCACGTGATCACGTTGTCGCGCTCGTCGATCGAGCCGTTCCTGCAGTTTTCCGCCCGCCGCGACCTGCGCGAGGCCGCCTTCAAGGCCTGGTCGAGGCGCGGCGAGAACGGCAACGACCACGACAACCGCGCCATCGCCGCCGAGACCATCCGTCTCCGCGCCGAGCGCGCCCGCCTGCTCGGCTTCGACACCTTCTCGGCCTTCCGCCTCGACGACGCCATGGCCAAGACGCCGGACGCCGTCCGCGCGCTGCTTGACGAAGTCTGGGCCGCCGCCACCAAGCGCGCCGACGGCGAGCGCCAGCTCCTGGGACAGCTCGCCCGCTCCGAGGGCCAGAACATCGACATCGAGCCCTGGGACTGGCGCTATTACTCCGAGAAGGTGCGCAAGGCCGAGCACGACCTCGACGAGGCCGAGATCAAGCCCTACCTGCAGCTCGACCGCATGATCGAGGCAGCCTTCGACACCGCTGGCCGCCTGTTCGGCCTCACCTTCGCCGAGCGCCACGACTTCCCGCGCTACCACCCCGACGTCCGCAGCTTCGAGGTGACGGATAAGACGGGCGCCCACGTCGGCGTCTTCCTCGGCGACTACTTCGCGCGCCCCTCGAAGCGCTCCGGCGCCTGGATGAGCGCCTTCCGCGGCCAGCGCCGCCTCGGTGGCGCCGAGCGGCCGATCATCGTCAACGTGCTGAACCTCAACCGCGGCGCCGACGGCCAACCGACTCTGCTCTCGTTCGACGACGCGCGCACGCTGTTCCACGAGTTCGGCCACGCGCTGCATGGCCTCCTCTCGGACGTCACGTACCCGTCGCTCGCCGGCACAGCCGTCTCCACCGACTTCGTCGAGTTGCCGTCACAGCTCTACGAGCACTGGCTGACGACGCCCGACGTGCTCGGTCGCTACGCCCGCCACTACGAGACCGGCAAGCCCATGCCCGACGATCTCGTCCGGCGCATCAAGGCCGCCCAGACTTTCAACCAGGGCTTCGCCACCTGCGAGTACGTCGCCTCGGCTCTGGCCGATCTCGAGCTGCATTCGCTGCCCGACCCGTCGGCGCTCGACATCTCCCGCTTCGAGACCGAGTTCCTGGCGCGGCGCGGCATGCCGAAGGGCGTCGTCATGCGCCACCGCTTGCCGCACTTCGCCCACGTCTTCTCGGGCGGCGGCTATGCCTCGGCCTATTACAGCTACATGTGGTCGGAGGTGCTGGACGCCGACGCTTTCGACGCCTTCGCCGAGACCGGCAACGTCTTCGATCCGGAGACCGCGCGGCGCCTCAAGGAGTTCGTCTACTCGGCCGGCAACCGTCGCGACCCGCGCGAGGCCTACACCGCCTTCCGCGGCCGCCTCCCCACCAGCGCCTCCATGCTCAAGAAGCGCGGGTTGGCGGCGTAGTCAGCCTCTCAGGCCGCCCGCTTCGTACAATCTGTCATCCCGGCATTCATTGCCGGGACCCATCGTGCCGCGTGTTCGGAGCCGCGAGATGGTGCCCTCGTTCGAATGCAACGACCGGTGTCGAGGGTTTCCAGCACCTCGAAGCCGTCCTGGGTGGCCGAGCCAAACATCTCGCCGATGCCTCTTTCGTCGCCTTCGGTTGCCCACTTCGCAACCGGCGCGACGGTGCCGTTGGCGTTGCGGCCGAATTTGCTCATAACGTTCACTCCGGCGTCGAGAGGAGGAGCGCGTATATGAGGTAAGCGCAGAATAGCATGAAAGGCGGATAAAATAGTGACATTGCGATCGAGAACCAAAATGATCCTGGTCGTTCAGCACGCATGATGATTCCTCGCCCCCAGGTTTTTACCTCGCCCGCTTTCAAGGCTCCGAGTGTGGTTGGCACAATCGTCCACATCAAATAAATTCCCGCGATCAATGCGACGAAGAAGTAGAGGTAGGCACCTGCCTTATCTCCGCTGTTCGCGCCTCCTGCAGCTTGAAATGCAACGGCCAAGGCCACAACTGGCATCCCAATCATCGACACGCCCCCATGTTGCCTCTACCGCCCCCACCCGATGAGCGGTTGCGAGAATGAATCACTATTCAACGCCGAAAGGCAGCATACCCCAGTGCCATGCTTCCAACCACGGTAATGACAAGGCGGAATAATTTACCGTCCAGACATCGCTCAGTAGTGGCCGTCGAGAAATGATCATTCACCATAACCATCACGTCGTCGCCAGGTGCGCCGATGTTGTCCTTGCTGCAGTACATCGTCTAGCTAGCACCGTCTTCAGTCCGAAGCGTATACAGAAACCAACTCTCCGCCTTTGGGAACCCGCCGGCCTCGCGCACCGTCGCGACCCGAGCAAAAGTAGTCCTGCCAAAAAGTAGAACGATATCCTTGTCGACCCACATTGACTTACCCAAGGCATAGACAGTCGCCAGCACGAGAAGCGACTTCATGATCGCTTCAAAAATGATTACACCAATGAAATAATTTCTGTCAGTCCGATCTTCTGTCGTGATCTATTTTCTCGGCAGAGTAACCACCAGCAACAGGAGGAATGCGGCGACGACACTAATGCCCAAAGCAAACCAGCCATCCAAGCCAAGCCAGTGTTTTGCAGCTGCTGCAATAATCAATGCCAGCAATAGAAAAAATCCGCCCCATTGAGAGCCAACAATCTTTCCTGTGACCCCGAGCCGTCTGGCGCTGTTGAAGCGTTCCAAGAAACTCTCCTTCATTTCACCCTCGCTTCTTGCCTGATTGCTGCGCTCAATGCCACCACATGCCCATGCCTTTCAGGCTTCGCCACCCTGTACGCGATCGAGGAAATATTACCTGATCCCGCCAGCTGCGGCAGCTTGTCGGACCCCTTCGGCGGGCGTGAACGCGGGCGTCGGGTCGACCATGTCGGCGCGGTCGGTTTGGAAGTAGTTGGTCTCGGCCGCGCCCATGCTGCCAGCGCCGGTTGCTGGTGGGCAACCGAAGGCGCGGGGAGAGGGTGCCCGCGTGAACGCCGCCGCGAAGCCGCGGTCGTGGCCTACGTTGGTTCCGGTGACATCGATGCGGTCGATCGAGATGGACGCGATGGCTCCCTCATTCGCCTTCGGATGCCCACACAGCATCCGGCGCAGCTCCGCCAGCGTCTTGAGCTCGCCCGCATCCGAGATGCCGTCCTCGTTGGCGTCCTGCCAGACGCGAAGGTTTGCGAACTCGGCGTCGGCCGGCCAGCAGGTCACGACCGGCAAATCCGCTCCATGAACCCGATCCAATCGATTTCTCATCGGATGCTCCCTAGACGTCAGGAAGGCTAGCGCTGTCTCGATTCGGGCCCAAAGCGGCGATTGCCCGCAGCGCAGACATCACGGCCGAGAGAATCCGAGAGAGCCGACCCGCCTTATGCGCAGGCCGGGAGCGCAAAGCGCTCCAGCCTCAGCGCGCCATCGCCAAGGCTACACGTCTCGTCAGGGCAGCGATCCCCGAATAATGAACCTTCGCGGAGAAAAGCGGGAGGTCCGGGGGGTGTCCCTCCGGCGGAGCGCGAGGCTGGCCTCGCCCGCGAAGCGGCCCGTCTGGATGCTGCCACCAATCACAAGCCACGCACAAAAACGGCGCCCGCATCGCAGGCGCCGCTCAAATCTGTCAAAGCGTGCAATTCAGGCGCGAGCCAGCCGGCCCTCAGTTCGACTTCACCGGCGCGGCATTCGCACTGCCCGACGCGGGGGACACCTCTGCCCGGGGCGCCTCTGCGGCTGCCCCTTCGATCCTGAAGTACACGTCGACCCGCATGCCCGGCATGAGGACCGAGCCGGACGCCACGTCGATCACGACCTCGAGCGTGTCGAGATCGTTCGGGCGGCGCGGCCCCCGGTGAGCGAGCTTGGGCGGGCGCATCGCCAGTGCGACGGTCGCCACCTTGCCGGCGAATTCGCGATCCGGGTAGGCATCGCTCTTCAGCACGACCGACTGACCGACCGCGATCTTCGCGGCATCGCGCTCCTCGACCTCGGCTTTCACCCGCAACTGGGAGAGATCACCCACGATCAACATCGGCTGCTCGGGAGACGCTGCCGCCAGCTCGCCCTCCTGCGCGAAGACTTGCAGCACCGTGCCGTCGAACGGCGCGCGAATACGGGTCCGCTCCAGCGCCGCCTCAGCTGCAGAGAGTTCGGCACGGCCCGCGGTCAGTCCGGCTTCGAGGCGCGTCGGCAGCGGCACACCGGCCGCAACCTGGCTTTGGCGCAACGCCTCGCGATCGGCGCTAAGTTTCGCCAGCGCCGCATCGATCTCCTTGCGGGCAGCGTCGAGTTGACCCGGTGTGACCGAGGCCGGCCGCGCGCGTCGCTCCATCAGCAGCCGGTCGAGCGTCATGCGGGCCGTCGCGAGGGCGCGCTCCGTAGCGTTGAGGTTGTCCTCGGCCGCGCGGCGATCCAGCACCAACTTCGGCACGTTGGTTTCCGAGTCGCGCTCGCGTTTGCGCACACCCGCCTCGGCATCCGCACCCATGACACGGGCCAGCGCATCCGTGTCGTCAACTTTGACGAGCACGTCGCCGGCCACGACCTTGTCGTTGACCTTCACGAGAACCGTATCGATGCGGCCCGCGGACAGTGCGCTGAGCTTGACCTCGCCGGTCTTCGGCTCGACACGCCCTTGTGCGGTCGCGCTCCACAGCGGTTTCACTGGGGCGGCAACCTGCGCGACTGTGCCGCTGCGTGTCTCGTTGCCCAGCCGGTTGATGCCGACGGCAACGCCGACCGCTGCGACAGCAGCAAGCACGAGAGGAACGATGGGGGATGATTTGCTCGACATGGACCTCAAGCCTTTTCCTTGATCGCGCGCGCCTTCGACGACGTCTTGGCCTGCCGGCCTTTCGGCGTCTGACGCTCCTCTCCGACGATCAATCCGTCTTCGATGTGGACGATGCGGTCGGCGAAAGGCAGCGTCCTGTTGTCGTGAGTGACCGCCAGGATCGCGCGGCTGCTGTCTTTCGCGAGATCCGAGAGCAGCGCCATGACGGCCTGGCCGTTCTCGGAATCGAGAGCCGCCGTCGGCTCGTCGGCCAGCAGCAACTCCGGCGAACCCGCAAGCGCACGCGCCACGGCCACACGCTGTTGTTCGCCACCCGACAGGTTCTTGGGATAGTTCCGCAACCTATGCGACAGACCGACCGCGACGAGAGCCTTGTTGGCCTCCTCGGCCGCCGCCGCTCCGCGAATGCCACGAACATCGAGCGCGAGCTTCACGTTCTCGAGCGCGTTCAGTGTCGGGAACAGATTGTAGGCCTGGAACACGAAGCCGATGTGACGCCGCCGGATCCGCGCCAGCGCCTCACCGTCGAGGCCTTGCGTTGGCTGTCCTAGGATCGAAAGCTCGCCTTCGGTCGGAGACAGGATGCAGCCCATGATCGAGAGCAGCGTCGTCTTGCCGGAGCCCGATGGCCCCATCAGCAATGTCAACTCGCCTGGGTTGAGCGTGATGTCGACGCCCTTCAGCGCACGCACCATGCCCGCGCCCTGTCCGAGCTCCTTGACGATGCCCTTGGCCATCAGAATGGGTTGGCTCATCGTGCGAACACCATTGCCGGATCGATGCGGGTCACCTTCATGATGGCAGCCAGGGCCGAGATCGCGCACATGAACACCGTCAGCACCAGCAATCCGATGGCCAGCCCCGGCGTCATGATGATGGGCAACGCCGTGTTCTGGCTGAAATAGATGATCGTCATCGCGATAATCATGCCGAGCGCGTAGCCGAAAGCCGCCGAGAGCGCCGCCTGCAGTAGAATCACGCGGTGGATGTATCCGGCCGACGATCCGAGCGCCCTGAGCGTCGCGAACTCGTTGAGATGATCCTTGGTGCTCGAGTAGAGCGTCTGCGCCACGATCACGGTTCCGACCAGTGTCCCGAGCAGCGCGCCGCCGATCAGCGCGACACCGGCGCCTGTCGAGAAGAGCCAGTGTGCCAAGCTGCGCTCGCGGAACGTCGCCGTCGTCAGCACCTCGACGTTGGACAAGCGGCTGGCGATCGCTTGCTGCACCACCGCGGGGTCCGCTCCGGGCACCAGCTTGACCAGCAGGAATGTCGTCTGCGAGCCGCTCATGCCCATCACGTCTCGGGCACGCGCCATCGGCATGAACACGTAAGGCGCCGTCGTGAACGAGCGGATACCCTCGGTCAGGGCCACGATCTTGACGCGAAAGGCATCGATCTGCGCCACGTCACCGAGACCCTTCACACCCAGGTTCTCGAGATACGTGCGATCGACCGCGACCGCATCCGGCTGGAAGATGGCGCGCGCATCTCCTTCGACGACGTCCCAGGGCTTCAGGCCACCGATCGGCATATCCGTCCCGACGACGACCGAAAGCGTGGCGCCGCCATCCGGCTTGCGCCACTCGTTGAACGCGGCGATCAGGGGTTCGACAGAGGCGACACCGGGGACCGAGAGAGCAATGTGGCGCTGGCGGCCATCGAGACTACCGGCTTCCTCGAAGCTCTTGGCACCGTAGGCCGTGATCCAGAGTTCCGCATTGGCGTTGTCGATCATGCCGATGATCATTTTGCGCGCGCCGAGGTACAGGCCCAGCTGCACGGCGACCAGCACGATCGAGAAGAGAATTCCGACCAAAGTCACGATCAGCCGAATGCGATCGTGAAACAGGTTCCGGAAGGCGAGGGTGAGAACCATTGGTTACGCGCGCTACCTTCGTGATGAACTCGACCGGCCACCCACGTTTCGGCAGCCAGATGAGCGGCTGCAAACCCGGGATCGCGGGTTCTCTAGTACGGTCTTGGCGATGAGCCTCGAGGCCCTTGCTGGCGACGACCACGCCTCAGCCCCTATATAGGGCACATCATCCCGACCGCCGAGTGCCGTATCGATCAAGGTAAAGGGCCCGTCTCGTGCAAATAGCCGCAGTGCGACATCGCCGAGCTTCGTTCCGTCGAGGACGACCGCCGGTTAACCATGCCACCGGCTGCCTTGCCGACGCCAACTTTCGAGCGGTATTGGAGGTCTCGATGAGCTTTGTCAACCAGGCGTCGAGCCGAGCTACCCTCAGGGGAACCGCGTAATGATCGAGCCTTCTCTCCATCTGTACAGGAACGTTCGGAGCTGGCTGTCCGCAGTTGTTCTCGTGACGGCCGGCCTATGCACACCGTCCTTCGCCCAGCAGGCACAGCCGTCGAACCAACCGCCTGCGACTGCCCGCCAGCCGGCTCAGCCGGCGGCGCCCGCTCCCGCCCAGCCCCCCGGGCCTGTCGGGTTCTGGATCGACCATACCGGCCGTGGCGCCGTCGAGATCCTCCCCTGCGGAAACGGCCTGTGCGGGCGGATCGTGTGGATGCAGCAACCGCTCGATAAGCGCGGCCAGCCTCTGCGTGATCAGCTCAACGAGAACCGTCGCCTGCGGGATCGCCCCATCTGCGGCTTGCAGGTGATCGGTGACTTGAAGCCGATGAACGATGGGTCTTGGGACCGTGGTTGGATCTACGATCCCGAGCAGGGCGAGAGTTTCGACGTCGAAGTGCGCTTGCGCGCGCCCGATGTGCTGCAGGTCAAGGGCTACAAGGGCCTCAAGTTCCTGAGCGAGACCTTCCAGTGGCGGCGTGCCGCGCAGCCGCCGGCTCCGGTCTGTCCGACGATTAATCCGGCGTGAGCCCCGCGAACACGATCAGTCTCCCATGAGCAGTCCCGGGCCGACCGTGCGCCTCGTGGCCGTCACCCGCGACGACCGTGACCGCATACGGCGGTGGCTCACGGATGCCACGATCCGTGGCTGGTGGGGCACTCCTGGCTCCGTCGAGGCCGAGATCGCCATCGCGCACGACAGCCCGAACGCCATCCGCCGCATGATCGCGGTCGATGGCGTCACCGTCGGCTACGCGCACGCCCTCGATGCCGGACTGCTGGAATCCGCCGATCGATCCGGCGCCGGCGCTGGCCTCTGGCAGTGTTCGTTCCTGATAGGCTCGGACGCTCATCGCGGCCGCGGCTTCGGCGCCACCGCGTTGGATAGCCTGGTCGCCGAGGTGTTTGCGACCACACTGGCGCTCGGATGTGAGATCCGCGTGCCCGTCCGCAGCGAGCGCGCCGTCCGCGAGATAGAAGGCGTCGGATTTCGCTGGCGCCGGGTCGAGCCGGACCAGACCCTCGGACCGGTCTGGATCATGCGCCGCGAGCGAGCATAGGCCTGATACGACCAGGCGGCATCGAGGCGCAGCTGGCCCACCGACACTCGCCATGAAGCCGGCTCAGGCGGCGACCGCCTGCATCGCGCTCTCGAAGACCCGACGTCCGTCGGCAGAGCCGAGGATCTTGTCGAAGTGGCGCTCCGGATGCGGCATCAGGCCGACGATGCGGCGACGCTCATCGCATATGCCGGCAATGTTGCGCTGAGCGCCATTCGGATTGGCGTCAACAGTCGGCAGCCCACTCGCTGGGTCGACGTAACGGAACACGACGCGCCCCTCACCTTCGAGCCGGTCGAGAGTTGCACTGTCCGCGAAATAGTTACCATCCCCGTGCGCGACCGGAATATTGACGATCTCGCCAGCGTTATACGCCCGCGTGAAGACCGTGTCCGTGCGCTCCACCTTCAAAAAAGTGTCCCGGCACACGAACCGCAGCGAGGCGTTACGCTGCAGGACGCCGGGCAGGAGCCCCGTTTCGCAGAGCACCTGAAAGCCGTTGCAGATGCCGAGCACCGGTGTGCCTGCCTTCGCCTTGGCAATCACCTCGCGCATGATGTTGGAATGCGCCGCCATCGCGCCACAGCGCAGATAGTCGCCATAGGAGAACCCCCCCGGCAGCACGATGACGTCAACGGCTGGCAAGCTCGTGTCGCCGTGCCAAACCATATGCACCGGCCGTCCAGTGACAGCCTCAAGCGCGACCTTCACGTCTCGATCGCAGTTGGACCCGGGGAAGACGATGACGGCAGAACGCATGGATCGAAGCCCCTCGGTGGGTTGCTTGCCTCAGCCAAACCGCCACCAGACCGCGATCAGCGCGGCCAGCAACGGAATGAGAATGAAGATCGCCGCCTTCGCCGCCAGGAATTTAATGGCGCGAACGGCGTCCTCGTGCACATCGGATTGAACGATCGGATCAGGCTCCGAGCTCATAGCTGTAGTTCTCGATGACGAGGTTGGCGAGCAGCTCGCGGCACATGCGGTCGACTTCCGCGCGAGCTTTGACCTCGTCGGTCTCCTTGAGATCCACTTCGATATACTTGCCCTGCCGCACGCCCTCGACACCGGCAAATCCGAGGCTGCTGAGAGCGCTCTGAATGGCCTTACCTTGCGGGTCGAGAACCCCGGTCTTGAGCGTGATCTTGATGCGGGCTTTCATGTCACACCGTGAGTGCGGGACTGCGGGACTGCGGGAATACGCTATTGCCGGGCGGAACGCCACTCCGGCAACTGCCAATGGGCCGCATTCCCGCAGACGCGACTTAGTTCGGCTTGCCCGTCGGGTTGGAGGCGACGAGCACTGGCCCGCCGGTCTTCGGTCGTGGGTTCTCGGTCAGGACGCCGAGCCGGCGCGCGACCTCGGTGTAGGCTTCGAGGACACCGCCGAGATCGCGCCGGAATCGGTCCTTGTCCAGCTTGTCACCCGACGAGACATCCCACAGGCGACAGCAGTCGGGGCTGATTTCATCGGCCAGAACGATGCGCATCTGGTCGTTTTGCTCCCAGAACCTCCCGAACTCGACCTTGAAGTCGATCAGCCGAATACCGATCCCCAGGAACAGCCCGACCAGAAAGTCGTTGATGCGAATCGCAAGCGACATGATCTCGTCGATTTCTTGCGGGCTGGCCCAGCCGAACGCGGTGATGTGCTCCTCCGAGACCATCGGATCGTTCAGCTTATCGTTCTTGTAGTAGAACTCGATGATCGAGCGCGGCAGCTGTGCGCCCTCCTCGAGACCAAGCCTCTGAGCCAGCGAGCCAGCGGCGACGTTGCGTACCACCACCTCCAGCGGAATGATTTCGACTTCACGGATCAATTGCTCGCGCATATTGATGCGTTTGACGAAGTGCGTCGGGACGCCGATCTCGCCTAGTCGCTGGAAAACGTACTCGGAAATACGGTTGTTAAGAACGCCCTTGCCTTCGATCTGCGCGTGCTTCTTCCCGTTGAGCGCGGTCGCATCGTCCTTGAAATGCTGGATCAAGGTGCCGGGCTCCGGCCCCTCGTAGAGGACCTTGGCCTTGCCCTCGTAAACGCGACGCCGCCTGTTCATTTCGTCGTTCCTCGTAAGGAGCCACTTGTTCTCGTTGCCTACCGAGCGGTCCGGCCGCATGCCAGATCCGTTCCTTGCCGCTGCGATCCCCCGGGGCTCCAGCGCACTGCCGGAGAAGTATGAGGGCTCAAGCGGCCTCGATCCGCGCCAGACTCTAGCTGAACCGGGGGGGAGAAACAATGTTAGGGCGACGAGCGGCCCGTTGATGGTAACGGCCGGCTTCTCTCTCCTGTTGATTTGTAGGGCGGAGCCGGGCTATGCGGAAAGACGGAGCGTTAACGCGCTGTCAGCCGCAGTTGCGCGCGAGCCTGCTCGAGAATGCAACCTTTGATGGCGAGGCCCCTATGACCACCTTTGAAGAGCGCGAGAAGAGCTTTGAGAAGAAATTCGCGCATGATCAGGACCTTAAGTTCAAAGCCGAGTCGCGCCGGAACAAGATGATCGCCGAATGGGCAGCGGCAAAAATGGGTGTCACTGGCACGGGCGTCGACGATTACGTGAAGGCCGTACGTAAGGCCGACCTCGCCGAAAAGGGCGACGACGACGTCGTGCGCAAGATCGCCAAGGATCTGGCCGAAAAGGGCCTGACAGTTGCAGATGCGGAGATCCGCAACCAGATGGGCGAATTCCTCGCCAAGGCGGTCGCGGACCTCGAAGCCGGCAGATAGCCTACCGTCAACCGAGTTTCTTGAGAAACATCCCGAAGGTCAGCAGACCTTCGGGCCAGGGGCCATGGCCGGACGCCGCATTGATGTGTCCGGCACCGGCCATGATGGAGACGTCCGAGCCCCAGGCCGCCCCCAGCTCTTGCGCCCGCTCGACCGAGCAGTAGGGATCGGTCGAGCTTCCGATCAACTTGGACGGAAACGGGAGGCGAGCCATTGGCAGCGGCGCGAAGCCGCTGCCCGTAGCCGGCCACAAATCTTTTCCTTCGAGGTCCGATGGCGCGACGAGAAAAGCGCCCGCGAGACGACCGCCGAGCCGTGACGCCGCCGAGACGGTTGCGGTGACGCCGCAGCCGTGAGCAACGATCACCGGTGGACGTGTCGACCCCTGCACCTCGATCACAATACGTTCAACCCAGTCCGATAGCCGCGGCGTATCCCAATCGGCCTGCTCGACCCGCCGGGCCGTCGACAGCTTGCGCTCCCACCGTGACTGCCAGTGGTCCGGCCCCGAGCCTGTCCAACCCGGTACGATCAGAATGTCGATTTCTCTGACGCGCATCGGCTATCCTCCTTCATGCGCGTCCGCGATGGCCAGCGCTCGGGCTCTGGGAGACGAGAAAAAGTGAAGCTCTATATCACATCGACCTCGCCTTACGCCCGCGTGGCGCGGATCGTCGTCCACGAGAAAGGGCTCGACGAACGGATCGAAATCCTCGAGGCGAAAACGCGCTCCACCGGCAGCCCCTACTATGCCGTCAACCCCTCGGGCCGCGTGCCGTTCCTCGTCAAAGACGATGGCACTGGCATCGAGGACAGCGGGCTGATCGCCGCTTGGCTCGACCACTTGGACGGCAAGCCGACCCTCACCCTGCCTTTGGCCACAGCCGACTGGCAGTACGGACGGCTGGAAGCCTATGCACGGTCGTTGACCGACGGCCTGTCCGTCTGGGTCCGCGAGATGCGCCGGCCTGAATCAGAGCGCTCCCCGACCATCATCGCCCACGAGGCGGCCCGCGCGCAACGGCTCGCCGATTTCTGGGAGCGTGAGATCGGCCATTCGTTGATGCAGGGACCGCTCAATCTGGCCCAGCTCTACTTGCTCGCCGGTATCGATCAGTTGCTGCATTGGGGACACGGCGACCTCACCGAGGGCCGCCCGCAACTAGCCGCCTGGCTCGCTCGCCTGCACCTGCGCCCGTCAGTCAGGGCGACAGCACCGGGGGCGTAGCGCCCGCTCGCTCAGTCATCCGCCTTGGGGATGTTCTCGTAGATGGCCTCGTGCGGCAATTCGATACCGCGACAAACAAGCTTGAGCGTCTGATCGCGCCCGGAAAGCTTGACAGGCTTACTCGGGAACCGACCAGTCGTAGCATCGCGTTGCCATGACCAAGTGATCGCCGCATCCTTACTCACGACGATGTAGGCCTCGAGCGTTGGAAGGCTCATGTACTCCTCGGGCTTGTCGATGAGATCAACATCAAGCGAGCTGGGAGACAACACCTCGAAGACCAAAAGCGCCGCTTCGGAGCGGCGTCCTTTTCGATTGGAGTCCCTTGGCTCTACCAGCACGTCCGGAAACCGAACAAAACGCTCGCGCTCGACACCGAAATCAGAGGCAATGATCGAATACTCCTTAGCGCCCAAGCGGTCTCTCAGCGCGTACACGATGTTCGATACGATGTCGCCGTGATCGCGCGTGACGTTATTCGTTTGCACGACGCGACCGTCCTTCCATTCGAACTTTCCATCCTGATCGGTCACCCACCGATTGAAGGTTGCCTTATCGAGCTTGAGATCGAGGGGGGCATTCATGTGGCATCTCCTGGCGCGACATTACCAGAGTGTGAACCGAGGCGCAGCCTCGGCATGCGACCGAGCCGATCGACTCTTGCCTCAAGCCGCCCCGAACACCCGCCGGAAGATCGTGTCGACGTGCTTGGTGTGATAGCCGAGATCGAACAGCGCCTCGAGCTCGGACGACGAGAGCGCCTTCGAGACGTCCTTGTCCGCCGTCAGCAGCGTCAGGAAATCACCTTCGCCCCGCCAGACCGGCATGGCATTGCGCTGCACCCAGGCATAGCTATCCTCGCGGCTGACACCTTTCTGGGTCAAGGCCAGCAGCACGCGCTGCGAATGAATGAGTCCACCGAGACGGTCCAGGTTCGCCTTCATGGTCTCGGGGTAGACGATCAGCTTCTCGATCACACCCGCAAGTCGGTTCAGCGCGAAGTCCAAGGTGACCGTCGCGTCCGGCCCGATCATGCGCTCGACCGACGAATGTGAGATGTCGCGTTCGTGCCAGAGCGCCACGTTCTCCATGGCTGGTATCGAGTAGCTGCGCACCATCCGCGCGAGCCCCGTCAGATTCTCGGTCAGCACCGGGTTGCGCTTGTGCGGCATGGCGGACGAGCCCTTCTGGCCCTCCGAGAAGTACTCCTCGGCTTCGAGCACCTCCGTCCGCTGCAAGTGCCGGATCTCGATCGCCAGCCGCTCGATCGACGACGCCACGACACCGAGCGTGGCGAAGAACATGGCGTGCCGGTCGCGCGGGATCACCTGCGTCGAGACCGGCTCGGGCAGTAGGCCCAGCTTTGCCGCGACATGCTCCTCGACCCGCGGGTCGATGTTGGCGAACGTACCGACCGCGCCGGAAATGGCGCACGTCGCAACCTCGCGCCGGGCCATCACGAGCCGCTCCCGCCCCCTGGCGAACTCGGCATACGCCTGCGCCAGCTTGACCCCGAACGTCGTCGGCTCGGCGTGGATCGCGTGACTGCGACCGATGGTGACGGTGTTCTTGTGCTCGAACGCACGCGTCTTCAACGCAGCCAGCACCCGATCGATATCCGCAATCAGGATATCGGCTGCCCTGACGAGTTGGACGTTGAAACAAGTATCGAGCACGTCCGAAGACGTCATCCCCTGATGCACGAACCTCGCCTCTGGGCCCACGTGTTCGGCGAGGTGTGTCAGGAATGCGATGACGTCGTGCTTGGTCACCCGCTCGATCTCGTCGATGCGAGCGACATCAAAAGTTGCAGCACCACCCTTGTCCCAGATGACCTTGGCGGCTTCTTTCGGGATGATGCCAATGTCCGCCATTGCGGTGGCCGCATGCGCTTCGATCTCGAACCAGATCCGGAACCGCGTCTCGGGCTCCCAGATCTTCACCATCTCGGCGCGGGAATAGCGGGGAATCATGAGGCTCCTCGGACTCTCGGCATCGCAAGCGCGACGCCTAGCAGAGGCCCGGCTCGCCCGCAACGTCCCGCATCTAGCCTGGCAAACCTACTGGGGTGTGAGCAGGCGTAACGCTGCCGAGGAGGCGGCGCCCCCGATGACACAGGGAACAGCGATCTCGACGTGGCCCAAGGCACCCGCAACGACGCAGCCGAGCGCAAGTGCCGTCTGCCCCGCCATGCCCCAGTAGGTGAACTTGCGCGTCGAATCCGGTCCTTTACGTTTCAGCTCCTCGATCGCAGCGGCCGCCTCCTTCCGGATCTTCGACGTCTCATAGGTCTCGGCCGCCTCGATGATCTCATCCAGTTGCAACGCAATCGCCTTCGGACGCGTCGCCTTCTCGGCCTTTAAATGGTCGAGCAGATCCTTGTTCTGTAACGCGTTGTTGGCGAGCGTCCACTTCGCCATGCTACCGGTCGTCAGCTTTTCGACATCGTTTCCGTCCTTGGCCCACGCCAGGGCCTCGATGATGCGATCGACCGGCGCCATACGTCCCGTGGCGAAGAAATAGCCCCACAGCGCATCGAGGGCGGCGGCGTTGCTTGTCAATGGCACGGTCTCGAGTGTCGGCAATTTGCCTTCGAGATGGCGCTCGATCAGCACCTTGCGGGCCGGCATCCGCTCGGCAAACCGCCCAAGGAGGCCCTTCCAGTCAGCCAGGCCGGAGTAGGCGACGGCGCGAACGATCGCGACCTGATCCTCCGGCGGCATGGGAAACATGCCTGACACCAGCTTGTCGGCGCGGTCCGGATTGTCGCCGAGCACCCCGGCCATGAATCCGATGTAGACGCCGCTCGAATCGAGATCCCGGAAGAGTGCGAGCGCGCTCATCGCCTTGACGGCCCCGGGCAAACGCTCCGGCGTCGGCTTCAGGCGATAGGCGTTGATCCACCTCAGGATGTCCTGCGCGCTGCTGAACTGTGGCGTTCCGCGCGGCGGCGCGGCGGCGGCGCCGGCGCACGTGACCAGGGACGAGACCGCGAACATGACGACAGCGAGGGCAGCAACCGCAATGACCGGCATGAATGCCTCCTTCGCCCCGATTCTGGGCCCGACGCATGTGACCACAGTGTGGCGGTGCTTCAGTCCGGTATGCGCAGCAACATACGGTTAAGAACGGTCCACAAGGAGTGCGCCGAACAAGAAGTTTTCTTTGGAACTCAACAGTTTCGCAACAAGCCGCTGTTGAAATGCCCACCTGTGCATGAGGCGGAGAGTTCGAAAGACCGGGTGGATGTCACTACTTCTGATTGACGACCAGGGAGAGCTTTGGCGCGGAGATTCGAGGCAACTCCGGATCGCCTTCGACTCACCGTATTCGGGCGGCGAGTTCGTCGAGTACGCCGTCAAGAACCTCGGCTTCGTCGCCATTAATGTCTTCGGTGCGTCCTGCCAGGCGAGACTGCGCCCAGGCTTCGTGACGGAGCGAGCCACCAAGTCCCTGCTAGACTGGCTGACCCGTTCACGCCTTGAGCGGATGGTGGTCTCGACATTCGAGAGGGATTGGAAAAGCCAGCTCATCCGCGTAGCTGATGCGCCCGAGAAGGTAAGACAATTCCTCGGTCGACCAGAAACTAACCAAAAACCAGACTTCATGGCGAATCGCCTCCACCCAACTGCGCTGGACGATCTACCGCTCGTGAAAGACATCGTGTCCGCCTGGCCAAATCTTCTGTCGAACTACGATACGGAAACCCTCCTACGCCTCACGAAATCAGCCTTGGGCTACCGGTTCGCCGTAATTCACGGCAACGGCAGGAACGGCGAGCGTCTGACGTTTAAAGAGATTAGCGCGTCGATCTACTCAACTTATGAGACGTGGCGCAGTTGCGCCGTCGGAGCACCCATTGAGGAGCAACCGGACAGGGCTTATGGCAAATGGGTCGCGAACGCGTATTATGATGCCTCCCAAACCGGCGCGCCACGTTGCGAGGTTGTCGACGCCATCATCCGCTATCCCGACAGGGGGAGAACGCGACAGCGCTACCGTCGGTTGATTTTTCCCATCAAGGGGAATGAGGAGGGTACGCTATTGATTGGCGGTTCTCTTCTGGACAACCTGATCGACCTTCGTATCCCGGGTCCCAGCGTCCACGAACGTTCTCAAAACATCCAATAGATAATCTTCCTCCGCCCACAGCAGCGCTCCTTCATAGGTCCCAGAGGGAATGACCGGCGTATGCGTAAGGGTGACAGCCCACTCCACGTTGGGGAAATGACAACGCGCGGGAACACCGGCTCCGACGAGCCCCTGTGACATGAATGTGATAACGGGCGCTGCCTCCCACCGCGAAAAGCCGATCCCTCGGGCGAGCTTCGACAAAACGCCCATTACGCCCCTGCCCCGGTAATCGGGACGGTACCAAGTCGCACCTCCGTAGACGAGGCGGCCCATCATTGTCGCCGCCGTGGGTGCTGTGACATGAACTCGCTCCTCCGGTCGACGCGATGCTCCCGGGTCGCTGTAAAAGAGGCGCAGGCTTTCAGCCTCGACTTTAAGAGTGGATCCGCCAAGGTCAATGATGCGAGCTGCGGTCGTGCAAATGGCCTCGCCTCGCTCGCTCCAGCCGATCATCGCGAAGCCATTGCCTTCGTGCACGTCCGACACTTTGGGATCGAACACGGGCACCATGGGCGCCCAAGTGCTCGAGTTGGCCTTGTTGACCCCAACAAGTTCATCGAAGCTCGCAAACGTGAGTCTGATTCCTTTTTTTCTGAGTTCGGTATCGGCCTTCAGAAAGAGCCGGCTTAGGATCTCCCGCGGACCGTAATCAATCACCACATCTGACAAGAAGCTGCGGTGCACGCCCCTGTCCAATGACATCGGCCTGACACTGGCCGGTGCGCTAAGCTTGTCGCCGATCGTCATCGATCACTCCGACGTATGATTGTCCTGGAACGAGACGATTGCTAATTTCTCGGCAAGATGCAAGGGGAGGTTGCGGCATGGCTGCTCCACTACGCGAGCGCGGCTTGACCTCAACTGCCCCCTTGCGGACAAGAGGCTATGACCACGCCGACTGAAGCCCCTGGGAACAGCGAAGCGCCGGAGCCCACAACGGCCCCCGACGAACAGGTGCGCGCCGAGCAACCGCGGGATGACACATCTGCTCGGACAGGCCCCGAGGTCATCGCTGGATACCTGCGCACGCTCACCGCGCAACCGGGCGTTTATCGGATGCTCGATACCGAGGGCACTGTCATCTACGTCGGCAAGGCGCGCAGCCTCAAAGCCCGCGTCGCGAACTATGCGCGAATGGGGGGCCACACCAACCGCATTGCCCGCATGATCGCGGCTACCGCCGCCATGGAGTTCGTCAGCGTACGCACGGAGGCCGAGGCGCTACTGCTCGAGGCGAACCTCATCAAGCGCTTCAAGCCGCGCTTCAACGTCCTGATGCGGGACGACAAGTCGTTTCCCTTTATCCTGATCCGGCGCGACCACAAAGCGCCGCAGATCCTGAAGCACCGCGGCGCACGCTCGGGTAAAGGCGAATTCTTCGGTCCTTTCGCCTCGGCCGGCGCGGTCAATCGCGCCATCAACACGTTGCAGCGCGCCTTTCTGTTACGGACTTGCTCCGATAGCGTCTTCGAGAGCCGTACGCGTCCTTGTCTGCTGCATCAGATCAAGCGCTGCTCCGCACCATGCACCGGCGAAGTTGCCAATGCCGACTACGACCTGCTGGTCGAGGAGGCCATCAAGTTTCTGCGGGGCGAGAGCCAGGCTGTCCGCACCGAGCTGCAAACGCTGATGTTCGAGGCTGCTGAGAAGCTCGAGTTCGAGCGTGCGGCCGGGTACCGCAACCGCCTACAGGCCCTCGCCCACGTCACGGCCGATCAGGCGATCAACTCGGACGGTGTCGAGGAGGCCGACATCTTTGCGGCTCACAGCGAGGGCGGCCAGACCTGCGTCCAGGTGTTCTTCTTCCGAAGCGGCCAGAACTGGGGCAATCGCGCCTACTTCCCGAAAGCCGACCGCAGCATCGGCATCGAGGAGGTGCTGGAGAGCTTCATTGCACAGTTCTACGACGACAAGCCGGTGCCGCGATTGATCCTGCTGTCGCACGACCTCGTCTCACGCGCGCTGCTCGAGGAAGCGCTGGCGCTCAAAGCCGAGCGGCGAATCGAGATCCGCGTGCCCCAGCGCGGCGCCAAGACCGAGCTCGTCGAGCATGCCTTGAACAACGCCCGTGAGGCCCTCGGTCGCCGACGTGCCGAAAGCTCGTCGCAGCTTCGTCTGCTGGAGGGCGTGGCCGAGCGGTTCGGTCTAGCCCGCGTTCCGCGCCGCATCGAGGTCTTCGACAACAGCCATATCATGGGCACCAGCGCGGTCGGCGGCATGATCGTGGCCGGTCCGCAGGGCTTCGCAAAGGCGCACTACCGGAAGTTCAACATCAAGGACAAGGCAACCGCCCCCGGCGACGATTACGCCATGATGCGCGAGGTCCTCACCCGGCGCTTCAAACGCCTGGTCATTGAGGACGAGCCAAGAGAGACAGACGTCGGCGACATCGCGATGCTCCCCCCGTCCAATGCGCCTGAGGATCCGAACTCCTCCCGGTCGCGGATCACCGGACCCGCTCCGCCGCCGCGCGGCGAGCGGGGTGCCGATGCAATCGCTTTCGGCGTGCTGCGCGCCGATACGCCTCTTCCGATCAACCTCGAACCCCCACTCACCGATGAGGACGAGGCGGACGACGACGCCCTCTCCGAGGTCGACGAGTTTCCAGATCGGCCCGATCTGGTGCTGATCGACGGCGGCGCCGGGCAACTCGCCATCGCGCGCCAAGTGCTGGCCGACCTCGGGATCGACGATATCCCCCTGGTCGGTGTCGCCAAGGGCCCCGACCGGGACGCCGGCCGCGAGCATTTCCATATCCCCGGTCGCCCGCATCCTTTCATGCTGGAGCCGCGCGATCCCGTGCTCTACTTCGTCCAGCGCCTACGCGACGAAGCCCACCGCTTCGCAATCGGCACGCACCGCGCCAAGCGCTCCAAGGCAATCGGCAGCAATCCGCTCGACGAGATCGCCGGGATCGGCCCGAACCGCAAGCGCGCGCTTCTCAAGCATTTCGGCTCGGCCAAGGGCGTATCCAGGGCTGGCATCGAGGATCTGCAGGCCGTCGATGGCATTTCCGCCGAGATGGCGACACGGATCTACGAGTTCTTTCAGAAGGGGTGAGGCCGGCACATGTGTAACCTCTACTCCATGACAGCCGCACGTGAGGCCGTCCTTCGGCTCTTCAGGATCGGCGATAATCGCGCGGTCGCATTCGAAGCGAAGGATTCGATTTTTCCCGGTCACATGGCACCCGTGGTGAGAGCAGCGGCCGACGGCGAATGCGAGCTTGGCCTGATGAGCTGGGGCTTCGTCCTGCCCCAACCTGGCCGCGCACCCCGTCGAGTCACCAATTTTCGCGACGACAAGACCCGCCAGAGTCCTTTCTGGCGACAGAGCTTCGAGATTCGCCGGTGCCTGGTGCCCGTGACGTCATTCGCCGAGCCGCGCCAGATCACGCCCGCGTCGTGGCATTGGTTTGCGTTGACCGGCCACGAGTCGCGTCCTTTGTTCGCCTTCGCTGGCATCTGGCGCCGTTTCAACGGCCCGATCCGAAAGGACGGCCCGGTCGTCCAGCTCGATGTCTTCTCCTTCATGACGACCCTGCCCAACGCCCTCGTCGCGACCATCAATCACGAGCGCATGCCGGTGATTCTCGCGACCGATGCAGATCGCCATGCCTGGCTTCATGGCACCCCCGACGACGCGTTCGCACTGGCTCGGCAGTATTCGCCCGACGGGATGCGCATCGTGCAATCCGGCTTCGAAAAGCGCGATCAGCTCGACGTGGCAGACGAGTTCAGATTGACTTGATTGACTTGACGGCTGTTCAACGTGGCTCGCCGGCCACAGCGGACACGCGGCCGAATTCCGCCACAAGTTGCCGCCGCAAGCGCCACAATCGCAGTTTACATCGCAAAGATCGGAAGCAGGCGCCGAGTCGATCAATCGGCTTCAGCTCGGAGGGAAAAGCAGATGCGGACGAAAACGACCACGGCGATCACGCGATGGCTGAAGGATATTTCGCTCGGTGCCGCAATCTTTCTGATGCTGCCACTGTTGGCCACGACGATCTCCAATCCACGCCAGAGCTGGAGCATCGACGAAGCCTTCGCTGGCGATGTCATCGCCACGCGTGCTGTCGAGGTCACATCACCACCCGGCCCGATTGCCGAGAATGCCATCATTGCAGCCGCGCAATTGCGCCCGGCGGGCAGCACCATTCACGCCCAGCGCGGAGTAGAGCTTGCCGTCCTGGGCCTGACCTTTTCGCTGCTTCTCGCATGCAACCTTGCCCTGCTCCGCCAGATGCGCCGCGAGAATGTTGGCTCGCGGCGAAAAGCGGGGATCAGAAAATAATAGGACGCACCTAGGCTTCGTACCGTCATCCTAGCGCCCTATATAACGGCAGGTTCGAACCAGGAGACGCCATCCATGCCTCGCCAGAGAGCCGCAGCTGCCTTCCTCGGCCTCACGGGAGCCCTCGTCGTGGGCCTAGCAGTCGGCATCGCGTCTCAACGCGCGGCCCCGGACTCCGTCCTCGCCACGACCTACGGAACGGTTTTCGCCGACTCCGACACGTCGTGGACCTCCCTCCCCCGCAATATCTGGCTGAGCGGCCTCGGCGGCGACTCCCTGACTGGCACGAACAGGGTGGTTTCGCCTGGCGACATCATCACGATTTCCGGCAGAGACGGTCATGCTCAAGTCATCAAAGTCACGGCGCGCGAATTGATTGATGGTGAAAAATTCGGCGTGCCCGGTCTCCGCTTCCAACTCGTGACCGGCCGCAGCGACAACGACTTGGCGGGGACCATCGTCCGCTTCATGCTCGCAGTCGAGACACCAGTGGGGCTACACGTTCAACCACCAGCCGATCGCCTGCTGTAACGCGACGGCAGCGCTTAGTGCCGGTTGACGCTTGCCTCCTGCCTTGCGACGGTCCCCCCAATCAGAACGGGAGCCTGTCCCTATGCCTATGCGATCGATCATCGGCCTAGACCACGTCGTCATCATGGTCCGCGACTTGAGCGAGGGCGCACGCCGATGGGCAAGCCTCGGCTTCACGGTCTCGCCCATGGGCATGCACACGGCGGTCATGGGCACGGCCAACCACACCATCATGCTCGGGCACGACTACATCGAGCTGATCGGCGTGGTTGCCGAAACCGAGCGCAATCTGCCGGGTCGCCAGTTCCTCGCCCGCCGCGGCGAAGGCATGGAGCGCGCCGCTTTCACCGGCACTGATGCCGACGATGGTGTCGCGGAGTTGAAAGAGCACGGCTTTGCGGCGCTCGGACCCTACGACTTTGGCCGCCCCGTCGACCTGCCGGACGGGCGTCAGGTGGAGGCGCGCTTCCGCACGTTTGTATGGCCTGTCGATGAACGCCCCGGCGGCTTGCGCGTGTTTGCATGCCAGCACCTCACCCGCGAGAACGTCTGGATCCCCGAACTCACCCGCCATGCCAATACGGCCTACCGCATCGACCGCGTGGAAATGCTGTCGCCTGATCCCGTCAAGGCGGCCGCGCACATGGGCCGTCTGATCGATCGCGCGCCGGAGCGGCTGCGTGACGGAGCAATCCGGATTGAAACCGGCTCGGGGCGAGGTGATTTCGTGTTCCTCGACCGTGCGACGCTGGAAAAACGCCATCCCGGAGTGCCTCTCGAGGGCATTCCTGAGGAGACCGCGATCACGCTGGCCCTCACCGTGAACGACGCCAAGGCTGCGGCCGCGGCCATCGGCTCCAGGGCTGCAGTCGTCGAGCCCCGAATGGTCAAGGTCGCCCCGGCCCAGGCCAACGGCGTAATCCTCGAGCTGGCTCAGGGCTAATGTGGCCGCGAAGTTTGTCTCGAGTTCGCACGGCGCAAGTCATTGCGCCGTCTGAACACTAGGTTGCCGCCCCATCGACAGCTAAAGCGATCAGACAAGACTACAGGACAACGCTCGTTGTTGGCGCCACAATCGTGTGAGATGCCGTCTAAGCCAACGATCCGCTCCCGGAGCCGACCATGCCGATCTTCCGCCTCACGGCACAGATTCCTCTGACGATCGAGTGCCCCGAGGCCATGCGCGGGGCGATCGAGTATGTCCTCCGCGGCGAGTACGAGAGCCACCATGATGGCAGCGGCCTCGATATTCTCGATATCGGCGCCAATGTGGGCTCGTTCGCGCTTTGGGCGTCTCGGCGTTGGCCGAACAGTCGAATTCGCGCGTTCGAGCCTAACCCCGGTACCTTCGCGCTACTTGAGCGAAACACGAGGGGTCAGCCCGGCATCTCGATCACCAACGCGGCTCTCTTTCCGGGCACGGCTCGTCGGGCCACGTTCTTCGCGCGGTTCGCTGGTGATGGCGAGGCGGGCCTGGAAAGCTACGCGCGCGACACGTTCCGGGAAGGCGCCGAGGGTTCGACGTTCGAGGTCGACGTGGTTGATCCGACAACGCTTCCCAGCGCCGATATCGTCAAGATCGACATCGAGGGGGGCGAAGGCGAGGTTCTGGCCAATCTTGATTTGAGCGGCACCTCGCTCGTACTCGCTGAATTCCAGAACCGGCGCAATCGCGAGACCATGCAGACGACGCTTCGATCGGCCGGTTTTGAAGCACTCGTCGATGAGGAGGCCCCATGGGATCCGATCCTCGATTACCGTGACTATCGCCAGGATCTCAAAGGCAACGTGTTCGGCCGCATGTTCTACCGCAAGCGCGGTCAGACGCGGCTCACCTATCGCCCGGTTATGGGTGGATCTTGAGTTCTGCATAGATATTCAGACCAGGAAATAAGCCATCAAGAGCAAAATGACCACCACGTGCGCGGAGAATATCGCCACGCCTTTCACGAATACCATGTAGGTCGCCTCATGGATTTTGTAATCTTGCTCGGTCCACGAATGGCTGGTTTGGTTTTGGTTTCGCTCTAAAGAGGTCATCGTCCGCTCCGGCATATGAATCCCGGTATCCACGCCGGTGTCGCAGTTTGGTTCCAACCGGTGATGAATTCACGAAGCAACCGAGTGGGTGCACTTGGTCTCTTCCAAGTCATTTGTCGCCGAAGAATAGCGCAGAATGTAATCGGGCTCGCACCGGGGGTCACGATTCCGCACCAATGCGCACGTCCGTCGTCCGACGGTTTTTCATTGAGTAGCCGCTGCTCGACCACCACGCCCTGCCTGTCCGGAAACAGGATGACAGACCCGTCGGGGCTCACAAAGTAATCAACTGGACGGCAGTCCATGCCATCGCAGCATGATGCTCCGTTTTTCTGCCGGTACTTCGAATAGTCCTGGTCACTCCAGGAGCGATCGGCCTCCGCCGACGTCGCAACGCTGAAAGTCAGGACACACGCGATCAGATCCGTTCGCATCGGGTCCTTTCAATTCATGCGCAACGCGATCGATCCAGCTGTGTTCCGCCAGCCTTTGAATTACGACTGCAATGAGCGGAGCAAATCTCACGATTTCGGGGAACTGTTCAGAAGAAACAAGCATTCAAACAGGCAGCCGGGAATTCCCAGCCGAACGGCTTTCAGAATTCACGAGAGGATTAGTAGATGAACAGGATCGTAGTGAGCTTTGCTGCTGCGCTGATGCTCGGCAGTTCAACCGCTGCGCTCGCGCAGCAAGGCAAGGAAGCCGGCGGTGGAAGGCCGGATTCGCCGGGACAAAGCCAGTCCGCACCGGGGCAGACCGGTCAAGCTCCCGGTCAAGGCGCGCGTGGGGACGGCCCCGGGAGGAGCGAGTCTCGCGGCGAAGGCGGCGCACAACGGCAAGGTAATGATACTGATCGAGGCGGCGAACGCCGGGCTCAGGGCAGGCAAGACGGGCCAGACCGCCCATCCCAGATCAAGGAAGGCGGTGACCGCCAGGCTCAGGAAAAACAGCGTGGGGAACGCGGCCGCCAGGCACAGGACAAACAGGGTCAGGACCGCGACCGTCAAACGCAGGATAAGCAGCGCGGGGACCGCGACCGTCAGGAGCAGAGCCAGGACCGCGACCGTCAGGCCCAGGACAAGCAGAAGCAGGATCGCGACCGCGACCGTCAGGCTCAGGATAAGAAGCAGGACCGCGACCGCGACCGCCAAGCCCAGGAAAAGAAGCAGGACCGCGACCGCGACCGCCAGGCCCAGGATAAGCAGAAACAGGACCGCGACCGCGACCGTCAGGCCCAGGATAAGCAGAAACAGGATCGCGACCGCGACCGTCAGGCCCAGGACAAGCAGAGCCCAACCAAAGGTGATCGCAAGGACAGCGCCTCTGGGCCCAGGGACGACAACGCCCGCGCCGACCGCGTGGATTTGTCCGACAATCAGCGCCAGCGGGTTCGCCAGGAGTTCCGCGAGCATCGCCAGCGCGAGAGGGTTCGCCACTATACCAACGTGAACGTCGACATCTCGGTCGGGCGGCGCGCCCCCCGCAACTGGACTTACTACCCAGTGCCCTCGTTCATTATCGACATCGAGCCACGTTATCGCGGCTACCGCTACGTCTGGGTCGAGGATCGGTACTACATCGTCAATCCGTCGACCTACGAGATCGTCGCCTACGTGGATGACGACAGCGGCTACGTGTACGCCTCTGGTGGTCGTGTCGGCAGCAGCGCCACGGGTCGCGGTGGTGGCGAAGCCGGTCGGGCAGGACGCTGCGAGGTTTCGTTGAACGAGGCTGAGCGCCGCCGGATCATCGCAGCCATCGACGACTGGAGTCCACGCCCGTTGTCGATCCCGAATATCAGCGTCGGTATCGATCTCCCAGCGGACTTGGATTTGCGTCTGTTCCCAGAGCCGATCCGCAACGATCTCCGCTATCTGGAGGGCTGCCGCTACGTTCCAGTCTCGAATGATCGATTGCTGATCGTCGAGGCGGACACACGCCGCGTCGTAGCCATCGTCGAGCGATAAATCGTCCCTCGCGGCAAATTGGGGGAGCGGCCAACAAGCCGCTCCCCTTCTTATTGACCAGCCCGCGCTGCGATATCGAGCAGATGCGGGACGAAGCGTGCGCCGCGTCCAGTAATCAAATTGCGCTCTTCCCGAATGCCGATCCCGCGCGCCTCGCCGCCGATCATCCAGGCACCGACGACCGGATGCCATCCGTCGAAGCTCGGCAGCGGCGAGAATGCCTGCGCCACACGAGCCATATCGTCATAGGGGCCCTCGGTCGTCATCATCGGGCGGCCGTTCCCATCGTCGACGATGATCGATGCGCCCTCCCGGCCGAACATCGGTTTGAGGACGGCCGGACCCGCGAGAGCCTTCCGATCGAAAGCCGCGGGGAGCAGGCAGGGATGATCAGGGAAGAGTTCCCAAAGGATGGCGAGAATGCCCTTACTGGCTGCTATAGCGCGCCAAGGCGGCTCGATCATCTTAACTCTGGAAGCTGCGAGACGCGGGAAAAACGGTTCGTCCGCCATCCAGTCCCACGGATAGAGTTTGAACAGGGTCTCGATAGCCCGCGGTTCGAGGTCGACGAAGGATTGGCCATCCCAACCCAGATCTTCGATATCGATCAGGCTACCCTCGAGGCCGGCCTGCACGGCCGTATCCTGCAGGTACGCCGTGGTGATGAGATCGTCGTCATCCTCCGGCACACACCCGAAATGGACCCGCCCGAGCCCTCGCATCGTGCGCCAGCGCTGCCAAGTGTCGATCAGCCCTTCGTGGATCGAGTTGTACTGATCGTGGCCGGGAAATCGCTCCTCCAGCCAATGCCATTGCACGACCGACGCCTCGAACAGTGCTGTCGGCGTGTCGGCGTTGTATTCGAGCAGCTTCGGCGGACCGTCGCCGTTCCAGCACAGATCGAACCGTCCGTAGAGCGAGGGCTCGTCTGCTTCCCAGCTCGCAGCCGCCAGCCGGCCGAGCTCGACTGAAACCCCGACCTCGGCGAAGCGGTTATGCACGATGACGTGCTCGACCGCCGCCTCGATCATAACTGCCAGGTCATCCACCGCGACGTGTAGGCGCTCGATCGCGTCTGGGCTGAAGACGTAGGCCGCGTCCTCGGCCCAATAGGGTGAGGCTGGTGCTTCGTCGCGTCCCGTATCGAGATCCATACCGATGTTGGCGAGTTTGTCGCGCCAATCGGGTCGCGGTTCGAGCATGATCCGTCGCATATTGTCGCCCCGCCGATGACTAACGACCAGTCCTGATCCGGCCGAGCTCAGGTGCCCCAGAATCGCGATGACGACCGCGACGCGCGTCTCCGGTTGCAGCTCGGCCCGAATCCGCCCCGCTCGATCCCGGTCTTCACCGCCTGCAAGCCTCGGCCCGGTCCGGGATCGCTCGAGCTGCACGCGAGCGGCCTCCCCCCAACCATTCGAAAGGCCGGGCCGAGAACGCGCCCTGCGAGTTGATTGGCCCCACTCGTCGAGCATTGCGCCACGCTGTAGTCCCTGGCGCAATCCTCAGCCGAGGCATAGACGTTCCGATGATATTCGTTCGAGTAAGTCTTCCCGCTCGAGCATCCGCCGAGTAGCGACGCCAGACTGCCGGCCGTGCCGAGCAGCACGAGATGGACCGCCCGCGAGCGCCAGCGCGGACCAGGGCCGTTCATGGCGTCATGCTCGCGGCATTGAGCATCCCCAGGCCGATAGCAACGCCGGCTTTCATGATGCCGGCGGCAAGGTCGCCCTCCTCGATCGCGTCATAGAGGCGAGGCAGATAGCGCGCCAACGCCCAATGCCCGGCGACCTGGATGCCGAGGCCGATTAAGCCCCACAGCGCCGTATCGACGACCCCGTGCGAACTCGAGATCGCCCGGGACACGACGATCGCGTATCCGATCATGCCGCCCACGAGACCGATCGCGGCCGCCGCATTGCCGCCCCGGATCAGCTCCAGTTCACGATGAGGGGTCGAGACGGAATAGACGAAAAGGAACAGACCCGAGAGCCCTAGCCCGACGGCCAGATGGGCGAGAAACGCCAGAAGCGCCGTCAGGAAGTCAATCATCAGGTTCAGGCTCCAACCGATACAATCGATGGACTATATCCTGCCGATCGTTGAGCGAGTGTTGCCGCGAAGCCGTTAACCTTTTTGCGGTCCTCGCGCTTTCCCACCGGACCGACGCGTGTGCCGCAGCCGTGCCACCGCTTTTGCTTGCCTATGTCCGACCCTTGGGCCAAGCCTCGCGCCATGCAGAAGCCCGCCAATCCTCCCGATCTTCCTTCGACACCCGCACGCGCCGTGATCGGCCTGCTGTTGATGCTCGTGGCGACGACCAGCCTCTCGCAATTCTTCCGCGCCTCCACCAACGTCATTGCCCCGGAACTGATCCGCGACCTCTCGCTGACACCCGAGATGCTGGGGTTCGCGAATGCCTGCTTTTTCCTTGCGCTGCTCGCGGTGCAGATACCTGTTGGCATCCTCTTCGACCGGATCGGAGCGCGGCTGACGGTCGGCATCCTCGCCGTGCTCGCGATTGCGGGAACGCTGCTGCACGCCGTCGTCGAGACCGGGAGCGGCCTCGCGGCCGCTCGATTTCTCCTCGGGCTCGGTCATGGCGGCAGCTTCATGGCCTCGATCTTCCTGGTCTCGCGGTGGTACCCGCGCCAGCGCTGGACCACCGTTCTCTCGTGGGTATGGGCCGGCAGCATGCTGGGCATTGCGGCTGCTGGCACACCGCTGGCGATTGCCGCGACGTATCTCGGCTGGCGACAGTCGTTTCTTGTGCTGACAGTCGTCTCGATCCTCGTGGCCCTGCTGTTCGTTGCGATCGTACGCGACAGTCCACCCGGCGCGTCGGCCGTACCGCGCGAGCCGGAGCGATTGGTCGCGGCCTTGGGCGGCTTTCTCGCCATCCTCCGCCTTCCCGGCCTCGGCCGCGTGCTCGCGCTGCAATCCGTCGCCTACGCTGTGCTCACCACGATGCTGGGCTTGTGGGCCGGGACATACCTGCACGACGTCCATGGCTTCACGGCGATCGAACGCGGCCACGCCCTGATCGCAATGGCGATGGGCCAGGTTCTGGGGCTGTTGGCCATCGGCCCCCTCGATCGTCTGCTCGATACTCGCAAGTGGGTGGCTGTCGGAGGCGCGACGGCAACGCTCGCCGTCTTGACGGTGCTCGCCATCTGGCCCGCCCTCCCATCACATTTCGCCGTCGCGCTGCTGGTGCTACTGGCCGCCGTCTCGGCTTACGGACCCGTCGTCGTCTCCCACGCCCGCACGTTCTATCCCGAGGCGCTCGCCGGTCGTGGCCTCAGCACCGCCAACATGGCGCAGCTTCTCGGATGCGGCCTCATGCCGATCGTGACCGGCCTCATCCCCGGGCTATTCCCTGCAGGACCGAACGGTTACGCGGTCGATGCCTACCGCTGGATTTTTGCGGCTATTGCGGCCAGTTTGCTGGTGGGGCTTCTCGGCTATCTTCGTTCGCGCGACGTGCCGCCGAGCCAAGGTACACATGTCGCCGGCACACACGACAGGGCCGCGACCCGTTCGGGGAAGCAAAACGATTGACGACAGGGCCGCGCCGGCCCGCCAAGGAGATCTGACAATGCGCGAGCTTCTGACGAGTGCCGCGACCCTTCCCGAAGACCATGCCTCCGCCGCCCTTGCCGGTCGCGTCTGGCGCCCCGATGTCGCCGGGCCGTCCATCGTGCGGATCGAGGCCGGTCGCGTGATCGACGTCACTGCCGACGTTCCGACCATGACCGAACTCTGCGAAGCGTCCGATCCCGCCGCCATGTTGCGCGGCCTTGCGGGTGACGATCTGGGCCCGCTCGATGCGATCCTCGCCAACACGCCCGAGGCCCACCGCAACGACAGCAAGCCCTGGCTCCTCGCCCCGATCGACCTGCAGGCCGTGAAAGCCGCCGGTGTCACGTTTGCCCGCTCCATGCTCGAGCGCGTCATCGAAGAGCAGGCGAAGGGCGCGCCCGAGAAGGCCATCGCCATCCGTGCCGAGGTCGAGCGCCAGCTCGGCGGCGACCTCAGGCGCCTGAAGCCCGGCTCGCCGCAGGCCCTCGCTCTCAAGAAAACACTGATCGAGGCCGGCGCCTGGTCCCAGTACCTCGAGGTCGGCATCGGCGAGGACGCCGAGATCTTCACCAAGGCGCAACCGATGTCGGCCGTCGGTCACGGCATGGAGGCGGGCCTGCATCCGCGCTCGACCTGGAACAATCCCGAACCCGAGGTGGTGCTGGTGGTTGCCTCCAACGGCAGCATCGTCGGCGCAACGCTCGGCAACGATGTCAACCTGCGCGATTTCGAGGGCCGCTCCGCGTTATTGCTCTCGAAAGCCAAGGACAACAACGCATCCGCCTCGGTCGGCCCCTTCATCCGCTTCTTCGATAAAGGGTTCGGCCTCGATACGGTGCGCGCCATGGACGTCGCCCTCGACGTCAAGGGCGAGGACGGTTTCCACATGACGGGCAAGTCCTCCATGCGCGAGATCGCTCGCGACCCAGCCGACCTCGTGTCCGAGTTGATCGGCAAGACGCACCAGTACCCCGACGGCGCCGTGCTCTACCTCGGCACCATGTTCGCACCCACCGAGGACCGCGGCGCACCCGGGATGGGGTTCACCCACAAGGCCGGCGACGTGGTGACAATCTCGACTCCGACCCTGGGCCGCCTCGTCAACCGCATGGTCATGGCCGACAAGGCCCGCCCGTGGACTTTCGGTGCGAGCGCATTGCTGCGCAATCTGGCGAAGCGCGGCGTTGTCGGCTGAGCCGACTATCGTCCCGTCGGCACACGCTTGAGCAGTAAGGCCAGCGGAACTGAGACGACGGCCGTAATGGCCATCATATAAAACGCGTTGAGGTAGCCGACGACGATGCGCATGTCGTGTTTGCGACGGCGCCGCTCTCGAGACGAATCGCGCTGTACGCACAACCTGCCCCCGACGCGCGCGACATTCACGCTGAAAGCCGGTCGATCCTGGTGCGAGTTCGGAACTGGGCGGCCCCGCTATTGCCTAAAGCAGGGCACACCCGTGCTGACCGAATTCGCGGATCAGTTCGGCAGCGGCCGAAGGTACATCGCCACCACGCGCTGGCCGACCCTCCTTCCGAGCGACAGCCCATCCTCGCATGCCGAACGGAAATGAATGCCGGCGTAGATTCGCGAGTCGGCACTCTCCTTCGCGGCCTGAGAGAAGCTCGTGAACGACCGCGTTATGTTGGCGAACGGCGGCCCGCTGCTGAACGAGAACGATATTTGATCGCTGCCGAACAAGCCGGCCAAAACCGCTGCGGCGGACCCGCTGAAAAGGCTCTGCGTTGATGGATAGTCGGAAACCGGGGGTGTATTCTGGAAGCTGTTCCAGGTCGGGTCGGCGATGGTCTTATCGTTACCGTCGTCGGCCGCTTCGCGGATCGCCGTCACCGGCCGCCAGAAGTCGTACTTGTACCTGATTTTGAAGCCGGCGATGTAGCTGTCAGCCATGGCGAGCGACACGGCCGCCAGAACACGTGCGCTGTCAGTCATGTCGAGCTTTCGCTCGACGGCCGCGGCTCTGGTGACGCGGTACCAGGTGCCTGGGCCCTCGAACCAGAAGCGTGCAATCTCACTCTGCTCGAGCGTGCGCACTTTGCTCGCCTGCCCGCCGACTGCTTTTGCCTCCTCGAAGTCGCGAACGTAGGTATCACTGGTCAGTGCCGGCGGACCAGGCAGCCAGTACTGGGTCGCCGACAGCAACGTGAAGGGCGTCACGTTACCCCAACCGGGAAGTATCGATGCCGCGAAGCCGGGCGCTGCCTTGGCATCCTTGATCGGCGGGTTTGGTGGATCGGGGTTGGGATGTGGCCGCCAGCGGCCGGGACCGTTGGCCGGGGTATACGGCGCCGAGCGCGTCGCACCGTCCTCAGCCCGGAGTGCGATGATTGCTTCGCCTGCTGCCTTGCCGACCGCGATACCGCTGCTCTTGGCCGGGCCATCCGGGATTGCGGCGAGCGCAGCGCCGTATCCATCCGCCAGCGCAGCAAGCCCCTCCGAATGTTGTTGAGGGTTGCCGAACAAGGGGATCACAGCGACGAGAACGGTGTGTGAGACCGTGGCAATCGCCGCCTCGGCACTAGCGCCAGTTGCTGCGGAACCCTCGAAATAATAGGTGGAGTAGCGCGGCTTGATCGCATTGAGCGCATCGTGCACTGCGGCCTGCACCATGGCTACCGTGCGCGTCAGTTGTACTGGATTGTGACCGCCGCTCGTCAGCGCCTTCACGGTCAGTTCGTTCCACTTGATTGCCTCGTTGGCGAAGGCCGGAGTCGCGACAATCGAAACGACGGCGATAGCGGCGGCAATAGCGGTATGCATGACAGTTCGTATCATCAGAGTTGCTCGTTTTATCCCAGGTTTGATCCTTGCCTACGGTCACAGGTCAGTCCACTCGACCTGTGCGGAGACCGCGTCATGAGCATTTCTTGCTTTGTCGATCAGGCACCGACTTGATGTTCTGGTTCACCCCGAACAGGTCGCATCCAAAGTCGGCTCGGGCGTTGAGCTTTGCTTTAACTGCCTCCCGCAGAAGGCAGTATTGGCCCTAGCCCCATCTTGGTGATTGACCCAGAAGGCCCAGTGGGGTCTTGCCGACAATCTCGTGGACGAGACTGGAATTGGCTGGATGAACCGGCCCCAGAGTCACGTCTCGCAGCAATCGCTCCAGCTCGTTCGACTTGAAGATCCCGCCACCGCCGACGACGTCCAATGCCAACTTGACGATGCGGCGCGCACCTTCGACAGCGTGATATTTCGTGGCAACTAACTTTGCGGGCCACAGGCCGCCGTGATCAACACCGGTTGACCAGTCGGCAGCCGTTCGGTCGACATGTGGTCTGATGCCTTCGAGTTCGAGGAGCATCTCGGCGACGGCGTACTGAACCATCGGATTGTAGGCCATCGATTTATCGCCCATCGCGATGGACTTCTTGCTCTTGGCATATTCGACGGCGATATCGAACGCGCGCTCGGCCAAGCCCAGATACACGTTGGCGAATGTTGGCTCTGCCCAAGCAAAGATACCAAGAACGAAAAGGTCAGCGCCGGCAAAATCCGGCGGCACGACTCGCGAAATGTAGCGATCCGGGACAAAGGCACCTTCAAGGACTGTGTCGTCGGAGCGCGTGGCCCGCATGCCAAGGGTATCCCACGTCTCGACAATACGGTGGTTATCCGTACTGCGCGGCATAAATGCGTGCACGACTTTCGGTGCAGCCGGGTCGGAGCTATCCATGGCGTGGAGCCCTAGGCGAGTCCAAACGGGAGAGAGAGAACCGAAATTCTTCCGGCCGTAAAATTTGTAGCCCCCTTTCGTTTTCTCGGCACGGGCGGTGGAATAGAGAACAGGCAGGTCGTTGCCAGATTCACTGTGACCGGCAGCAAAGACTTCGCCACGAGTGCCATCTTCCAGAATCCACTGGCAACTCTTATCGCCGCCCCGATATAAATCTGCGGCGACGCCCATCCAGTAGAGGTGCATGTTGACTGCAATTGCTGTGGCCGGTGCATAATAGGCCAGCCGTCGCTGCTCGCGACAGACGTCGGCGAGGCTCATACCAGAACCACCAAGCTCTACTGGGATCGGCGACTTGAGATAACCCGCCGCAACGAGATCGTCGAAGTCTTCTTTGAAAAACCTATTCTCTTTGTCGTAGATGGCGGCCCGCTTCCGAAATTTCTCGAGCAATTCATCTGGCAGAAACGGCTTTTCGCTGTGACTGGGCATATATCACTCTCCGTTGGTGCGGGCGTGCTGCCCGTCGAACGCGATTGGCATGGCGAACCGTATCGAATGAGTACTAGTGGGAGGCTGGCCTGCGGACGCCGGTCGGCGCAAGGAAAGAAAGCGCTTTTCGGATAACCTGCCGGCATTAGAAATGGCAGGCCACACCAGAACCGTCGTCCCCCGTGTGGCGGAGCCGGGAGAAAAAGTTCGACAGGTAACCAATTGATCGCGGTTAGTCCGCCCTGCTTCCCGGGGAGGAAAGCTCTCTGACCAGCCGGTTCAGCGATGCCTGATCGCTGGTGCCCGTCTTACTAAACACCCGGTCGAGGTGAGTTTTGACAGTGCTATCGGCGATGCCCAGCGCGGCAGCAGCCTGGGCGCGGTTGCGACCCTCGGCGATCTCCATCAGGACCCTCGCTTCCATTGCCGTCAGTCCGAACAGCGCAATCAGTACTTCGGCGGACGGCAGAGGATAAGCGACAGGCGCGACGAACACGGCCGCGGTCGCACGCGGACCCCAGTCGAACTGGGATCGTCCTCGCTCCAAAGGCAAGACGTGCGCGATCGCCGGACGGCCTTGGCTGTCACGAAGAGGAACATCGATGCCATTGCTCCCGAGCTTGTACACCGGGTCGACGGATTGGCCGATGGCGGTGCGCAGGGCTTTGGTTGCCTGCGGCTGTCGCCCGCGCAGTTGTCCGTCCTCGGTACTGATCGTCTCGCCGGTCCGAAGCATTGCGTCGCCCGCCGCATTGGATAGCACGACGCGGGACTGCGCGTCGGTGACAACGACCGCAGCGCTCATCTTATCGAGCGTGGCCTCGAGCGTGGCGGCGCGCGCGGTCGCCATGCCGAGCAGATCGCCGATCGTCACTGCTCGGCGAACATGCGGCACGAGCAGCCTACCAATCGCCAGTTCTTGCGGCCCGACCAGGTCACGATAGGTCGACGTATGCAAGGCGAGCATTGCGAAGCGCCCAGGGGACTTCATGACCACGCTGCCAACCGTGTCACGGCGTCCGGACGGCAGCGCCCATTCCTCGAAAAACGGATGCTCGTAGATATTGGGGTGTCCAATCATTCCCGCCATTTGAGCGGTATTGTAGACTTCGCCGATATCACATTGCGTCAGCGTGGCGTAGAATGGCATCATTGCAGCGTACTTCTCGTCGAGCAGCTGCCGCCACTTCGGCCAGTCGGGGGTCGAAGTCCATTCCGTTGCAAATCTGATTTCCTGCCGCGTCGTATCGAGCACGCTGAGCGAGCCGTGGCACCCATCGATCTGTTTGCTCATCGCTTCCAATGCACTCGGCCAGAGTGCCGGATCTAGCGCGCTATCGTAGACAAGACCTATAACATCGTGGAGTGCCTGATCCGATGAGCTCATTTTCATGGTCGCAATCTCTTCGTTTGGGCAACAAGTGGCAGCAACTCTGATCCAAATCATCCAGAGCAACAATCTATCAGCCTACACCTGTATTTCTATCCCCCGCACGGGGGATGCAAGCTCGGCGTTACGCCTTCCCATGTTCCTATCGCCCGGTCGGCACACGCTTGAGCAGCAAGGCCAGCGGAACTGAGACGACGGCCGTAATGGCCATCATATAAAACGCGTTGAGGTAGCCGATCATGGCTGCCTGCCGCTGCACCTCGCGCGAAAGCGACATCAGCCCGACCGTCGTCTCCGGGTTCCAACTCGCGGGGAATGCCGAGTAGTAGAGCAAGGGCCGGTAAGGCGTCACGAACTCGGAAAGCTCGGCGTAGTTGATCGACGTCGAGCGAACGAACACGAGCACGGCGAGCGAGATGAACAGGCTCGATCCAAAGTTGCGCATCATCGTAAAGACGGCGGCGCCTTCGGTTACCTGATGCCTCGGTAGTGTCGAGAACGCCATCACCGTCATTGGTGTGAAGGCGACACTATTGCCGAGCCCCATCAAGTAGTGACTCCAGAAAACCGAGGCCTCGGTGACATTGATGTCGAACTGCGACATCCACAAGCTGCCACCTGCCTGGATCGCGAGGCCTGCCGCGATGGCAAAGCGTGGCGCTGTCCGTGTGAGCTGTGTGATGAATAGGAATGCGGTCCAGTTGCCGAGCCCGCGCGCCGCGATCAACGTGCTGATCACGTTGTCGGGGTAGCCGCGAAGATCGTGCAGCAACGTCGGAAACAGCACGAGACTCGTGAAGCTGAGCATCCCGATCACAAACGAGATAAGCGTGCCGATTGCGAAATTGCGATCGAGCAACAGCTTGGGATCGAGGAACGGCTGAGCCGCCGTCAGGCAGTGCACGACGAAGATCCAGAAGGCTAGCACGCCAATCAGCGCGCAGATCGCGATCTCGTTGGAATCGAACCAGTCGAGCCGCTGCCCGCGATCGAAGATGAGCTGCGCGCAGACGAGGGCGATCGAGAGCGCCAGGAAGCCGATCCAATCGAACCGGAGCGGCGCCTTGACGGTGTGATCCTTGAGCGCGAACCAGATACAGGTGAGCGCCGCAACGCCGGCCGGAACGATCATGAAAAACGCCGCCCGCCAGTTCCACGCATCGGTCGCCATGGCGCCGAGGATCGGACCAACGACGGGCCCGAAGACCGAGCCGACGCCCCACATAACGAGAGCGAACGGCTGCAGATGACGCGGAAAGGTCGCGATCAGGATCGCCTGGCCGAGCGGAGCGATGGGCGCACCGAACGCCCCTTGCAGTACCCTGGCGAAAATCAGCGTCTCGAGACTGTTGGCTAGTCCGCAAAGAAACGAGGCGAACGTGAACCCGCCCACCGAGGCGAGCATCATCGTGCGCCAGCCGAGCCGGCCGGCGAGCCACGCCGTCATCGGCGTCGCAATCGCGGTCGCGACCAGGTTGAGCGTGATCACCCACGATATCTCGTCCTGCGTCGCCGACAGCGTGCCGCGAACCTGAGGCAGCACCAGGTTGGCGAGCGTGATCGTCATGTTGAAGAGCATGTTGGAGAGCTGAACCATCAGCACGATCAGCCACTGCTGGCCGGTGAGGCTCAGAATGCCGCCCTGGCTTGGGGGCGTACCTTCGACGGTCTGGGTCATCCCCGGGTCAGCCGGCCCACGGCGACTGCCGCGCGGCATCCGTCTCACAACTGCCGGCCGTCAGCATCGTCCAACCCCACCCGTGTTTCACGCACGCACCCAAGTTGGGAATTACGCGCTGCCGAAAGATGTCACGTCAATGTCATGATCTCGCTGGTGCGAGACACGCCCCCCAAAAACCGGCACGAGGGCGGGGCGGTGTGTTCGCAGACACGCTCGGCGGTCCCGGACGCACGCATTAACGTATTGGTAAGACCTCGCTTTCCCACACCGCCTGCCGACAGTACCGTGCTTCGGTAGAGATTGAATCAAAGTGTCCGGAGCCACCCCGCGTGATGCGTAAGCTCGCTGCCCTCGCCATTGCCGCAGTCATGTCGCTCGGCGTTGCCGCCCCGCTCAATGCAGCGCGCGAGGAGGCCACCAAGCCCGCGAGCCGGCTCGAACTCCTGGTGATCGAAGTGGCCGGATGCACCGTGTGCGACTTGGTTCGCATCCATATCCAGCCGGCCTACGAGTCTTCGCCCCGGTCGCGCCAAGTTCCGCTGCGCTACGTCGACATCACCAGCCGCGACGAGATCGCGATGGGCCTCAACGAGCGCGTCGCGACTGTGCCAACGATCGTGCTCATGCGCGACGGTCGCGAAGTCGACCGGATCTCCGGTTACCTCGGCCCCGAGCACTTCTTCGTCGCCCTCGGCGAGATGATGGATCTGGCCGCCGACTGAGCCGACAGCCACTCCCCCAGGTCTATGCGGCCGGCTGCAGTTCCTTCAGCGGATACCCGCCGTTGCGCTCGTTCTGCGGACGATGTGCGCGGATCATGCGTCCGGCCTCGTCGACGCGCCCGGCTCGGAGCATTGCGCCCGCAAGCGTGTACTCGACGAGATCGCGCTGCGCCCTGCTTCCACCAAGCCGCTCATGCTCCGCCATGATCGGCACCAGTGCCGAGATCGTGCCATCCCAGTCCTGCCGCGCGAAATTGCGGAAGGCGACGGCGACAGGAGCAACGACCTCCGCTGCGGCGCCCTTCGGGCTCTCGATGATCTTGGCCAGCGCCTCTCCATTGCCTGCCATCGCATGCGCGAGCGCAGAGTGGACGTCGACGAACGCCATCGCCGGGTTGGGAAACCATTTCGCCGCGTAGGCACTGAGATCGGACCACAGTTCCGCTTTTCTGGGCTCTCCCGCCAATTCGGCCCGGAACAGGAACGAGGCGCAGTCCGTCAGCACGTTGATCTGCGGTCCCCACGCGGCGCCCGGATGCAGGTTCTCGCGATAGATCGCCCACGCCTCATCGACGCGTCCGAGTTCCATCGCCCACAGCGCCTGATGCCAGCTGACATGGCAGTGAATGTGGGCATTGCGCGGGTAATCGCGTGCCCACTCCTTCAGGTAGTCGAAGCCCGCCTTTCGCTCGCCGACCTCGTAATAGAGATGCGCGCGAATGTGAGCGCCATGGCCGTTGCGCGGGAACGACGCCATCGAGGCTTCGATGTTCTTGTGCGCCCGGCCGTGCTTCCCCACCTCCATCTCGGCGAAGGCAAGCAGGCTCCGGAACCACCAGTCGTTACCGTAGGCACCCGTTAGCGGCTCCAGCAGCGCGAGCTGATCCTCCTCGCGTCCCTTGAGACCCGAGAATCCGATCAAGCCGAACACGCTCGTCGACGGCGCGAGCGCGAACGCATCGCGGGGCCACGTCTTGACGTGCTCGCGTGTCAGAGCCAAGCCGTCCATGCCACGCCCTGTCAGGATCTTCTCGAAGATCGCGATATGGCTCTGCTCGCGCGGCGTGGCATTCGGCGCTAACTCCAGGGCGCGCGCCAGCGGCACCTTCGACTCACCCGCCCGACCATAGACCTGCACCGTCCGCGCGAGCGCGATGTGGGCGAGTGCGAACCCCTCGTCCGCCGCGATCGCCTCGCGAAACGATGCCTCGGGATCTGGATTGGCCGAAAGCAGAGCATCGACGCCGGCGACATACGCATCCCGGGCCGCAGCGGACTCGGTCGATAGCGGGTAATCGTAGCGATCTTTCTGCATGGCGGCCTCCCGGAAGAAATTCGTTGCCGGAAGTGTGCCAGCCTTCGCACGCACGCTCAATCCTCGTCGCGCTCCACGCAAATGAATTGCGCAAGCACATGGACGATCTCAAGCAGGAAACTGATGCCTACACTTCGACGACCACGTAGTCGTCCTCGATCTCGACCTTGAACGTCTCGGCGACATAGGGTCCTTCGACGAGGTTGGCGCCGTGCTCGACCTTCACGTCGAACTTCATCAACCGCATGCGCCGCGGATCGCAGTAAGAGCGGCCGGTCTTGATGTCGAACTCCCACTGGTGCCAGGGGCAGCGCACGATCTCGCCTTGGCGCTCGAGGCGGTGGTGCCCCGGTCCGTCCGATTGTACGAGGCCTGTGATGATGCCCTTGGCCAGACTGCCACCCTTGTGCGGGCACGTCTCGGAAAGCGCGTAGAACTCGCCCTTGACGTTGAACACGATCACGCCGCGCCCATCGAGCGTGACGCACTTCCTCCCGCCAGGGGCAATCTCATCCACGCGAGCGACGACGTGCCGTGCCATGCGACCAGTCCCTTGACCCTTTGTCATCGCTGCAGCGCGCGCAGCTCCCCTCATACCCCTCGCAAGAAAAGCAGGGGGTCCGGGGTCTCTCCGGCCGGGTGCGGGCGGGAGCCCGCTCGCACCGCGGCGCGATCATCTCCGGCACGGCCGTTGGCCTAAACCCGATATACGTTCAACCCGTTCTCGGCGCAGATCGCCCGATGCTGCTCGGGCGTCACTCCGGCGGGGAACGCCCGGAACGGATCATCGAAGTCCCAGTGCGGATAATCCGATGCGAACAGCAGGCGATCGTGACCGACCCAGCGCAGCGTATCGAGCAGATGGTGCCGGTCCTCCGGCTCCTCCATCGGCTGCGTCGAGATCCAGATGTGCTGCTTGATGTACTCCGAAGGCCGCCGCTTCAGATGCGCCAGCTCCTCGCGATTGCGCTCGAAGATCTTGTCGAGCCGCCACGTCAGCGGCGGCAGCCATCCGAACCCGCCCTCGACAATGACCACCTTCAACTTCGGGAACTGCTCGAACACCCCTTCCATGACGAGGCTGGTCACCACGGTCTGTGCCGATGTCGAGTGCCCGCCAGCGCCTTCCTCGATGTAGTAGGAAGGCCAGCCGGCGCCCGTAACGGGGTGTCCGCTCGTCCCGAACACGTGGAACGCGACGGGGAGGTTGTGATCCTGCGCCGCGGCGTAGATCGGCCAGTAGCGGCGGTTGCCGAGCGGGTCGGACGAGCGCGTCAGGCAAAACACCTGCGCGTAGTCCTTCATATGGCCGACACGCTCGATCTCCTTGGCCGACGCTTGGCCATCCTCGTAGGGCACCACGACCGCGGCCTTCAGGCGCCGGTCCTTCGATGTCCACGCCTCCCGCTGCCACTCGTTCGTCGCCCGGCAGAAGGCGGCGCCGAGTTCGAGGTTGAGCTCACCCTGCCCCGTGTTGCCGAGCGGTCCGAGCACACCCAGCTCCACCCCCGCCGGATCGAGATACTGCTTCTGCATCAGCTCCAGCGACGAGCCCGGACGCCCCGATCCGTCCTCCGGCCAGGCGTCCCGGCGGGATGCGAGCGGCGCCGACTTCGGATAGGGCTCGACCGAGGGGCTACCATGCCTGCGGCGAAAACCGTAAGTCATGGCGTGGTCCCACCACTTCTTTTCGAGGTGAGGCTTCAGGCAATTGAGCGACTTCACCGCTGGGTGGATATCGCTGTCGACGATGGCGAGACGGTTAGTCGGCTTCGCGGCGCTATCGGCGACGGGTGGGGAATCGAGCGGCATGGCGACCTCCGGAGGTCAAGAGATGGTCAAGCGGGGATACGTGGCGAGCGGATTATCGATCAGGATCTTCTTGCGTAACGCGGAATCTATGCCTTTAGGCAGCATAGCATCGCCATCGTGCTGCCAGTGAGGGAAATCCGAGGCGAACAGCAGCATATCCTCTGATGGAAGCTGGTCGACGATGCGCGCCAGCATCTCCGAATCGGCGGGGGCGTCGAACGGCGCTGTCGTCAGCCGGATGTGGTCCTTCACGATCTCGCTCGGGAGGCGATCGATCCACGGCGTCTCCATGCGCGTGCCTCGCCAGAACTTGTTCAGCCGCCAGAGGTAAGGCGGGAGCCAGGTCACGCCCGATTCGATCAGCACCGCTTTGAGCTTCGGATACTTGAGGAAAACGCCTTCCATCACGAGGCTGCCGACCTGCGCATGCATCGCCAGTGACGAGGCGGCATAGTCCTCGGCCCAGTAGCTCGGCCAGCCTGAGCCCGTGACGGCGTGGTGATAGCTCGACCCGGCATGGATGCCGATCGCAAGGCCATGTCGCTCGCACGCCTCGTAGATCGGCCAGAACCGACTCTTTCCGAGTGGCTCCTCGGTGCCCGCGATGAAGAGGGCCTGCACAAAACGCTTGTCGGCGGCGCATCGCTCGACCTCGGCGACGGCCTTCTCGACCGATTGATAGGGCACCACGATCGAAGCCCGGAACCGCGGGTCCCGGTCGAGCCACTCGTGCCGCACCCAGTCGTTGACGGCGCGAGCGAACGCCGCTGCCATGTGCTCGTCTCGGATCATTTGAACGGCATAGAGGCAGTTCAGGATGGCGTAACCGAAGCCATGGCTGTCCAGCAGCGCCTTGGCGGTCCGGCCAGCGTCCTGGTCCGCCTTGTCGCGAGCGTAGTCGGGGCGCGAGGTCAGCGGCGCGTTCTTGGGGTAGGCGATGGTCGCGAACTCGTCGACGCCGCGCACGACGACGGTCTCGCTCCAATAGCTGTCCATGTAGCGCCGAAGCGCATCGATCGAAGGCACGCGCGGGTGCACGTCACAGTCGATGGCACCCGCCCATGGGCGGATCTGGTCGGTGGTCACGCGTCGCTCCGGCTGGCTTGTCGGGACAGTGTTCCACGCCTTGCACGTTCTTTCCAGTCCCGACCTCACGCCGGACAGAACGGACGGTTTGCCCCGGTTCGAGCCGATGGCTGCAGAGATCACGCCTTCGTGAATTGAAACGATGCGTTTCGGATTTGACTTGGTGAGTGAACGATGTTTATATTCACCTCATCGGACGGGCCAAACACCAGACGGACCCACCGGAAGAGACACACGAGACACCCCG